>Ga0224545_1000014_pt1 | contig 85453 bp, 93 predicted proteins | sample 714P12024metaG_FD_179906 | JGI IMG/M metagenome (GOLD analysis project Ga0224545, IMG submission 179906) | Peat soil microbial communities from Stordalen Mire, Sweden - 717 P1 20-24 | ecosystem: Environmental > Terrestrial > Soil > Wetlands > Peat | place: Sweden: Norrbotten County, Stordalen... | reverse complement strand
GCGCTCCCAGTCGTCGCAAGCTGCCTAACTCCTGATTAGTCGGATAACCGGACAAGTGCCCCTGACTCACTCGAACTTCTATTCTCGGACTTCAAACCTGCTCGTGGTAGAATCCGCGAAAAGGAGTGTCTCAGCACCGATGAAAGTTAAACAAACAGCGCGGAAAGTGCTATTTACAATGGCTCTAGCGAGCATCGCGACGTTTGGTGCAAGCCAAGCACAGGCCCCTCGTCACCGTGTCGGCGCGATATGTAACGACAACACCACCAGTAAAGCGACGGGCAGCGGCGCGTGCTCTCACCATGGTGGTGTTAATTGTTGGCAATACAGCGACGGTACGTGCACTAAGCCGTAGAAGAGATAGAAAATAGGACTCCCAATTGCCCCAATGATCGAATCTCGTCAGACAAAGAAAAACACCGGAATCACTTAGCGATTCCCAATTCTGCTGACTAGTTCGCCTTTTCCAAAACCGCCGTTAATCGCAGTCCCGCACCGCTCACTATCGTAAATTGCTGGGACCAGTTTTTATAGTCCTTTGCAAACATACGGGCGTAGTGGTGCCCGATCTTAAGATTCAATGTGAGTGGGGATTTCCCCATTAAAGCGTCGTCAACGTAGACTTCGGCTCCGCTCGGGTCGGACGTAAAGGAAACAGTACCAAAAGATTCCGAAGAGCTTGCACTGGCTGTTCCATTGGCCGGTGCAGCGGGCACGACGGGATGTTCCGAGGCAGCAAGTACTGCTTTCTGCTTCGAGTCTTCTGGCTCCGGGGTCGTGGCTGTGGCCGCTCCTGAGGACTCCTTACCTTCCGGCTCCAGTTCGGCCGAAATACTGACTTTACCGCTGGTGATTTTGATTTTCTTTTCCCAGATTCTGTAGCCGCTCCTCTTCACACTGATAGTGTGGTCACCTGGCAAAACTCCAACGGCGGAAGGAGTGTCGCCAACAAAACTCCCGTCCAACTCTACGTCCGCGCCGGACGGTGAAGACGAGATGTCGATTGAAGCGTCGACGCTGGCTTGGTGGGTTTGGTTCACAGGACTTTGGCGCATGCCTGAGGGTGATGGGTTCGTTTGGACCTGATTAGAGGGAGGCGCGGCAACCTGAACTTTCCCCGAACATTGCTCGTGGGCTGCTTCGAGGTCGGTCGAAGTGTATCTCGGCTCTAGGATCTGAACTTTGCCTCCCTTGTCCAAAATATTCCGAACGTCGTGGTCAGTCAGCCGACCATGGAATGAAATTCCCTGCGGCAGATTGCCTTCGACGTATTGGAACTGCTTGCCCCGTATTCCGAACGCGTATAGACGGCTCGTAATCTCATCTGCGGGACCCATTCGCTTCAGGATCGCACATGGACTGGCGGGTTCGGAGGTGGGCATAGGGGTCTGAGCGGTCGGCTTTTGAGCCTGAGCCGACATGGACGCAGCAACCAGCACTGGCACCAAGGCGAAGCGCTTCATACTCATCGTTAACTTCCCGAACTTCCGATTTTGAATCGCTAGTGTCCTTAGAGGTTAATTCCACCAGGAGTGAACTGAACGGTAATCCCCGAACGTGAGATTGTCAAGCTTCGGTAGGCGATTCAAATGCCGATTCGCAGGTCTGGCCGGTCTCTCTTCGTTGACTTGCCTTCTGGCTCAACCTAAGATGAGCGCGAAATGCCGGAGTCCGCGTTCCTAATCGGCCAGACTATTTCCCATTACCGCATCCTCGATAAACTTGGCGGCGGTATGGGTGTTGTCTACAAGGCTGAGGACACCAAACTGCACCGCTTCGTTGCCCTGAAGTTTCTGCCTGGCGGGTTCGTGCCAGATTCGCAAGGGCTGACGAGCGTTCCACGGGCGATGACTTCAGCACGAGGTTAAAACATGCGTTGGAACTTTTGAAACTTCCGGACGCAAAGGTGGCAGTGTGAAACCGCTTGATCCACGTAAGACTCCCTACACACGTGGTGACCTTGTGACGCGTGGCTTTAAGAAAGCCGGATTAGTAACAGCGCATACCCCGACATATTTAGAGGTCCGATGGAATGAAGCAGGCAATGAAGGAAACGATAAAATAGAAAGAGTTCCAACCGCGGACATCGACACCCTCGTGAGAGTGTGACCAGCCCGAGTTTTTGTACCAGCACGAATGAGAGAGTTTACATCACAGCTAGGGCCTGTGAACTTGAGTTTGGTGGCATCGGAGGAATGCAGGCCGCCGGTGCTGGCGGCCTGTAGCCCCTGGGGAGTAAATTCATCTTCACAGCCCATGGCTGTGATATGAAAACACTCTCACTTCACCTGGACTAACAAATCAGGCCGGTCACAACCAAGAGTTCGGCTAACTCACAGTGCCAACGGCGGCGTTTCCGCAGGCGGGAGGTACTCAAAATGTCCTTGCACGGGCTGGGAGGTGGTGGAAGGATGCCCCAAATTGGGATGCGAACGACCATCTGTCTATCTTTCATCGTTGTGTTGGCGACCATTCCACTGTCGGCTCAAAACGTGCCATCTCGCCGACTATCGCGAGCGGTCGCTGACCCTGTGGAACTCAGTGGCCCGCCGAAAAAGCCTATTATTCTAAGTCCCGCAAAACGAGCGTTCGCCCAAAGTGCCGCAATGAACCATCTGGAGTCGAAAGACCCATCAGTACTTGCGACCACATTGCGCGAAATCACATCTTTCATTCAGCAGGACCCGACTGATACGGACTTTTTCTTTATGAGAGCTACCGTCTCATGTGAAATCGCGGGCAGCAATAAAGAAGCAATCGTTAGAGACATTGACACGTCCATCAAACTTTGGAAGCCAAATGAGAACAGTGCGTTCGACTCTTTAAGGGACCACTATGCGGGGAAAGCGAAAGTCGAATTTCTGCTGGGGCGATATGCAGATGCGCTAAATGATCTTGACGCGGGTATGCGAATCGATTACGGCTGGGCCGAACAAATGTTCAACAACGGCAACGTTAAACCAGATGAGCCGACAGCTATCCCGTGCATGTGGTCACAGGCCGATGTAAACAAATTGGCGGAATTGTTCCCGAAGGATTACCGAACGTCGCTTTACGTTGGCTTATACAAGCTTGCATTTTCCCCTTATTCTTTGGACACAGACTATCAGCCCATACTGAAAGCATTTGAACATGCGGCTGAACTTAATCCGTCTTCGGCTGTCGCGTCCTATTTCAACGCGTATCCGTACGTTTATGGCGGCATAGGCGGGTTGATATCGCAAGCAAATGCCAAATGTCTCGATTATGTGGTGCCACGCACGAAGCCGTGCCTTGAATTGGACGAAATTCACCGCACTGGCGTGCGATATCTAACGAAGGCAATCGCCGCTGACCCGACATTTGAGCCTGCTTACGCTCTACGTGCCGGGGCTCACCTTAAATTGCGTGAGTATCGGCAAGCAATTCGGGACGACACAAAAGCGCTGGAACTTGACCCGAAGGCTGATCTGTATCAAGACCGCGCTTCGGCAAAGTCGGAGTTAAAAGAATATCAAGCGGCTATTCTCGATTACACCAAGAGCATTGCTCAGGGTTGCGAGGTAACCCTGTGCGGGGCTTACGAATACCGAGCAGACGTTTACTTGAAACTTCACGATTATCCACATGCGATCAGTGACCTGGGCCATGCCATCAGAAACTATCTGGCGGGCACGATCTTTGGCTTCAATATCGACCAGTTCCGCAGAATTTATCCCGAATATGACGACATAGCTGATGACGTATTGTGTGAAAAACTTCGAGTCCTGTTTAACCCGCAAATCAGCTACGCGGATTATTCCAAGCAGTTTTTGGTCAACGCGAAGGAAGAAGATGTCACTGTCTTGCCAGCACTGTTTCTGAAACGCGGTGATGCATACGCTGATATGGGTGACATCGTCAGCGCAAATCGAGAATATGACCGTGTGGTTGCGGGATTCCCGAAGTGGGCGGAAAACGAATTCACGACGCGCAACGGAAAACGTATTCGCGTCCGCCAGTAACCCGTGTACCTTCCCATCGGATGATGCAGTACCTCAGTACTATTTCCAAATCGCGGCCCGTGGCGTAAGCTCTTTTCAGTATCAAGAGTGGGCGTTAAGTTCACGCCCCGGCAGCCGAGCGAGAAAAAACGCCACGGTGCCAGCCCCAGAATTTGGAGCGATACGGCCTGTAGGGGGCAAAACCCACCTTAGCCTTTCCCCAACGATTCAGTTCTTCTGGCGGCTTCTCTTGAATCCAAGGAGAAACCATGAAAAACGCATTTGAAGCGTCCGGTTCCAGTCCTACCTACCCGGAACCGAGCCTTCAACCTCCTCCCGATATTTTCGTCGAAAACCACGGCTCGATCTCCCTCCTACGACCCATCAGTTCCGTCGGGCAATCTTGGCTCCAAGAAAATGTTATCGGTGAAGAAACCCGACTCTTCGGCAACGCCGTCGTTTGTGAGCCACGATACGTAGCAGACATAGTTTTCGGTGCCCGCGGAGAAGGGTTGGTGGTCCGATGAGAACCCTTACGCTGACCGAAAGGATTCACGCTCAACAAATCCGGCAAAGGCTGCTCAACGGATATCCCGCGCAAAGCGGATTCTGCGAGTTGATGACGCGCATAACCGATGAAGAGCTACTTCGCTTAGAACGCATCGCACATCAAGAAAAACTCGCGTGGTTAGCCGCACGAAGGGTAGAGCGAGAGTCCCCCTTCAATCGGATTGTTAAAAGGGCGATGAGCGAATGAGGAACTTTCTCATTCTTGTCGGTTTAAGCACCGCGGGACTTTTTGGTGTGATTCAACTGCAATTGACTTGGCAGGCCTCGGATCACCGCGCAGAACTTGCTCAGTCCTGGACAACGGACGATGTGCAGTCCGTCGCGACGGGAACTTTCAACAACACGCTATTGGTGACGCCTGCCGACAGTGACCCAATTACGTGTGACGTTTTTATCGGCAACATTATTTCTGACCGCATGCTGGTTCAAGAGTTGACAGTGCGCGGGTTTACTGCGGTTCAGTGTGACAACAAAAAGGCGAGCCTTCGATGAGCTACTACCAAAAACGTCGGCTGCTCGCGAAGGTTCGCCGCATCATCGACAACCTGAGCCACCGTCAACAGCCGACCGACTGGGATGCGATCTATCTCATGGACAGGATTCGGTGCCAGGTTGAAAACGGCCCAGGATATTTCATGTACGCAGGCAAGAGATACAACTACAAATCGGAGGCAGCGCGATGAAGTTCACCGCCGCAGACGAAAAACTTTTACGATCAATGGGCATTGACCCTGGCGCGCCCGATGCGGACAAATTTTTGGTACTCGCGCGAAGAATCTCCAAACACCCGGCTCCCGGTCAGCAAGTCAAACTGAATCCTCGTCGGGCAAAGATGGAACTCATTCGGCTCTCTCTGAAAAAATTGTTGGACGCGGTGAAAGAATGAGCCACCACGGTCATGATCGCGGCATCGATCGTGATCGTCACCATTCTTGTGGGACTCGCTCTCCTCATCGACTAACCGTGTCCGTTCCACGTTCGGGTTGTCCAGGTAGAAGATGACCCGGCTTTCTTGAGTTTATCGCCATGCAGTGCTGCAGCGATCTCTTCAGGAGTGGTCGCCTCACGGATAAGCCTGTCCCGTTCAAGTTCAGGATTAGCCTTGACCATGTTGTTTTCCTTCATGTAAGCGTACGCCCTCCGCAAATTTTCGGCGTTAGGATATTCGGTTGCGTTCATCTCCACCAGGATCTTTGAGAGTTGAGCCTTGTTCTCTTCCCCACCTGGCCAATCGCTTCCGCCCGCAGAATTCAAAAACTCGGTCGTGGCTTCTTGCCAGGATTGAGTTATGCGTTCGCCCGCTGCCTTCTGCGCGGACTCTTCTACATCCGAAAGATTGATGCCTTTCTTTGCGAAAAATTGTTCCATCGCACCAGACTGTTCGAGATAATCCGCAGTCGTGATCTCGCCGCGCTTGAACTTCAGTTCCAATTCTGCGGCTGCGACCGCACCATCTGCTGCTGCTTTGGCGGCAGCTTCATCGCGACGACCTTGGTCTGCTGTGAATCGACCTTGATCGTCTCGTGTCGTCGGGTGAGTCGCAGCCCGAATAATTTCAGCAATCTTTGCATCCGCCTCGGCCTGACTTGACCCTTCAGCAACGTGAGTCTTGCCGTTGATGGTAATTTTCGCGCCAAATCGGGTTGCAGGCGCGGCTTCCTCACGAGGATGAAGCATGGAGGGGTCGAAGGGGTCCGCTTCAACCAGATTTTGCTCCAGCATGGCGTCACGAAATACCTTCTTGATGTCTTCCGCCGAAAAACATTCAGCCAGGGCGGCTTCCATCTCAGGCGTAACTTTTATCGGTGAATCATTCGGTCCCTGCGGCATTGTCGGTCTCCTGTGAAATCGAAACGGGTGGTGCAGCTTCTACTTCATCGTTCTTTCCGAATTCTCGTGCTAGCGATTCTTCATCCCCTGCCCACTCCCATCGTGTCGGGGGCTCAGGCTGTATCAATCGGTTGAAAAGCGCCAGCCTGTCTTCAGGTGACGACACGTGTTTCAACTTTGCAAACACTACTGGGTCAGTGATCGCTTGAAAGCATCGTCTACATCTTCCATACAGCCATTTCGAGTTTTTACAGTGGTCAACACAGCATCGTCGAGATCGCGCGTAATGCACCCCACACAATCCTTCCGCTCTTGCTGCCGAGCCACATTCAGGCTCTTGGCATCTTGCTGGTAATCGATTCATCTGAACACGCCTCCCTCTCAGTTCGCGTCGCTCATCGCAAACTAGAAATTTAGGCGATCATCGAGATGGCGCGGCGAACCAAACCGTAATCTTTGTGCGCTTCGACCATGTACGCCTTGGTCTCGCCAGTGTTCGGGTCGGGTGGACCAATGCGCCATTCGCGAGGATGAAGGAGATCGTTGCACAACATACAAACTCCGCGCGGCTGACGGTCGTGGAAGTTTCGCAGGAGCCCGAGAGCCAGGTTGTTGCTCTTATCCAAGTGCGGACAATTTGCCTTCCGAAGATCGTCCAGTTTTCGTTGTTCTTCGGCCTGCGCCCGAGAGTTTCGATTCTCGCGATCTTCCCTAGCCTTAACTAGCGGGTCCACGTACGGCGCGCGCAGTTCATTGATTTTTTCAGGTGTCATCTTTAGGTCAGCAAAAACTGGGCCCAACCCAGCGAAGATACCTCTCGTGGCTTCGCTGACCGCAACGCGAACTGCTTCGGCGATAGCCGCATTCATCTGCTCATTTTGAAAGCCCTGCGCCTTGGGCGTCAGTAGCTCTGCGGGGGTAGACAGTTTCTTATCTGCTTCGTTGTTGTTATCACCAAACATAAATTTGTTCCTCCAGGGTTAAAACTCATTCGGTGTTGCCACTGCTCACAATTTGCTTTTTGCCAGTTCGGCGGCGATCTTTTCCTTCGTGACCTCGATGACCTGCTTGCTAAAATCCACCAACTGCTCTTGGTAGAACTTCGCAAAACCCGCAGCCAGTTCAATTGCCTGGGCATTCATCGCAGAGTTGAGTCGCCCGACTACTTCGGAGTCGAACGCGCTCGACCGATTCCACGGCTTTCCGAGCGGTATTGATTCTGGCAAGATTGGTTCCTCAGTTTCTTTCATTGGGTCTTCTCCCGTACTTCCGCTTCCAGCGATTTCAAAATATTGTCGATGCCCAGTTCCGTTCGAGTCATCTGTCGCAGATCACCGACCATCAATCCAAATTCCGCATAATTTGTTCGTTGGCCGATGTCTTGCTTCCAGGTGCGACTAAAAAACTGTTTGAGGTTGACGGCGTTGTGATCGGTCGCCAGCAAGAAGTTCTGCCAGTACTTGACTTCCGCCGCCCGCCAAACTTGATATCGATTCTCCAGATCAGCATTCCAGTATTTCTGGTTCTGTTGAAAGAAGCGCCAGCCGATCATCTGCTCCGATTCTCGACGGTGCTTTCCAGCCTCGTCGCCGCGCTCCGATATCTTCCAGTGCGGTTTTCGCGGTTCGGGAACGATTGTGAATTCAAAGCTCACGTGTCGCCTGCCCAGTCGCGTTTAGAATCGGCTGCTGACCATCTGCAGTGCTTTTCACAGCTACCACTTGGGTCGGTCTCCCATTCGCGTTGATCGCCGTCACCTGGCCAACATGCAATGCCCCAGTCGCATCTTTGTCGCTGACGAACGCGCCGACCTTGTAAGCCTTCATCGCGTCGTATGGCAGCACTTCAATCTTCCGAGCCGTGGGAATCGCAGGCTCCTCGGCGTCGTCGGGTTCATTCGCGGCTTCATCCTTGACCTTGAAAACCATGCTGGCGTACAGCGCTTGGGCTCGCAGCCTCGCGGTCGAACCTGGCTTACTTCGACGGATGCTGTCTTTCAAATCCTCGATGAAGACCGCGCGCTCGTCGCCGCCGTGAAGGAACAGGTTCAAGGCCGCGCGCACGATCGGAGATCGCCGAACGCTGTAACTGTAGATCGCGGCATTCCGCACGGACTTCATGTCAAAAGCCGCGCAGGTCGCATGGATATAATCGAACCCGTTCTGCAACAAGGTGTCGAGCCACAGCCTCTGCTTCTCCGAACATGCTCGATACTTGGCGGACTGCTGAAACTCTGCCGCCGTGATGACGCCGCCGCCTTCTGTGATCGTTGCCATTTCAAAACTCCTCGTGCTCACTTGCCAGGATGCTCCCGAATTCAACTGGCGACTGCCCCGCGCATTCGGGCCTGAAGGCAAGACAGCCGCCGTCGAATTTGCTCAGTAGGGGTTTTGGGCTCTCCGAATGCCCATCTACTTAAGAAAGCAAAAGTCTGAGAATGTTAAGCGCGGCGATAATGTCCCTTGTAATCTCCGAGTTAAGGAATCAGGGCTCCGCGCGCCAGCCACGGGCCGTCCGTGATCGAAGACACCGAGGGTCAGAGTTTTTCAGGATGGATTCAGCCTCGGTTCGGGAGTGTTTCAGAAGTCTTTCACGACGGGCACTTTAGCGAAGAAAAGCGTTCGTTAAGCATGCTTTGTGCAGGCGGCACTTCAGCGCCCATATGCTGGGAGTCTCGGGGTTCCTGCTACATGGGTAGGACTGAGCCGTAGGTACGGATATTTTGCTGGGATGCTATGTGCCCGCTTCACCAGGGGTTAACAATCAATGCGTGTGTAGTGTATCAAGCCCAGCGGCAAGGCAGGGACGTCGGGGTTTTTCCGCCCGCAGGTTGAGTCCCAAAGGGACCCCTGTTTTTCTATGATAACAAAAGGCTTAGTATGTGTGCGCCGAGCCGCGCGCGAATTGGATGTACCGACCAGGCATCGCAATCCCGTGATGGGGTTGATGGTGGGTGCCACCCGACCGCATAAGTCCTGCGGCATGAGCATGATGCAGCGATGTGCGGCTGGATGCCGTACAACGGCGGCATGGATACACGCCAGCGCCCGTGCTGCGTTGCGCCTTGCCCCCTAATCCGTTCCACGGCAGGCATCTACAGCCCGTCCGATCTGCCAGCCGACCAGGTAAGAATTACACGATAGCCGATCTCGCGTTGCTACCGATATGCGGATTGCGCTAGACGAATCGAACGCGGCGAAGGTGATGATCGATTATGAGCACACTCGCCGAGGCGCGCCGGATTGGCGAATCGGCGTGCCGCAGATGCCGATAAGTCCTTTGTTTTTGAACTACGTATTGTTTTATATCGATATCGATTGATAAACGAGAGAGCAAACCAGGAAAAAACGAGAAAGTGCCTGATGACATCGCTTACAAACAATCTCAAAAGGGATGGCACGCTCCACTGCCGTGAGCAATCACATTGAACGCACTGCGTACCGGAAGAGTAGCTCTCGATCTGCAGCCCGGACCCGCAGCACCACATGAAAGAATAGCTTCGATGAGCCGTACAGAGTCGAGAGAGATTGTCTTATCCTACATCCCACAGAGTGACTGTGTTCAGTCATTCCCTTACTAGGTAAGTTGGTCTCTGTTCACAGGTCAGTCTTGCTAGGTCTACCCTTTGGCGGGCGCTCCGTGCTTTCAATGCGCAGCCTGTGGGATGTGTCGTTGGGGGGTAGTCGGCGGAAGGATAAGCGCGGCCTGCGATCTGGTCACTGCCATCGCCCATTGGTGCGGTCTCGATGCCTGCCGCGTTGATCTCCGTGAGCGTCTTCGGATTGTGTTCTCGGAACCAGGCGAGAATTTCATCGGCTGTCACCGCAACCTCGTGCCGCGCCAGTCGGTGACCGTGAAAATTCCTCGGAGTCGATATTCGACCGCGCAATTTCCGCACGAGCGCGTAGCTCCGTTTCGCAAAACGTCTGAACGCACGATCAAAGTGCATCCGCATCGACACATGCAATTCCAAGAAGCTAGTCGATGAGCGCCCGTTGCCTCGGCGCGACCAAGCACTGTTAGCCAACCAAAGACTTGACCGAAGAGATTGTGCAGTTGCGCAGACATGAATCAAGCCGCCTTTCGTCGCTGTCGCGCGTGCAGTCCATGAAGCAACTTCGCCGCGTTCTTCCCTCGGCGCTCTACACCCTGCTGCAGTTTTGTCTGCCATTCACAGTTTGATTTGCAATAACACGATGAATCCAAAATGCGCCCAAGCGAGGTTCCTTTAGGTCGCGCGCCCATGTCTTCGACGAAAGCCTCAAAAGAATTCTGCCATCTCTTACAAATGGTCACTGGTGGGTTCGCGCCTCCATAGTACTTAAAATTTTCATGGTTCGGATTCAAACACCGCTGACGCATCCGACACCAGGTCTGATATGTTCTTGTCTCGTGGTCGTACGAGTGCCCGTGACTTTCTTGGAATTGTCCACCCTTGCTGCGTCTGCGTTTGGTCATAGATTCAATCCGCACTGTTCACAGGAATCTGCAGGGAAGAATTCGTATCTGTCGGTCAGTTCTGGGAACTGTTTGTAAACTTGATCTCGGTGTTCGCGACATAGCACTGCCGATTTCTCTTCGGTTCCCTGAGTCCAGTACACCCGAAGGGCTAAGTATCGATGCGAAGTTTTAGAGTCCGCTCCCCGAGCAAGTTGCCGCGCCGCCTTCTGTTCTTCTTCTTTGTCCGTGTCTGCCATTGCCGTTTTCCTTTGCTCTGGGTGTTGCGCTCCGATGTCGCTACCTACTTCTTTTCCAATTCAGCCACCACATCTACCAAGTCTTTCCCAGCCTTGACTCGGTCATAGATCAGGTTCAGTTGTGCCGGGTCTACGGTGCCGATGGTGCTTTGGGTGAGTACATCCCGCAGCCGAACGTAATCGCCCATGTCTTGCAACTCCCAGTCGTAGACCGCGTCTTGCATCTCGATAAAGGTCTTGGTTCTGTCTGCGGCGAGCGCGTTGATGTGCTCTATCAGGTCTCGCCGTATCAGCCCAAGTTCCTCCGCTTCAATTTCTCGCTTGATGCTTGCTTCAGATTGCTTTGCCATCGTCGTTCTCCTCGGAGCCGGTGGCTCCCTTGCTGGGCTTCAGTGGCACTCCCCTGATAGCCCTGTGATGCTATTTATCCGCCGTACCATGCGCGGGTGGCGGGACCAACGCCAGTCGTACGTTCCATGCACATCTTCACGTAGGCAACGTGCTTCTCGCACATCCATGTTTTGTCAAAAAAGACGACTGCAGGCGCGCCGCGATTTTTCTCATCGTCGTAGTGGCCGCAGTCGTTAGGATTGGGGCAATCGCATGGAAACGCGCACTTATGTTTTTTGTGTGTCTCGGTCATTTTCGTTCTCCTCTGCTCATTTCACTTCGGTGATACCGACCGCACCAGATAAAGCCCGAATTCACTAGCATTCGCGACGTGTTGGTTGTGCGCGGCGATTCTTGCTTGTTCTTTTTCAAACGGTGCCCGCAACATGGGACGCACGTCAATCCGGTCATACGCCATGTCGTCTGCGATTTTCGCGAGATTAATAAAAGCCTCTGCGCGGGTGTTGAACAAAAATGTGCAGATCGGACCCATATTCCCACCGTCTTGATACGCACACACGGACCAACCGAAATGCGTTGTGTTCGGTAAAGCCCCATCATCAGTCAACTCGATTTCTGCGTCCTTCGTTGTTAGTTCCATCTTCGTTCTCCTCGGGGCTGTGCCCCACTTCGGTGATGCGATTACTCCCCGCGTCTTCCCTTTGCTCGTAACAATTCGCTCCTGGTTGAGACTCACGACTTCGCAGCACCATCAAGCACGTACTGCCACTGCTTTGCAAACTCCTGCTTCTTGTCGTCATACACGTGCAGGAGCGCGTACCCCCAGTTAGGTTCAACCAACGATGTTTGGCGAAGTCGAGCCGCTTCGATAAGTGATCGAGCACCTTTCATGAAAAACTGCGCCATCGTAGTTTTTTGAAATTTATTACCAGGTGGAAATTTTTCGAGTTGGATGTACAGCAACTCTTCGGGACGAAAGTCGTGCAGAAGATTTCTGGTAAACTTTTCGTCAGGCACAAAATTCCAGACCCAGTTCACGAACGCAACGTATCGGAGGGTGAGTTTATCCAACGCATCGCACTGAATCGTGTTCAATGGTTTCCTTTGTCCGAGGGGTTGACTTTCCTGTGCGGGTTTTAGCCCAGCGGCAGCGTCTTCCCCCTTGAGGGGGGAGCGGAGCGAGGGGAGAAGTTCCCCCAGAGGGGAATTTAAGGGGATTTCTTTTTCTGCATTTGTCTCCTGATCTTTAGAAGACGAAGACATGCCGTTTGCTGCGACAGAAGCACCGACACTGGAGGGGTCACTCTCTTCGTAAATGTTTGCGTCTAGTAGAGTTGCGTCTGCAGAAGCAGCGACAGAAGCAGCGACAGAAGCTAAGACAACGCCTTGCCATAGAGAAAGCCTATTCTCTTCGGCGGTTCCGATGCGGCTGAACTGCTCTGGAGGTACCACCCAAACGTGGTAAGGTCTTTCGATGCCACGTTTATAGTCAGAGCGCACGATGTGGCAATCAACCAAGGCGTGAAGTGCTCGCTGGAAAATCTTTTTGGTCTTCTCATCGGCATCCCTGCCGAGCCACAGGCAGACTCGTTCGGCGCTGTAGGAATCGACCCGATACCCCTGGCCTCGGTTCGCCCAAAAGTAGCAGGCACAGAGAACCAAGAACTGGGCTTCGTTGATCTCGCGGGTCGAGAGCGCTTCAAAGACGGCGATAGGAACAGCGACGTACGGCGCGGTCATGACTGACCCCCTGTTTTCGCGGGAATCGTCATGGCGCGGCGCATCGCGGCGTCACGGAGGAGCGCGGTGATCGCTTTTCCAGTGCTGACGGTCGTGAACTGCGGCTTCAGATGATGACGGCTGAGTGTTTGGATTGCGTCGCGGATATCAACAAAGGAATAGCGTTGCATCCACAGGGTCCACCAGTGATTGTCGGGGGGAGTGATGCCAGGGAATGCGGCGGTGAAGGTCGCCAAAAGTGATAAGAAGTTCTGTCGAATTTCATCTTCGTGCTGCATGGTGATCTCCTAGTTCCTTGCCTTGTGTTGCTGTGTACTGCCGTTGCCGTGCGTCCTGCGAAATGCGTTTACTTGGCCTGCTGACGTTTTCGGCGATCTAATCCCTCCGATATAAATCGACGAATGAGTCGGGCGATGGTCACATCGGGGTTAGCTTTGGAGACCGCTGCGAGATCGGCGACTATCTGAGGCGAGAGCAGAATCGTGGTGCGCTTCATGGTTAAATCCTCCATATAACTATGGAAGCATTAGTCTGAGAAGTAGGCGTTCGGCAGGTTTACTTCGGGGAATTGCTTCGGCGTTCGTGCTTGCCGATAGGATGGTTACTTCACCGTAGCTTTCTCCGTGTCTTGTATGGGCGACCAAGATTTTGACCCTGCCGCTGCCGATCTCTCTTCAATCGTCCGAGTTTTCCAAGGTTGGTCTTCAGGTGACCGTGATATATCGCCGCACATTTTTAGAACCCATTCAGGTGTGCGGGCAGAGCAAGGAACGGTGAACCCGTTTCGCCAGCAGCAGTACACCAATTTCGGATGCACATTTTTCCAGTGGTTGGCAGGCTTCTCGATACCGTTGCGAATTTTGGTTGCTCCCGCAGTCTTTCCGACGAGCGTCCAGTTGTCGGCTTTATACAGCGTGCCTTTGCGGGTATCGTTCTCGATCACAAAGGTTTCAAAACCGTACACCACCGTTCCGTATTTTTCGTACCACAGGTGAGGAATTATGTTTCGCCACATCGTCAAGACCTGAGTTGCCAGATTCCGCTCGCGATTAATCAAACGAAAAACGGTGTTGTTAACAATGCCCTGCAAGAACTTGCCACGGTTTTTATGAGTCAAGCCGAAAAACTGGTCTCTCGGCGAGGTGGAGAAAACAGGGGATGCTCCAGAAATAATTCCAGCCACGTTGCCCTTGTAGTGAATCAAAAAATGAGCTTGCTCTCCAATGCATCCGTGATTGGGGATATAGTGGTCTTCCCGAATATCGTCATATCGAGGGTCACTTCGACTGCAAATTTCCAATCGAAGTTCTTGGGGTGGTTCCGATATCGACGCAGTGACAGGCGGCTGTCCCGTTACAATTCGCACGACTGCTTCCGCCATCGGTTTTGGAAACGACATTCCGATCAGCGCACCCGTGACGTCGTCAGGCGTCATGCCTTTGTGTCCCAGCAATTTGGTCGCTACCTTGCGGATGTCGTTGGGATACTCTTTCAAGTACTGAGCAAACTCTTCGTCAGTGACTTGGTGCGGCTCGGTCTTTGGTTTGGGAGGGGAAACAGTTTCCCCTCGATTATGGTTGCCACCTTCAAGCATGTACCGCACGGCCCGAGGAGTCCGCTGAAGCACCTGTTCGCAAAATTCTCTACGTGTCGAGCACCCCAGGATAACTTCGCCAGTGTCGAAGCGAGCCCACAACTCTTCGATGTACGGTTTCAAATCGGATAGGACCGTGAGCACCGTTGTCATCTGCTGACTTACGTACAGGCCCAGGGCTTCAGACTTCATTTTTAGTGGGTTCGCTACGGCGTCCCGTTCAATAAGTGCCAGTGAGGTGCTCATATTATCCTGTACCACTGTCGGCGGTTTTTTCATGCTGCTACCGTCCGAGCCGCGAGATACCGATGTACGTCGGCGGCGGGATACAAAATCTTGCGACCACTACGCACGAACGCCAGCTTCGGTCGGCGGGCGCGAGTCGTCCAACGAATGAGGGTGCGCTTGCTGATGCGGAGTAGATTACAAACCTCAGAGGATAAGAGAAAATCGGGTGCGGGATTTGTTGCGGGGGTTTTGCTTTTACGCATGACTGAACCCCATAAGTTCGGTTCAAGCCATGCGGTCTACGCATGTTGTACTGCGGCTCGCTCAGTGCCGCCGTTGTTGTCCCAACTACCTGGGCTACATCCCCAGTTAAAAACAACTGTGTCCACTATACCAAAGGCGCATCCTTTTTGCAATAGGTTAAATGTCACCCTACGTTACTTAGGGAGTAGCGGCTACTTGATCGCCTCGTATCCCTTCCGCACTGCGTCGGGCTCTTCCACGCGCGCTAGATACCGTTCAGTCGTGCTCAGTTCCGAATGTCCCAGGTCATGTTGAATGTTGCGCACAGGAATCCCCTGGAGCATTTGGTACGTCGCATAGCTCTTGCGAAAGTTGTGAAGGGTGTGAGCGCGCGCTTCAGGTCGGCTGAACGTGTACGGTTTCTTTCCATTCTCTGCCCGCTTCTGCAGCGCGTTGATGCGGTCGGCGAAGTTTTGGTCCGGCGTGCCCAAGTGCGTCGGGAAAAGTAACTCGCTGCCGCTTCGTTTTGCTCGCTTGCCTTTGCCTTCCTGCCGCGCTTTCAGTCGCGCCTTGAGAATTGTATTTTTGTCCGGCGACACGATGCGCTTCTCGTGATCTTTCACTCTCCAATCCCACTTCGGTTTGTCCTGCACCGTGATTTTCATTTTGCCGTCGCCGTTGGCCCAGTTAATATCTGACCACGTCAGGTGCTGAACCTCTTCGTCGCGCATTCCAGTGCAAAGCAAAATCATGACGAGGTCTTTCAGGTCATCTGCAAGATAATTTGATTTTTGGTGAACGCCATCCGCAGCGGCGAGCATCGCCTGCACATCTTCCGGCGTGTAGTACACGATATCGCCGATACCCGGCTTCTTGACCCGAGGCACGTCAACGTGGTCTACCAGACCCGCATCGTTGGGATTAAATTTGCGGTCGGTCTTCATTTTGATTCCGTTGCGCGATAGGAACTGGCCCACGACTGTAAACTTTCTGCTGTCCGAGTACGCACCCTTCCCCTTCTTGCGTTCGACGTTATCGCGCAGCCAGTTCTTGAAGCTGAGCAGGATTTTTTCACCGCGATCTGTATCCTGGAATTCCGACAAGTGGATAGCTCTGAATTGCGCGCACGATGCTACGAAGTCCTGCATCGCCTTGCGATACGCCACGACGGAGTTAGGAGCTAGTCCGTTGTCCGCACCGTTCCTCCAATCAGCCTCGCGGGATTCGCTGTATGCGATAAATTCTGCGACGGCTGCGGCGATAGTTCCCTTCTCGGTTGTCAGCACGGGTGTGACAGCCAGCGGAGTAATGCCTTTGCGCGCGCGATCCAGATTGGTTTCGATGTTGGCTTGCTGCGTTAGAGCTACCTCAAGCGATTTGAATGGAACCCACTTTCTTTTGCCGTCCTCCGAGAGTCTGATATAGTATGTCCCTTGGTAGTCTTTGGGCACGATTGGCTTGCCGTTCTTGAATTCAACTTTCGAGTAAACGGCATCGGTTCTTGTGTATAGCGTTGCGGTTGCCTGCATTGAAATCTCCCAAATACAACTCAATGGTAGCAACACTGGTAGCAAACCGCAATAGTACGACAGTACCCCTCGATTGGCGGGCATTTCCGTTAGATAGGTGCAGAGTCCCTTCTTCCGCAGAAAAATTCGAAGTAGCACGAGGCGCGGCTGGTTGACGCGAGACAACGTCTTCCCTATACTGGAAATTCACCTGCGGTGAATGCCAGCCGCACTTCCCTGCCACGGTTCTCGGATAGGAACAAGTGAAAGGCGGATTGGGCCAGGGATTACTGTAAGAACGCCCTGAAAAACTTCCATGACAGAAGCAACATGCAAGCGCGAACTCGAGTTGGAAATTCCAGCCGAGAACGTAACCAAAGCGACTGAAAAAGTGGCGCGCGATCTTGCGCGCGTGGCGCGCGTTCCGGGATTTCGTCCGGGCAAAGCCCCGGTGACGCTGATACGGCGGCGTTTCGCTGAAGATATACAAGGGGAAGTGCTGCAATCGTTGGTGCCTGAATATATCGAGAAGGCTCTCGAAGAGAAAAAGCTGATCCCGATTACGCGTCCATCTGTGGATAAAGTTGATTTCAAGGAAGGCGAGCCGCTGCGATTCCGCGCGGTTTTTGAAGTGCTGCCGGAGTTCGAGCTGGGCGACTACAAAAATCTTGCGATCAATGTGGATGCTATCGAAACCGGCGACGCGCAGGTGGACAAAACGATTGAAGACATTCGCGAGCGCGCGGCTACGTTTGTCCCGGTGGAAGGGCGAGCGGCCAAGGACGGCGATTACGTCTTAATCAAGCTTTCAGGGATACCGGTGGGCGGCGGCGAGCCGGTGCAAGCAGACAACATCATGTGCCACATCGGCGCGGAAGAAACTCTGGAGAGTTTTACGGAGAATTTGCGCGGCGCCAGCAGCGGCGAAACAAAACAATTCCGATCGCAATACCCCGATGATTATCCGGACCAGAAACTGGCAGGCAAAGCCTACGATTACACGGTGGAAGTTCAGGGCATCAAGGAAAAAAAGTTGCCTGAATTGAATGACGAGTTCGCGAAGGACGCCGCGGGCGAAAAGGGCGGTTTCTCGACTCTGGAAGAAATGCGCAAGCTCATATCGAAGGATTTGGAAGCGGCGAAGGAAGATCAGCAGAAGACGCAGGCTCGCGAGAAGCTTCTCGAAGCTCTGGTGAAGCAGCACGATTTTCCGGTTCCCGAAGCGCTGGTGGAGCATCAGATGAATGTGAGGCTCGAGCGCAGCGTTCGGGCACTGACCGCCCAAGGAGTGGACCCGCGCGCGGTGAACATCGATTGGGTGGCGCTTCGGAACCACCAACGCGAGCGCGCGGTGGACGACGTGAAGGCTGAGCTCCTGATTGACCGCATTGCAGAAGCGGAAAAGATCGACGCGACGGATGAAGAAGTGGAAAAAGAGATTCAAGCGCTGGCGGAACACAGTGGCGAATCAGCAACGGCGCTGCGGGCTCGCTTGACAAAGCAAGGAGTGCTCGATAGGATGAAATCGAAGTTGCGAAGTGACAAAACAATCGAGTGGCTCTACCGCAACGCCCGAATCGAGACGGCCAAGAGTGAGAAGTAGGTTCGGGTTCCTCAGCGCACAAAAGTTCTCCCTATGACACACAAAGACGACGGTAATCCGCGTGCAACAACACTCGTTCCGATGGTCGTCGAACAGACGAACCGCGGCGAGCGAGCGTACGATATTTATTCCCGGCTGCTGAAAGACCACATCATTTTCATCGGCACGCCGATTGACGATCACGTGGCCAACCTGGTGACCGCACAATTGCTGTTTCTGGCGTCCGAAGACCCGGAGAAAGACATTTCGGTGTACATCAACTCACCGGGCGGCTCGATTTCGGCTGGAATGGCGATTTATGACACCATGCAGTTTGTACGGCCTGACGTAGTGACCTATTGCATCGGGCAATCCGCTTCGATTGCGGCTGTGCTGCTGGCTTCCGGCACGCCCAAGAAGCGCTATGCCTTGCCCAACTCCCGCGTGCTGATTCACCAGCCGTGGATGTCCGGCTTGTCCGGACAGGCTACCGACATTGATATCCACGCCAAGGAAATCCTGCGAACGCGCGAAGCGCTTAACAAGCTGCTTGCGGGCCATACCGGGCAGAGCATTGAAAAGATCGAGCGGGACGTGGAACGCGATTTCATCATGACGGCAGAGCAGGCCAAGGCGTACGGAATCGTCGACGAGATCATTTCAAAGTACCGCTAGTGAGTTCCAAAGGGTTAGTATCTAAAGCGATGATTCCCTGCTTCCGGCCCGCCCTTCGTCTTACAATAAGGAATAGATTGGTCGTTGCTGCCGTAGCTTCCAAGAGACGAGGATTCACTTTGTGAAGCGTTTCACTCCAGAAGAGCCGTTGCGTTGTTCCTTCTGCCATAAGACGCAGGAGCAGGTGGAGAAGCTCATCAGCTCGCCGAATGAGTATCCGCGCTCCTACATTTGCAATGAGTGCGTGGGAGTCTGCCAGCAGATTCTGGAAGACGAGAAGCGCGAGCAGGCCAGCCCGGTTAACCGGCGTCTGCCACGGCCTCCGGAGATTAAGGCGTTCCTGGATGGATATGTAATCGGGCAGGACAAAACGAAGAAGAAGCTTGCGGTAGCGGTTTACAACCACTACAAGCGGATCTTCCTGAACAAGCAGCCCGGCGATGTGGAACTGGCGAAGTCCAACATTCTGCTGATCGGCCCCACGGGAACCGGCAAGACGCTTTTGGCGCAGACGCTTTCGCGCATGCTGGATGTACCGTTTGCCATCGTGGATGCTACGACGCTGACCGAAGCGGGCTACGTGGGCGAGGACGTCGAGAACATTATTTTGAAACTGCTGCAGGCCGCGGATGGCGACGTGACGCGCGCGCAGCAAGGCATCATCTATATTGATGAGATTGACAAGATTTCGAAGAAGGACGAAAACCCGTCGATTACCCGCGATGTTTCGGGCGAGGGCGTGCAGCAAGCTCTGCTGAAAATTCTGGAAGGCACCGTCGCCAACGTTCCGCCGCAAGGTGGACGGAAGCACCCGCACCAGGAATTCACGCCGGTGGACACCACGAATATCCTGTTCATCTGCGGCGGAGCTTTCGTGGGCATGGAAAAGATTATCGAGCGCCGCGTGGGACAGAAGTCGCTGGGCTTTCATGCGGACGTGCAACCGACGACCGCGTCGCGACGCAATATCGAGGTACTGGAGCAGGCGCAGCCGACCGATCTGATCCGTTACGGCCTGATCCCGGAATTTGTGGGCCGCTTGCCGGTGATGGGCGTTTTGAGCGATTTGGACAAATCAGCGCTGGTGCGCATCCTTACCGAACCGAAGAACGCGCTCGTGCGCCAGTACCAGCGGCTGTTTGAATTCGAGAACGTGCGGCTGCGATTTACGGACGACGCGCTGGATACCGTGGCGGAATTGGCGCTGCAGCGCAAAGTGGGAGCGCGCGGATTGCGGATGATTCTGGAAGATTTGATGCTGGAAATGATGTACCACTTGCCGGCGCAGCGAAAGCTTCGCGATTTCGTGGTGACCGGCGACATGGTGAAAGGCCGCGAGATCAACTGGAGCTTGCTGGAGAAGGCTGGCTAGAATTTTGGGACAAAAGGAACCGATGTTCAACCGCGAAAAGACCGAAGTCAAACGCGTGCCTATGATGCCGGTGCGGGAAATGGTTATTTTCCCGGAGATGATGCACCCGTTTATCGTCGGGCGCGAAGCTTCCGTGCGGGCGCTGGAAGACGCGCTGGCCGGCGACAAGAAGATTTTCCTGGTTACGCAGCACGACGCGTCGGTTGACGACCCCAAGCCCGAGGAAATTTATCAGGTTGGAACGCTGGCCAACATCGTGCAGAGCGTGAAACTGCCGGACGGAAACATCAAAGTTCTGGTGGAAGGCACCACGCGCGCGAAAATCATTCAGGTCACCAGCGACGAAGGCTTTTTCCGCGCCTCCATTCGCGTGGTTACCGCAGCGGTGGAGTCTACTCCGCAGCTTCAGGAAGCTTCCAGCCGCGTGACGGCCCTGTTTGAACAGTATGTGAAGCTTTCGCAAAGCTTGAACTACGACACGATGATTGCCGCAGCGCGTGTGGAGGATGCCGGGAAACTTTCAGACGCCATCGCCGCAAATTTGCAGATTCCAGTGGAGGAAAAACAGGAACTGCTCGAACTTTTCGATCCGCTCGAGCGCTTGAACCGCATCGCGGACGTCCTGGAAGTGGAAACTGAAAAGCTGAACGTCGACCGCTCGATCAATACGCGCGTGAAACGGCAGATGGAGCGGGCGCAGAAAGAGTATTACCTCAACGAAAAGCTGAAGGCCATCCAGAAAGAGCTGGGCCGCGGCGAAGCGAACGAAATCGAGCAGCTCAAGAAGAAAATCGAGACGTCCGGGATGCCCGAAGGCCCGCAAGAAAAGGCCCTGCAGGAGCTGAAGCGGCTGGAAATGATGCCGCCGATGTCGGCGGAATCCACCGTTTCGCGCAACTATCTCGACTGGCTGCTGGCTGTACCGTGGAAGAAGCGTTCCAAGGAAATTCGCGATATCAAGCGCGCGGAAGTGATTCTCTCCGAAGATCACTACGGCCTGGACAAAATCAAAGAGCGCATCCTGGAATACCTGGCGGTTCGGCAGTTGGTGAAGAACCCGAAAGGCTCGATTCTCTGCTTCGTAGGGCCTCCGGGAGTGGGAAAAACTTCGCTGGCGATGTCCATCGGCCGTGCCACAGGCAGAAAATTCGTGCGCGTGTCGCTGGGCGGCGTGCGCGATGAAGCTGAAATCCGCGGCCACCGGCGGACTTACATCGGCGCTTTACCGGGACAGATTATTCAGATGATGCGCAAGGCCGGAACAGTGAATCCGGTGTTCGTCCTCGACGAAGTGGACAAAATGTCCATGGATTTTCGGGGCGATCCTTCCGCGGCGCTGATGGAAGTGCTGGATCCGGAGCTGAACCACGCATTCACCGATCACTATCTCGACGTGGAATACGATCTTTCGAAGGTGATGTTCATCTGCACGGCGAACGTGCTGCACACGATTCCTCAGCCGCTGCAGGATCGCATGGAAGTTTTGCGCATCCCGGGATACACGGAACAGGAAAAGCATCAGATTGCGCAACGCTTCCTGGTTCCGAAAGAGATTTCGGCTACCGGGCTTACGAAGACGAATCTGAAATTTACGGACGACGCGGTCACGCACATCATTCGGCACTATACTCATGAAGCCGGGGTGCGGAACCTGAGCCGCGAAGTCGCGAATGTTTGCCGCAAGATCGCGCGCAAAGTGGTGGCCGAGGGAAAGAACATAGAAGTCGAAGTGACGAACACCAACGTCAACGATTACCTGGGCGTTTTGAAGTACCGCGATTTCCTGGCCGAGAAGAAAAACGAAATAGGGCTGACCACGGGCTTGGCTTGGACAGAAGTGGGCGGCCAAGTGCTTTCCACCGAAGCGATGCTGATGCAGGGCAAGGGCCGGCTGACGCTGACAGGAAAACTGGGCGACGTGATGCAAGAATCGGCGCAAGCGGGCATGAGCTACGTGCGCTCGCGCGCGCATCTTTTCAATTTGCCCAAGGATTTCTACCGGCACCTAGACATTCACGTACACGTCCCCGAAGGCGCGATCCCCAAGGACGGGCCATCGGCGGGCATCACGCTGTGCACCTCGATCGTGAGCGCGCTGACGCGCATTCCGGTTCGCTGCGACATCTGCATGACCGGAGAAATCACGCTGCGCGGCAAAGTGCTGCCCATCGGCGGCGTGAAGGAAAAGCTTCTTGCGGCGCACAGGCTGGGTTTCCGCACCGTGATTCTGCCGAAGGATAACGAAAAGGATCTGGCGGAGATTCCGCCGGAAATTCAGGCTCAGATGTCCATCCACTTTGTGGAGAATATGGACGAAGTGCTGCAAATCGCGCTCGAACATCCGCTTCCGATTCCCGGTCATCCGCCGGTCGCCGATGTAGAGCCCAAGTTTGTTACAGATGTGGCCCAAGACAGCGAATTAACCAATTGAAACCCTCCGGCTCTCTCCCATCCTGCTAAGCAGGTTCGGCCCGCAACCGGGGGATTCAGATTGTCTGTAGTTCAGCCCATTCGTGATGAAGTAGGTTAGAAAAAGCGGCAGGTTCGAATTTGTGCCCGCCCGAAGTCCATTCAGAAAATCAATCATGCCTGAAAACAGGCTAGAGAAGGAACGAACTCGATGAGCATTAGCCTTGCAGAACTAAAAGATAAGAACATTACCGACTTGGCGAAGATCGCCAAGGAACTGAACATCCCCGGCGCTTCGGGCATGCGCAAGCAGGAGTTGATCTTTCAAATCCTCCGCGCGCAGACCGAAAAAAACGGGTTGATCTTCTCCGAGGGAGTGCTGGAGTGCCTGCCTGACGGCTTCGGCTTCCTGCGAGCCCCGGAATACAACTATTTGCCGGGCCCGGACGACATCTACGTCTCGCCTTCGCAAATCCGCAAATTCGATTTGCGCACGGGCGACACGGTGTCCGGCCAGGTGCGTCCGCCCAAGGACGGCGAGCGTTACTTCGCGCTGATTAAGGTGGAGGCGGTCAACTTCGAAGATCCCGAAGTCGCGCGCAACAAAATTTTCTTCGACAACCTGACGCCGCTCTATCCGCAGGACCGCATACGCCTGGAGACCACCAAGGAAAACCTGACTGGGCGCGTGTTGGACATGCTTTGCCCGGTCGGAAAAGGCCAGCGCGGGTTGATTGTGGCGCCTCCGCGCACCGGCAAGACCATGATGCTGCAATCCATCGCGAATTCCGTGACCACGAATCATCCGGAGGTCGCGCTGATCGTTCTGCTGATTGACGAACGGCCCGAAGAAGTGACGGACATGCAGCGCACGGTGAAGGGTGAAGTCATCAGCTCTACTTTCGACGAGCCGCCCCAACGCCACATTCAAGTGGCGGAAATGGTTCTGGAAAAGGCTAAGCGTTTGGTGGAACACAAGCGCGACGTGGTGATTTTGCTCGACTCGCTCACGCGCCTGGGCCGCGCTTACAACGCCGTGACGCCTCCGTCGGGCAAGGTTCTTTCCGGCGGTATTGACGCCAACGCTTTGCAGCGCCCGCGCCGTTTTTTTGCTGCCGCGCGAAATATCGAAGAGGGCGGCTCGCTGACTATCATCGCCACCGCGCTGATTGATACCGGCAGCCGCATGGACGACGTTATTTTCGAAGAGTTCAAGGGCACCGGCAACATGGAAATCAATCTGGACCGCCGACTCGTTGACAAGCGCGTGTTCCCCACCATCGATATCAATCGCTCCGGAACGCGCAAGGACGAATTACTTTTGCCGGCAGACGAGTTGAACCGCATCTGGGTGCTGCGCAAAGTGCTGAGTCCCCTTTCGACCGTGGAAGCCATGGAACTTCTGTTGGGCCGCCTCTCAAAGACAAAGACGAACGGGGAATTTCTGTCCTCGATGTCCAGCCCAGCCTAACCGTCGCCCCCATACAATCCGGGTTCGTCCCTGTGTAATCCTCGTGTCGCCTCGTTGACTGCGGAGACTTGCCTGCGCGAAGCTCGCTCACCTTGACATTCTACTGGAAGGGGTATAGCTTCCCCTAGTATGTCTACTAAAGAACAACGCGAACGCATCGAGTTGCTGCAAGGAACTCTGGACCTGCTGATTCTGCGCACGCTGCTGCGCGGGCCGGTGCACGGGCACGCCATCGCCAAAGCCATCGAATTCAACTCCGACGATGTGCTGCAAGTGGAACAGGGATCGCTGTACCCCGCATTGCACCGGCTTATCAAACGGAAGTGGATTTCGGTGGAAGAAGGCACTTCAGAAAATAATCGGCGGGCGAAGTTTTACAAGCTGACGGCCGAGGGCCGGCGGCAACTTGCAGCCGAGACCAGCAAGTGGGACAAGATGGCGGGAGCGATTGCGCGAATTCTGCGTCCGGCGGAGCAGGAGGGCGAATGATGAAGAAACGCGAGCGCATGATGAAGGATCTGGAAGAAGACATCCGCGAACATATCGAGACAGAGACGCAGGACAACATCGCGCGCGGCATGTCACCGGAAGAAGCGCATTACGCCGCGATACGCAAGTTCGGCAACGTAATGCGGGTGGAGGAAGATACGCGCGACGTTTGGAGCTTTATTTGGCTGGAACAATTCTGGCAGGACATTCGCTACGCCTTCCGCATGTTGCGCAAATCTCGGGGTTTCACGGCTGTCGCCGTGCTTACGCTCGCACTGGCCATTGGCGCAACCACCGCAATTTTCAGCGTGGTATACGGCGTGTTGCTACAGCCGCTTCCGTACACCGATTCGAACCGGATCATGTCCGTCTTCGAGGTCAACTCGAGTGGCACATGGTCTCGGGTTGCGGATCCAAACTTCGACGACTTTCGCGATCAGAGCCGCAGCTTCCAGTCGATCGCAAAGTATCATGCCGACATCGCGTCCGTTTCGGGTGCTTCGGAGCCGACCCGTACGACCGTTGCGGCCGTCTCGCCCGGTTTTCTGAAGGTCTTGGGAGTTCAGCCGATTCTCGGACGGGATTTTGGCGCCGGAGACGCGAAAAAAGGAGCCGGCCCTACCGTTCTGGTCAGCTATGGATATTGGCGGCAGTATCTCGGGTCGTCCCGGGACCTCGCGCAGTCGCACTTGAAGATTGATGGAGGGCTCTTCTCCATTGTAGGCGTGCTCCCCGCAGGATTTCGTTTCCCTGCTGACGTGGATCTGTGGCTCCCAGCCGATTTGGACGGCGAAAACCCAAGCAGGACTTCGCATAACTACTCTGTGGTTGGGCGCCTCCGCGACGGTACGACTGTGCAGCAAGCGAATCTCGACATCAGCGCGATAGCCCGGCGCATTCACGATACCTCGAGCGAGCAGGGCGATTATTTGCTCAAAGATGGAATTGTCGTCCCGCTGCAGGACGCGATCACGGGCAAGGCTCGCTCTTCGCTGCTGCTCCTGCTCGGCGCCGTGGGATTTCTGCTGCTGGTGGCGTGCGCGAACGTGGCGAATTTGCTGCTGGCCCAAGCGTCGGTTAGAGAGCGCGAGCTGGCCATTCGCAGCGCGCTGGGTGCTGCGCGCGGGCGGTTGGTGCGCCAATACTTTACCGAGGCGTTCCTGCTTGCGCTGCTTGGCGGCAGCCTTGGAGTACTGGGAGCATTCTGGGGCCTCGCGGGGTTAGTGGCGCTGGCGCCGGAAAATCTGCCGAGGCTGGACAGCGTCTCGATCAATATTCCGGTACTTGTGTTCGCGTTGGTGCTTTCCACCGCCGTCGCGGCGGGCCTTGGAGCGTTCATCGCCGCGCGCGCGACTTCCGGAGAACTGCGCAAGGGCTTGGTGGAAGGCGGGCGTGGACAAGCGAGTTTGCAAAGCAGCCAGCGCGTTGGCCGCGTGATCGTGGCTGCGCAGATCGCGATCACTTTGGTTCTCGTGGTGGGAGCGGGATTGTTCGGCCGCAGCTTGATGAAGGTGCTCGAAGTGAATCCCGGGTTCCGCGTGGAGAAGATTGTCACGATGGACGTTTCGCTTCCGTGGGTGGACGATCCCAAAGCAAAGGCGGGTCAGGCGATTTTCTTTTCAAACCTGATTGACCGGCTCAAACAAATTCCGGGCGTGCGGGAAGTTGGCGCGACGAGCGGCCTGCCCCTGGATGGTGGCCTTCCCGACGGTATGTTTCTACTGATGACGCAGAATGAGATTCCCAAGACCATGGATGGTTTTGGTCCGCTGCTGCAGCAAAAGGAACGCCTGGGCAATGCGGATTTCTGCGTGGCCACGGACGGGTACTTCCAGGTTCTGGGAATTCCGCTAATTCGAGGGCGAATCTTTAACGGGCGGGACGGAGCGAATTCTCCGCACGTTGCCGTGATCAGCGAATCGCTTGCGCGCGAGCGCTGGCCGAATCAGGACCCCATCGGCCACACGATTGAGTTTGGAAACATGGATGGCGACTTGCGTTTGCTGACCATCGTCGGAATCGTGGGCGACACTCACGAATATGGCCTCGATGCGCCGCCGCGTCCCACGGTTTACGTGAATCTGTTCCAACGGCCGCACGGGGCGATCACCTTAACGATGCTGAGTGACGCCGACATGCGGTCCGTTGCTTCGGCAGCGCGAGGAATCCTGCAGGACCTCAACCCGGAGATGGCGGCGAAGTTCCGGACGTTTTCGCAGGTGCATTCCACTTCGCTGGGATCGCGGAGATTCAACGTCATTCTCATAGGATTCTTCGGAATCACCGCGCTGCTGCTCGCAACGGCAGGAGTGTTTGGCGTAATGGCGTATTCGGTCAGCCGCCGCACGCGCGAGATTGGCGTGCGTGTCGCTCTGGGGGCGGCCCCCGGCGGAATTCTGAGGATGATTTTGGGCCAGGGATTGCGGACGATCTTCATTGGTGTGGCGATCGGGATTACCGCGTCGCTGGCCCTGACGCGCACCGTTCAGTCACTGCTTTTTGGCGTGACTGCCACCGATCCGCTGACTTTCGGCGGTGTGACACTGCTCCTCGTCGGGGCAGCGCTGCTGGCTTGCTACATTCCGGCGCGGCGGGCAACGAAAGTGGACCCCATGGTCGCGTTGAGACATGAGTAGTGCTTCGCGCGGGTGACCAGCAACCTTTCCTTTAGTGCGCGGAGTCCGCGTACTTTACCGAACAGCCGTAGGGACGCGTAGTGGGCGTTTCGACCTGCTTGCCGGCGAGGGCCTGCTCGAGAGCGAGATTAACGTAATTCGTCGCGCCAGGCACGTCCTCCAGGTCGGTGGTCGGTTTGTCGTCAATGGCGCCATCGTAGATCACGACGCCCTGGGGATTGATGACAACCATCTGCGGGGAGGTCTTCGCGTCGTAGAGATGGCCGATTTGGCCGGTGGGGTCGAGCAAGGCGGCGGTCGGTGCGGCCTGAACCTTCGCCAAGTAGTCGTTCTCTTCGTTCGCGGTCATGTATCCCTGCTCACCCGGCGCGGAAGAGAGAATGGTGAGCCAAACCACGCCGCGGCCGGTCCACTGCTTTTGGAGCTTCTGCATGTTGCCGCTTTTGTAGTGCTTCCCGACGTAGGGACATCCGTTGTTGTGCCACTCAAGGACCACGTATTTTCCGCGGTAGTCCGCGAGGCGAACAGTCTTACCATTGCTCGCTGTGGCTGTGAATTCCGGGGCCGGCCCGCCGGTTTTCCCAGACAAAATTAGAGGCAGAGCTGCGCAGAGAAACAGAGCTATGAGTATCGGGTATAGAGTGGAGCGCTTCATCTTAGTGGTACCTCGTCCAAGAATTGTGCTGCGTAAATTTCAGCGCCGGTGTTTTCCGTTGCGCCAGGCGAGCCCAGAGGCACATCGATTATATATGCTTGGGCGGCGGAGAGTACGAGCACGCCTTTCAGCCGCGCGATTGGTTTACGAAGCTGATCGGACTTCCGCAACGCCAGGCGGAAGCCGGCGGACGCGGGCAGAAGCTTCTGCGGAGCTGCGTTGTCAATCTGCGACTCGGCGAGCGGGAAGAAAACCGCCTGCGAGACTTGATGGCCGAGGTTCGCGGTGAGCACGAGGGAGTTGCCCGCATCGGCCACACTCAATTTCCAGCTCCGCGGTGCGGGCCGCGGCAACGACTTGCGCGCAGCAGCGAACAGGCTGCTGTTCCGGGCGTCCGGCGCGGCCATTCGTGATTCGACGGGGAGAGTCAGCGAAAGTTGGGCCTTGCCGGGAATGCATATTTCGCGGCAGACCAGGACTTTTACCTCGGCGCCGATCTGCGCGGACTGCTGCGACGCCAGGCTGGCCTGCGCATGGATCGGCACGATCAGCGTCACTTCGTCCTCGTAACCAAAATCCACGATGCTAGGCGTGCCGAGACGTCGCGGCGTTGGCCACTCGATCTCCCCGACGGTGATAGCCGGCGGTAACTGCCATTTGATGCGGGGCGGCTCGCCCGAATCGCCTGGATTGACCCAGTAGATGTGCCAGCCCTTCTCGAGTTGAAAATGCAGCCCGAGATAAAGTTCATGTCCCGCTGCGATAGACTGATTCTCGGCGATGAGTTCCAGCGTGCCGTGCGGAATGGGTGTACCGGCCGCCTGCACACTTGCCGCGCACAGCAACAGAGCGACACCAAGCCAAAGATTCCAGAGAAACTTTGTACTTGAGCAACAGCTTCGCATTTCTCTTTTGATGCAGTGGGCGTTTCGCCCGTTTCCATTAGTCTGAGGAAATGCCGGAGTGGCGCGGCAGAGCGTGCGCAACCGCGCGGAAGGCGGCGCGGCGAGACAGTCGAAGGGCGAGATCACCCCTTTGCCGTGGCGTCGGATGTGCTATCGATTAGCCGAGGAATCCGAGATTGTTGGTGCTGAAGTTGCCGATGTACGGCAGCACGTACGGCAGGTCCGCAGTGGACAGGCCGAACCATTGAGCCAGCGTCGCTGCGTACTGCGCTGACGCCGTGCTGGGAATCCAGCGGCCGTTGGAGCCGACATCGTCGGGACCGCCGAGCGCCTGAGTGGGAAAAGTTCCGTAAATCTGGCCACCCTTTACGGCACCCCCGAGGATGATGTGGTGGCTGCCCCAGGCGTGGTCTGTTCCATCGGACGAGTTTGGCTGAAAGGTGCGCGCAAAGTCGGAGCAGGTGAAGGCGGTAACCTGATTCGCCAAATTCATCTCTTGTAACGCCTGATAGAACGCCAGTAACGCCGGGCTGACTTCGGCCAGAAGTGTTGCCTGCGTAGCCAACTGTCCCGAATGGGTATCGAAATTGCCGGCACCTACGAAGAAAATCTGACGCTTGACTCCCAAAGCCGAGCGCACATTGATGAGTTTTGCAACTTCCGCCAACTGAGCGCCGAAGGGAGTGGTAGTCGGAAAGACAGTTGTCAGCGGCGTTGCGGCATTTAACGCGCCGGCCAGCACTGTGTTGTAGGTGAAGGCATTGTTGGTGATGGCGTTGTCTTCCTGGATCAGCGAGACACCGCTGCTCATGTTGGCGAATTGTTGGGCTGCGGCCTGGCGGGAGGAGCAGTAGGAGTGATCACTGCAGCTGGGGGCTCCGGGTCCCGCGGACGAGACGGAGACGGGTGAAGTGTCCGTGCCATTGCAGAACAGAGTATCGCCGCTGATCGAAGCGATCATGGGCACAAGCGCGCCCGGGTTGTATTGCGTATTCATCCGGTCTGCCATGCGCCCGGCCCAACCGGAACTGCCCGACGAGTCATTCATTTGGTTCTGCCACTCGAGTTGCTGGTCCGGGTGAGAGAAGAGATTGCTGGGGGGTACGATCTGATTAGCCTGATATTGCGCGCGGGTGGTGGGTTGCAGGAGCGTGCCGACATTCGCCAGGAACGCCAGATTACCGCTGTTAAACAAGGACTGCACTTCGGGCAGGCTGGGATGCAGCGCAAAATTGGGTTGCGGCGTAAGGGGCAGCAGGGTGTTCTGCGCGAGCGCTAACGGCCCTCGAATGGTTGCGTAGTTGCTATACCCATTCGTGTCGAACGGGATGAGCATATTATTTGCGTCATTTCCGCCAAACAGAAAGATGCAGACCAGCGCCTTGTAGTCCGAAGTTGTTTGGGCCAGGGCGTTGAGCATTCCAAAAGGGCGGAAGCCCAGAAGATTGCCGGCTGCGAGCAAGGAAGCATTGGTTAGAAAACTTCGTCGACTGTGTGACATAAAACTCCTTTTCAGGCCGTCTTACTACGATTAGTGCATGATCTTGTATTGCGAAGAAGTGACGACCAGGAACACGGCTACTTCCGCGCGGCTCTGGAGGTCGGTCGCGGGAATGGCAGTGATGGTCTCGATTAAAGCGGTACGCATATCGCTGGGCATTTGGCTGTGCATGAAAAGCATGCCCAGATAATCCACGAGTTGCGTGGGATCAGATGCTTGCTGGCCGATGACGCTGGTTGCGCTCAGGTCTATGACGGGCGCTGAATCTTCGTTGTGAATAACTTTGTCGGCGATACTCATCCGAGGGACGACCGAACCGGTGTTCTCCAGAGAAAACTCAGGAGCGTTCAACGTCGTTTGCGGAATGATGTAACTGGGCGGGAAGTAGTTAAAAACACTGGACTGGTTGAAGGGCGCTTCTCCGACAGAAGTCAGCGTCGAAGACATGAAGTTAACGTATGAATAGGAATTTGCGGGAGTCTGAGCCGCATTTAATCCGCGTAACAGATTCATGGTCCAGAGCAGGGACTCGCGCAGGTGTCCGCCATCGACGGCAGGGTTCGTATCAGCCTGATCGCCCGTCTGCACGTCTCCCGCACGCGCTTCCGGATCCATAATAATCGCGGTCAGTACGGCCTTCATGTCGCCTCGCACGCCGCTACCGTTGTCGGCGAAGACCGCAGCAACTCGAGACACATAGGCAGGCCTTGGATCGCCGGTCACCAGGTGCTGGATGAGTTGTCGGCAGACAAAGGGGCCAATGTTTGGGTGCGCAAAAATGTTATCGAGGGCGCCCTTCAGGTCCTGCTCGGCCGTCTGGCCGGCAGGAAGCGTGGTTCCATTCAGGAGGGTCTTTGAGGTGGTGTCATGCTTGTCCTCTACCGGGACCATCAAGTGGAGCCAGTTACTTGTGTAATTGAAACTTGATGGGGAACTGCCGTCCGTATTGGCAAAGGTCCAACCCGTGTAAGCGCGAGCAAAGGCCTCCACCTGAAGCTCGGTGTAGGTGGCAATCGGATTACCGCTGCCGTCAGTCTGGAGGCTACCGTCCGGATTCAAGAGATTTACTCCCAGGGAAAAGAGCTGCATCATCTCGCGGCCGTAATTCTCGTTGGCGATCTGACCGGTCGGGGGTTTTCCGCTGTTCACCATATTCAGGTAGTCGCCCATAGCGGGTGAGAGGGTGGCATCCTGCATGATGGTGCGGTAATTGGTAAAAGCGTCTGCCGCCAGGGTATTCAGATAAAACGGCATGGCGTTATCCTGCTCGATGGGTGCGACAAATATTTCACTCAGAGCCATGGCCACCCGTTGGCGGAACTGATCAGGGCCCCAGACCGCAACGTTCAGGAATTCCGACTGCGTGCAACGCCAGTTTGTAAACCCGCACACGGCCGTGTCAGGCGATGGCGGCTCGCTGAATTGCGTGGTGCCCTGATTGAACTGTTCGGTGAGCGCAGCCTGCAATCCAATCTGCTCGACATGCGAGATGGTGGTGGCGGTGGGACCAAAGCTGGTCTGATCCAGGAAGCGCGCCGCTGCGGTAGCGGAGACCGCAGCCGCTCCGATGACTTGCGCACTGATGCTGTTCGAAGAACTCGATCCGGGGTTCGGATTCGTCACCTGGAGAGGCACAGAAAAACCGGCCTGGGAAGCGGTAGCAGTTCCGGTTGCGATTATTTGCGTGCCGGAGACGGAGGTGGTTGTCAGGCTGCTGCCGCCGAAAGCTACTGTGGCGCCGCTGACAAAGTTGGTACCAGATATCGTCAGGGTAAATGCACCAACATTTACTTGCGCAGGCGAAACGCTGGAAATCTGCGGGATAGGATTCCAGAGCGTTACGCCGCTCGAGCCGATCGCTGATTTCTTGGTGGTCTCGGTGGCCTCAATCGTCACCGTGTTGGGGGAAGGAAGGGTTGAAGGAGCGGTGTAAAGGCCGGTCGCATCAATTGTGCCGGTGGCGGGGCTTCCTCCCATCACACCATTTACGGACCAAGTGAACGTCGCGGTAGTCAAAGACGGGGTAAATTGCTGGGTCGAACCGGCGCGCACGTCCTCGGTGCTGGGGGATAAGGTGAAAGCACCCGGACTCGGGCCAGTGCTCCCGGGGGGAGTAAGCGCACAGCTCGAAATCATTAAAGCCAGGGCGACGACTGCGGGTGCAAGGATTGTTGAGCGACGCACGGTCCCCTCTCAGGTCTATCTGGATTCCGAATGGACCCAAACCCAATCGATGTGAAAAAGTTCCATTATTTTTCAGAATTCGCAATTTAGCGAGACGGCACGTAAGTGCACGTAAGAAGAGGAGACTAACTAGCTGTGTTGTGTGGTGCAACTGGCGCAAAGGCCAGATTATTCACCTGTCCGCGGTACCACTGGACTTGGATTTACGCGAGCAAAACCGTGGAGCAATTTTCGCATTTGCTTCGCCGTCGAAGAGGTAGTCGGCTCGGAGAGGTTACTTTTTGCGGTATTGCTGCACTAGCTGGCGATAGCGCGGGTCGTCGCGAAGGGACGCGAAATACGGGCTGGCGTCGAGCGCGCCGATATCCCCAAAGCCTAACTTGAAGGCGTTTTGCAAAGCGGCCAGAGCTTTCTCCTTGTCGCCCTTACCAGCATAAGCCGTGCTGAGCCAGTACTGGTCCATCGCGGTTTTCGAAACGACACCCGAGTTCATCAAGTAAGAAATGGCCTGATCGTAGTTTCCTTGAGCCAACGCGAGCTGGCTCATTCCCAGGGATTCGTACGTGTTACTCCCGATCTCTTTGGCGCGGCGGAAGGCTGCCGCTGCTTCGTCGTAACGTCCCTGAAAAATCAACGCGCGGCCCAAGTGGTACTGCGAGGCCGCCGAAGCCGGCTGTAGCCGAATCGCCTCGCGCGCTGCTTTCTCGGCCTCCGCTGCGTCGGGCGGTTGCTCGTACGCCAGCGCCCAGGACAGCAAGTCCCAAGCAAGCGAGTTGTCCGGTTCCAATCGTATGGCCTCGCGGAGTTCGGCCGCCGCCGCGGCGTAGTCATATTTCAAGCCGTATGTCTGACCGAGCGCGACATGGGCTTCGGCGAGGTTGGGGTCGATGGCAACTGCCCGCCGGGCGTACTCCTCAGCCTTCTGCAGGTGAGATGGATCGGTTGCGAGATCGCGATAGTAAAGGCTCTCGACATGAGACAGGCCGGCCATAGCAGGCGCATAGTTGGAATCTAATTTCAGCGCTTGTTCAAAGTTCGTGCGGGCGGCTTCAAATCTTTCGGGCGTCTCCACTTCGAGCAAGCCCTTGCCTGCCAAATACGCCTCGTACGCCTGAGGATTCTGCGTGTAGCGCCGCTGGATGGCCTTTGTTTCTTGCGGGCTCAGATTCAAATTCAGCGCCTGCGCAATTTTCAGCGCGGTCTGCTCCTGCAGCGAAAACACATCTTTCATCTGGCCGGTGAAGTCGTCGGCCCAGACTTGAAATCCAGTGGTGGAGTCAATCAGATGAACGTTGATGCGCACTTGGTCCCCGGATTTTCGCACTGTGCCGTCCAGCAAATAACGAACGCCGAGTTGGCGTCCCAGTTCAGCCGCGTTCTGATCCGCGCCTTTCACCGCCGCCGCAGTCGAACGCGGCGCCACGTCAATCCCTTTAATCTTCGAAAGCTTCGTCGTGATTTCATCCGTCATCCCGTCGCTGAAATACACGCTGTCCGCATCCGTGCTCAGATTCTGCAGCGGGATCACCGCGACCGACGGTTTCACGGCGACGGCTGCGGAATGCGGCACCGAGTGTTTCTGATACCAGAACGCGCCAGCCGTTAGCAATAATGCCACCACAGCCCCGCCCGCATACATTCCCCAGCGATTGGATTTCGACGACGATTGCGCAGATAGCTGCGAGGAGGACTGCAAGACTTCCGCCGGAACCACCGTTCGATTAGATTCCGTTTCCCTTTTCAGACGGCGCAGGTCCGCACCCATGTCCGCGGCCGACTGGTAGCGCAACTTGCGGTCTTTTTCGAGCGCTTTGTTGACCACCTGCTCGAACCCAGCGGGCAGCGCGGGATTCAAACGCAGCGGCGGGACCGGCGGCCGGTTCAGGATGGCTTCGAAAATCACTCCGCTGGTCCCCCCGGAAAATGCCATTGCGCCGGTGCCCATCTCATACAGCACGGAACCCAGCGAGAAGAGATCGGTGCGCTTGTCGAGATCGCTTCCGCGCACTTGCTCCGGCGACATGTAAGTAACGGTGCCAATCGATGTGCCCGGACTGGTAAGCAACTGCTCGGCGGCGGTAGTTCGGCCGGAGACAGTTGCGCCTTCCGCCACTTTCTGCCCGACGGGCGCCAGCTTGGCCAGTCCAAAATCCAGAATTTTTGCGTGGCCGCGGGCGGTGATGAAAAGATTGGCGGGTTTGATGTCGCGATGAATGATTCCGGCGGAGTGAGCGGCGTCGAGCCCCTCGGCAATTTGCGTGCTCCAATCGAGCAGCGACTCGATTTCCAGCGGACGCCCTGCGATGTGGTGCTTGAGCGTCTGGCCATCGAGAAATTCCATGGCGATGAAGCGGCGGCCGTCGTATTCATCAATTTCATAGATGGTGCAAATGTTGGGATGGTTCAGGGCGGAAGCGGCCTGTGCTTCGCGCTGGAATCTTTCGAGCGCCAGGTCGTCCTTGGCGAGATCTTCCGGAAGGAATTTCAGCGCGACAAAACGGCGAAGTTTGATGTCCTCGGCCTTGTAAACGACGCCCATTCCGCCACCGCCGAGCTTTTCCACGATGCGGTAATGCGAGATGGTTTGGCCGATAAAGGAAGAAGGCTCCGTCATGTGGCGCACAGTTTAAGTTGCACGAGGATGCAAGTCAACGCGAGGGAGAACGCCGCACAATCGTCTCACCTGTTTGAGCGGATGGTTGTGCGAACATTTTGTTCGAGGTATTCAGAGAGGTGCTGCTTGATGGCACGGAGGGGTTCGTCGCTATTTTGCAGACGGCTGATCAACAAGGCGCCTTCGAGCGATCCGATGATTAGTTGAGATAATTTTAGCGGGTCGATGTGGTGATCGATCTGCTGTTTCTTGATTCCTTCAGTCGTGATCTTGGACAGCCGCACGGTCCAGTTCTGCAATGCCTTTTTGGCTCGAGCTCGCAGTGCCGCGTTTCCGTCGTCTGCTTCGACGGCGGTATTCATGAGCGGGCAGCCACCGGGCACCAGTCCCGCCCGCAACTGGACAAAATTTTCGATCATCTTCTTCAAACGGTTCACGCAGTCCGGAACTTCCGCGACGCCGTCCAGCCTTCCGCTAACGGCTTTTCCCCAGGAATAGTCGAAGGCCTCGGTGGCTAGTTCTTCTTTGCCTGAGAAATGGCGGTAAATTCCGCCCTTCTGGAGGCCTGTGGCTTCCATCAAGTCCGAAAGTGAAGTGCCCTCATAGCCCTTTTGATTAAATAGCGGGGCGGATTTCCGGACGATGTAGCGCCTAGTTTGCTCTCCCTTGGTCACTTCTATCTCCTGGCGATCAGCCGTGAGGCCGGCTGGTCTTTTACGAGAAACCATTATACCCTATTTGAGACCGAACGGTCTCTTTTTGCATCTAAGACGGCCAGAGCATTCATGAGCGAGACGCTTACACCGACCGCCTCCCTGAATCTTTCCCTTCCCAAGGTGGGAATCAATCCGTGGTTTATCGCCATCACCGTGACACTGGCGACGTTCATGGAACTTCTGGACACGGCGATTGCCAATGTCGCTCTCCCTCATATCGCGGGCGAGCTCGCCGTCAGCACGGATGAAAGCACCTGGGTTCTGACCAGCTACCTCGTCTCGAACGCCGTCGTTTTACCGCTCTCCGCGTGGCTGAGCCGCCTATTCGGACGCAAGCGTTATTACATGATTTGCGTGACGCTCTTCACTGTCAGTTCCCTGCTGTGCGGCTTCGCCCCCAGCCTGGGCGCGTTGATTTTTTTTCGCGTGTTGCAGGGAGTCGGCGGAGGAGGACTGGCTCCGGTGGAGCAGGCCATCCTTGTAGATACCTTTCCAGCCGCTAAGAGGGCCGCAGCCTTCGCTCTGTATAGCATGGCGATTGTGACCGCGCCGGCGATCGGGCCGCCGTTGGGCGGTTGGATCACGGACCATTGGAGCTGGCGATGGGTTTTCTTCATCAACATTCCGATAGGCATCATCTCGTTGATCCTGACCAGCCGCGTGGTGTCTGATCCGCCGGCGTTCAAGCGCGAGGTGGAGGCAGCGCGCAAGGACGGAAAGTTGAAGATTGATGGATGGGGAATTTTCTCGGTGGCCATGGCCTTCGCCTGCCTGGAGGTCGTTCTGGATCGCGGCCAGACTGAGGATTGGTTCGAAAGCCACTTCATCGTAATTTTCTTCACCATCGCGATGGTGGCTCTTCTGTTTGCCATTGTGTGGGAGTGGCACCATCCGGATCCAGTCGTGGAGATTCGACTGTTGGCCGACAGAAATTTCGCGCTAGCCAATATTTTCTACTTCATGTTCGGATTTACGCTGTATGGATCCACCGTACTTATTCCTCAGATGATGCAGCGGCTCTACGGCTATTCGGCAACGGATGCGGGGCTGGTCCTTGGACCCGGCGCATTTGTAATCGTACTTCTCGCGCCCGTGGTGGTAAGAATTCTTCCGAAACTTGGCGTGAAACGTCTGATCGGTTTTGGATTTTTTGTTTTCGGGTTGGCCATGTGGCTTTTCGCCAGCTATACGCTGACCACCGACTACCGCCATGAAGCTCTGGCGCGAGCGCTGCAAGGGCTGGGAATCGCCACGCTGTTCGTACCCGTAAGCCAGCTTGCGTATTCCAATTTGCCAAGCAACAAGAACAACAAGGCTTCCAGCCTTACCAATCTCTTCCGCAATCAGGGAGGAAGTTTTGGAATAGCTTTCGTCACCACGGTACTGGCGCGCCGAACGCAGTATCATCAGAGCGTATTGGTGGCACACGCCAGCCTTTTTGACCAGCATTACCGGCAATTCCTCATCAAGCTCACCAATTATTTCTCCGCGCACGGTTTCTCACATGCGGATGCGGCTGTACACGCTCAGGCGGAAGCTTTTAACCTGCTTCAAAGGCAACGATTGCTTTACAGCGCTTGGGTGGTTTGTGCTGATGGGAGTTCCGCTGGTCTTTCTGATTCGGAAATTCAAGTTGGGAGGGGGGCCGGGCGGGCATTGAGCTCTAGGCAACTTGCCGGGGAGCTGCGCTACTGTAGAAAAAGTCGCATCGCCCGGATCACCGTGGCGGGTTTTTCGCGCACGACCCAATGGCTTCCCTCCGGCACGCGTTCGATCTTTAAAACTTTCACGTACTGCTCGAGCCCGTCCAGATTCCCTTGCAAGAGCGCGGTATCTTCCAGACCCCAGATCACCAAAGTAGGCACAGTGATGATTGGATTCTTTGGAATCGAGAAAGGGGGCGCATCAGCTTTTTCCCCACCCACGGGTGACTTGAGGCGCGCAGCGCGATAATAGTTTAATCCGCCGGTCAAGCCCCTATTCCAGGCCTCCAAGTATTTCTTGCGGTCTTCACCGTTCGCCGAGCTTCCGAGGACGATCTGCTGAAGCACGGCAAAATCATCCTGGCTGAGTGTTGCCTCCGCCGCAGGCGATGTGAAAAGGTTGAAGTACGCCGAAGCCTTCTGCTGGTCGGGATTGTTCGCCAGTTCCCGCGCGAAAACCACCGGATGCGGCGCATTGATGATAACCAGTTTCTCCAGCATTTCCGTATGTGCGGCCGCAAACGCCCAGGCAATCACGCCGCCCCAATCGTGGCCAACCAGCACAAATTTCTTGGCGCCCAACTTTTCCGCCAGCGCTCGGACATCTTCGACGAGAATCGGAACCTGGTAGGCGTCCACTGATTCGGGCATCGATGAAAGGTTGTAGCCGCGCATGTCCACCGCGACCGCGTGATGGGACTTGGCAAATTCAGGCAGCAGGTCTTTCCAGGCGTACCAAAATTCCGGAAACCCATGCAGAAACAGAATCAACGGCCCTTCGCCCTGCTCCATGTAATGCAAGCGGACGCCGTTCACCTCGGCATACGCGTGCTGCGCAGCCGCTGCCGCGGTGCCGTGACCTTGTTGCATTTGAGCCTCCGTGTGGACGGCGCTAAGCGCCAGGACCGGCATCAAAACCTGCAAATAGTAAGCAAACTGTAGCGGCGCCCCCGAGTTGAAGTCTGCCTAAATCGGGTTGAACGCCCAGAATACTAACACAGGAAAATTCCAGAGTGACTGCTGACAACGAAGAGCTCGATGAGCAGCTTCACTCCGACTGCAGAAAGTTTTGGAACCTCCTGCCCCTGTCAGACTGAATTACAATTAGGCCGCTGGTGCCAGGGCACCTCCGGAGAGCTTGCAATTAGCGCTCACCGAAGGATTCGGGAGCAAGGTTGACACAAAGGAGAATTTGACATGCAGAAGTTTAGACTCGGGTTTGCAGGGTTCTACGTGTTCGCGTTGCTGCTGCTGTCGGTAACAGTCTTACAGGCCGCGCAAAAGGATGCCAGCTTTGTCGGCTCGTGGGAAATGACCGTAACGGGCGGTGGGCAAGGCGGCGGTCAAGATGGCGATCAAGGCGGAGGAGGAGGAAACCGCGGTGGGCGAGGTGGCGCGCAGTCGCTGACAATCACGCAGGACGGCGACAAATTCAAGGTGAGCCACAAAACGCGGCGCGGTGACAATGCCTATGACGCCATGGTTTCAGGCAACACAATTTCCTGGACCGAGGAGCGCACGGGTCCTGACGGCAACACGAGAAAGATCGCGTGCAAGGCAACGTTGACCGGCGACACGATGACCGGCACGATGGGCGGCGGGAAGTTCAGCCGTGAGTTTACGGCCAAGCGATCGGCCCAAAACTAGTTCATTCTCCACGCGGCGCGACCTGGCGTTGTAAGGCGTATCGGGGTCTTTCCACAAGGGTGGGCGTGTGTTATTTTCCCCACTCGTTCGTTGAGGCCCAAATGATTCGTAGCTACCTCGGCCACGCGCCGCAAATTGCTGCAACGGCTTATATCGATCCGCAAGCGGTGGTCATCGGTGACGTCGTCATCGGCGAGCATTCCAGCGTGTGGCCGTGCGCTGTCCTGCGCGGGGACGTGAATTTCATGCGCATCGGGGCGCGCACCAATATTCAAGACGGCTCCGTGCTGCACGTGATGCGCGACACAAATCCTCTGATTCTAGGCGACAACGTCACGGTAGGCCACGCGGTCGTCCTCCATGGGTGCACGATCGAATCGCGGTGCTTGATCGGCATGGGCAGCATCATTCTCAACGGCGCAAAAATCGGCACTGGAAGCATTATTGCCGCTGGGACGCTTGTGCCGGAGCGCACCATCGTGCCGCCGGGTAGCCTCTTCATGGGGCAGCCGGGGAAACTGCGCCGCACGCTTACCCCCGAGGACCTTGAATCGATCGACGGCTATGCGCAGCGCTACGTCGAGTACAAAGAGACGTACAAGTTGCAGTCCGGGGAATAATTTGATCGATCCGTCCCGGGTTGAAGCAGTGTTGTTCGACAGGGCGACTGGCGTGGGTTGCAGCGGGCGCAGCAGGCTGCGCCCCTACGGAGAACGGCTCGACAGCACTTGTGGTCGGCGTCCTGATTTTTTCCTTCCCAACAACGTCCCTCTTGCATGTCGCGATACAATGGAGTGATGGTTAGCCCGTTAAAAGCTCGTCCATGCCAGCTCGGGCGCGGGAAGCTTCGACGCTCGTGACGGAAAAACGCGAATTTAAGGCAATCAAGGGCACCCGCGATATCTTGCCGCCGGATTCCGCGCTATGGAATTGGTTCGAACAGACTGCGCGCGATGTCTTCGAGACTTACGGTTTCCGCGACATCCGCACGCCGGTCTTCGAGGAGACCGAACTTTTTGCTCGTTCGATAGGTGTTGAAACGGACGTCGTTAACAAGGAGATGTTTACGTTCTCTACCGGCCACGATCCGGACTCGACGGGAGAGAGCGCTCCGGACCGAACGTATTCGTTGAGGCCGGAGGCGACGGCGAGTGTGGCACGCGCGTACATCGAGAATGAGATGCAGACGCTGCCGGGAAACGCAAAGCTGTACTACATGGGGCCGATGTTTCGGCGCGAGCGGCCGCAGAAGGGGCGCTACCGGCAGTTCTACCAAATCGGCGCGGAAGTTCTGGGGCAATCCGACGCGCCTGCTATTGACGCTGAAGTGCTCGAGATGCTCGTGGTGTTTTTCAAACGCGTGGGGCTGACGCGGACGACGCTGTACGTCAATTCTATCGGCTGCAAAGATTGCCGACCGCAATACGTCGAGCTGCTGCGAGAGAAGCTGCGCGAAGTGAAAGACCAGCTTGGCCCGGACAGCCAACGGCGCATCGAGACGAATCCGCTGCGCGTTCTTGATTCGAAATTGCCGCAGGAGCAGCCCATCATTGCGAAGCTGCCGCGCATCTCCGATCACCTTTGCGCCGAATGTCGCGAGCATTTTGCAAAGCTGAACGAAGAATTAGGCTTGCGCGGCATCGTTTACGAGGAGAACTGGCGCCTCGTTCGCGGCCTGGATTACTACACGCGCACGACGTTTGAGGTGACGGCCGAAGGCCTTGGCTCGCAGAACGCGGTGTGCGGCGGCGGGCGCTACGACGGCCTGGTCGAACTGCTCGGCGGGCCGCCAACGAAAGGCATCGGCTTCACCATCGGCAGCGACCGCGCAATTTTGTCGATGCAAGAGGGCGGGAAATTGCCGCATCTGCCCGGGCTTGCGGTCTTCGTCGCATGGATGGGACAGGCTGCGTATCCTACAGCAGTAAACATCACGCGAAAACTTCGCACTGCCGGGCTGGCCGTCGAGCTGCCGGCGGAAGAAATGAAATTTAAGAAATCGCTGGGGCTCGCGGACAAGCTCGGCGCGAGCTACGCGCTGATCATCGGCGAGGACGAAGTCGCGTCGAATACTTTCACGCTGAAGCGGCTGGCTGATTCGGAGCAGAAAAAACTTTCCGAATTGGAGTTGCTCGAATATCTTGAATCGGAGAGAAGAGGCAGCCGCTAGTAGTGAGCGGTTAGTGGAGAGAAAACTTCGTGCTTGAAGCGCTGGGAAATTTAAAGCGGACAAATTATTGCGGGGACCTGCGAGCGGCTGACGCTGATAAAGACGTCGTGCTGATGGGATGGGTGCACCGGCGGCGCGACCTGGGCCAACTGATTTTCATCGACCTGCGCGACCGGGCCGGAATCGCGCAGATTGTTTTCAACAAAGAGCTGAATCCCGAAGCGCATGCGAAGGCGGAGCAACTGCGCTCGGAATTTGTGGTCGCGGTGGAAGGGCGCGTGCTTCGGCGGCAAAAGGCGAACCCGGAGATTGCGTCGGGTGAAGTGGAAGTCATGGCTGCGCGGCTACATATCCTGAACAACTCGAAGACGCCGCCGTTTCAGATCGAAGAAGAAGTGACGGCGAGCGAAGAAACGCGCTTGCGCTACCGCTATCTGGATTTGAGGCGGCCGAAACCGCATCGCAATCTGGAGCTCCGGCATCGCGTGATACTGGAGATTCGCAAGGCGCTGGACGAACTGGGCTTTTTCGAAATTGAGACGCCGATGCTGACGCGCTCGACTCCGGAAGGCGCGCGCGATTGCCTGGTGCCGAGCCGCATCCATCACGGAAAGTTTTATGCGCTGCCGCAATCGCCGCAAATCTTCAAGCAAATCCTGATGATTTCGGGCATGGACCGCTATTTTCAAATCGTGCGCTGCTTTCGCGACGAAGATTTCCGAGCCGATCGCCAGCTTGAATTCACGCAGCTCGACCTTGAGATGTCGTTCCCGCGTCAGCAGGATATTTTTGAAGTGATCGAGCGCGTGATGGAACGCAGCTGCGGGGTCGTTGGAGTGCAAGTGAAAGGACCGTTTCGACATCTGGATTACAAGGATGCGTTGCGGCGCTACGGGTCGGACAAGCCGGACTTGCGTTTTGGAATGGAATTGCACGATGTGACGCAATTCTTCGAGACGGGGCGAGAAAAACTGCAAATCGAAGGCAAGGTGCAGGCGGTGGTTGCGCCGGGCGGGGCTGCATGGTCGCGCAAACAGCTTGATGAACTTGGCGAGTTTGCGAAGTCGTCCGGAGCGCGCGGCGTTTACACTGTAAAGGTCACGGCCGAAGGAATCACTTCGCCGCTTGAAAAAACTCTGGGGCCGGAAACATTGAAGAAGCTCGCCGAGGTTTTAGGCACAAAGCCGGGCGATTTGATCGTCGCAGCCGCGGCCAAAGAACAAATCGAGCACAACGACACATCGCTGAACGTCGCAGGTCAAATTCGCCTGTACCTTGGAGACAAACTCAATCTGATCGACCGCAGCAAGTGGGAATTCGTGTGGATCACCGGCTTCGCGCTCTTCGAATGGAGCGCGACGGATAAGCGCTGGGTGAGCGCGCAGCATCCGTTTACCGGAATCTTTGAGGAAGATCTGGACAAGCTCGAAACTGCGCCGTGGGAGTGCCGGTCGAAGGGATACGATCTCGTTTTGAACGGCAACGAACTCGGTTCTGGAAGTATTCGAATTCATCGCCAGGATGTGCAGGCGCGGATGTTCAAAGCGCTCGGTCTGACCGACGAGCAAGCGCGCCAGCGCTTCGGGTTCTTCCTCGACGCGCTCACGTATGGCACTCCACCGCATGGCGGCATTGCGCTGGGGATCGACCGCGTTGTTATGCTGCTCGCGGACGAAAAATCCATTCGCGAAGTCATCGCCTTCCCGAAGACCACTGCTGCCGTAGATTTGATGGCTGATTCGCCGTCGGAAGTGGGCGCCGACCAGCTCGACGAATTGGGAATTGCAATCAAGCGAGCGGAAAAGTGAATTTCGATCCGAGCCAGGGCGTGATTTCCTACCGGGCGCTGGTGCTGATACCGATTGCCGCGGCAATAGGCGTGACTCTCTTGATCCGAAGCATGCGCAGGCTGAGGCTGAGAGCGCAGTTCATGGTGCTGCTGATTTTGGCTGTCTCGATCGGGTTCATTTTTTTGATCATGGTGCAGATGCCTGAATTTCCGGAATGGCTCGGCGTTTTGCTCCTTCTCGTAGTGTTCATCGCCAGTTTATTCGGTACGCGCATTTTTCTCCGAAGCGTTGCCCAAGACGAAAAGGAAGAGGATGAACAGATACGCAAAGAGGATCTGCGCGGTCCGGCAGATTCGGGATTTCCGAACATAAAGCCTACGAACCACACCCTATGAGCCGGATACGCATACTCGCGGAAAATGTGGCGAACAAGATCGCGGCGGGCGAGGTGGTGGAGCGGCCCGCGTCGGTGGTGAAGGAGCTGCTCGAAAACGCGCTGGACGCCGGGGCACACTCGATTCGAATCGAAACCGAATCGGGCGGCAAGCGCATGATTCGAGTGATTGACGACGGCACGGGAATGAATCACGACGACGCGCTGCTGGCCTTCGAGCGGCACGCTACCTCGAAATTGCGCACCGCGGACGATTTGCTTTCTATCTCGACGCTGGGATTTCGCGGCGAAGCGCTGCCATCGATTGCCTCCATTTCACGTCTGCTGCTTGAAACGCGCTCGGCCGAGGATGAACAAGGGACGCGCGTGGAGTTTGCGGGTGGAAAACTGATCAGCGTAAAGCCGGCGGGTCTTCCTGCGGGCACTTCCATCAGCGTGGCGGACATTTTCTACTGCGTGCCGGCGCGGCGGAAATTTTTGAAGTCCGAAACCACCGAGCTGGGACACATTGCTTCACTGGTTACGCATTACGCGCTGGCGCATCCCGATTGCCAATTCCTGCTGAAAACGCCGACGCAGGAAATTCTGAATTGCACGCCGGTGGAAAAACTATCCGAGCGCGTCTATCAGATCTTTGGACGGCAGGCGCTCGACGAGTTGACGGAGATTACGCCGACCGAAGGGCCCGTGCGCAGCGCCATTACCGAGCCGCCGCTCGAAGCGGAGGAGCGGGCCGCTACGCTTCGCGTGACCGGGTTCACTTCGCGGCCGGAAGTGCAGCGCACGAACCGCAACGGGATTTACATTTTTGTGAACCGCCGGCTGGTCCGCGACCGCTTGCTGCTGCATGCGATCGGCGAGGCGTACCGCAACATTATGCCGCCCGGAGTTTTTCCTTGCGTGCTGTTATTTCTGGAATTGCCATACGAGGAAGTGGACGTAAACGTCCATCCCGCGAAAATCGAAGTGCGCTTTCGGCATCCGCAATTCGTTCACGATTTCACTCGCGACGCGTTACGGCTGGCGCTCTCGCATGCGCGGCCGATCCCTGGATTTCCTGCTGCACGCGCGGCGGCGGCTGCAGGTGAACAGAGCGGCGGCGGTTTATCGTCGTCGTCCGTGGGAAGCATGCAAGGTTACGCGCCTATGCCGGACGCGAAGACATTTCCCGGACCGCCGCGCGCGGAGATTCCGACTGCGCTCGGCATTGTGAGCGGAGTGGGCGAGGCATTTGAGCTTTCCGGAGCGCCTGACAGACCGATAGCTCAACGCTTGCAGTTTGGAACCGGCAACGGCAGCGATTTTTCAGATCCGACGCGGGAGACGCTCGGTGAGTCGGCGGCCTCTGTGGCTCCGGCAAGCGCTCCGGGCACGCTGCCGACTCCCGACCAGATTGTTGACCTGAAACCATTGGGACAAGTGAACAGCAGCTTCATTGTGGCGGTAAACAGCGAAGGCTTGTGGATCATCGACCAGCACGTGGCGCACGAGCGCGTTCTTTTCGAGCAACACTTGCGCGCGCGGCGCGAAGGAGAACTTGGCGGCCAACGCATGTTGGTTCCGCTAATCGTAGAGCTGAACCCACGCCAACTGGTTATTTTTGAGCAGATCGGAGATGAGCTACGCGCGAACGGATTCGAAGCTGAGCTGATGGGAGCGAGAAGCGTCGCAATTCAGGCTGCGCCGGCAGGCATTACGAGCGGCGACGCGGAAAAACTGCTGTATGAAATCCTAGACGGGATCGCTCGAGAGAATCAGGCGATCTCGATCGACTCGCTGCAAGCAAAGATCGCCGCTTCCACTTCGTGCCATGCCGCGATCAAAGTGAACACTCCGCTGGACCACACGAAGATGGAATGGCTCCTCGGCGAGTTGGCGAAAACCGAGTACCCCATGAGCTGCCCGCATGGGCGTCCGATTGTGCTGCGCTATTCCGTGCGCGAAATCGAAAGAGCTTTTAAGAGAATTTGAGAGCGCTTCATTAGACATGACCGCACCGCCGAAAAAATTGATTATCGCGATAGACGGGCCCGTGGGTTCAGGCAAGAGCACGCTTGCGCGACGCGTGGCGGAAATGCTGGGATATGTGTATGTGGATACGGGAGCGATGTATCGAGCGCTCGCGCTGAAAGCGGTGCGGCAGAAGATTGCGCCCGACGCGGCGGACGCACTTGTGACGCTGGCGCATGACACTCGCATTGATCTGCGCGCGGAGGAAGGCGGCCAGCGAGTATTTCTGGATGGCGAAGATGTGACCATGGAGATTCGCACGCCGGAAGTTTCGCAGGCGGCGTCAAAGATTGCGGTGAATCCGGGAGTGCGGCAGGTGCTGGTGGCGGAGCAGCGGCGCGCGGGACAGCAAGGCGGAGTGGTGATGGAAGGGCGCGACATCGGAAGCGTAGTTTTTCCCGACGCGGGGCTGAAGATTTTCCTTACCGCTTCGCCAGAAGTGCGCGCGGAGCGCCGCTGGCGCGAGCACGAACAAAAAGGCGACGCCATCGACCTGAAAACAACGCTGGAGGAAATCCGGGAACGCGACCGGCGCGACCTCGAGCGAACTACTTCCCCGCTGGTGCGCGCTCGGGACGCCGTGGTGGTGGATAGCACGGCCATGGAGCCGGAGGAGGCTGCCCGGCTGGTGGTGATGTTGGCAAACGGCAACGCGACTGCGAGCAAAGCGACCTAGCAGGCTTTTCCGCTACAGGATCTGAACTACCGGGCCGCTGGCGGATTCGTTGACGACATCGAGGCGCGCGACGACGTTGCGAGCCATGGCGTAGATGCTCTTGCTGCCGGGAGCGTCTTCGCCTAGTGATGCGACGGGCTTGCCGGTATCGCCGCCAATACGAATCTGCGGATCGATTTCAATCTCACCTAAGAACGGCACACCAAAAGATTTCGCCATGTGCTGGCCTTCGCCGTGGCCGAAGACATCAATGCGCCCATTGCAATGCGGGCAATTAAAATAGCTCATGTTCTCGACCACGCCGAGAATTTCCACGTTTACCTGGCGGAACATTTCGATGGCTTTGCGAACGTCGGCCAGCGCAACGATGGATGGCGTGGTGACGACGACGGCGCCGCTAACCGAGACGCTCTGAATCAGGGTGAGCTGAACGTCGCCAGTGCCCGGAGGCAGATCCACGATGAGGTAGTCGAGTTCGCCCCATTGCGTGCTGCGCAGAAACTGCTGGATCACGCTGTGGAGCATGGGACCGCGCCAGACGAGCGGCTTGTCGCCCGGATTGAGCAAGCCCATGGAAATCATTTTCAGGCCGTAAGCTTCGACGGGGATGATGGTGCGTTCGTCAACGGCGCGCGGCTGTTCGTTGGTACCGAGCATTACCGGGACGTTGGGGCCGTAAACGTCCGCGTCGAGAAGGCCGACCGCATGGCCCATGTTTTTTAGCGCGATGGCGAGATTTACGGCGACGGTGGTCTTCCCTACTCCGCCCTTGCCACTGGCCACTGCGACGAGATTTTTCACGCCGGTGATCGGCGCTTTGTCCTGCAAACGCTTTCCTGCGGCTGGTCCTGCTGGTCCACTTGCCATGGTTTTCCTTTCGGATGAGTACCGCTTACGTGCAGCTACAAATCATTTTGTTTGAGCTTCAATCATAGACCTGTGAGGCGACGGCGGCAAGGAAGCGAGCGTGGGTTACCGGGCGACTTCCGCCAGAAAAATATGGCTGCTGGTTGAACGGCGGAACGGTTCAGAAAAGGAGGACGGTGATGCGGAAGCGCGAGAAGCCTGGAGCAGAATTGGCGGTACATGCGGCTACGGTTGCGGCGCGAAACTTGCGGGTTTGGAGCTGTTGATCGAGGACATCCGGGAGCTTGTCCAGGTTGGGGGTTTCGTAACGGACTAGAGTGGCTGGGCTGTTGGGGGCAAATTTGTGGTTTACGTCGCACGACGCGCCGGCATCATCCGCCGCGGTGGCTTGCAAGCCGCGCGCGACGAGGAGCGAAACCACTTGCTGCACCTGCTGATCGGGATTCGAGGTTACAACTTTTCGCGAAAAGTCTTGTGTGGCGAAGAGGCCTGAGCTTCCCTGCACAACGGCGATGCCCACGGCGCTGAGCTGGGGGCTGAGAATGTTCGCGCGATGTCCGGGTGAATGCATCCACATCGTGTGAATGACGGCGGGGTCGGGGCCAATGGCGACGTTTTCGGCGATGACGCTGAACCGCGCGCCAGCTTCACTCGCCCGCGCAAGCAGGTTCGGCTCGCCGGGAAGCTGGTGAGACATTTGATCGAGTTGAGCCATGCGGACGGCATGCTGACGGGCGGCAGAGGCGAGGGCATCGTCCCACTGAAGGGCGGGTAAGCCCTGGGAAGCGCGTTCACGGTTCAGGGAGCTAAAAAGCTGGCCTTCCGGGGTGGTAATCCGCGGCGGCTCGGCAAACAAGGCTCCGGGAACCATCAGAAGGATGGCGGCAAGTAGAGTGAACATGCGTGTGAACTGCGACATGCAAAAACCCCGCTGAAAATGGGCCTAAATCGCTTATTTGCCTATTGAAAGGCTAGCGGAAGCGCACGCGGAAAGATGCTGGTCAGAAGTTCAAGGGCCGCGGTACTTAAGGGACATGTACGAAATGACAGGGAAAATAAGGCAAAAAAAGGAAGGACAGGTGCTTTTGAAAAGCGGGCTTCCGATCCCGATTAGCGGCTCGAAAAAACGCTGAAAAAAGGACCCGACACACGGATTCCAATCGTTAAAATGACAAGCAGGAGCGGAGGCGGGCACTTTGCACGAAAACGCGCGAGCGGCTACAATAGATAGTTGGGTTTTGCGAGATTCGGGTAAGGGCAAGCCTGCCGCACTTCAAAACGCAACACCTAAAGGGACAAAACCGAAGTTATGGACGTCGAGAAGGTCATAAATAGGGTAGTCGCGCGGTTTATCGGAACGAAGCACGAGCGCGACGTGAAGGCCATCCAGCCGATGGTGGCTGCGATCAACGAGCTCGAGCCGGAGATGAAGAAACTCTCAGACGCGGAGATTACGGCGCGGACTGAGGCGCTGAAGGCCGAGGTGCAAGGCCGTCTAGAAGGGCTCGAACGCGATGATCCGGACTACAAACGGAGGCTGCAAGAGGCGGTTGAGCCGGCGATAATTCCGGCGTTCGCGCTGGTGCGCGAGGTCGGGCGACGGACGCTGGGAATGCGGCATTTCGACGTTCAGCTCATCGGCGGAATCGTATTGCATCAGGGAAAAATCGCGGAGATGAAGACGGGTGAAGGAAAGACGCTGGTGGCGACGCTGCCGGCGTACCTGAACGCGCTGACGGGAAAGGGCGTTCACATTGTGACGGTGAACGATTATCTGGCGCGGCGTGACGCGGAGTGGATGGGGCCGATTTACAAGATGCTGGGGTTGACCGTGGGCGTGATCGTTCACGATCTGGATGACGTGCAGCGGCGGGCGGCGTATGGCGCGGACATCACTTTTGGCACCAACAACGAGTTCGGCTTCGATTATCTGCGCGACAACATGAAGTACGATTTGAAGGATTGCGTGCAGCGCGGGCATCACTTCGCGATTGTGGACGAAGTGGACTCGATTCTGATTGACGAAGCGCGCACGCCACTGATTATTTCCGGGCCGGCGGAAGAATCCACGGACAAATATTACCGCATCGACAAAATCATTCCGAAGCTGATCCTCGATATTGATTACACGCTGGATGAAAAGCACCGCACGTCCACGCTGACGGAAGAAGGCGTGTCGAAGTGCGAGCGGCTGTTGAACCTGGGGAATCTATATGACCCCGCGAATATGGATGTAATTCACCACGTCTATCAGGCGCTGCGCGCGCATGCGCTTTTTCAGAAAGATGTGGACTACGTGATCAAAGACGACCAGATCGTGATCGTGGATGAATTCACAGGCCGGCAAATGCCGGGACGGAGATGGTCCGACGGCCTGCATCAGGCAGTGGAAGCGAAGGAAGGCGTGAAAATCGAGCGCGAAAATCAGACGCTCGCGACCATCACGTTCCAGAATTATTTTCGCATGTACAAGAAGCTTTCCGGCATGACCGGAACGGCGGATACGGAAGCGGCGGAGTTCGACAAAATCTACAAACTGGAAGTCGTGGCTATTCCCACGAACGTGCCGCTGATTCGAATCGAAAACCCGGACGTGGTTTATCGCACCGAAGTTGAAAAATTTGAAGCGGCGGTGAACGGCATCATTCAGGAAGACGGCACACGCGCGGGTGGAATCCGGCAGTATTACGAGAGCGGGCAGCCGGTGCTGGTGGGCAGTATTTCCATCGAGAAGTCGGAGAAGATCGCGGAGATTCTGAAGAAGACGGGCATACCGTTCCAAGTGCTGAACGCGAAGCAGCACGAGCGCGAAGCAAAAATCATCGCGCAGGCGGGGCGCAAAGGCGCCGTAACAGTTTCGACGAACATGGCCGGCCGCGGCACGGATATTCTGCTGGGCGGGAATCCTGAGGCCATGACCCGGGAGTACAGCCTGAAGAATAAGCTGGCGATGCCGTACGCGCCGGCGAGTTCGGTGATTGGGGCGGCTCCGGGAACGGAAACGCCGGGCCAAGCAGATGCCGCGGCTGCAGGCGGTGCGGGCGGGGCGAGTTCGACGTCCACAGCGACGGCGATAACGACGAGCACTTCCACCTCGACCGCCGCGAGCACGTCAAATGGCTCGAGCGCCACGGCCAACGCGATGGTGCTGTTCCAGCAGGAAGGCAAGATTTATCAGGTGCCGCTCGATCAGTGGAAGCCGATATTCGATCAGTTTGCGGAGCAGTGCAAAGCGGAACACGACGAAGTGGTGGCGATGGGTGGTTTGCATATTCTGGGAACGGAGCGGCACGAGGCGCGGCGCATAGACAACCAGTTGAGAGGGCGCGCAGGCCGTCAGGGAGACCCTGGAGCTTCACGTTTTTTCCTGTCGCTCGAAGATGATCTGCTCCGCATTTTTGGCGGCGATCGCATGAAGGCACTGATGTTCCGACTGGGTATGACCGAGGGCGTGCCGATCGAATCCAAGTTAATCAGCAGCCGGATCGAGAATGCCCAGAAAGCGGTGGAAGCGCAGAACTTTGAAGCGCGCAAACATTTACTGGAGTACGACGATGTAATGAACAAACAGCGCGAGACCATTTACGGGTTGCGCAGTTCGTTTCTGGAAGGGCGCGATCAGAAGGATTTTATTCTGGAGCGCGCCGAAGCGATTGCTAACCAACTGGTTGAAACGTACTGCCCGCGCGAGCAACATCCGGACCAATGGAACATCACACAGTTCAACAACGAGGTGCTCAATCAGTTCGGTTTCGACCCGAAAGCGGCGGGCCTGGATTTCGCTACGCTGAATCACGACACGCTCGCGGAAGCGATGATCGAAAAGGTGAAAGCACGATACGAAGAAAAGGAAATTCTTTTCAGCCCGCAGACGCTGCGCTGGCTGGAACGCCACATATTGCTCGACGTGGTGGACGGGCAGTGGAAAGACCACCTGCTTACGCTCGATCACTTGAAAGAAGGGATCGGGCTGCGCGGCTACGGCCAAAAGGATCCGCTGGTAGAGTTCAAGAAAGAGGCATTCATACTCTTTGATGAATTGATGGACCGCATCGACACGGAGGCTGTCCGTTTCCTGTTCCTGATGCAGCCTGCCAGGCCCGAGGATGAGGCAAAAAAAATCGAGCAACGCCAGCAGCGCCAACAGCGCGATTTGCAGTTTCAAGCCGGACCGGCGCAGGCGGAAACAGCCCCCAAGCCAGTTCGAGCCGGCGCGAAAGTGGGACGCAACGATCCTTGCCCTTGCGGCTCGGGGAAAAAGTACAAGAAGTGCCACGGCGCAGCCGCTTAGAATCGACCCAACCCCTCCATTTCTCAGGCGGACTTGGTCCTCCCTGACGACGCTGAGTGAATCAAGTGAACATGGCGGGCGAATTGGCGACGAGTCCACGTTCACCCGAAATGCTGTCTTGCGTCTGAACATTTCAGCGGCGCATTGCGTACCTCTTGCTTGGGCAGCTCTATCCCGCATAGGAGGAATGAAGATGAAAGTTCGTCTGCGCGCAGTTCCGGGTTTGTTCTTATTGGTGGCGCTGGCTGCGAGTTTGGCCGCGTTTCCTGCATGGGCTGGAGAGAGCCAGGGACATTTCGATCGTACGCTGAGCGTGACCGGCCCGGTGGAATTGGACGTGCAAACGGGATCGGGAGACATTACGGTACGTACCGGTGATTCGACGAAAGTGGAAATCCACGCCAAAATTCACGCGAGTGGCTGGGGCGACGCGGAGCAACGCATCCACGAAATTGAAAACGATCCGCCGATCGAACAAAACGGGAACACTATTCGGGTAGGGCACATCGAAAACCACGATTGGAAGCGCAATATCTCGATCAGTTACGAGTTGATTGTGCCGGTGCAAACGAAGCTGCGCTCTGAATCAGGCTCGGGAGATCAAACCGTCGATGGAATTGGCGGACCGGTGGACATGAACAGCGGCTCGGGAGGGTTGCACGCGAAGAATATTGGCGGTGAAGCGCGCGTGCGAACAGGATCGGGCGACATAGAACTGGATGGCATTCATGGAAATGCTCACGCCACTGCCGGCAGCGGAACCATTCGCGCGATCGCGATTGCCGGCGGCCTGACAGCGTCGAGCGGCAGCGGTGACGTGAAACTGGAGCAGACGGCGGCAGGAGATGTGGATATCAGCACGGGCTCCGGCGACGTACAGATGAAAGGCGTAAAAGGCGCGGCGAAAGTGTCCACAGGCAGCGGCAGCATCACGGCCCAGGGAGATCCTACCGGCGACTGGCGCCTTCGCAGTGGATCGGGAAACGTCAGCGTGGATTTTCCGCCACAGGCTGCATTCAACGTCGTCGCGCGAACCAGCTCCGGGAACATCGAGACGACGCATAACATAAGTGTGCAAGGGAAAATCAGTCCTCGCGAACTGCAAGGCAAAGTAGGAGCAGGAGGGCCGGTAGTGGAACTCAGCACGAGTTCAGGAAGCATTGAAATTCGCTGATAGAGTTTGAAGCAGGAGGGGCGTTCAGTGAACGCCCCTCGATTTCTGTTTTTTCTTCGTGATTTTCCCCGCGAGGACCCTGTTTCGATACGCTATTGTGCTTTTCGGCGCATACCTGCTTGGGTCCGAAAAAATGTGCTACTCTCGCGCTTACCTTGAGGTAATAACCACTTGAGAGGCAGGGGTATGTGATGAGCGCGGCCGTAGCGGGAAATTGTCAAAAGGCTGGATGTGCGAAATCGATTCCGATGGCGCTAGCCGGCGTGCGGTTATGCTTGGACCATTTCGTCGATGAAGCATTTGTCCGTACGGACCAAGCGCTGAGCCAATGCCGGGAAGGACGCGCGATCGATTCGGATAAGCTTCAGTGGCTGCTCTCCGATGCACTTGCGGTGGTGAAAAATCTGGAAGAGGGAGCGGACGAGCCGATGCCGGAACAGCGAGACCGAATGCTGGAGTTACTGTTAGTTCTTGCAAACGTACACGAGTACGTCGCGCACCATTCGGCTCGAGTCGAACGCCCCGCTTAGCGCGGAGTTATTCTCGCGAATGCAAACGCACTTCCCTGTCATCGAACCGCAAACGAAACGCGATTATGTCTGACGAAAACAAACCGTACGATCCTTTCAAGCCCGCGCAACCGACGATACCCGGAGTCCCAACTGAAACCGGACCTGGCGGCAAAGCAACGGGCGCTTTCTCCCTAGCGTCTTTGAAGTTGAGGCTGTCTCAAATGCCAATGCCTCCGGCCTGGCTCACAATCGCAATCGTAGCTGCGATCGTAGCCGGGATCGGAATCGCGTGGTGGAGTCGCGACCCAGCCGTAGTAGAACCAGGGCCTGCTCCGATACAGGCAAGCGCACCACTCGCCGCAGAGACGGCGGCACCCGTGGAACAGTTGCCTACTGCCCCGGGAGAAATCGCGACAACTGATGAACTGGCAAGAGAATGGTCGTCAAAGCGGTTCGTTTATCGTACTTCTACGGGGGACCAAACGCCGGCAATCGTGGTGCGTATGCCAGGCGGAAATTTTTGGGCAATCTTGTTGCGCGAGCCGTTCGGGACTTGCGAGCTGGAATATGTAACAGACCTGCCGAGACTCGAGAAGCAGTACCACTACCGAGCAGATCATCCGATGGTCGGTGATCCATGTCATCACACGGTTTTCGATCTCACGCGTTACGGGACGAACTCGGCGGGAGGGCTGGTTCGAGGGCAAGTGGTGCACGGGTCGGCGATTCGCCCGCCCATCGCTATCGAGATTCGCACAAATGGCAGGCAGGTGATAGCGGATCGGATGGAATAGTCGTCGCTGAACCAACCTATCGCTTCCGGTGATGCGATTAACGAGTTGGCGCCTGAGCGTCGATCGCAGTAAATCGCTGTACTTCCCGGTTCATACGCCCAGCCAGCACCAGCGCGACCGTTTTTTGATCGGCGAGCCAGGACCACAAGGGATGATCGAATGATGCCGGACGATTGTGTTCAACGAAGAAGTGTGACACCCAGGCAAAAGCATACGGTACCAGCAGCGCAGCCAGAATGAACCACGGCTGCCGGAAAACACCAGCCGCAAGCAGGAGCGCCCAGCCGGTCAGAGTTCCCACGGAATGAAAACCGCGCGTCAGCGGCTTACGATGCGCTAAGACATAGGACGGCCAAAATTCCGAGAATGTACGCGGGTCCTGCACACGACGATTTTAACTCAGAGTACCAGTGTTGAGAGGGCGAAAAGGAAAATGCCACTGTCCCGCCGCGGCGAACCGCAAACGAGACAGTGGCGCTGGCCCGAGAATTCCGCGCCAGTTATGAGCCGAGCTGTTCGACCGAGCGGGCAACCATCACGGGCTGACCGTTCGCCTGATTGATGAGTATGAATCCGACCACACGAATCTGAATCGGTCCCGGGCCGGAAAGCGCACCAAGGCCGCTTAGATTTATGAAGTTTGTATCGTTGGTTGAGAGCACGGTAAGCGGAGCCGGCAATAGAATCCCGGCGGTCCAGTCATCAGTCAACTGGAAGCTGCCGGCGTTGCCAGACTGCACCATCGTGCTGCCGGAGACCCACGATCCCGACTGGCCTTGACGACGCAGAATGACGCGGTGGACTGTTAGCGTTTCCGTGCCATTCGACGTGGTGAGGGGTCCTCCGATATCCACGCGCTGGCCCGGAGCCAGCAGAGTGTTATTGAAGAGGAGCGTAGTCAGCGGAAGATTGATGTTTCCGATTCTGTAACGCTCGCTCCCGTTCAGGCTCAGCGTTTCGATCTGGCCATCCGAAATTCCGGAAATAGCAGGCAGTTCTTCGCGTACGTAAATATCTGCTTGCGTGGCCGGCTGAGGCGAGGCGGGATTGACATATGTGAGCAAACCACCGAGGAAGAACTTGTCATTGGAGATTACCTCTACTTCCGATGCATCGATGGCATGCGACACCGGATCAAGCGTGCCGGTGAGCGATACAATCGTGCTCGCGGTGAAGGAACTCATCGGAATATCCGGGTCGTCGAAGACAGTACTGTCGTTGGTGGTCACCTGCCACTGACGTCCATGAGGACCCTGAACTGTGAAGGTGTTGGCGCCCGTGACGCCGATGACACCCGCGTGGAAATCATCAATCGAGACGCCGGCATCGGTGGAATTGAGCAAGTTCATTTCGAATACAGGGTTGACGACGCCGGTCACCTGGCCATTGCCGTCAACTTGCAACGACTGGCGCAGGTCGAATTCCATACGAAGGCCGACGAGATCGCTGGCGTCCAGAACGAACGGCTGCGGGAAATTCGCAGTCACGGAAGAAACCGAGAGAGTTCCGTTGATTGTGGATGCCGTAGGCGGATTCGGCGGATTGACGTTGATGTATCCAATCACGGGAGATGCAATCGTCACCGTGGCCGAAGTGTACGTGCCGTTGGGCACCGCGTTGAGATCGAGAAGTTGGTGCAGGCCGTTGAACTGTGCGAAGTCCACGACTTGCGGCGTGGAAAGCACGCTTACATTGGTTGTGCCGTTGAAAATCGTAATGCCCGTCACCATAAGCTGACAAGATACGACGCTCGGAAGCGGAGCATCGGTACCGACGGTAAAGACGGATGCCTGGCCGTTGGAAGTCGATGAAGAACTCGTACCCCCGCCACAACTGGAAAGCAGGAGCGCTGCGAAAAGTGAAACGAACACACCCATACCTTTGCGATTCAACATTAAATTTCTCCTAGTTTAGGTATTCGATAATTGCCGAGGGCCGAGGCCCTTTTCGGCTGCTGAGTGTGAAACCCAAGCAACCAAAAAAAGTTGCTGGCGCGGATAACTATTTAACGGATAGACAATTAATGGCGCATGCCAATTTATGGCATTTCCGACAAATGTTTCTTGAGTGTTACGCAACGACTCTCCGTGTTGGCTCGCGGGAGCCGCTTGCGCCGTGGTCGCGAGTTGTTTAGGATGATTGCGCGAATGTTGGGCGAAACGATATCGCATTACCGCATCATCGAGCCCCTGGGAAGCGGGGGCATGGGCCAGGTGTACCGCGCGGAGGACACGCGGCTCGGCCGTCAGGTGGCGCTGAAATTCCTGTCTGAGGATTTGGCGCGCGATTCCGCATCACTGGAGCGATTCCAGCGCGAAGCCCGCTCCGCATCTTCACTCAACCATCCCGGCATCTGCACAATTTACGACGTAGGCTCGCACAACGGCCGGCCGTTTCTAGTGATGGAACTGATGGAGGGGCAGACGCTGCGGGAAAGGATCGCGGGCCGGCCTGTGGCCGCGGATGCGTTGCTGGATTTTGGGACCCAAATCGCGGATGCGTTGGATGCCGCGCATGCGCGAGGTATCGTGCATCGCGACATCAAACCTGCCAATATTTTTATTACCACGCGTTCGCAGGCGAAGATTCTGGATTTCGGGCTTGCAAAACAATCGGCTTCGCGGCGCATCGCGGAACCGGTGGGCGGCGGGGCCACAGCGTCGGAACTTACTTCGGACAATCTTTTGCTTACAAGCCCGGGTTCTGCGATCGGCACGATTGCATATATGTCACCCGAACAAGCTCGGGGAGAAGAACTGGATGCTCGCACCGATCTTTTCAGCCTAGGGGCGGTACTGTATGAGATGGCTACCGGGCAGGCGGCGTTCAACGGACATACTTCTGCGGTGATCTTCGATGCAATTTTGAACCGAACGCCGGCGGCGCCATCTTCTTTGAATCCCAACGTGGCGCCGAAGCTGGAGGAAATCATTGGCAAGTCACTGGAGAAGGACCGCGACCTACGATATCAAACAGCCGCGGAACTTCGCGGGGATTTGAAGCGGCTGAAGCGCGATTCAGATTCCGGGCGAGCGGGGAGCGGTACTGCGGCGGCGTGGTCCGGCGCGAGCGCGGGCCCCGGATCCGGAAGTTACGTCGCGCCGCCTGCGTCTTCTCAGGTCGCTGCCACAGCTTCACAGACTGCGGCCGTAGCAGCGGCGCCGGCGAAATCAGGCTGGAGCACTTTTGGAAAAATTGTACCGGTGATCTTCGGTCTCGCCGCAATGGTCGTTCTGTTCCTGCATTATCGTAACTCGCACCACGAAACGCCGTCCTCGTTTTCGCAAATGACCATCACGCCGGTGACTTCCACTGGGAACATCCACTCCGCGGCAATATCGAGCGACGGCAAATGGCTGGCCTATGTCCAGGACGACAAAGCTGGGCACGCTCTTTGGGTCCATCAGTTGGGTACCGGCAGTTCCGCGCAAGTTCTTGCTGGAACGCAGCAGGAAATTGCCGGACTGACGTTCTCAATCGATGGGAATTATCTTTATTTCGTCAAACGCGACGAATCGCTCGGGCTCGGAACTCTTTTCCAAGTTCCGTCACTAGGCGGGACACCGACGCAAAGGGTTGTGGACGTGGACAGCCCCATCAGTTTTTCGCCTGATGGCAAGCGATTCGTGTTCGTGCGTCAGGCAGGCAAGATGAAGACATCCAATCTGATCATCGCCAACGCGGATGGCACCAATGAAAAGATTCTTTCGAGCTTGAAGGATCCGGCTTCTTTTTCGAGCAACGGCCCGGCGTGGTCTCCCGACGGCGCTCGTGTCGCTGTGTCCGAAACTGCCAACGGCGACTTCCAGAAGTTTTTTCTGGAGACGGTAGCCGTGGATTCGGGCGCTAAATCCCGCCTGGGATCGAAAGATTGGAGCGGTCCCCGCCAAATGGCCTGGTTTCCTGACGGTTCGGCCATCGCGTTTGCTGCCCCTGCCGACAAGAGGTCAGTAAATCCCCAGATCTGGCAAGTCAGTTATCCGGAGGCTGAAGCGCGCCGGATTACGAACGATCTTAATTTTTATAATGGAACGACCATCACCGCTGACGGCTCGGCGCTCGCAACCGTTCAGATATCTCTAATGGCGAACCTTGCGATCACGAATTTCGGAAGCGTCATCTCGTTTTCATCGCCACGGCAAGTTACTAGCGGAGTCGGGAGGGCTGACGGACTTGGCGGCATCACCTGGGCGCCCGGCGACAAAATAATTTACGGCTACTATACCGGAGGGGCGATTCGCCTTGCCAGTGTTGCTCCGGATGGCAGCAAACTTCACGATCTGGCGATAAATGGCGTCGAGCCTTTTTGGCCTGATGCCTGCGGCGACGGCCTTCGTTTCGTGTACAGCGCGCGCAATCAATCGCAAGGCCTCTCCGTCTGGCGCGCCGACATTGATGGCGGAAACTCGAAGCAACTGAGCATGGGAGAGCTCGATATTCTCCCGGCTTGCTCACCCGACGGAAAATTCGTACTTTACTCCGACGCTTCGGGCGCCGGCCGCGTGATGCGAGTGGGCATCGACGGCGGAACACCCACTCCGCTGACCAAGGAATTCATGCAGTCGCCTCAGGTTTCGCCGGACAATCTGACCATGGCCGCTTTCTACCGGCCCGATCCTTCGAAGCCGCCCAAGATCGCGATCGTAGGTCTCGAGGGCGGCGAGATCCGCAGTCTGTACGAGGTCCCCAACGAAACTATCACTGGATCCGGCGACGGCGGCCACAAGCTGGAATGGACGAAGGACGGGAAAAACGTGATTTACGCCGTGTACAAGGATGAGGTTGCAAGTATATGGGCGCAACCCATTGGCACTCCCGGCTCACCACCTTCCGCTCCGAAGCGTATTGCAAGCTTTCCTGCCGAGACGCAAGTGTGGGCAGTCACGATCTCTCCCGACGGCAAGCAGATCCTTTATTCGAGCGGAATAAACGCAACCGATGCAGTACTGATCTCGCACTTCCACTAGGCTTGCGTCTCAGCGGAGCAAAAAATGAAAATTTCGCGGCGCGATTTATTCAGGTCGGCTTCGCTCGCATCCGGAGCGGTTCTAGGCGGCGGACTTTTTGGTGGCTTCACCGAAGCGCAGAACGCAGGGGCCGCGCACGCGTCGGAATCGCTCCCGCCTGCTTTCGATAAGCTGCAGCCGCTGGGCGATCGTGTGAAGCCGATCAGCACACCGGAATTGCAGGGACGCATGGCACATTCGCAGCAGTTGATGAGCGACGCGAAGCCTCGGTTTGGCGCGTTATACGTTACGCCTGGAACAACGCTCCTGTACTACACCGGCATTTACTGGTGGCCAAGCGAGCGCATCCTCGCACTATTGATCCCGCGCCAAGGCGAACCGCTGATCGTTTGTCCGGCATTTGAGGAAGCAAGGTTGCGCGAACAGCTTCGATGGCCGATTGAAATACGCGTGTGGCAGGAGGACGAGAGCCCGTACACGATTGCAGCAAAATGGTTCGGCGAGCGTGGCGTGCGCACGGGAAACGTCGGCGTAGAGGAGACGACGCGTTACGTTTTCTACGATGGGCTGCGCCATGCGGCTTCTTCGCTCGAATACACGAGTGGCGATCCCATTACCGTTGGATGCCGCGCGCAAAAAAGCGAGCATGAACTTGAATTGATGCGGCTTGCTTGCGGCGCGACCTTCGATGTGTATAAGGCCACGTTTGCGTCGTTGCGAGAAGGCATGACGCAGCGAGAAGTCGCTGATCTGGTGGTGCGAGGCTACGCCCGGATGGGACTGCGAGGCGAAGCGTCCGTGTTTTTCGGGCCCTCGTCCGCTCTTCCCCACGGCTCGCGCGAGGAGCAAGTTCTCCGCGAAGGTGTAGGAGTAATGATCGATGATGGAACAACAGTGGAGGGCTATCAGTCGGACGTCACGCGAATGGGAGTGATCGGTAAACCACCTGAAAAGCTGCAGCGCGCGTTCGAAATCGTGCGGCATGCACAGGATGCCGCACTGGCGGCAGCGACCGCCGGACGTGAATGCGGCTCGGTGGACGACGCTGCACGCAAAGTCATTACCGACGCCGGATTCGGTCCGGACTATAAATATTTCTCTCATCGTCTCGGACACGGAATTGGAATGGACGGGCATGAGGCTCCCTACCTGGTTCGTGGCAACCGCGCGATTCTGAAACCGGGTATGACATTTTCGAATGAGCCAGGAATTTATGTGGTCGGAGATTACGGGATGCGGTGCGAGGATGACATGGCGATCGCCGAGTCAGGCGCAGCGCATCTGCTGACCCGCGGATTTCAACCTTCCCTCGAGACACCTATCGCTTGATCGAAGTTTAGAATTCATAAACGGTCGCGATTCCCCGCTATTGCGGCTGAACAGAGGATTTGCTCAGGCAGAATTCCACGATCCGCCCTTCGGCCCAGAAACGATCTGAACCACCTTCATCCGAAATAAACGCGCAATGGCCTCCGTGGGGTGGCGCGAGCAATGTGATATTCGGATTCGCTTGAATCGCGGAATTCTGGAATGGCCTGAATGGCACGAAGGGATCGTCCTGCGCGGTCAAAATCAGAGTGGGGCGCCGGATGGCAGCGACGACATTCGCCGCGCTCGAACGCGCATAATACTCAGCCGCGTCCTGGAAGCCGCAGAAGCGCGCGGTTACAACATCGTCGAAATCGCGCACGGTTCTGATGCGCCGAAATGCTGCAAGATCGAGCGGGAAAGCTTCGGGGAACAAGCTGGCTTTGTAACGCATATGTTTCTTCAGACTCTTCACAAAATGGCGGTTGTAGAGGAAATTTCGCGGCTCGGCTAGAGCGTCGGCGCAAGCGGCCAAATCAAGAGCGGGAGCGATAGCCACGAAAGCCTGCAATTGCGGAGGCGCGGCTTCTCCGAATTCTCCGGCCATCTTCAAAACCAGATTGCCGCCCATGGAAAAGCCGGCGGCGAAGACTTCCGGTAAGCGATCGCGATCGATTAGTTCGAGGAGCACGGCCCTGATATCGCCGCTCAAGCCGGAATGGTAAAGAGTTGTAGTCAGTTTTTCGGTGTCGCCGCAGTTTCGCTGGTTCAGGCGAACCACGTTGAATCCGGAAATGAAGGCTTTCTCAGCGGTGCCGAGCATATAGCCGGATTCGCTCGATCCTTCCAAGCCATGAAGCAGAATCAGTGTTGGGTGGGACTGAGGATTTTCCTGCCAATGGCATTCTCCGCGAATCTGCGTGCCTGCCTCAACTGTGAACAAGCGCGAAACACTTTTGCTCAGCCGCGGAAATTTGCGAGGCCAGAAAGTTGCGGCGATGGTCATGACGTGGGGATTGCGAAATCTTTTGTGCGCGACGAATTCTTTCACGACTCTGATGGTAGGGACTTCGTGCGCACCACGCAAGCTACGCGACTGGAACTCGCAGCCGTCCAGACGATTGCGCCATAGCGCGGCGGGCCCACTGAACTCTCTCGGGTTGTACAGCAGGAGAGCCTAACCAGGAATGTTGACCCCGCTGAGATATCCGCCTAAGTGCGCAGTCATCGCGACGAGGCCCATGGCCAGAAGCTCAATTGCCAGACAATAACGGGGCAGATTTTGCTCCGGCGCGCGGCGCGATCGGAAGTGCACGTACCAGACTAAGCAGATCACGATGCTTGAGACGATGCCGAGCACCAGATGCTGCAGCAATATTCCCTTGAGCTTTTGCCCCTCGAGCTGAAACTGCCAGGCGAGGAGGCCGGTAGCGATTACCGGCAAGGTGAAAACCGCAGCCACGGTGAAATTGTAATAGGCTGCGGTGGCGAGAGCGCTGCGCTTCTTCCAGTATGCGGCGAAGTCAAACGCCACGCCGGCCATGCACAGAGCGATCGGGAAGTGGATTAACACCACGTGTTGCGCATGTTTGGCCAACAGCGCTTCGCGAATATTGAATGGGTGCATGATTGGCCTCACTTCACGATGATCTTGCCGGTCATCTTCGGATGGACCGAACAGAAGTATTCGTATGTGCCGGGGTCCTTGAAGGTGAACGAAAACTTCTCGTCGGTATCAAGCGCCCGCGATTTGAACAACTTGTGATCGTCGCTTACGACGGTGTGCGGCACGTCGTCCTTGTTGATCCATATAACTTCCGTGCCAGCCTTTATTTCGAGCTGCATGGGCGCGAAACTGAAGTTATCGATGGTCACCGTAATCGCGCCGGGTTGTTCCTGAGTTGCTATGGCGGAGCGCGGCCGTAAAGCGCCACTCGCGAGTACGAGCCCAAGAACCGCCGCCGCTCCAAAAATTGCGGTTCCGAGAATCCCTGCGGTCCTGCCTTGTTGAATTTTCCTGCGTCGCATGTGAAGTCTCCTTATCCTTGAAGTGTTGAATCCACGATTGCCAATGTGTGTTTGCCGCGAACAAAATTCACGTCGGTGATACCCAGCAAGCCGCGCAGTTTTTCTGCCGGTACTTTCATGGGGCCTGGGGAATCCGCTTCGCCCGGATGCGGTTGGGGGAAAGCGGTCGAACAGGCGGTGTGAAACGTGATGTTTCCCTCGATTTTCTGCATGGTCTGGTGAATGTGCCCGTTCAGAACTGTCACGGAGCCGAAGCGCTTCAAGTAGGAAAGCGCTTGTTCGCTGTCATCGGTGCCCCAGCCCCATTGCGGATAAACCGACCAGAGCGGGATGTGCGCAAAGACAACGATGGGCGTGCTGCTCTTTAATTTGGCAACATCTTTCTCCAGCCATTCGAGCTGCTCGTGGCCGAGATTGCCAAGACCGCCGGCCTTCAGGTTCAGCACGTTGACCAAGCCGATAAAATGCGCTCCCTTCTGATCGAAGCTGTACCAGCCATCGCCTTGCGTCCCCTGGGCGAAACGCTCGTGAAACATCGCGCCGTTGTCGTTGAGCACGTCGTGCTCGCCGGGAACGTAAAAGATGCGCTCGGTCTTCAGGCTCTTCAGCGATTCAGCGAGCGTGTCGAATTCCTCGGGCTTCGAAAGGTGCGTCAGGTCGCCCGTGTGCAGAACGAAAGAAGGAGGCGTCGGAAGCGCGTTGACCTTGGCGATGGCTTCGCGCAGGGTTCCGGTAACGTCCGGGTTGGCCGGCTTGCTGAAGCCGATGTGGCTGTCGCTGATTTGGACGAAACTGAGATCGCCTTTCAGGTTGCCCACGTTCTTTTGCAAAACGTCAGCCAGGGCGAACGATTTCAGGACGCCGCCTTGCACCAGACATAGGGTGCCCGTACCGGCCCAGGCCATGCACTTCAGGAAGCCACGACGATCCACGCCATCGTTATCTTGATTCTTTTCAATGTAGTCCGACATGTCCTCTCCTCCGGTTGCGCGGCCGAGTCGGCCAAGAGGGCCCTTTGCGCTGCGTTCACCTACCTAGACACCTCATGCCCGCGAAATATTCCCGCGATTTGCGATCAGCCCTGGATGCCGCTGCGCACCACTTATTACGAATTTTGCGGGAATAAATTAGGTTGATATCCGGTCTGGAAGACTGAGAATCTAATGCGCGTATGGGGGAACAGAAACGCGGGTCAGGGCCAGTCGGGACCTTTGAGCAGGTTGTGCTGCCGCACATGGATGCGGCCTACAACCTCGCGCGCTGGCTCGTCCGCAACACATCCGATGCCGAGGAGATGGTGCAGGAAGCGTATCTTCGCGCGTTCAAATTCTTTGGTGGTTACCAGGGAGGCGACGCCCGCGCCTGGGTGCTAAAAATCGTGCGCAACACTTGCTATTCATTTTTTGAGAAGAATCGCCCCGCTGAATTAGCGGAGGAATTCGACGAAAAGATTCATGCGGCGGAGACCGAGCAGGCGGGAGCGGAAGCGACACTCTTAAAATCGGCCGATAGCCGAATGCTTCGCGAGGCGCTTGACGAATTACCTGTGAATTTTCGTGAGGTCATAGTGCTGCGCGAACTCGAGGGTATGTCCTATAAGGAGATCGCCGAAGTGACCGGGGTGCCCATCGGCACAGTGATGTCGGGTCTGGCCCGCGCGCGCGCCCAATTGCGCGAGCGACTGCTGCGCACGCGCGCGAAGGAGGAGCAAGGTGGCCTGCGAAAATAACGAACGCTTGCTCCGCGGATACTTTGACGGCGAACTCGACCTCGTTCGCAACCTCGAATTCGAGGAGCATCTGAAGACGTGCCCGGATTGCGCTCAAGAGCTACGCGATCAGCAAGCTCTGCGCAATTCGTTGAGAGCGGCGAATCTATACGAGCGAGCGCCTGAGAGCCTCAGGAACCGTATCCGCGCCGCACTTCCGGCGGAGGCCCGTTCGCAGCCGATTGCCATGCCACGCCGCCCAGTGCTCGAGTGGCTTGCGGTTGCCGCCGCCATCCTGATCGCAGTTTTTCTGGGCGCGAAAGTGCTGCCGAATATCGGCGGCCAGAAGCAAAACCTGGTCGCTCAGGAAATCGTCGCGAGCCATATTCGCTCGATGCAGCCGGGTCATTTGTACGATGTCGAATCCACCGACCAGCACACAGTGAAACCCTGGTTCGACGGCAAACTGGACTTCGCGCCTCCGGTCATGGACCTTAAGGATCAGGGTTTCCCGCTGGTGGGAGGCCGCCTCGATTACCTCGATCATCGCAACGTCGCTGCGCTTGTTTATCAGCGGCAAAAGCACTTCATCAACGTGTTCGTCTGGCCGGAAGAATCGAGCGCTGCGAAGCTACCGGAAGTGCAGACCATCCAGGGGTATAACCTCGTTTACTGGTCGCACGACGGCATGAATTTCTGCGCCGCCTCTGATTTGAATCTCGCCGAGCTCCGCAAGTTCTCGCAGCTGCTTCGACGATGAGGATTCCTTGAAGGACTGAATGTCTGTCAAATCTACTCCGCGAGTTCAGCGCCTTGATTTCGGCGCGGGTTAAGCCTAAAATCGTAAATTCACTAATGAAGGTCTTTCGCGACAAATGAATCTTTCCGCAGCCCAGCGAACCTTGCTGGGCTTTGTTGTTTATGGCTGAGTTGGAGACACAGGAGCAAAGATGATCGAAGGAGCTATCCCTGAAGCGTTGACATTCGACGACGTGCTGCTTTTGCCTGGAAAGTCGTCGGTGCTTCCGGCGCAGGCGGACACGCGTACGTGCCTTACACGCACGATTTCGCTGAACATTCCGATTGTGTCCGCTGCGATGGACACAGTGACGGACGGGCGTCTCGCCATCGCCATCTCCCGGCAAGGCGGCATCGGTTTTATTCACCGAAATATGTCGATCGAGCGCCAGGCGGAGGAAGTGGACAAGGTTAAGCGGTCTGAAAGCGGGATGATTGTGGATCCCGTCACGATTGCGCCAGAGCTGTCCGTGCGGCAGGCTTTGGAAATTATGAACAAGTATAAGGTTTCGGGCCTGCCGGTGACGCGCGGAGCGCACCTGCTGGGAATCTTGACCAACCGCGATTTAAGGTTTGAGCGGAATCTGGACCAGCCGGTCAGCGGAATCATGACCAAGGATAATCTGGTTACCGTCCCCGTGGGCACAACGCTGGAAGAAGCGGAGAAAATCCTGCAACGGCATCGTATCGAAAAGCTTCTGGTGGTGGATGCGGATTTCAATTTGAAGGGGCTGATTACGGTAAAAGACATCCAGAAAAAGATCGAGTTCCCGAGCGCGACAAAGGACGAGCATGGACGCCTGCGAGTCGGCGCGGCCATCGGAGCTACCGGCGATTTCCTGGAGCGCGCGCAGGAACTGGCGCGGGCCAGCGCGGATGTGCTCGCCATTGACACGGCTCACGGACACACAACGCGAGTGATGGACGCGATTCGCGCGGTGAAATCCAAGCTGCCGCAGATGCAGATCGTGGCGGGAAACGTGGCCACGGCCGAAGGAACGAGCGACTTGATAGCGCTGGGTGTGGATGGTTTGAAAGTCGGAATCGGACCGGGATCAATTTGTACCACGCGCGTGGTCACGGGGGCCGGCGTGCCGCAGATCACAGCGATACTGGAATGTGCGCGCGCGGCGAAAGGAACAGGCGTGCCGCTGATTGCCGATGGCGGGATTAAATTTTCGGGCGACATCAGCAAGGCGCTGGCCGCAGGCGCATCTTCGGTGATGATCGGCGGGCTTTTTGCGGGGACGGAGGAGTCTCCAGGCGAGACAATTCTGTATCAGGGCCGAACGTTCAAATCGTATCGCGGGATGGGCTCGATTGGAGCGATGGAAGCGGGCTCGGCAGACCGCTACGCGCAAGAAGGGGCGGCGCGAGGTAAGACCGTGCCGGAAGGCATCGAAGGCCAGGTTCCCTATAAAGGGTCGCTATCGGCGCTCGTCGAACAGCTTGTTGGCGGGTTGCGAAGTGGAATGGGCTATTGCGGCACTGCAAACCTGACCGAGCTGCAGGAGCGCAGCAAGTTCGTTCGTATTTCCCAGGCCGGGTTGCGCGAGAGCCACGTGCATGACGTAATTATCACGCGCGAAGCGCCGAATTACCGGCTGGAATGATGCGAGAGACTGCGGAAAACCATTCGGCCAGAATTTTGCGAAGCACCGCGGCGCAGGCTCGCTAGCATGCGATGGCTCCAGCGTTGGTGGCCCGCGCTCCTGTGGGCCGTCGTAATCTCGGTCTTCTCGACCGGCGTCTTTACTTCAGATAACACCAGCAGGTTTATCATTCCGATTCTGAGATGGTTTTCCCCGCACGCGTCGCAGGAAACTCTATTCTTCATGCATCATTTCATCCGCAAGACAGGCCACTTTACCGAATATTTCATCCTGAGCCTGCTGATTTTGCGCGGAATCCGCGCGGGAAAGCGAGGCGCGCATCTCGCTTGGGCGCTCGCGGCGATTGCCATCGTCGCATGTTATGCGGCGCTCGATGAATATCATCAATCGTTTGTTCCCGACAGAACGGCGGCGGTTGCTGATGTGCTGCTCGATACTGCCGGCGGAATTGCGGCGCAGGTGGTCGTAGCGCTCATGATGCTTCTAGGGGATATTCGAAAGAAACGAAGAGACAATACTCCGCGCGCGGCCTAGTCGAGCGCAATGTCTCCGGATTGATTCTCATTTTTCTTGAAAGGACACGCTATGGCCCATGGTCTGCTGAAGACGTTTTTGACACTGGCAATTTTCACCCTTTTGAATTGCTCCGTCGTCCGAGCCGCTGATCCGCTGCATTACGAATTGCGGTTCGAACGGCCGAGCACGCATCTGATGGACGTGACAATACGCGCGGCGGACCTAGAAGGGCCAAGCGTCGAGTTCGCCATGCCCGACTGGGCACCAGGTTCTTACTACCTTGAGAACTATTCCGCGAATGTGCAGGCATTTCGCGCGGTCGGATCAGACGGCAAAGAATTGAGCTGGCGCAAAACGGATAGCCAGACGTGGCGCGTCGAGCTTGGAGGCGCGAACGCGGTGACGGTTTCGTACCAGGTGTTTGGCGACACACTGCGCAACAATCAGGCCCAGTACAACGAACGACACGCATTTATCGGCGGACCGTCCGTGTGGATGTATCTGGTGGGTGGAAAAGAGCGGCCGGTGGAACTTACGATTGCCGTGCCTACGGGCTGGAAGGTGGCCACGGGGATGGAACGCACTTCCGACCATGCCTTTCGTGCGGCTGACTACAACTGGTTCGCCGATGCACCTTTGGAGATTTCCGATTTCGCGGAGAAGGATTTTCAGGTGCTCGGGACGACATACCACGTGATCGTTCACGACGTGGAAGACCAGAAAGATTTTTCCAAATTCACACAGGACGCGCAGAAATTTGTCGAAACGATCGTGCCGATGTTCAGCTCGGTTACGGGCGCCGAGCAAGCTGCCCCGTTCAAGGATTATTGGTTTCTATTTCATGTTTGGCCGAACACCGGTGGAGGGTTAGAGCATTTGAATTCGACCCAAATCAATTTTTCCAGAGGTTGGGACGCACAGGTGCCGGCTCCGGGATACGGCACGCAATACAACCTGAAGCTATTCGTGACGGCGCATGAATTTCTCCATGCATGGAACGTGAAGCGTCTGCGGCCACTGCCCCTCGGACCGTTCGATTATTCGCAAATGGTCCATACGCCGTCGCTGTGGATTTCCGAAGGCCTCACGAGTTATTACGGGGAACTGGCGCTGGAGCGTGCCGGACTCATCAGTCCACAGCAATACCTGGACGAGATAAGTTACACAATCACAAATTTCGAGCAGAACCCCGGGCGACGCGAGCGGAGCATCGAAGACACCAGCTGGGATACCTGGTTCAATGGCGATACCGTGATTCAGCTCAACAATCTGAAGAACACGAATTATTCTTACTACGACGGCGGGCAGATCATGGGGCACATTCTGGATTTTGCCATCCGGCAGAACACGAAAAATCAGAAGTCGCTCGATGATTGGATGCGTTTGCTGTATTCACGTTACGCGCTCCCCAAGCCCGGATTCCAGCCCGATGATGCGGTGAAAGCCGCGTCGGAAGTGGCCGGCGTGGACGTGAGCGAAATCTTCAGCAAATATATCAGCGGGAAAGAACCGATTCCCTACGAAAAGTATTTTGCTTATGCCGGAATCGCTGTGGAGAAGAAGCTCGATCCCGAAAAGCCGTGGCTGGGCGTCAGCCATAGCAAGAGCGACGACGGCCACGCGAAAATCACCAACGTGATTCCGGGCAGTTCCGCTGGCACGGCGGGATTGGACCGCGACGACGTCGTTATCGGAATCGACGGACGCTCCGTGGATGAGGACGCTTTTAACGAAACAATCCTAGAGCACAAACCGGGCGACACGCTGCACATTACGGTGATCAGGCTGGGGGAGATAAAAGAAATTCCGGTTACGCTGATCGCGAGCCCTTATCCGGCCTACAAGTTGAAACCGATGGAAAACCCTTCAGACCAGCAGAAGGCGATGTACAACAGTTGGATGGGGATCAAGTGACGGGCTTTTGAAATAAAAACGGCCCGCTTCGAATGAGTCGCGGGCCGTTCGTGATTGATTCGGCGAAGATTACTTCTTAGCAGCGAATTCTTTTTCTTCAGGTACTTCTTCCGCCACTTCGCGCCTTGGCTTCTTTTCCTTCTTCTTCAACTCCGAGCCGATGAACTCAAGGATTGCGAGTTCAGCGCCGTCGCCGATGCGCCAGCCAACGCGAACGATCCGCGTGTAACCTCCTGGGCGATCCGCAAAACGGGGAGCCAAGTCAGAAAAGAGTTTCTGAGTGGCGCCGGGTGTGGTCAAGAAAGCGGCCGCCTGACGCCGCGCGTGGAGCGAGTCGCGCTTGCCAAGCGTGATCATGCGCTCGGCGAGCGGGCGAGCTGCTCTGGCGCGCAGAATCGTGGTCTGGATGCGTTCCTTCTCGATGAGGTTGGTCACGAGATTACGCAAGACCGCGCGACGGTGAGCGGGCTGCTTTCCGAGTTTGTGCCCTGAAACGAGGTGTCTCATGATTTATTCCGCGGCCTAAAGGGCCCCGTGCTCCCCTTCTTCGGACGGCGGCGGAGCAGTCTGGCTAGGCAACGGCGGCCAGATGATGCGTCCGTGCTCGTCAAATTTCATCCCGAGGCTCAATCCCATCTTCACCAGGATGTCCTTGATCTCGTTCAGCGACTTGCGGCCGAAGTTTTTCGTCTTGAGCATTTCAGATTCAGTCTTCTGCACCAGCTCGCGCAGATTCTGAATGTTCGCGTTCTTCAGGCAATTGTAGGAACGCACCGAAAGCTCGAGCTCTTCCACCGAACGGTCGAGATATTCGAGGCGCGGGTCGCTGTAATTTTCGACCACTTCTTCCGGCAGGTCGGGCTGCTCTTCGAAATTGATGAAGATGCTCATGTGATCCTTCATCAGCTTCGCGGCGAGTCCGATAGCGTCCTGCGGGGTAATCGCGGCGTTGGTCCAAACCTCGAGGGTGAGCTTCTCGTAGTCGGTCATCTGACCCAAACGAGCAGCCTCGACCGCGTAGTTCACCTTGCGCACCGGCGAGTGCACCGAGTCAATCGGGATGTAACCGATTGGCAAATCCTCGTCAAAGTTGCGATCCGCAGCGACGTAGCCGCGGCCGTTCTTGACGCGCAATTCGAGTTCGAGCTTGCCGCCTTCGCTGACCGTCGCGATGTAAACATTCTTATCGAGCACCGCGATGTCGGCGTCTTCTTCGATTTTCGCGGAAGTGACCGGACCGGGGGTATCGACGATGAGCGTGATGGTCTTGGGCTGATCGGTATTCAATTTCAGCGGTACCTGTTTCAGATTGAGGATGATATCCGTGGCGTCTTCCACAACGCCAGGAATCGGCGAGAATTCGTGCAGCACGCCTTCAATCCTGACCGCCGTGATGGCCGCACCTTCAATCGAGCTCAGCAGCGCCCGGCGCAATGAATTGCCGACCGTAGTTCCCCACCCGCGCTCAAAAGGCTGCGCGGAGAATTTCCCGAATTTGTCCGTAAGTGTTTCCGGTTCTGCTGCCAACCGCTTTGGTTTCTGGAATCCCTTCCACATATGCGACATTCCTCCTGGTTCGCCCGCAGCGAACCACAAACTGTTCAACGTTTAAGATCTCTTACGCGCTACTTCGAGTACAACTCGACGATAAGCTGCTCGTTCATCGGCGGCGTCTGCACGTCTTCGCGGCGAGGCATCGCCACTACACGCGCTTTGAAATTTTCGCGGTCAATATCGAGCCACGGAGCCACGCCCTGGCTATTCGCCAGGTTGCGGGCTTCGAGCACCATGGTGTTCTGATGCATCTTTTCCTTGAGCGCGATATCCTCGCCCACTTGGACCAGATAGCTTGGGATGTTGACTTTGTGTCCCTTGACGCGAATGTGGCCGTGCAGTACGAGCTGGCGTGCCTGTGAACGCGAACCCGCCAGGCCCATGCGGTAGACCACATTATCGAGACGGCGTTCGAGTGTAACCATCAGGTTTGCGCCCGTGGGGCCTTTGGTCCGTTCCGCCTTTTCGAAATAGGTGCGGAACTGCCGTTCGAGTAACCCATAGGTGCGCTTTACCTTCTGCTTTTCGCGCAATTGGATTCCGTAGCCCACCATTTTGGGACGGCGGGACTGGCCATGCTGCCCCGGAACGAAATTGCGCTTCTCGATGGCGCATTTTTCAGTAAAACACCGCAGTCCCTTCAGGAAGAGTTTCATCCCTTCCCGGCGGCACAAGCGGCAAACTGCTTCACGATGTCTTGCCAAAGCCTTGTCTCCTTTTCTGAAACTTCCAAATCTGTTTGCGTGCTATACGCGGCGGCGCTTCGGCGGACGGCAGCCGTTGTGCGGCACCGGCGTTACGTCTTTGATCGCGTTGATGTGCAAGCCCGAGGATGCCAGCGCGCGAACTGCTGATTCGCGTCCCGCGCCCGGACCCTTCACGCGAACTTCCACGGATTTCATTCCGTACTGGTCGCGAGCCACGCCTGCGGCGGTCATCGCGGCTTGCTGCGCGGCGTACGGCGTACCCTTGCGCGATCCCTTGAAACCCACGGAACCGGCCGAAGACCAGCTCACCGCGCGGCCGTCCGGATCGGTAAGAGTGATAATCGTATTATTGAACGTCGCCTGAATGCACACCACTCCGTGCGGAACGATGCGCTTTTCCTTCTTCTTGCGAAATTCCTTCTTGCGCTTCGAACTTTTCGCAGCTGCTCCTTCTTGTGCAGCCGCCGCGTCTTTAGGTTCTTTTGCCACGCTCGTGTCTCTCCTATTTTCCTTACGCGTTCAATGTTACTTGCGCGCCATTGTTTTCTTCTTAGCCGCCACAGCGCCCTTCCGCGGGCCCTTGCGGGTACGCGCGTTCGTGTGCGTCCGCTGGCCGCGCACCGGAAGGTTCCGACGGTGACGCAAGCCGCGGTAGCACTGAATTTCAATCAGCCGGCGCACGTTCATCTGTGTTTGTTTACGGAGATCGCCTTCCACGCCGCCTTCGGCTTCGATGGCGGCGCGCAGATGCGCCACTTCCTCTTCCGTCAGATCTTTAATCTTCTTGGTCGGATCCACTTTCGCTTGTGCCGCAAGCGAGCGGGCGCGCTGCTGGCCAATACCGTAAATGGCCGTCAGTCCAACCCACAACCTCTTATTCGGCGGTAAATCAACACCTGCGATACGCGCCATTTCGTATTCTCCCTGTTCCTAGCCCTGACGCTGGCGGTGCTTCGCGTTTACACAGATCACGCGCACCACGCCGCGCCGATGAACGACTTTGCACTTCATGCAGATTTTCTTTACGGAGGCCCTGACTTTCATGTTCGGTTCCCTTTTGTGTCTGAGGCTACTTATTTATACCGGTACACAATCCGGCCGCGCGTCAAGTCGTACGGTGAAAGCTCCACCGCCACGCGATCTCCGGGCAGGATGCGGATAAAATTCTTGCGCATCTTTCCCGAAATATGGGCCAGCACCTGATGCTTGTTTTCCAGCTCCACACGGAACATAGCGTTGGGAAGCGGCTCGACCACCGTGGCCATTACTTCAATGGCGTCTTCTTTCCCGCTGCCTTCGTTCGATTTCTTTTTTTCCGGCTCTGGCCTTCTAATCATGTGCTCCTATTTCAAACTCGAAAGAGTATTCATCTCGCTCACCAGCACGGGCCGCTGGCTTCGCGCGGCCGCGTTAAAATCCAAGGTCCCTTGGCGGTGACAGCGACGGTATGCTCAAAATGCGCTGAATCACTGCCATCCGTCGTGACCGCGGTCCAGTCATCTTCCAGGATCCGCACGCCCGGGCCGCCCGTGTTCACCATCGGTTCGATGGCCAGGACCATGCCCTCTTGAAGCCTGGCGCCTTGTCCCGCCGAACCATAGTTCGGAACTTGCGGGTCCTCGTGCATCTTTGTCCCGATACCGTGGCCGACAAATTCCCGCACAACCGAGAAACCGTTCTTTTCGACCCACTGTTGCACTGCGGACGAAACATCCCCCAGGCGATTGCCGGGCCGAATCTTTTCGATTCCTTGCTCGAGCGATTCGCGCGTGACGCGCAGCAGCTTCTGCCGCTCCGGAGCTACTTTTCCCACCGGGACCGTCAGCGCCGCATCCGCAAAATAACCGTCCAGCTCGACGCCGAAATCCATGGACAAAATGTCCCCTTCGCGAACCTTCCGCTTCGACGAAGGAATGCCGTGCACCACTTCCTGATTGATCGAGGTGCACACCGAACCCGGATATCCGCGATATCCTTTGAAAGCCGGCCGCGCATGATGCTCCGCGGTGAAGGCCTCGGCAAACTCGTCGAGCTCCTTCGTCGAGATGCCCGGCCGAACGATGGTGCGCATCTTCTCAAGCGCACCCCAGACGATCTGCCCGGCCTGGTACATCTTTTCGAGTTCTTTCGGCGATTTACAGATGACCATCTCGCCCCGCCGCGCGCGCGAAAATCTCACTCAGTGCACGACTGACTTCTTCCACACTCTTCGAACCATCCACGGTTTCCAGCACACCGTTCTTGCGGTAGTAATCCGCCAGCGGTTTCGTCTTGCGCTCGTATGCTGCCAGGCGCTCTTTCACGATCTCCGCGGTGTCGTCCGACCGCTGAATCAATTTCCCGCCATCCACGTCGCAAATCCCCGGCACTTTCGGCGGATGCTCGTAAATATTGTAGGTCTCGCCGCCAACACTGCACGTCCAACGACCCGACACGCGGCGCACTAGCATGTCGTAGCTCACGTGAAACTCGATCACCAGCGGTTTCCCGAAGCCGCGCCGCTTGAGAATCAAATCAAGCTGTTCCGCCTGCGGAACGGTGCGCGGAAAACCGTCGAAGATAAATCCTTCAGCGCAATCCGGCCGCGCCAGTCTTTCTTCGACCATGCCCATCACAATATTGTCCGGCACCAGCTCGCCGCGTTCCATGATCGGCTTGGCCAGCCGACCCAGCTCGGTGCCGCGCGTTACGGCATCGCGCAACATGTCGCCGGTAGAAAGATGCGGCAAGCCCCAGCGTTTTGCGGCACGCGTGGCTTGAGTGCCTTTACCGGCTCCCGGCGGCCCTAAGAAAATCAACGCCCGTTTGAGCGTCATGCACACCGCCACCGAGCCGTCATTAATTGCGACGGCCTCGCACTCGGCCCTTGCGGACAAACCCGTCATAATTCCGCATGACGAGCTGGGCTTCGAGCTGCTGCACCGTATCCATAGCCACGCCGACAACGATCAGCAGCGAAGTGCCGCCAAAATAGAACTGCACGTTCAAGCCGTCGAGCACAAATCGCCACATATGCTGATCGAACCAATTGCCCACGAGCCACAAGTGCTGCAAGTGAATGCCGGAAATCATCCATTCCGGCAGCAAGCAAACGATTGCAAGATAAACTCCGCCGACAAACGTCAAGCGCGTCAAAATGCGATTTATGTATTCGGAGGTATTGCGCCCCGGGCGAATTCCGGGTATGAAGCCCCCGTATTTGCGCATATTGTCCGCTAGCTCCGTGGGATTGAAAATAATGCCCACGTAAAAAAAAGCAAAAAAGATGATGAGTGTCACGTAAATCAGCGTGTACAGCGGCTCGCCCCACTTGATCTGATTCGCCAGCCTGCCAAAAAAAGGCGACTTACTCTGAAAGAACAGCGCCAGAGTCTGCGGAAATGTCAGCAACGAACTCGCAAAAATCGGCGGAATCACGCCACCTGAGTTCACGCGCAAAGGCAGGTAAGTCATTTGCCCGCCCATTACTTTGCGCCCCATCACGCGTTTAGCGTACTGGACAGGAATTCGCCGCTGGCCGCCTTCGACGAACACGATAAAGGCAACGACCGCTAACATCAGAGTTATTAAGCCGATCATGGCGATGGGCGTGAACGAACCCCATTGCGCTGTCTTAGTCTTGTCCCAGAGATCGCCCACAGCGCGCGGCAAACCCACCACGATGCCGGCGAAGATGATGAGCGACATTCCATTGCCGATCCCGCGATCGCTGATTTGCTCGCCCAGCCACATGATAAATGCGGATCCCGTGGTGAGGGTTAGCATCGTCATCATGATAAAACGCGGGCCGGGATGATAAACCAGCGCCTGGCCGGCCATATTCTGGCGCGTCAACGTCTCGGCGATGGTAAACGACTGAAAGGCGCTTAATATGATCGTCAAATAGCGCGTGTATTGCGTAATCTTGCGGCGCCCGAGTTCGCCTTCTTTTTGCAATCGCTCCAGGTAAGGCCACACCACCACCATCAACTGCAAAATAATCGAGGCGGTGATGTACGGCATGATGCCAAGTGCGAAAATCGTGAGCCGGCGGAAATTGCCGCCGCTGAACAGATCGATGATGCCCAACACCGACCCGCGGCCCTGTTCGAAGAGCTGTTGGAGCAAGGCGGTATTGATTCCCGGTGTGGGAATGAAAGCGCCGAGGCGATACACTCCCAGCAGCGCCAGCGTAAACAAGACTCGATTACGCAGGTCCGGCGTGCTGAAAATATTTCGAAAGGCCTCGACAAGCTTTCGTAGCGGATTCATTTTATGACTTCGAATTTTCCTCCGGCGGCTGTAATCTTTTCTTCCGCCGATTTGCTGAACGCGTGAGCTTGCACCGTCAGCGCCACCTTCAAATCTCCGCTGCCCAAAATCTTTAATGCTTCACGCTGGACGCGGACGATCCCCCGGCCGAACAACAGGTCGGGTGAGATTGTTTCGCCGGCTTCAAATACGTTCAGGCTTTCCACATTGACGACCGCGTACGCCTTGCGAAACGGACTTGAAAATCCGCGCTTCGGCAAACGCCGGTGCAGCGGCATCTGGCCGCCTTCAAAGCCGGCCCGCCGGGAATAACCTCGGCGGGATTGCTGGCCTTTGTTGCCCGCGCCCGAAGTCTTGCCGAGTTTTGAGCCCATGCCGCGACCCACGCGCACCTTTCGATGACGCGAGCCGCGCGGAGGTTTCAAATTAGAAAGTGTCGGTTTAATGGCCATGCTTATTCCTCAATCCTAACCAGATGATGAACTTTCGCGATCATGCCGCGAATTGACGGCGTGTCGGGGCGCTCCACCACTTGCTGCATGCGGCGAAAGCCCAAACCGCGGATGGTTTGCCGCATGCCGCGGGGGCAGCCGATAAAGCTTACGACCCACTTGATCTTTAGAGTGCCCGACTGTTTATCGGACTTGCTGCGTGGCTTTTTCTTGGTCGGCGTCATTGTCTTTTTCGGGAGCAGCGGCTAAGAGGCCGGCTCTTCCACTCCCTTGCCTCGATTTTCGGCTACTTTGGCGGCGTCCTTCAGATGCAAAAGCGCGTCAAACGTGGCCTTGATGACGTTGTGCGGATTCGAGGTGCCCAGGGACTTCGTCAACACGTTCTGGATTCCGGCAACCTCCATCACTGCACGCACGGGACCGCCCGCAATCACGCCGGTTCCTTCAGGCGCGGGCTTCAAAAGGACCTGGCCGGAACCGTAACTTCCGAGAACTTGGTGCGGAATCGTTGTGCCTTTTAGATTCAGCTTTACCATGTTCTTCTTCGCGGCTTCGATGGCTTTGCGGATGGCCATGGGGACTTCGCGCGCTTTACCCATGCCAAATCCGGCGTGGCCGCCCTGATCGCCCACTACCACGAGCGCAGAGAAGCTGAGGTTCTTGCCGCCCTTCACGACTTTCGTGCAGCGGTTAATCGAAACCACTTGATCCTTGAGGTTCGCCTGGTTGGTTTCTACCAGCCGGCGAACTGAAAGCGTATCTTTGAGCTCTTGTTTCGGCATAATTTGTTAGAACTTCAGGCCCGCCTCACGGGCTGCTTCGGCCAGCGCTTTCACGCGGCCGTGATATTGATAACCGCCGCGATCGTAGACAACTTTTTCGACACCTTTATCGCGTGCGCGCTCGGCGATTGCTTTACCAACGATTTTCGCGGCGGCAATATTTCCGCCGCCTTTGATCAACTTTTTTACTTCTCCGTCAAGCGAGCTTGCGGAAACAAGCGTGCGGCCCGTTTGATCGTCCACCACCTGCGCGCGAATGTGCTTGGAAGAGCGATGCACGCAAAGGCGCGGCCGTTCGGATGTTCCTGAAAGCGTCTGGCGCGTGCGCACGTGAATCCGGCGACGGTGAGCTTCCCTCGATAATCTTCGAACCGGTGCTGCCATTCTAGTTCTCCCTCCGGGCTAAGCGGACGCCGACTTCGCGCCAGCCTTGCCGGCTTTTTTCTTCAACCGCTCGCCCGTGATGCGAATGCCCTTCTGCTTGTACGGGTCGGGCGGACGCAACGCGCGAAGATTCGCGGCTACTTGTCCCACTTGATTCTTGTCCGCACCCGAAACCGACATGTGCGTTTGTTTTTCCACCGCGATCAAAATGCCTTCGGGAATCGGAAACTCAATCGGGTGCGAGTATCCCAGCGCCAGCACTACGTTTTTGCCTTTCACTTCAGCGCGATATCCGACGCCTACGATATCGAGATCCTTCTTGAATCCGGTGGTGACGCCGGTGACTGCATTGGCCACCAGAGCCCGCGCCAGACCGTGCAAAGCGCGTTGCTGATCAGACTCGCGCTTGGCGACGAGAATGCCGTCCTTCTGCTCGAAGGAGATTCCGCGCGGCACGGGCACATGCATTTTGCCCTTGGGGCCCTGCACTTCGACCGCGTCGGCTTTGATCTGTACTTTTACGCCGGACGGTACCGGAATTATTTTATTTCCAATTCGCGACATAGCTCTCTCTAATCCTCTGGGTTACGAAATTCCTACCAAACTTCGCACATTATTTCGCCGCCGACGCCGGCCCTGCGCGCCGACTGCCCGGTCATCAACCCACGCGGCGTGGACAATATAGAAATGCCCATTCCGCCGACTACGGGACGAATCCCCGTCTTCGCGATGTAGCGCCGCGAACCCGGCCGCGAAATTCGCTTGAGGTCGGTAATCACGCTGCGGCGATCCGGCGTGTAGCGCAGAAAGCAGCGCAGCGTTTTCTTTCCCTTCTGCTCTTCCACGACTTTGTAATTCGCGAGGTAACCCTCGTCCTTCAAAATACGCGCGAATTCAATCTTCAGCTTCGAAGAAGGCATATCCACTCGCGAATGCTTCGCCCGCGAACCATTTCGAATTCGCGTCAACAAATCAGCAATGGGATCGGTGGTCATTCTTCCTTCCTTACCAGCTAGCCTTCACCACGCCGGGAATTTCTCCCTTGAGCGCGTGTCCGCGGAAACAGATGCGGCACATTTCAAACTTGCGGAGAAACCCGCGCGGACGTCCGCAGATCCGGCAACGGTTCCGGTTACGGATCTTGTACTTCAGCTTCTTCTTCATCTTCGCGAACTGACTGGTACGCGCCATGCTTTGTCGCTCTCCTTACGCCCGGAAAGGAACGCCAAGCAGCTTCAGCAGCTCGCGCCCTTCCTCGTCGTTTCGTGCCGTGGTGGTGATGGTGACGTTCATACCTTTGATTTTGTCCACCCGGGTGTAATCGATCTCCGGGAAAACCAGTTGGTCCTTAATGCCGATAGTGTAGTTGCCGCGGCCGTCGAAGGAATTCGGCGGCAGCCCTTTGAAGTCGCGAACGCGCGGCAGAACGATGGCGGAAAGGCGGTCGAGAAATTCGTACATGCGCTCGCCGCGCAAAGTGACCATGCAGCCGATGGGCATGCCTTTGCGAATCTTGAAATTCGCAATCGACTTCTTGGCGCGTGTAATCACCGGCTTCTGCCCGGCAATTTGCCCGAGTTCGGCTACGGCGGTGTCGAGCAGCTTTACGTTCGCGCTCGCCTCGCCCATGCCGATGTTAACCGTCACCTTCGAAACACGAGGGACGGCCATCGTATTGGTGTACCCGAAACGCTTCGAAAGCGCCGGGATGGCTTCTTTGCGGTACTTTTCATGCAGACGCGTAATCATTTCTTCTCTCGGCCTCTAGCTCTCAAAAGTCGTGTCGCAGCGGCGGCAAGTGCGAACTTTGGTGCCGTCCGGCAGCGTGGTATGTCCTGCGCGGGTATGTTTCCCGCATCCCGGGCAGAGCAGCATCACGTTGGAAACGTGAATCGGCCCTTCCCGCTCGAGGATGCCGCCCTTAATGTTCTTCGACGGATTCGGGCGCGTGTGGCGCTTGATCATGTTCGTGTGCTCGACCGTGACCGTGTTCTTCCACAGATTCACGGCCAGCACTTTCCCGCTCTTGCCTTTCGAGCGGCCGGCCATTACTTTCACCATGTCGCCGTGGCGAATGCCGTGCGCGTCGGGTTTTAGTTTGGGTTCTCTCATCGCTACCACACTTCCGGAGCCAGCGAGATGATCTTGGTGAATTTCTTTTCGCGCAGCTCGCGGGCCACCGGCCCGAAAACGCGCGTCCCGATCGGCTCGCCCGCATCGTTGATTAGCACTGCAGCGTTATCGTCAAACCGGATGTAGGTGCCATCCCTGCGCCGGTGCTCTTTTCTTGTGCGCACAACCACTGCGCGCACCACCTTGCCTTTTTTCACCTGGCTGTCAGGCGTCGCTTCCTTCACGGCGGCGGTAATCACGTCGCCCAATCCAGCCACCAATCCCGCATCTCCTCCCACCGGAAGAATGCAGGTCAATTGGCGGGCGCCGGAATTGTCGGCCACCGTCAGCCATGTCCGCATCTGAACCATGATCTTGCTCCCTTAGTGCCGCTTCTGCTTCACGCTCGCGTTGAGCGCGCCACGACTTCTTCCAGGCGCCACCGCTTCAGTTTTGAAAGCGGCCGGGTGGAAACAATCCGTACCGTATCGCCTACGCGGGCTTCGCCCGTTTCATCGTGCGCGTAATATTTCTTCGCGTGCCGCACCACTCGATGGTAGAGAGGGTGCTGAACCGCGCGAATAACCTTCACTACAATCGTCTTCTGCATCTTCGCGCTGGTCACCACGCCGGTCAGTTCCTGACGCACTCCACGTACGTGAGCGCCTTCTTGAAGGGCCGCGGATTTCGTTGCTGTTTCGTTCGCCATTACGCTTTCCTCAATTCGGCTTCGCGCAGCAGAGTTTTGATCCGCGCGAGATCGCGCTTCGCTTCCCGCAATTTCTTCAAACCTTCCGCTTGCCCGGTAGAAAGCTGGAAGCGCAGGCGAAAAATCTGCTCGGCAAGCTCCTGCTGCTGCACTTCGAGCTCGCTGTGATTCATCTCACGCAGTTTTGCAGTACGCCCCGGCATTACAGTTCCTCCGCCCGGCTTACGAACTTCGTTCGAATCGGAAGCTTGTGTGACGCAAGCGCCATCGCTTCCGTCGCCGCCGCCAAATCCACGCCGGCCATTTCGAACATCACCCGGCCCGGCTTTACCACCGCAACCCAATGCTCCGGTGGCCCTTTGCCCTTACCCATTCGAGTTTCAGCGGGCTTCTTGGTGAACGGCTTGTCCGGGAATATCCGGATCCAGAGTTTTCCGCCGCGCTTGATGAACCGCGTGATCGCTACGCGAGCCGCTTCGATTTGCCGGTCGGTAATCCAGGCCGGCTCCATCGCTTTCAGTCCGTACTCGCCGAACGCGAGCGAGCCGCCGCGCCAAGCCTTTCCAGTACGGCGACCGCGCTGTTGTTTGCGGTACTTAACTTTTTTCGGCATCAACATGGTATTGGACCTGTTTCCTTAAACTTCTAAACTTCCGAGGTTGTCCCGGTTTTCCCGCCACGTTGCGGGATTTTCTCGCCCTGGTACACCCAGCACTTCACGCCAATCACGCCGTACGTGGTGTGCGCCTCGGCCGTGCCGTAATCAATGTCCGCTCGCAAGGTCTGAAGCGGCAAGCGCCCTTGCAAGTACCATTCCTTGCGCGCGATTTCGGCGCCGTTCAGCCGGCCCGCGACGCGCACCTTGATTCCTTTGCAGCCGAACCGCAGCGCGGAATCTACCGCCTTGCGCATGGCTCGTCTGAATGCGACGCGCTTTTCAAGCTGCAGCGCAATCGACTCCGCTACGAGTTGTGCATCGAGTTCGGGACGATGCACTTCCTGGATATCGATGTGCACTTCGCGCTTGGTGCGCTTCTGCACCTCACTCTTCAACTTGTCAATTTCCGAACCTTTGCGCCCGATGATGATTCCAGGGCGCGCGGTGTAGATTCGGATCACCAGCTTATTTGCCGCGCGTTCCACGTCAATCCCGCTAATGCCGGCCGACTTCAGCTTCTCCTTCAGCACCTTGCGAAGCTGAACGTCTTCATGCAGCAAGTCGGCATAATCGCGCTTAGCAAACCAGCGTGACTTCCAGACTTTGTTGTAGCCCAGCCGAAAACCGTACGGATGTGTTTTCTGCCCCAAACTGTCCTCCTACTTCTTCTTTTTCGGTGCCTGCTGTTTTGCGCGCTTCTCAAACGCTTTGCGAGCCTTGCGAACCGCTCCGCGCACGCCCTTGGATGCTTGCGCTTCCTCGGCGGCTGCAGTTATTCGATCTGCCGCGGCGCGGTGGTGTTCCGCTACTTCCACAACAATATGAGCGGTACGCTTTTGATAACGAAAGCCGCGGCCCATCGGCGCGGGACGCATACGCTTCCATCGCGGGCCTTCGTTCACGTAGCAGCGGGTCACGAAGAGCGCGTCCACGTCGAGCGATTCGCCGGCGTCTTCCGCTTTACGCTCGGCATTGGCAATCGCGCTGCGCAGCGTCTTCTCGATTTCCTTCGCTACACGCTTTTTCGTGAAGCGCAGAGTGTGCAAAGCTTTTTCGGCGCGCTCACCGCGAATCAAGTCAATCACCAGCCTCGCCTTTTGCGGCGAGACGCGGATGTACCTTGCTTTGGCTATGCCTTCAATTTGCGTCGGGGCCTGTATCGCCGTTGCCATTATTTATGCCTTTGGCGCTGCTGCGCCGCTACCAGCCCCACCTGCAGCGGCAGGTGCTCCAGCGGGAGCTGACGCCGCAGCCGCCCTCTCCAAAGCCGCTTTCACAGCGTGGCCCTTAAAAGTGCGCGTCGGCGAAAATTCACCGAGTTTATGTCCCACCATCTGCTCGGTGATGTACACCGGGATAAATTTCTTGCCATTGTGTACAGCTATCGTGTGGCCGATCATGTCCGGCAGAATCGTCGAGCGGCGCGACCACGTCTTCAGAACCTTCTTTTCGTTTCGGGTGTTCAGCGCTTCCACCTTGACACGAAGGTGGTCGTCGATAAACGGACCCTTTTTTAGCGAGCGCGGCATCGGGCTTCCTACTCCTCCACGCGGCGCAGCTTAATCCACTGCGCGCGGCGAACTTTTTTAAATCCACGCACCGGGCCAGAGACGCGATGCGAAAGCGGACAGAATGGGCACACGAAACGGGTCCCTTGCGCATTTTGAATCTTTTCCACAATCACCGCCCAGCCTGACTTGCACAACCGAAGCTGCACTTGCGGAGCGGGCGTAAGTTTCGAAACTACTTTCGCCGCCGGTTTCGCTGCGCGCCGCGGAGTAGATTTTCGCTCCCGGGCCGCCCTTCTTGGCGCCCGTCGTGTTGACCGTCGTGATGTTCGAGTGGCTGTCATCAGGTTGCTCTCTGTTTTCAAACTTACGGCTTGCGCCGTTGTTCGATCATTCTGCTGCTCTTACGCTTCTTGCGAGTCTTCGCACCAAGAGTCGGAAAACCCCACGGAGTCTGCGGATGATTTCCCTTCACACGGCCCTCACCACCGCCGTGCGGATGATCCACCGGGTTCATCGCCACACCGCGCACCGTGGGACGCTTGCCATGCCATCGCGTGCGGCCTGCTTTCCCGTAGGTCACATTCTCGTGATCCAGATTTCCAAGCTGGCCGATTGTAGCCATGCACTCAACGCTGAATCGCCTGACCTCACCCGAAGGTAGCTTCACCAGCGCGAGATCGCCTTCTTTGCTCAAGAGCTGCGCTGCTCCACCGGCGGCGCGAACCACTTGACCGCCTTTGCCGGGGAAAAGCTCGAGATTGTGGACCATCGTGCCGGGCGGAATATGCCGAAACTTCATGGCGTTGCCGGGAAGAATGTCGGCACCTTCGCCGTTCTGTACCGTCATGCCGACTTCCAAGCCCACCGGCTGCAAAATGTAACGCTTCTCGCCATCCGCATAATGGAGCAATGCGATTCGCGACGACCGGTTCGGGTCGTATTCAATCGAAGCCACCTTCGCCGGGATGCCTGTCTTGTCGCGGCGGAAATCAATGTTGCGATACTTCCGCGCGTGCCCGCCGCCGCGGTGCCAGGAAGTAATTTCGCCCTGGGCATTGCGGCCGCCGGTGCGTTTCTTGGATTCCACCAGCGATTTTTCCGGCGTTTGTTTGGTCACCTCGCTCTTATCGAGCATGGTGAGAAAACGTCTTGACGGTGTGTATGGTTTAAACGTCTTTAGTGGCATCGTTGCCTCTTGCCTGCTTCGGAGCGCCTGCGCTCCCAACCCTCGCCGGAACTAAATGTTGTCGGCGTACTCGATCATCTTTTCGCCTTCAGCCAGCCGCACGTACGCTTTCTTCCAGTCGCTTCGAAATCCTTCAGCGCGCCCGCGTCGCCGAAACTTGCCGTGAAAATTCGCGGTGCGAACGTGATCCACTTTCACTTTAAAAACTCGCTGTACTGCTTCCTTGATTTCCGTCTTGGTGGCGTCCGAGGCAACTTCGAATACCACGGTATGCTGCGTTTCTTTCACGCCGAGCCCCTTCTCGGTGATGATGGGCCGCTTGATCACTTGATAAAGCCTGGTATCCATTACTTATCCTTTTTCGCTTTGGGCTTGGCTTTGGCCTTGGGCTTTTCTTTCTTTTCAGCCGCGTGCTTCTTGGCGGCTTTCGGCGCGGCGTGAGCCTTGGCATGCGTCTTCGCCGGGGCTTTCGCGTGCTCGCTCTTCTCGCCGGCTGCGTGTTTCGTTGTCGCAGACGGCGCTGGTTGAATCTGTATGGGCTCTTCCTGCGGCGTCGCGGAAAGGGCTCGGCTCAACTTCACAGCTGCCTCGCGCGACATCATCAAATGATCGTGCCGCAACAAGTCGTATGCTTCGAGAGCATTCGTCGGTACCAGCGTCAGGCCTTCAATGTTCCGACTGGCGCGTTCCAAATTCACGTTGGAGCTGTTGTCCACAAGCAGGATCGAAGGTGTCTCTTTTTCGAGCCGCGTCAGGGTCTGTCGAAATGGTTTGGTCTTGTGCGTTTCGAGCTCCCAGGCATCCACAATCGTCATTTTCTGTTCGGCCAGTTTTGACGAAAGCGCCGAGCGCAACGCGCCGATAATCATTTTCTTCGGCAGCGCATACGAATAGCTGCGCGGCGTGGGGCCGTGCACCGTGCCACCATGACGCCAGAGAGGAGAACGAATCGAGCCAACGCGCGCGCGGCCGGTTCCCTTCTGCTTCCAAAGCTTCTTGCCCGAGCCGCTGACTTCGCTCTTGTCTTTGGTCTTGTGCGTTCCGGCGTGCTTACCCGCGAGATAGTGCCGCACCGCTTCATGCAGCAGGTGCGCGTTTACCTTCACGCCAAACACATCGTCGGCCAGGTCAATCGTTCCGATTTTCTTGCCTTCAAGATTTTTTACGTCCGCTACGGGCATCGTCGTCTCTCTACAGGGCCGGCTTGGCCTTGCGAATGAAAATGTATCTGCCCGCCGGGCCGGGAACCGCGCCGCAAACGAGCAGCAAGTTTTCTTCTGAATCGATTCTTACAACGCGCAAATTCTTGGAAGTCTTGCGCTCATTTCCCATGTGCCCCGGAAAATGCTGGCCGGGCCACACACGTGACGGAAACGAACTGGCGCCGATACCGCCGGGAGCGCGATGAAACATGGAACCGTGCGAAGCGTCGCCGCCGCGGAAGTGCCAGCGTTTCACGCCGCCTTGAAAACCTTTGCCCTTGCTGACTCCGGTGACGTCCACAAACTCGCCGATTTTGAAATGATCTACGAGAATTCGGTCGCCGGCCTTGGCTTCATCCTTCGAATCGTCGATTCGAAATTCGCCAACGTATCGCAGCGGCGCGACGCCAGCCTTCTTGAAGTGGCCGGTCAACGCTTTGTTTACGCGTTGCGGCTTGATGAATTCGACGAGACCCAATTGCACCGCGTCGTAGCCATCTTTGTCTTTCGTCCGCCGTTGGACTACCACGCACGGTCCTGCTTGCAGAACCGTGCAGGGAACCGCGGTACCGTCGTCGGCGAACACCTGCGTCATGCCAAGTTTTATTCCGAGTATGCCGTTGACTGCCATTTCGTTCGCTCTTTCCTTCGCGTTTTTATTTCGCGTTCGTTACTTGCCTGTGTGTTCTCGTCCAAAAGCCTTGATTTCAACGTCCACTCCCGGCGGCAGATCCAGCTTCATCAGCGCGTCTACCGTGTCCGGAGTGGGATCGAGAATATCGATCAACCGTTTGTGCGTGCGCATTTCAAATTGCTCGCGTGATTTCTTGTCCACGTGCGGCGAGCGCAAAACTGTCCAGCGGTTGATAACCGTGGGCAGAGGAATCGGGCCGGCTACATCTGCGCCGGTACGCTTGGCGGTTTCGACAATCTCCCGCGTCGATTGATCTAGGATGCGGTGATCGTATGCCTTCAAACGAATTCGAATTTTTTCTCCGTTGGGCATATTTACTCGATGATCTCGGCGACAGCGCCGGCTCCCACCGTGTGGCCGCCTTCGCGAATCGCGAACCGCAACCCCTTCTCCAAGGCCACCGGAGTGATCAGCGTGATTTCCGCCGACACGTTATCTC
>Ga0224545_1000013_pt1 | contig 99572 bp, 88 predicted proteins | sample 714P12024metaG_FD_179906 | JGI IMG/M metagenome (GOLD analysis project Ga0224545, IMG submission 179906) | Peat soil microbial communities from Stordalen Mire, Sweden - 717 P1 20-24 | ecosystem: Environmental > Terrestrial > Soil > Wetlands > Peat | place: Sweden: Norrbotten County, Stordalen... | reverse complement strand
TGGTCGTCGATGCAAAGGTCAAAGAAAACGAAACAGAACACTCTTTGAAGTGAATGAAGAAGTGCGCTCAAAAAGGATTTGACAGGGCCGACATTGTTAGAGATGTCCGGTAAGCGCTGCCAGCTCAACCGGTCGTTGCAACACCATCCAATACATTGATTCGACAATCCTTCCCCGGGAGAAGCGATCTGCCGTCATGTTAGAAGTCAGCGACGGGGATGCCAAGCGCCATATTGCTGTGCTGCAGGATGAGCACACCGTAATGCTGCGAGCGTGGGGTGGCAGCTCGCCCCGGAAGCGGCGCCGGGGCGAGCACGACGCTGATGTGACGTCAAGTCGGCTGGTGAATCTTCTGGTGAAGCAAGTACGCGGTGCGCAGAGAACTTCGAACTCTCATTCCGCCGTTGTAGGCGATGAATCCCCGCTTCCTGAATCGACTAATATAAAAATTCGTTCGGCTCCGCGTGGTACCAATCATATTCGCCAAAACGCCCTGACTTATCTTGGGAATTCGGCCGCCTTTCGCACTGAACTGGGCTAGCTGCAAAAGCACGTGCGCGAGGCGTTCTTCGGTTGAATTGACAAGCAGATCCACCAGTTGTTCCTGATATTTCTTGATGACGGACAGCAGGTAGGACACGAAAACATTTGAAGTGACACTGTCCCCGCGAAGAATGCGGATCATCTCTTTCTTTTTGATGGGGAAGATCGAGCAGGAGCCAATCGCAGTGGCCGTGCATAAACGCAGAGGACTGCCTGCGAGGCAAGACTGACCGAAGAAGTCACCGGCGCCCAACACGGTGATAACCGCTGGCCGTCGACCCTTCGATCGGATGGTGAGCATCACGTCGCCTTCCCGGATATAGAAGAGAGTGTCAGCTTTCTTACCTTGGGAGTAGATTATTTGTTTGTTTCGATAGTGCGAGATCGCTCCGCCCAGGATGCATTTGAAGATAGACCGTTCAGCGCGCGCCGACAGCGTACTGGTCATTCTCATAAGCTTCCTCGTTTTGCGCATCCCTGATCGATCCGCGTCTGTTCCGTAGGGTACACTACATAGCCCATTTTTACTTGCGATTATAATGCCTCTCCGTATAGAACCTGAGGTCACTGTCTAATCAGGCAAGGGCTGTCTTGAAATTCTTGATGTTACATTCGCAGCATGTGTTGGGCGTGGGAATGCCAACCAGGGAAGGATCGTTTTGAGGCGCAAACCGTCGCAAAACCTGCGGGCAGGCAAACGGACCAATGCCGCCGGAAAACCAATACGCAACAAGATTCTCTTGGCCATGACCGACGTAGAGTTCCGCGTGATTCGTCCTCATCTCAAGTATGTGTCGCTGCCATCTCATCTCAGGCTTCACGAGCCGCATCAGACATTTAAATTTGTTTATTTTCCCAATGAAGGTTTGATCTCTCTCGTGGTCGTAATGGCGAACGGAAAGACCGTCGAAGCGGGCATTATTGGGAGCGAAGGTGTTGCAGGGTTGCCGGGGGTGGCCAGTCTCAGGCGTGGTCCTCTTCGCGAAGTAATGCAAATTGGGGGTAATGGTTTCAGAGTTAAAATCCGTGACTTGAAAAGAACGTTGGATTCCACTCCCGATCTTCAACGAATCTTCGCGCGTTACACCATGATGCTGGGTCTACATGTTGCGCAAACCGCAGCGTGCAATCGCTTGCATGACATCGATCGACGTCTCGCCCGCTGGCTGCTTATGGCTAACGACAGAGTGGATTCCGGGACGCTTCGCATCACTCACGATTTTCTTGCGACCATGCTTGGCACGGACCGGCCTAGCGTGTCCCTGGCAGCCGGTCTTTTCCAGAGAATGAACATCATCAGATACAGTCGTGGGGCAGTGAAGATTTTGAATCGCAGTGCACTCCAAAACCAGGCATGTGAATGCTACGCAGTCATTCAGCGGTATACCCAGATACTTCCTCCCGCCGCCGGATCACACGCTTAGAGAAGTGAGCGTAAACTCATAGGACCACAAGGTGCGCGACGGAGCGCGAGCATGCGAGCAGCCATCTGAAGTTAACGCTGTTTCCTAATTGCAAAGGATGAATAGGACCGCCAGATGGTCTAGCGCTTTTTCGATAGCCCTTTTGCGATCTTTCAACTTGATTGCCCCTTTCAGACCTCACCCTTTTTAATTTCCGCTTCGATCTTCATGAACTCGCGGCGCGCCCGGCCGTAACATTTTTCGCAGAGTGCATGAGCGACGTGCGGACGGTCATCATGTGTACAGAAACGCAGCACGATCCCAACTGTGAAGGTTGCAAGAGCTGCGATGATTCCAGTCGCGAATCTTGCCATCGCCTGTGCAGCCGCTCTGAAGCGATCCGACGCATGCGCCGATGCAGCGAGACAGGAACCTACGTCGTGCTCGAGAAAGACCAGAAGATCTACGCGCGCGAACTGAAGCGCTGGTCCACGGAAGTGATCGCCGCCCGCTGCCAACAGCTAGGTTACAAACCACCCTCCGAAACGCCAGTAGAATCGATGGCTGCTTAAGCGCAGACCAACCCTACAGCGACGCAGCAAAACAGATCCAAACAATACGCGATCCACTGCATAACCATCGCTGTGATCGGCTCATATCGGCAAGAAAGCGACGAGAAATCAAACAACACTGCGGAACGCGTGCATAACCAGACCTTCTCACACTGGTTGGCGATCGTTTGTAAGTCTCTGAAAATAAGATGTATATGGGCTATTGGAAATCGACAGCCAAACTCGCTGCAACCGTCAGCCTAGTTTTATTTACGCTTCCGTGAAATGCGCAGCGCAAATTTCTTAGTACAAGGCTGACCTTTGCGGGCTGTTGGCCACGCCTTGCCGGTTTGTTGCAAGACGGTTGGCCGGGCATTAAAGGCCCGTTAGTTGCGAGCGCTGTGCCCGCGGATCGCGCGCTTGCCCTGTCTATCACCGGTTGCCATTCCGCGCAGAGAGGCCGACGATGGTTTCAAGCAGCGTAGAGGGCCCGTAACACACAACGCATTTATCAGCGACGCATTTCGCCGCTAGGCAAGTTCAGCTCGTGGGAAAACCAAGACTTTAATTTCTTAAGATCTTCCAACGCTCCCACGATTGGAACTGGTCCGTCCTGACGTTCCCCAAAGAGCGTCAGGGCGGGCTTGCCTACACTTCCGCGCGAGAGGGAATTGGAATGGGACGCCAGGCTAAATCGGCGGTTCAAAACTGGCTTCACGGAACAACGTCGCAAGCGAAAACCGCGCCCGTTGTCTTCGCTGCCGGTCGTCCGCGCATACCCAAGCACTTGTCGCCGCAAGGAAGAAAAGCGTTGAAACGTGCTGTGCAGATCCTCGAACAGAGGCGGACGTTGACCGAATCAGACGAGCCGATACTCACGCTGTTCGCGGACACCTACGCATTTTGGGTGAACGCAAAAACGGAAGTTGGCGATGAACTGCTGATCTCGACAACAGTGACTGACAATAATGGAACCGTCCGAACCGTCAGAAGAACAAATCCGATGATCAAAGTGATGGAAGCCGCGGCGGTTCGCTTGTTTGCGCTTTCAAAGTCTCTGGGCTTCTCTCAAGTGGACATCGGTCGCTGCAAAACGACCGCTGTCGATCCTGGAAAAGAAATTATTCCAGGTTCCGCGCGAGATATGTACCCCGAACTCTACGACGCAAGCGGAAAGTGGATCGGAGAAAAGGAATCCGAGAAAGTGATTCCGTTCGTTCCGCTTCCGCCGCCAACAGAACCGGAGGAAGAATAATGGCACTGACTGATTCACTAGAAGCGCTTGCGATCGTTGGCATCAACACAGATGGACTCGATCCGTTGGGCATCCTGATTCTGGACGGCCGCGTCATGCACGATTCTGTTGTGTGCGCGCACAAGAAAAATTACATGACAGGCAAGATGCAGCGCGGCGGGCCGTGGAGTTGTTTGTTCACAATTGAAGAATACAATCAGCTGTTGCGAGACATGCCAGACACCGAGAAGGACGCGCTTCGTGCGCGTGTAACGGCGCTGCCCGCGTGAAATGAGTTAGCAGTACAATACGAGCACCCCCATGACAGCATCCATCGTGCAGCAAGATAGCGCAGAAGTCACCTCATCCGAAACCTCATGGACGCAGACGTTTTTTGAGCACGGCTATGGCATGAAAGACGTGACGGCAGGGAATGCCCTCGTGGTTTTTTGGGCTGGAGTTGTCCCGAATCAGGTCAGTTCGATGACCGACAATTGCGGAAACACTTACGTTCAAGTGTCCGGCGCTGCTATTAATGACGCCAACTCAGGCCGCGCGTCCGATGTGTGGTGGGCAAAAAACGTCGCGCAAGTTACCGACCCAGGCAAAATATTCGCACTCACAATAAATCTAAGCGGAACGGCGTCAGGTTCCTGGGGCGCTGTAATTTTTGAAGTAAGCGGAATCAACGGCGCGACTATCGTGGCTGCCACAGCGTCTATCGATGACACAAATGACAGTACGTTTTCTGGCCCTTCGCTAAACGGTGGCCGTGAGGCTGTCTTTGTCACGGGACTCGCCGGGATTTTTGGAGCGACAGCGACGGTCGCTTTACCTTGGGCAATCGTCCAAACGCCCGGCATCAGCAACGGAGGTGGTGGCTCTACTGAGAACAACGGCGGACAGTCTTGTGCTGCCCTTGTATCCAGAGGAACGCAGCAAGCCATATTCACGCCGCAAACTGCGTCACCGCATTGGTTCATTGGAGCCATCAGCGGTGTTGCCTTCATCCCAACCTCGGGTGCGGTTCAACGTCAATTTTTCTCGGTAGTGTGCGGCAGGTTAGCGGAATTCCTGCGAATGAAAATGATGTCTTCTTGGGCACTGTGAAGGTGATCAGCGCAGCTCCAGCCAATTCATCGAATCCTTACCTTGGGCACGTGAATGTTGTGTCGTCACCGGACGCCGGGAGAGGGAACCTCACGCTAGGAGAAGTCGTAATTGTGGAAAGCGCTCCGGCAAATGACGGCGATCCGTGGCTTGGAAGTGTTGTAACGGAGTAGAGTAATCCGCCAAAAGGTTTTCGACGTGACCTGCGATGACCGAAATCGAAACACAAATTTGTTACGCAATGTTCTACCACAGGGAAAGATGCGTTCGGAATCGTCGAGCAGTGTGAAACGCATCGCATGCGCCGAAGGACTGGTCACTAGACGCGCGAACGCGTGAGCGAGGAAGCCGTCCCAGGCTTTCGACTTTCTCCCTTGACGCCTTCCAATATCCGAGCTAATTTATATCTTCGGACTGTTTTTCTTGTGTTCGAACACGAAAGAGCGCTGGCCGCCGGTCGCGCTCTAACGGGATTCGCGATGCTTCTTCTTTCGCGAATCCCTTTTTTTTTGGCGCGATGGCTTCGCGGGCGAGGGTTGGGCACGAATGGCTCTGACAAGTGCAGCACCGAAGAATTCTGCTGGCGAAAGCAAAAATCACGGAACCCTGAGCACTCCTCAGCTCTTGATCGGTCCTGTCGATTACGGCACGACCGGTCAACTTTTCGATGAGATCCGCGATTTTCTTGCCCAGCACCCCGGGTTGACAACCGACGCAGTTCTCAAACTTTCTTATTTTTCTTTCGCGATTCTTTTCCCGGAGTGCGCAGGAATTTGGCCGTTTGTCTCAGTCGTTGCGTCGGACTCTGTTGGCTCGAGCCTGCTTCTGCGAATGATCGCGTGCACGTGCTTGGCTCCCCTGCATATTGGCGAGGTAACGCTGAATTCGATCCTGACGCTGCCGCGGTTACCGTACCCCACAACAATGCTAATCGATCAGCTGGCTCCGAACAAAGAACTCGAGCGTGTCCTACGGATCATGAGCCGTCCCGGAGGCCGCATTGTTCGGAAGGGAAAATTCCACGACATCTCCTTCCCGACACTCGTGTGCACCGCCGAGCCGCTGCGCGATCGCTGGATTGTAGATCAGGCGATCCACGTTGGGCTCACTCCGACCCGCGGTAGCCTGCCACTATTCGATCGGCAATCGCTGAGCGAATTTGCGCGAAAACTGCGACCGAAACTGGCACGTTATCGCGAGCTGAATTTCGCAAAGATTCGGGACTCGCATTTTGACGCTCCCGGATTCACCTCCCCGACGCGCGACATCGCAACCATGCTGGGAAATGCGATTGCGGATGATTCATCGTTGCAGCGTTGCGTACTGGTGATCCTCGAGTCGCAGGACCAAGAGGTCCGAATCGGCCGGACGGACTGGATCGAAGCCATCGTGGCCGAAGCAGTGCTGTTTTTATCCCACGAAGGCGGCCGCTCTCAGGCGCGGGTGGGTGAGATCACTGACATCGTGAACGGAATTCTTAAAGGCAGGGGACAAAATATCGCGCTGGACCCGCGCGCGGTCGGCCATCACCTGCGCGCTCTCGGAATTTTTTCCGTGCGGCTAAACCGTGCTGGACGCGGCATTCGTTTCACTAAAGAAATTCGTCGGAAGATCCATAGGTTGGCGGACGCCTATAACGTGCTGACGCCTCTGAACCAAGTGGGTTGCGAATTCTGCGCGGAAACAACATCGCGCACGGATGCGCCGAATCAACCGAAATGAAAGTATGCACGTCGCGCACGTCATGCACGTATTTTCAGGTAAATCAGGCCTAAGGGAGAAACAAAATGAAACAAACGTCAGAAAAGTGGGATTCTTTGGTTCAGCGCCTCAACCAGGGTGGATGCCCTGTACTTGCGAATCATGGGTATAAGGTCACTCCGGTAGGATTGGCCGTAGAGCCAATCCCGGGCATGAATTTCAGTAGAATTTTCGACCTCAACGAAGGCGGATCCGGCTACGCGATCGAAGTGACCCTCCGCAACGACGCGAGCCGCGCAATCGACATCGTGGGCTTCCGGATTCGAACGCCTTGGGGGATTCCAAAGCTTACGCTGCTACAGGCGCCGAACTATGCCTTTCCGGAGCCGGGTCCTTCCTACGATGCGGATTTCGTAATCAACGCATATTTCCAAAAATGCAAGAGCCGGCTGCAGCCGGGCAAGGAAATCGCAGGCCTGCTCGTCGCGTCGTCGGAAGACGAGATTGCTGAGGAGATCCAAAACTTCGCTCCCGTTTTCCTCGCACTCGACGTTTTCGACTCGCGCCGCAACGTTTTTTCGGGTCAATTCGGCGTGCGCGTGGATCGCCGCGAGCGTATTGCGCGTGAATTGAGAAATCAGAAAACACAGTCGGCGCAACCGAAGTCAGTTCCGAAACCGGATCAAGTTCACGAAGTTTGTGTTTAACATGTAATTTAATTAACTTTAGAGTAAATATACGGGCCCGATGCGTAGTGAGCGCCCACTCGGTCAGGCGAGCGCGCCGGGGTCTGCTTAGTTCTTTTACTTCCCGGCGAGGTCCACCGGGACACGCGCAGCGGATTCACTTCACCGGGGCATTGAGTGCTGCAACGAGTTCGACGAAAGTCGAAGCTTCCAGCACCTGATCGATGGCTTCCTTGCGACTGAACATTTCCCCGGCGTCACCCAACAAGTCGTGCTGAGCCTGATTGTCTCCCGTGAGAATTAGAATAATGAGACGCGAGAGTTTGCCGTCTCTTGCGTCGAAATCGATACCAGCCTCTGACTTGCCAATTACCACGATCGGATGCGGAAGGCCGCCAACACGGGCGTGAGGAATCGCCAAGCTGTTTTCCCAGCCGCTGGGGACAACCCGCTCGCGCTCCAATACGAGGCGCAAAAACCGCTCCGGTGCGTTGCTGACAGCGTCTGCTGCGATCTCACACATATGCTGAAGAGCTTCATCCTTTGTGCGGAACTTCATGGCCGGCAGAAAGAGTTTGGTAGTGACGGTATCCTTCAAGGTCAGGACCCGGCGCCGGCGCAGCAGGAAATGAATGGCGGGGGCGGAGACCAGCGAGGTGAATAGCGCCATGACCACGAGCGCTACGAACATGGTTTCGCGAATCAATCCGGCCTGAAGCGCGAGGAGCCCCAGAATCATCTCCATAGCACCTCTGGCGTTCATGGCCAGACCCACGCCCCATGAAGTGCGGCGATCCATGCCTCCCAGGTGTGCTCCCCAGCCAGCGCCTAGCAGCTTCCCCAGGCAGGCAACCCCGATAACTGTCGCGGTGATGCCGAGGTTGAAGTTCGAGACGAAATTGGTGCGAAGACCAATGCTGGCGAAAAAGAACGGCGCGAATACGTTGGTGACAATGGAGTGGATGTGCTCAGACGTTCGTTTTCTCAGATGAGTGGATTCGCCGACGGCAATCCCAGTAATGAAAGCACCGAAGACGGCATGGATTCCCGCAAATTCCGCGAAGGCTGCACCGGCAAGAGTGAGCGTGAAAATAAAACCTAAAACGCCGCCTGGCCAGCTCGTGTGGGCCTGGATGAAGGGGAGTATTTTGTCGATCAACCAACGAACAAGGGTGAGTGCGAGCAAAGTGAAGGCGGCGACAAGGAGAATCGTGCGCTTAACGCCACCGAAAGAATGCGAGCCGGTATTCATCATGCCGAGAATCATGGAGAACAGAATCCAGCCTACAAGATCGTCGAACATCGCCGAGGACATCACCACGGTGCCCATCTCAGTTCGAATGAGATTGAGATCCATTAGGATTTTGGCGATCACGGGAAGCGCGGATATCGAAAGCGCGGTGCCTACAAACAGGGCGAAGATCAGCCTGCTGGCACCCGCTTCGGCGCCCAGGAACCGCGGGAATGCGCCCGCTGCAGAGAAGCCCAAAGCGAACGGAATGATTACCCCGAAGAAGCTGACCAGCAGGGCGCTCTTGCCTTGGCGAAAAATGCTGCGTAAGTCGATTTCGAGGCCGGCGGTGAGGAGGAAGAAAACGACACCGATGGTCGTGACGGTTTCGAGCACGATGGGCATGGCGCCGGTACTGGGAAACAATGCCGCATAGATCTGGGGCCTGAAATGGCCGAGGAGAGTGGGTCCCAACAGGATTCCTGCAAGGATTTCGCCCAGAACGGAGGGCTGCCCCAGTTTCTGCATCAATTCGCCGGCGAGCTTGGCGGTTCCGAGGAGGACGGCGAGGGCCAGGAACATGGTCATCACTTCGTGCTGTGTCAGATGGGGCATGCGGAGCCTGTGTTCTTTTGAGCGATCAGTGCGAGTCTGTGTTTAACACGCGCGATGCTCTATCGCAAGCGTACGCGCTACGGGATATTTGCGTAATCGACGCCTGCCTGGGAAGCACTTCAGTCTCCGAGACTTCGATGGCAGCGTGAAATTTGGCCTGTTTGCTGCTATCTGATTGAGCGCAGCAAGTTTAGGTAAAGTGGAATTCTAGTAGAGGAAAATGCTACAAAAACAGAAGCTTCCTACAGGTGCGCTTGTGCCAGAGAATTGCGGTGCGAAAGGATGCAAGATAGGCGTGCCCTCTGGGCTATCCGAAGAGCATTTGTGCATCCTCCATTTCACGCTCTTCATTGAAAACGAATGCGCTGAAATGCGGCGCGAAACCGCACTGGGGAGTAACAAGCACGAACGCCAAGTGGAGTTCATGCAGAAGATCGCGAGGCGCGGGGAGACGCTGGTGAATACGGCTACAAGCGGGTTTCCCATGTCTGATGAACTAAAAGCGCGCGTATTGAGTACCTTACTGACGTTGATGAACACGCGCGAAAATATGGACCGCGCATTGATGCGGCAGTCCTCCGCCCGCCGATTCGCGGGCTGAAATGAAATTCCCCGTTTAGTAGGATCGAATTGTTTGCCGAGCCGTTGAACCCCTAGACAATTTCAACTCTACGCGCCGATGAACCGGGCGTATAGCGATCGCGCAACGGCGGGATCTTGTGTCCCTTTTACTATGGCGCGGCCATCAGCAAAGATGGTCATTTCGTACGGCGAGACGCGAAAGCGAAGAAGGAAGTCGTTGTTGCGGACATCGGCTACAGAGGCGTGCGCTAAACGGCGGCCGAGTTCACCGAGATCAATTTTACGGCTGCCCTGGTGGATCTGAACAGAGTCGCGCCCGCACATGGTGACGTGAGGCTGAGCGTGTCCGGTAAGATACGTGAAATCGCGTCGCCCGCACGCGCGACAATCCGGATTTCGCGAGATTCGGATGGATTGGAATTTTCCGGTCCAAACATCGCAAGATACCAGGCGTCCGTGTAAGGTCTCGGGCTTCCCGGCCAAGAGTTTTGTCGCTTCTGCCGCTTGCATTGAAGCGATTACCCCGGCGGCGGCGTTGAGAATGCCCGCGGTGTCGCAAGTTTCTTCGGCGCCCAAGGTAAACGGTTTTTCCCGGCCTTCCAGCAGACACGCGAGGCAGGGGGTGTGGCCTGGGCGAATCGTGAGGGTGACACCGTAGCTTCCGACCGCGGCCGCATAAATCCACGGGATATCGAGGGCTATCGCCGCGTCGTTGAGCAGGAGCCGGGTCTCGAAATTGTCTGTGCCGTCGAGAATGAGGCTGAAGCCGCCGAGAAGTTCTGGGGCATTTTCCGGGGTGAGATCGGTGACAATCGCTTCAACCCGCACATCGGAATTGATCGAGTGCAGGCGCCGTTCCGCGGCAATGGACTTTGGCAGGGATTCTCGAGCGTCGGCTTCTTCGAACAAAGTCTGGCGCTGCAAATTTGATAGCTCTACGAAATCACGGTCGACGATACGCAGGCGCCCGAGTCCCGCCCGCACGAGCAAATTCGCAACTACCGTGCCCAGGGCGCCACAGCCCACCAGGACGGCGCTGGCGGCAACGAGGTTCTGCTGGCCGCCAGAACCGATGCCGGGGAAGAGAATCTGACGGGAGTATTTCTCGCGCTGTTCGCCATTCATCAGCTGTTTCCTAATGTGAACTTTATGATAACGCCTTTTCGACTCGTGCAGGCAACGCGGCGTGCTAACCTTTCTTCTTACCCCTCTGGCGAATGAGGCTCCTCCGAAAAAAATCGATCCGCAGCCTTCGATGCGCGGGCCTTGCTGCGACATGGACAGCAGGAGCGCTTGTTTGCAGCGTTTTTGCGTGTGCGGCGGCGCGAGCACAGGAACCGGGCGTGGAAGGGGAGCAGGTGGCGGAGGTCCGCATCCTGGGCGATGCGGGAAAAAGTGTGGGGCGAGACACAGCGTCGCTGCCCCTGAGGGCCGGGGAACAGTTTGACACAGCCAAGGAGCGCGAAGCTCTGCGGGAACTGTATCGCAGCGGCGACTACGAAGACATACACGTGGTGGCGGCATCGACGGCGAAAGGTCTGCGTGTGGACTTTGTCGTTCGCCGAAATTACTTCAACAACGCAATCCGAGTGGAAGGATTAAAGGACCCGCCAAGCGAGCCCGCTGCGCTGGCTTCCATGCGATTAGGCTTGGGCGAGCCGTTCCGCGAGAGCGCTCTGCAAGAGGCGATTCAGCGGCTAAAAGACACGCTACGCAGCGAAGGACTATTCCAAGCGAAAGTGACATGGAAGTTGACGCCGCACGAGGACACCCGTCAGATGGATGTGTTAGTTACCGTGGACCCTGGCCCCCGGGCGGTGGTGGGAAGCTTTGTTTTGCAAAATAAGACTCCTTATCCGGACGACGAGATCATTCGCCGGTCAAAGATTAAGTTGAAAAAGCAACTGACCACGGCGCGCCTAACCAAGGCCACGCAGCGTCTGAAGAAATATTTGGTAAACCAAGGATATCTGGGTGCCGCAGTGGTGATCACCGCGGGGCAGTACGACGCGCAATTAAATGTAGTGCCTTTGAAATACGAGGTGACTACAGGGCCGCGAGTAAATGTTGAGCTGGTCGGTGCGAAACTGAGGAAAGGAAAGCTGCGTTCGCTTCTGCCGATTTATGCAGAAGGCGCAGCGGATGAAGATTTACTGCAGGAAGGCCGGCGTAATATCCGCGATTACTTTCAACGGCAAGGGTATTTCGACGCGGACGTGAAGGTGAGCTCTCACGAGGACGCCGCGCGCGGGGAGCGCATGATTAGCTACGAAGTCGTCCGCGGCAATAAATTCCGCCTTGCCAGTGTCGGTTTCGCCGGGAACAAGTATTTCAGCAAACGATTGTTGGAAAGCCGGCTGCAACTGCAGCCCGCTTCCTTTGGATCGAACGGGCGGTTCAGCCAGCAACTGGTGAACGACGATGCCGATTCCATACGCGGACTTTATCTTTCCAACGGCTTTCTGGATGTGAAGGTCACTTCTTCGCTGGACGACGACTATCAGGGTAAAAAGGGGACTCTCTCCGTTTCGTACGGCATCGTGGAAGGCCCGCAAACGCTGGTTGCCGACCTTCACGTGGAAGGCAATCGGGTGATGAGCACCGATACGCTGCTGGGCGTTGTGGGATCGTCGGCCGGCCAGCCCTATTCGGCTTCAGGGGTAGCGAGCGATCGCAATAACATACTCGCGATGTATTACAACGAAGGCTTTCCCGCAGCTCATTTCCAGGAAGAAGTATCACCGGGAGCTACGGCGAATGAAGTCCGGCTTACATATCACATCATGGAAGGCGAGCGCATCGAAGTGGCGAAGGTTTTGATCACGGGCTACCAATTTACGCGGCCAGGAGTGATCGCGCGCCAGATCAAAATTAAATCGGACGGCCCGCTGAGAGAAGGGGACGTGGTGGAAACACAACGGCGGCTTTACAACCTGGGCGTATTCAGCCGTGTTCAGATAGAGTCGCAGAATCCGGCGGGCACCGATCCGAATAAAACCATCGTCGTAGATTTACAGGAAGGGAAACGCTACACGATAGGGTATGGAGTGGGATTCGAAGTTCAGCAGATCGGAGCTAGCTGCAGCTCGAACTCCAAGAATCCGGGCCAGCCCAGTTGCGATCCCAACGCCACGGTGATCGCCGAAAGCCCGCGCGTTATCTTTGAAATTTCTCGATCGAATATGTTCGGGCGGGCGCAGACGCTTACTTTTAAAGCGCGTGCGAGCACGCTGGAATATCGATCGCTGTTGAGTTATACCGCAGACAACTTCTGGGGCCACCCGTCAATCGGCGTTCAATTGATCGGATTGGCGGACAAAGCGCAGGATGTACAGACCTTCACGTCCGTGAGATATGAGGGCGCATTTCAAGTGGCCGAGAAATTCTCGCGCTCGAGTTCCATCCTCTACAGATATTTTTTCCGGAGGGTTACGGCTTCGCAGCTACGAATCACTCCGGATGAAATTCCGCTGTTTAGCCAGCCGACGTTGGTATCCGGTTTCGGGATTACTTACGCGCGCGAGCGCCGCGATAATCCCGTTGATGCAAAGCGCGGGACGTTTAATACAGTGGATTTAAGCGTGGCTTCAACCTCGCTCGGTTCCAGCGCAAGTTTTTTTCGAGGTTTTTTTCAAAACTCGTCGTTTCATCCTTTTGGCCGAGCATTCGTGTTCGCGCGGGCCACCCGTTTTGGCTTCGAGCAACCACTGGGCACGACCATCGAAGGCGGAACGTCGGAAGGCGGCTCGACAAGCTGCACTTCGACGACTCCCGCAGTGGGGGAGCAAGTGATTCCGCTGCCGGAGCGGTTTTTTGCCGGCGGCGCAACAACGCTTCGCGGTTTCGGCCTGAATGAAGCCGGCCCACGGGATCCGTGCACGGGCTTCCCTATCGGCGGACTTGCAGTGCTCATGTTCAACCAGGAGTTGCGATTTCCGATGAAGCTTCCGTTTATCGGCAACCGTTTGGGCGGCACGATATTTTACGATGGCGGCAATGTGTACAGCGATTTGAGCCACATATCCATGGCGTGGAAGCCGTCTTCCACTTCGAACCTGAATTATTTTTCGCATACGGTGGGTTTTGGCTTTCGGTATCCCACGCCGGTAGGGCCTGTTCGAGTGGACTTCGGATACCAACTGAATCCAGCCCAATATCAAGCGACGATTCCGCCTAACCCGTTTCAGCAATTTTTCCGGCTGCCGCATTTCGAGTTTTCGTTCAACATTGGACCGATCTTTTGAAAAGAGAGTGATAGGACGCTTGGCGCGACGCGCGATTTTCGTGATGGGATTGCCGCTTTTGCTCTGTGGTATCGGGGCTTCGCCGGCGTGTGCGCAATCAGCTTCTCGTTCTGAACCGGGCGCGGTCCAGGAAGATTCCAAAGCGCGACCGATCGATGGCGTGGCTGCGCGCATTGAAGATGACTTGATTTTAGAGAGCGAAGTTCGCGAGCTAGCCGCTTTCCAGAAGCTGGTAGACGGCCAAGCGAAACCTCGCCTGGACTTGATGAACGAGCTGGCGGACCAGTGGATCGTGAGGGGCGAAGCCAACACGGCGAAGTATCCGCGGCCGTCTGCCGCGGAGGTTGACAATGCTTATCAGCAATTTGTAAAGCAGTTCGGTTCTCCTGAGGAGTTCCAAAAACGGTGCGCCGATGCAGAGATAACGGACGCGGCAGTCCGGCGAGAGCTGGAGCAGCAGCTATACCTCGCGCACTTTCTGGATTATCGATTCCGCGCCGCAGCACAGGTGGACGACAAGCAAGTGGAGAAGTATTACAACGACGAATTCGCACCCCAGCTCAAGGCGCGCGGCGAGCCGGTTCCACCGCTCGAAGAAGTGGAAGACACCATCCGCGAGGTTCTGATTCAAAGGGCCATCAACGCGCGCGCAACGAAATGGCTGGACGATACGAGGGAGCGCTTGAAAATTGATATCGTGCCGCAAGGGAGCGGATCGTGAGACGCCGTCGAGTGGCGCGGAGCATCGTTCTGGTGCTGCTCTTATTGATAACCGCGGGCGTGGTGGCGTTCGAAGCGTTCAAGATAGAGGTAGTGGAGCGCTGGGCCCGAGATCAGATAGTGCAACAACTGGAGCTACGGACCGGAGCGCGGGTGGAAGTTGGCACGTTTCACGTAAATATTTTGCGGCTTCGCGTCCAGGCCGATAACTTCACGCTGCACGGTTTAGAGGACGCCAGCAAGCCGCCCCTGTTCCATGCGGATCGAGTGGACTTGGGTATCACGATTCTCTCGTTAGTCCGCCGCAAATTTGCGTTGAGCGAACTAGTGGTTGACCGTCCCCAGGTTGCAGTGCAATTCGAGAAGGGCGGCCACAGTAATCTGCCGACGCCGAAAATCGTGTCGAGCGAGTCCTGGCAGCAGGATCTTTTCGATTTGCAGATACGATGGCTGGAAGTGCGAGACGGCAGTGCGCTGATCAATGACCGGCGCGTGCCGCTCACGGCAAAAGGCCAGAATTTCGAATTCAAATTGAATTACGGGGCGGCCAGAGCAGGCGGCGATTCCTACATCGGTAACCTCCAGTGGAAACAAGTGGAAATTGCGGAGCGGAAGGACGCGCCTTTCCGGTCCGATATCTCGGCAAAGTTCACGCTGCATCGTGACGCGTTCGAGCTGGATGAGTTGGTTTGGAAGCTGCCGCACTCTGAACTCAATCTCCGCGCTGAGTTGCCCAGCTTCTCGCGAGCGAATTGGAATTTGCGGTACCGCGGCCGACTGACGCTCGCGGACTTGCGCACGATTTTTCGCCAGACCCTGGTGCCCGACGCGATTGCAGATTTTTCCGGCCAGGCCAGCTATACCGACGGCGAGTGGGCAGCCAGCGGGCACTACGCCGGCCGCCAAATCAATTTGCCGTACGTTTGGTTTCATGCAAACGGAATCGAAACATGGGGAGATTTCGAGGTTGCGCACGAACAACTTGTGGTCCCGAACTTAGGCGTGCGCGCTCTGGGCGGAACGGTGGAGGGCCGGCTGGAAATGGATTTGAAGACTCTGTCCGTCCGCACCGAGACCCATCTGCGCGGCACCAGCCTGGCAGCGGCGTTCGCGGCTGTCAATAATCCGGATTTTCCGGTGGATACGCTGCACTGGGACTCCATCATGGAGGTGGATTCGACGAATACATGGTCTGGCCCGTTCCAGCACTTTCGCTCCCAGGGCGAATCACGCTGGACGCAGCCGGCGCACGTGCCGGGAGTGATTCCCGCCGCGGCGGCGATTACCTACGACTATTCGGACGATGCGGGAGCGGCCACGTTCACACATAGCGAGATCTCCACGCCGACAACGAGAATTGAATTCGACGGCTATCTCGGCGGACGCGATTCCGCCTTGGAATTAAGATTGAACGCGGACGATCTGAACCCCTGGGATGACTTCATCAATAAGTTGCGTGGTGCGGAAGCGGTGCCGGCACACGAAGCCGGCGACGTTGTTTTTCGAGGGCGCATTCTGGGTCCCATTGAAGGTCCCACGTTCGCCGGGCATTTCAGAGCTACGAACGCACGTTACGATGCGTTGTACTGGGACAGCATTGACGGCGATCTCGAGTATTCGCTGGATTTCTTTCGCTTGTCGAAAGCCACGGTGACCCGAGGGCAATTCTCGGCAGCTCTCAATGTGCAGCTAAATTTCGATGGCGACTGGAGCTTTGTCCCCTCAAGCGCTTGGACGCTAGACGCCAAGGTGGAACGCGGGTCCGTGGCTGATCTGCAAGCCATATTCGGCACAAATTACCCCGTCACCGGATTTTTGAGCGGCGATTTTCGCGGCGAGGGAACAAGCGCCGTTCCGGTACTGAATGGGAATTTTGTCCTGGATGATATGGAGGCCAAAGGCTTTCATTTCGATCAGCTCAAAGGCCAATTGCATCTGGCGCACGACGAAATTCGACTTTCGCGGGCCGAACTCCGCCGCGACACAGGGCGAGTGGCCGGAGATGTGCTTTATCGCCCGGCGGAGCAAACGATGGAGTTCAACCTGAACGGTACCGGAATCCCGCTGGAAAAATTCGCCGCGCTGCAGAAAACCTCGATGCCTATTGCCGGAGAACTTGATTTTAATCTGCGCGGCGACGGCCCTATTCGCGCGCCTGCGGCGCACGGCGAAATCCGGCTGGTGGGATTAAAGGTCGGAACCGATAACGAGGGAAATTTTCGCGCGCAAGTAGAATCGGACGGCAAGAATGCCCAGGTCACTTTCAATTCGGAAATGTCGAAGGGCCAATTGACAGGCCACCTTGCTATCGAATTGACGGGGGATCAGATCATTTCCGGCGGTCTCTCGGCCAAGCAATTCGATCTCGACGCGTTCATAACCGCGGGGCTTCATCTGAAGAATTTGACGCGCCCCAGCGCGGTGGACGGTGAATTCACGATATCCGGCTCGTTGCGGCAGCCGGACAGCATTGAGGTAAAGGTAGACATCTCGGAAGTTTCTTTCGACTACCAGTTCGTTCAACTTCAGAATGACGGGCCCATCCAGATTGTCTACCATCGCAACGAAGTGCGCATCGAGCGACTGCACCTCCACGGGCCGTACACAGACATGCAACTAAGCGGCTCGGCGCGCTTCGACCGCGATCGGCCGCTCCATTTCAATCTCACAGGTGGCATTAACCTCCAATTTGCCAAGGGGCTGATTCCGAATCTCGAAGGGCAGGGTGAAGCGGACGTGAACGTTTCGGTGGAGGGCACGATCTCGAAGCCGCGCATTACCGGACGAGCGAACGTTCGCGATGCCTCCGCGCACTACTCCGATTTTCCGGTGGGCTTGAGCCATGTGAATGGAGATTTGGTCTTCGATCAAAACCGCTTGCTTTTCGACCGGGTCACCGCCGAGTCCGGAGGCGGGACATTAACCCTCAGCGGCAGCCTGAACTACGGCGAAGGCCCGATGCGCTATGAAGTCAATGCGGAAACGCCGCAGGTCCGCATTCGCTACCCTGCCGGAATGAGCTGGTTGATCGGCGGAACGCTGCAATTGGCGGGAACGCCGGAGGCCGCGGTCCTTTCCGGACGCATAGAGGTGCAGCGCCTGCTGTTTGCTCAAGGCGTGGACCTGGCTTCGTTCTTTGCTTCGTCCTCGGACACAACTGCTGTAGCGGCGCCGACGTCGGCATTCATGAGGAACCTCACGTTTGACGTCTCGGGACACACGAACGCCGGAGCACGCATCGAATGGGGCGGGGCGCAAGTTGAAATAGACGGCGATCTCCATCTGCGGGGCACGTGGGACCATCCGGTTATGCTCGGGCACATCCATTTGCTCGGTGGACAGATGGGATTCCGGGGCAATACTTTTACGCTGACTCGCGGCGACATCAATTTCGCAAATCCGTTCCGGCTGGACCCGGTCCTCAACGTGGAAGCCACCTCGGTAATCAGCCAATATCAAGTGACCATAAATTTCTCGGGCCCGGCAAGCCGCCTGTCGCTGAATTATCGTTCGGACCCGCCGCTGCCGGATTCGGACATCGTGGCTTTGCTCGCGCTGGGCAATACGGGACAAGAGAGCGCGCTGCGGTCGCAATCGGCGGGCGGCCAAAATTACGGCGCAACCGCACTGCTATCCGAGGCAATTTCAACGGGGCTGGGAGGGCGCATAGAAAAACTCTTCGGCATCAGCCATTTTCGGGTGGACCCGTTCCTCGCCGGCACGGCGACGGAATCGAACGCAGCCGCGCGCGTCACCATCGAACAGCAATTCTCGCGCGACCTTACGATCACTTACTCCTCCAACGCAGCTTCCGACCAGGAGCAACTGATTCAGGTCGAGTACCACTTGAGGCGCGATCTTTCGATTATTTTTCTCCGCGATGTAAATGGAACGTACGGATTGGATGTGAAATTTGTAAAGCACTTCAACTAATCTTCCCGCAGACATTACTCCGGCATCAAGAAAAGTGAATCCGGGGAGAGCCGCACGTGCCAGGGGTGCGGCAGATCGCGGAAGCGCTGCCATTTTTCTTTGAATACTTCGGCCTGCAAATCATACGCGCTCGTTTCCGCCAGGGGCGGACGAAGACTCAGATAGAGCGTAATCCGGAAAGGCGTCTCGGAAGCGCGAACAAGCCAACAAGGTAAGACATTCTCCGATGATGCGCCTTCCGGCATTGATTCCACAAAATGAATGTGGTGCGCCCGGATGCCGAGGAAAGCCGGCGGCTTGGAGATGGTCTGTTCGGCGCGAAGGCGGCAGTTCCAGTCGAGGGCTTCCACACTGCCGTCCGCATTCATTCTCGCACGCGAAAAATTCTTACAGCCTGTAAGCTGCGCCACTTCGCGCGTCGGCGGACGCCTGAAAACTTCCTCTTTGGGGCCGAACGCAGCCACTCGCCCGCGCGAAAGCACCAACAGTTGCTCGCCGAGGCGATACGCTTCCTCGATGTTGTGCGTCACGAGGAGTGTGGGACGCCGATAGGCCGCAAATGCTTCTTGAAGCTGCGCCTCGACCTGGCTTCGCAGATGAGTGTCGAGCGCCGAGAGTGGCTCATCGAGCAAAAGCGCCTCCGGATCGATCGCAAGAGCTCGCGCTAACGCGGTGCGCTGCTGTTCTCCGCCGGACAACACCTGCGGATAGCGCTCGGTGAGTCCTTCGAGATGCGTGCGCGCAATGAGTGCGGACAGACGGGCGGCCCGTTCCTCGCGCGAAAGACCGTTTAATCCGAACGCGATGTTTTCGGCGACAGTGTGGTGTGGAAAAAGCGCGTAATTCTGAAAAACCATTCCGATTCGCCGCTGGCGCGCTAGAAGTCGAATGCCTTGTTCGGAGTCAAACAAAATGCGACCGTTCAATGCAACGCGGCCGCGGCCGTGCCTCTGCAATCCGGCAATGCATTGCAGCAACATTGTTTTGCCCGCGCCGGAAGCGCCGAGAATGCTGAGCGGCGCTTCCGATGCGCAGAACGAAACATTGAGTTGGAAATCGGGAAGCTCTTTTTCTATTTGGACGTCGAGTGCCATGTCAACGCGCCATCCGACGAGCGCGTCCAAGTCCTTGCGTGCGCGTCCAATAATACAGGCCGCTAAGAAGAGCGAGCGAAATTACAACGTCCACAGCGCACCAGGACAGCGCACGCTGCGTTTCATCGGCTTCCACTGCAAAATAAATGGCGATTGGAATCGTCTCCGTCTTGCCGGGGATGTTTCCAGCGATCATCAGCGTGGCACCGAATTCCCCGAGAGCGCGAGCAAAAGAAAGTATCGTGCCGGCCAGCACTCCCGGCCAAGCAAGCGGCAGCGCGATTTCCCGAAATACGCGCCATTCCGATGCACCCAATGTTCGTGCGGCCTGCAGCAATGCGGGTTCCACCTGTTCTAGAGCGGCGCGCGAAGTGAGGTACATCAGCGGGAAGGCAACAACGGCGGCAGCGATCACAGTGGCGGGCCAGGAAAAAACTATGGTTGCGCCAAATTGAAGCAGCAACTTACCGAGCGGACCATGGCGCCCGAAGAGCAACAAAAGAAGAAAACCGACGACAGTAGGCGGCAAAACCAGAGGCAGGAGGAAAATTCCATCCACCAACGCCATGGCAGGTCCCGTATAGCGTTCGCGCCAGACGGCCGCTGCCAGACCGAACACGAATGTGATTGCAGTGGCGGTGACGCTGGTCGCGAGCGATATCCAGAGCGGAGACAAGTCCATCGGCAGGATTGTAGCCGGATCAGATCTTTCCGGATGGATTATTCGGGTCGTTGAACCCGTAAGTCTTGAAAATCTCGAGTGCGTGCGGGGTCTCCAAGAACTTGAGGAACGCGCCCGCGGCCGCCGAATCCTTGGAGTTTTTCAGAACTGCGGCGGGATACACAATTGGATCGTGCGAACTGGGCGGAGCGGTAAAAATGGTCCGGATTTTCGGCGAGGTCTGGGCATCGGTGCGGTAAACCAACCCCGCATCCGCGTTGCCCGTTGCGACGTAGGTGAGGACCTGACGAACGTCCTTGGCGTAAACGGCCTTTTTCTGCACCGCGTCCCACAAGTTAAGCTTTTCCAGCGTCTGTTGCGCGTACATGCCAGCCGGAACAGTGGCGGGTTCGCCCAGTGCGACAGTCTTGACACTCGATTTAGCCAAATCTTGAAACGTGTGAATATCGTCGGAGGCTGAAGGCGCAATCAGTACCAGATCGTTCGCAACGATGTCGTGCCGCGTTTCAGCAATAATCAGGCCTGCTGATTGAAGGGCATCCATCTGCTTCTGAGCCGCCGCAAAAAATATGTCCACCGGGGCGCCCTGCTCGATTTGATGTTGCAAGGTTCCCGAGGCGCCATAATTAAACGTGATTTTCGCGCCGGGGTGGTCGCGCTCGTACTCACGCCCGAGTTGGTCAAGAGTGCCCTTGAGGCTGATGGCCGCTGATACGGTGACAGAGGAAGGTTGCGGCGCCGGCGATTGCTGCGCTTGGGCGCCACAAATTCCTAGGATCAATAAAGCCGGAAGAATGCCCCCGAGCCACAGCGCGCGAGTAATTGACCGACGACTCGCGCGGCGGAAAATTCTTGGCATTAGCAAATCTCCTTTCTTACGACTCTCGCCTTCACTGACTTACTGCTGCGGAGGCTTTGGAGTTGGCGCTGGGCTCGGTGCCGGTGCGGTAGGAGGCGTTGCCGGCGACCCTGGGGCTGGAGCGGGTGCAGCACTGGGCGCCGGGGCCGGCTTCGACGGGTCCGGGGGAAGCAGCGGTTTTATCTGGGGATATTCATCACTCATCCCGTGCAGCACTTCTATCACTACTTTTTGATCCATTTGCATGCCAGTAGTTTGCGCTTCGCGGCTGACGTCCGGCATTTCCTTCACCATTAGCTGGCCGAGTGGCGATTCGTAAAACTTCGTCACGCCTTGAATATCTTCTATCGAAAAGTGCCGGGCATAGATGGCGACCATCGCGTCCGTTATGGCGGCCGGAGGTGCACTGGCGCTGAACTTCGTTGTAAACGTCTCCATAAATTTGGGCAACTGGTCAGCCGGAACCACGCGACTCATCCCAGTGTGCACTCGGTCGGTCCATCCGGCGGCAATGTCTTCGCCCTCCTTGGACACGCCCGTAATCTCCAATAAATGGCGGATGGCTGCATCTTTGGCAGGATCTAATTTCTCGGACGGAGCTACTGGAGGCGTGGCAGCAGGTTGTCCCGGCTGAGCCGGCGCGGGCTTTTGTTGCGCAGCGCCTGGAGGCGCTTGCGCCAGTAACGGACTCGCTGTTAATAGAACAGCGGCAATCAGGGCGGTTCCTAGTTTCATCTGATTCTCCTATTCATTGGTCTGGGCTCTTGCCCTGACGGTCGTTCCTTGGAATCGTATCGAACACCGGGCATAGATGCAATTTGTCCCGCCGTTTGGTGGTGGGTTGGTTTCCGATTATCCGACGAATCAGGAGTTACAAATCTGGGATTTCTAGCTTTTTAGGGCCTTCGCTATAAACGGGGGACAAACCCTTATACAACCAAATTCCTGGCTCGCAGCCGCCCTCACTTTGCCCGATACACCATCTTTCCAGCTACCATGGTCCACAACACCTTCGCGTCCCGCATTTCCTCGGGAGAAACCGTCAAAACGTCGCGGTCCAGCAAAACCAAATCCGCACGCTTGCCGGCTGCGATCATTCCAATGGAATCGAGATTCATGGCGCGAGCCGAGTTCCGCGTATAGGCATAGAACATTGCTTCGCGTGGCATTGCCTGCGATGGGTCAAGCACTCCTTCCGGTCCTTTGCGCGTTTCCGCCTGATAAATCGCCCAGAACACGTTCGCGCTTGAAACCGGCCAGTCGCTCGCGCCTGAAATGATCCCGCCACTATCGAGGATCGACCGTGCCGGATATTGCCACTCGTAAATACTTGCGTCCAGATAAGGCTTCACTATTTCGATGGTGTCCTGGCTCGCATCCGCCCATAAAAGCTGTAAAGCGCTCACCACGCCCAATTCCCGAAACCGAGCGAAGTCAGCCGGCTGCACGAACTGTTCATGCGTAATCGTGTGCGGCAATCCAGAATTTCCATTGGCCGTTCGCGCGGCTGCAATCCCATCCAACGCTTCCGTAACTGCTTGATCGCCGATCGCGTGCACGTGGATGATCAACCCTTCCTTGTCCGCTTCCACGCAGAGAGCGGCAAAGTTCTTCGGATCGAACAGCAGATCGCCGTTCCGCCCCGTGTTTTTGTACGGCTTGCTGAGATGCGCCGTCTGAGACGGATACTCCACTACTCCATCCGCAAACACTTTGATCCCGCTCACGTGCAGATTAGGGACGTTCTTGTAAGCCGCGCGCGTTTTCTGAACGTCGGCAAGCTCCGCCGCAGGATTCTTCGCAAACACCTGTGGAAATGCCGCGACCTGAGAGTTTAGTTCTCCGTGCTCCGCCAGCAACCGATAGGCCTGCAATACATAGTCAGCGGCCAACGGATCAAGCCACGCAGTGATCCCGAGCGAGTAGTTATATGCCAGTGCAGTGCGTCCCGCTTTCAGCAACTCGTCGGGAGTACGCTGCGGGAGCAAAGGTTCGATTTTCTCCGTGCCCGCATCCACCAGAAAACCGTTGGGATGCATATCCTTATCTGCGCCGTAGTAACTCCGTTTCTCCGGGGAAAGTGTCTTCAGGAAATCAGTTGTGATGCCCGCGCGTTCCAACAGAGCGCGATTCGCCCACGCCGTGTGCCCATCCATTCCACGCAGAAGGACGCTTTGCTTCTCATAAGCTCCGGTACTGAAGCGGGCGTTGAGGACATCGATGTGCGACCAGAATTCGAGCGGCATGCCAAGAATTTCAACAATATCCCCTCGCATGGCCTTGCCCGTCTTTTTCGCATCTTCTACAAATGGCGGAAGCTCGTTGAGCGATTGCACTTTCTCGCTGGCATCGGCGGAAATCAGGGCGAGTCCCCCATCGATTGAGTGACTATGCGAATCGATGAACCCGGGGAAAAGACTCTTGCCGTCTAGATCAATACGTTCGGCATTCTCGGATACAGACTTTGCCACTTCCGGGAGGTTGCCCACCGCGATAATCTTGCCTCCACGAATGGCAACCGCTTCCGCATAAGGTCTCTGTGCGTCGCCTGTGAAGACCTTGGCATGAAAGAAGATTCGCTCAACAGAACTTTCCTGGGCCCAAAGCGAAGAATCCGTCTGAACAAGAAAGACAGTTGCCACGAAAAGAAGAGCCGAATAATAACGCGAAAAGTGTCTCACCCGATCACCCTTTCCAAAGTTCAGCATTGCGCAAAATTCAAACAGACAGGCCACAACTATACACAAGTCTCCCGGACTATGAGCTGGACGATGGAGACGGCGACAACGCTGCTGTCGTAGATGAACGGGCAACCCGTACGACGATTTCGAATTGCCTCAAGACCGAAAAAGGCCGAACGGGATGAGTCACGGCCTGATCGGAGGTAGCGCTGACCGGAAACTGACTCGCTACGCGCCGATTTATGAACTAGCCGATTCGGTAGCAACCTCGCGCCGGGCTGTGATAGCTTCTGCAAAGCATGAGCGAAAATGGCAACACCTGCCCGGCCGTCGAAGAGAATTTCGAAGCGGCGCGCCGAGAAATGGTTGCGCGGCAAATCCGCGAGCGAGGCATTCATTCGAAGCGCGTACTTGACGCCATGATGGACGTTCGACGCCATCTTTTTGTTTCACGCGACCAAGCCAGCCAAGCTTATGCGGATGAGCCGCTTCCAATAGGCAAAGCCCAAACCATCTCGCAGCCGTTCATGGTAGCGGCGATGGCTGAGGCGCTTTCCCTGGAAGGTTCGGAACGGGTGTTGGAGGTGGGCGCAGGTTCCGGCTATCAGGCGGCGGTGTTGTCATTGTTAGCGCGCAAGGTGGTCGCTGTCGAGACACAGCCTGCTCTTGCTGCGGCGGCACGCGAGCGGTTGTCGCGCCTGGGCTATTCAAATGTTCGCATTGAAGAAGGCGACGGATCGATGGGGTGGCCGCCCGACAACTCTTTGGAAGGGCCGCCAACCGCGGAGTACGAAGCCATTCTCGTTTCCGCCGCTGCTCCGGCGGTTCCGCCGCCGTTGGTGGCGCAATTAGCAGAAGGCGGGCGTCTGGTGATACCGGTGGGAGGTTCCGAAAACCAGGAATTGCTACAAATTGTGAAACGCCACGGGCGCACCACACAACGATCGCTTTATGCCTGCCGTTTCGTTCCGCTGCTGGGACGCTATGGATGGAATCCCATCGCGCCAGGATCGCCGCGGGAATGATTCCGCCGCCGGAACTTTCTATTATCGTTCCCGCTTATAACGAAGAAACGAGATTGCCTCGCACGCTTACTCGCATTCGGGACTATTTTGCGAGCCGCGGAATGGGCTCCGACCAACTCGAAATTCTGATTGTTGACGATGGTTCCGAGGATGGGACAGTTCAGGTCGCCGAAAAATGGGCGCGCGAGTGGCCTTCCGTGCGCGTGGTCTCAAACGGGGATAACCGCGGAAAGGGCTACAGCGTGCGCCATGGCATGCTGGAAGCACGCGGCCGAATCGCTCTTTTTACCGATGCGGATCTTTCTTCGCCCATCGAGGAATCTGAAAAACTCCTTGCGGCGATCAAGGATGGAAATGAAGTCGCAATCGGTTCGCGCGCCCTGGATCGTACACTGATCACTCTGCACCAGTCGCGGCTGCGCGAGCTTGCGGGCATGATCTTTAATGGCTTCGTGCGGATATTTGTTGGCTTGCCTTTCAGCGACACGCAATGCGGGTTCAAGGCGTTCGTGCGGGAGCCTTCACGAGTCGTCTTCGAGCAGCAGCGCATCGAACGTTTCGGATTCGATCCCGAAATACTTTTCCTCGCGAAACGTCACGGCCTGCGAACCGCGGAGGTTGCCGTTCGATGGGCGCACGATCCAGCGACAAAAGTGCACATGATTCGCGATAGTTTGATGATGTTCTTCGATCTTGGCCTCATCCGCTGGAACTGGCTGGTGGGCCGCTATCCCAAACGGCCCGGCGAGAAATAGGCCGTCATTCTTTGTGGGGTTGCGCGGCTGTTGGTGGCAGAAAGCCATTAAGCCTTAGATAGGTCGCGGCCATGCTGTAATGGTCGGCGAAATCGTTCGTCAGCGCGATCATTGCCGCCGCGCGAGAGATTTTGTGGTCACCGAACACCGTCAACTGTTCGCCGAGATTTGAGTCGTCCACCTTGGCTAGACTTTGCGAGCAGAAGTCGAATGAAGCCTTCAGCGAAGCTACAAGCTTATCTTTGGGGTCCGTCTCGCTCGGCTTATCCTGGGTTGGCGCTGGGACGCCGGAAATTTTGGAGCAGAGACCATAATTTGAACCGATCATGTGCGTGACCAGTTTTCCGAAGGACATCTGAGCGGGTGTGGGATGGAAGCTATACTTGTCCGCAGGCATTTCATCAGCCGCAGCCACCATATTTTTGGACGCTCGCTCTACGCTACTTCTCACAGTATTAGAAACCGGGTTTGTCTCGGGTTGGCTTGTTTGCTGTGCGTTCGCCGCAAACGGAATGAAAGCTATTGCCAAAATCAGGAGCAAAAGTCGGCTGAGTTTCACAGCGTCACCTCCGGCGTTTCTTGCAGCCTCAGGATAGACTCGGAGATTGAGGCTTACAAGTGATTTGGAGTGGCAGCCGCGGGGCGTACGATCACGCCACTTTGGAAAACAAAGTACTTTACGAATGCCGGTAGCTCAGCTATCCTTTCTGCGTATGGCAACGGATCCAAACCGCCCTCGGTCGTCCGGCCCACGCGCTCTTGATGAGCACGCTCGCGACAATCTGCGATTCATTCGCGAGACGATGGAACGGGCCAGCTCGTTCACCGCAGTTCCCGGCTGGGGAGGCGTGGCGATGGGCATTACTGCCCTCGGCGCTGCGGCGATTGCATCATCGCAAGCGTCGCCGATGGCTTGGCTACTGACCTGGATTACCGAAGCAGTTCTGGCAATCGCGATTGCCGGATGGACGACTTACTCGAAAGCGCGTGCGGCGGGATCATCGCTTTTCTCCGGGCCCGGCCGGCGATTTGTTTACAGTTTTGCGCCACCGCTGCTTGTAGGCGTGCTGCTTACGGCGCTGCAATTACGCACTGGGGTGGTAGGCGCGATTCCGGGTGAATGGCTGCTGCTGTATGGAACGGGAGTCGTCACCGGCGGGGCGTTTTCGATCCGCGTGGTGCCGTTGATGGGCTTGTGTTTCATGGTGCTCGGCGCCGTGGCGCTGTTCTGCCCGTGGAGCTGGGGCAATATTTTTCTGGCCGCCGGCTTCGGGGCGCTTCACATTATTTTTGGCGCAGTGATTGCGAGGAAATATGGCGGCTAAATTAGAGGCGTACCGAGCGGAGCGGGAAGAATCCCCGAAGAGGGGAGCATCTCGCGCGCGAACCGCGGAGACATCCGCTTCGGATCTGGATCGGCTGATCCACGAGCGCACGCGGCTCGCGATTGTAAGCGCGTTAGCGGTGAATACTTGTCTGGCTTTCAACGAGCTGAAGCAACTTGTGCGCGCGACGGACGGTAATCTGAGCGTTCACGCGCGCAAGCTAGAGGATGCAGGGTACGTCACCTGCACGAAGTCCTTCGCCGGGCGTCTTCCCAAGACTGAATATCGCCTTTCGGCAGCGGGCAGGCGCGCTCTGGAAAAATATCTGAACCACATGGAAGCTTTGATTCAAGCTACACGGGAAGGTTAGAAGCAGAAATTTTTTGGGCGCGAGCTTTATGAATAAAAGTACATTGAAGATAGTCGATCATCCGAGACTTCACGTCGCTATTTTGCTGGATGGAAACGGCCGCTGGGCGGCCTCGCGAGGCCTGGCGCGTTCAGAAGGCCACCGTCGCGGGGTGGAAGCGGTTCGCCGCGTTGTGCGTGCGGCCCCGGCACTGGGCATCGGCACGCTCACGCTCTATGCATTCTCAGCTGACAATTGGGGGCGCCCCGCGAACGAGGTGGCGTCGCTGCTCGCGTTGTTGGAAGCGTTTTTCCGCAACGACGCTTCCAAGTGCGCTGCGGAAGGAATCCGGCTGCGTGTGATTGGACGGCGCGACCGCATTCCGCCTTCACTATCACAGGCAATCGAAGGTGCCGAGCGAGTCACGGCTTCCGGGCGCATTCTGGAATTGCGCATCGCGATAGATTACTCGGCGCGCGATTCCATACTGCGCGCCTCTTGCTGGATGCTCTCAAGCCTGGAGATATCGGAGCGCGAGTTCGCGAAAAGGCTTGGCGAGGTTACGCATAGCACGGGCCCGGCGCTGGACGTGGATTTGCTAATTCGCACCGGGGGCGACCGCCGCCTGAGCGATTTCATGCTGTGGGAGTGCGCCTACGCGGAATTATTTTTTACGGCGCGAATGTGGCCGGAATTCGAAGCGGCGGATCTGGCCGCGGCAGTGGAAGATTTTCTGAAACGTGAGCGCCGCTTCGGAAAATTGCCGGAAGCCGCCGCAAGTTAGCAGCCGGCAAGTTTTCAAGCCGCTGGTATTGAAACGAACGCTCGACGTGGCAGCCAAGCCACCGAACAAAACTTTCTAAGGCAGACCGACAATGGAAGCAAAACAATTAGCTGCGGTGGTGGGGATTCTCTCGTTCCTTGGAACTGTTGCCGTGCTGGCGGCGGTGGTTAGTGCGATTGTGTTGTCGAAATTCTTGAGAGAAGAACGGCTATCGCATTGGAGCGGAGCAGTCTCGGTCTGGCTCTTAGGAGGTCGCGGCGTAACACGGAAACTGGGTGCAGGTGCGACTTTGTTGCTCGTTTTGTATGCGACAGTGTTAATCGGCGCCTCGGCAGCAAGCCATGAATGGGCGCTTTCGCCCGGAGAAGAGAAATACTTCTGCGAGATTGATTGCCATTTGGCGTACTCCGTTGCAGGAATAGAGCAGGTCCAGACGCTGGGCACCGGCTCAAACCAGATAGCGGCCAAAGGAACGTTTTTCGTCGTGAAGCTTCGCACCCGATTTGACGAACACACCATTTCGCCGCGCCGGGGCGACTCGCCCCTTACACCTTCGCCGCGCGCGGTAACTCTCGTCGACGGCCAAGGCCATGAATATCCGGTTTCTCGCGATGCGCAACAAGCGCTCGAAACTTCTCTCGCCGGCCGCTGGACTCCCCTGACAAACGCACTTCGTCCCGGCGAGTCTTATTTGACTCCGCTCGTCTTCGAACTTCCATCCGGTGCCAGCGGACTGAAGCTCTTGATCGCGAGCCCGACTCAACCAGAATGGCTCGGCCGTGTCTTGATCGGCGATGAAGGCAGTATCCTGCACAAGAAAGTCTATTTGCGCTTGGAGAGCTGAAGCGTTCGCAGGAAAAGTTAATCTTAGGTTCGTCGGCGGGATCGAGCCATCTCGAAGGCTCTTTTGATCACGCGCATGGCGGCGGGCGTGAGCGAAAATCGAGCTAGCTCTTCTTCGAAGGACCAGGCGACATCGACGACATCGCTTCCTGCACGCGCGACGCCGCTCATCGCTTCACACAGATAATCCAAAATTACAAAATGATAGCGCCACTTGCCATCCGCGTCCGGCATGATGCGCTCGAACGCTTCGATCAAATCGCCCACGCGCACTTCGAGACCCGTTTCCTCCTGAAGTTCGCGGCGTACCCCGTCGCGCAGAGCTTCTCCTAATTCAAGCATGCCTCCTGGAATGGACCACTCGCCTTCCAGCGGCGGGCCGCCGCGGCGAATCAGCAACACGCGATTCTCTGCGATCACGACCCCGCCGACGCCCACGAGCGGACGCTCGGGATATTCTCGACTAGTCACTTTTAGATGTTCCCCCGCTCAAAAGCTTGACACTGGCGTTATATAATACGCTCCCCGGTGGAAGCGGGCCTTAGGAAGGAGAGAAATCAGTGACCAGATGTCCCGAATGCGACGCCGAAATTGATTTGGACGAAGACGAAGTGGAAGAAGGCGAAATCCTGAGCTGCCATGAGTGCGATGCCGAGCTTGAGGTGACGCAAACTCATCCTGTTCATCTCATCGTGATTTCTGAAGACGAAGATGAGGAAGAAGACGAAGAAGAGGATTCGGACGAAAAGGCCGTCGTCGAGGAAGAAGAAGAGGAAGAAGAGGCGGAATAATTGTCGTTCAGTTTCTCGACGGGATTTTTTCCCTTCGTTTCGGTTTGCTTTGCCCGGATCGCAGAGGTTCGATGATTCCGACCTATTTCCAAAGACTCTGTGTACTCTTTTCATCGACCACGCGCATGTCCGCGGAAAACAGCGGCGGCCCGTGGAAGGATAGGAACTTGACAACCTGCCGTATTCCGCGCCTCGCGCTTTTTATTCTGCTGATGTTTCTCACGGCTCTTCCGGCTTCCGCACAGCAAACCAAAGACCAAAAGAAGGCCGAAGCGCAGCTCCGCACGGTGCACGGACTGGTGGAGAACAAAGACGAAGACCCGGTTCCGGCAAGCGTAGTCTATCTGCTGAATGTGAAAACGCTGGCAGTGAGGACTTCTTTTGCCGATGAGAAGGGCCTTTACCGCTTTAGCGGACTCGATCCGAATGTGGACTATGAAATCCACGCCGAACATGAAGACATGACGTCTTCCACTCGCACTATTTCAAGCTTCGATTCACGCCGCGATATTGAAGTGAATTTGAAAGTGTCCCGCCAAAAAAAACAGTAAGCAGCAACTCTTGGTCGATTTTTCAAGCGGCGGCTCACGTAAGCGGATTTGGCGCCATCCAGCGCGCTCCGCCGGGCAGCGCTTCAAACTCTACCGATGCTTACGAGGGATCGCCTTCTTGCGTGCAACGATGTTGAAGATTCGACTGAGGAGTGGGATGCTATTCCCGTCTCTTGCTCGTCCGGTGGTTTCTGTAACGCGAAAATCCCACGGAGGAAGTTCCTATGAAAATTCGCAGCGGAATTCTGATAGCGAGCGTGATCGCGCTTTTTGCCATTGTTTTGGCTGGCGCGACTCCGGCTCTCGCGCAAGAACATCCGGCCGGCGGGACCCCTCACTGGAGTTACGCCGGCCCCGACGGCCCGGAGCATTGGGGCGACCTGGACCCGAGCTTTGCCGCCTGCAAGAGCGGCCAGCGCCAGTCGCCCATCGACATCCAAGATGCAAAGCCGGCGGATCTGAAGGCGATCAAATTCGATTACAAGCTCGCCCCGATGAAAATTATCAACAATGGCCATACGATCCTCATTCGTTATGAAGCAGGGAGCAGCATTACTGTGGACGGCAAGCAATATCAGCTCGTACAGTTTCATTTTCATCATCCGAGCGAGGAAGAAATAAATGGCCAGAAATTCGACATGGTTCTTCATCTGGTCCACGTGCATGCGGATGGAAGCGCCGTGGCCATCGCCGTCCTGCTGAAGAGCGGCAATGAGAACCCCCTGATTCGAGACATCTGGAGCCACATCCCGAAGGAAACCGGCAAAGAAGCCGAGTTCAAGAAAGTTATGATCAACGCCGCCGATTTGCTGCCGGCCGATCAGAATTACTTCACCTTTGACGGATCGCTTACAATCCCGCCGTGCAGCGATGTGAAGTGGTTCGTCTTGAAAACTCCCGTGGAGCTTTCCCCGGCACAGATCGCAGCGTTCGCAAGAATGTATCCGGATAACGCCCGCCCCATTCAGCCCACGAACGGCCGAAAGATCGAGGAGAGCAATTTCACGAAGTAAGAAGCCAATCCTGCAAAAATCAAAACAGGGGGCGTGCATGCGTTCTGCCGACGCAAAGTTGATTAGAAACACTATGCCCATGTTCGCGCAGCGACTTTTTTTCCTGATTATTCTCTCGGCCTTCTCTGTGTTCCACACTGCACCTGCCTTTGCCCAGAATGTACCCGCGGCTTCCCCCATCTCGGCGGACTCTGACAAGCTGCTCCATCGCATGTTTGCTTCCACGGATTTCGAGGTGAGGAATTTCGGCCCGGCGCGATGGCTGGATGGTGGCGATTTTTATACGACCGTGGAGCGCTCGGCGGATAGTAAAGATGCACAGGAAATCGTGCGATATGAAACGGCAACGGGAAAACGCGAAGTTTTTGTATCCGACGCGAAACTGATTCCCGCGGGCGCGAAAACTCCGCTGGCGATTGAGGATTATTCCTGGTCCAAGGACAAGAACCGCTTGCTGATCTATACCAATTCGGCCCCCGTTTGGCGACAAAATACGCGAGGTGATTATTGGGTGCTCGAGCTGAAGTCCGGCGCGCTAAGGAAACTTGGCGGTGATGCACCTCCTTCTTCGCTGATGTTTGCGAAATTCTCACCTGATGGCACGAAGGTCGCCTACGTTCGCGCCAACAATATTTATGTTGAGGATATCGTTTCGAGCAAAATACTGCCGCTGACCACCGACGGCTCAGGGACGTTGATCAATGGCACATCCGACTGGGTGTACGAGGAGGAGCTCGACGTTCGCGACGGATTTCGCTGGAGTCCCGACGGGCATTACGTTGCGTACTGGCAATTTGACACGCGAGGCGTGGAGATTTTTCGACTGATATACAACCTCGGAGCCCCACACGAAATCGTCAGCGGCTTTCCGTATCCGGGGCTGGGTCGCTACCCTTCCATCCTTGATATCGCGTATCCAATTCCGGGAACCACGAACTCGTCGGTGCGTGTGGGTGTGGTAGACGTCGAAGGCGGCGCCACGCGCTGGATGCTGGTCCCTGGCGACCCGCGCGACAACTACATTGCTCGAATGGATTGGGCCGGAAATTCGAACGAGCTGGCGATCGAGCATTTGAATCGTTTGCAGAATACGAATGATGTTCTGCTCGCCGATCGCGCCAGCGGCACGGTTCGCTCGATTTTTCAAGACTACGATGCAGCCTGGGTTGACGTGATGCCGGAAATCACCTGGCTTCATAACGGCGCCGATTTTCTCTGGCTCAGCGAACGGGACGGCTGGCGACATGCGTATCTGGTTTCTCGCGACGGAAGCCGCGTGCAACTGATTACGCACGGGAATTTCGACGTGATCGACCTTGGCCCCGCCGACGAAAAGGGCGGCTGGCTTTACTTCAGCGCGTCTCCAGACAATGCCACGCAGCATTACCTTTATCGGGCTCGGCTCGATGGTTCTGGAGATGCGGAGCGAGTAAGTCCATCCAATTTATCCGGAACGCACGATTACGACATTTCTCCCGATACCCGCTGGGCTTTCCACCAGTATTCCCGAGCCGACGTAACGCCCGTCACCGATCTTGTAGAACTCCCCGCTCATCGTTCCGCGAGAGTATTAGAAGATAATGCCGCCCTTCGCGCAAATGCTTCAGTGCTTCTCAGCGCTCCGACCGAATTCTTCAAGGTTGATATAGGCGACGGCGTCACGTTGGACGGCTGGATGATGAAGCCGCCTCATTTTGATCCCGCGAAGAAATATCCGCTTCTCGTTTTTGTGTATGGGGAGCCTGCCGCGCAAACCGTGCTCGACGAGTGGGCAGCGGGGAATTATTTTCAGCGCGTCGCAGCCGCTGCCGGATACGTGGTTGTCAGCTTCGACAATCGTGGCACACCTGCACCAAAAGGACGGGCTTGGCGAAAAATCGTTTACGGCGCGATTCAGCCCGTTATCGTCAAGGATCAGACAGCCGCACTTCAGGCATTCCTGCGCGCTCATCCGTTCGCAGACGCATCGCGCGTTGCCCTGTGGGGATGGAGCGGCGGCGCTACCAGCACACTGAATCTAATGTTTCGAGCTCCGGATTTGTACCAGGTGGGAATGGCCGTAGCGCCGGTTCCCGATTTGCGACTCTACGACACGATTTATCAAGAACGCTATATGGGATTGCCGTTGCAAAACGTGGAAGGCTATCGGAACAGTTCAGCCATTAATTTTGCCGAGGGGTTGAGGGGAAACCTGCTGATCGTCCACGGTTCAGGCGATGACAACGTGCATTACGCAGGATCGGAGCTGCTGCTCAATCGTTTGATTGAACTCGACAAGCCCGTGGATTTTATGGAATATCCGAATCGCACACACGCTATTTACGAGGGCTCCGGAACCAGACTGCATCTGTACAGCCTCTTGCTGCGTTACCTCGAGGAGCACATTCCACCCGCGCCAGTTAGCCCTTAAAAAACAGGCTTATCTGCCGCTGAAAGTGACTATTTCTCGGCCGAATCTTCGCTCGGAGCATGCTCGCCCGAGCGAAATTGCGTCCATGGACCGGCGTTCATATCGATCAGTACGCTCGACTGCCACGAATATTCCGGATGCGCTTCCAGGAATGGCCGAGCTTTGAAATCCGTTCCGCACGGATGGCCGATGCGCGCGATAAAAGTCATGGATTCCGCCATGTGGCTGTCCATCACTTTTCCTTCTACAGCTCCCGACGGATTGTATGGAAACTTCGCGAAACCCGGATCCCCCTCGGTAGCCACATCGCCGTGGCCACAAAGTGTGCGCCGGTTGGGGCCTGTTTTCTTGGTGTAAGCATCGTAATGGTCGGCAAGAAAGGCTTGCGCCAGCGTCGTGTCGATTTTTCCCTGATTCGCGGCCATCAATTCATCCCAGCGGATATGGCGAGCGTTCGCTGAAGAGGCGGCATTGGAAGGGTCGAAAGTTGTTTCGTCTTTCAGAACAGCGGGATCGCTTGCAAAATTTGAACCGGCATAATAGCCGTCCTTGGTGCGCCATACTTTGGAATGCAGAAGACCCAGCTCGAACCGCGCAATCTCGCCCGTTTTGCGGTCCGCCAACAGCCAGTCGTTGGCGTAGCCGCCGTTGTTCCCGTCGAGCATGATTTTCACGTACTCGTCGATCGAGCCGGCGTACTGCATGGCCTTGCGCGCGCGGACAAATTCCGGCTTTCCATTGGGGTTCCAGCCGTGGAAATCGGTGATGGTCGTCTCGGTGAACATCAGGCCATCCGAATTTACGCCGAAATCGTCGTCACTCACGATTACGCCTGGAAATCCGTCCATAAGCATGCGGTAGCCTTGTTGCGGGGTGATATCAAAGATAATTTTCCAGCGCGCGCCTTGCAAGTAACTCGTCCAGTTGTTGTGCGCCATCACGATCTGGTGGTCCTTGGTGTAACTGCCCGTAGCCACGAAAGCGCTGCAATGCTCGGCGCCCGGTTTCGAAGGAGGCTTTGCACCCTGCGTCTGTTCGTCCAGCCAGGGTACGTAGTAGTCGGGCAATTCCATGAACGCATTCATGGCTACGATATCGTCCAGATCGAGTTTGTATTTTTGCGCCTGTAAGCCGTCAACGATTCCTTGGAGTTCCGACTGATATTCCACATCAATCTTTGGCCAGAGCATTTGATGCGCGGAGCGGCGGAAGAAACTCCAGTCCCGCTTGGAAGTGTGCGTCATTTCCACGCTCACGGCGGCAAATGCGTCCGAAATTTCCGGCGCAAGCAGGTAGCCATGTTGGTAGCCGATGTCGTGAGGCGAGCCTTCCAAGTGGACGTAAATCCAGCCCCCACGCTCGAACCGGTACGCTTTCGATAGAATCGCATCGCTGGAGTTGCGCTGGCCGAGCGCCACAGGCGCACCCGCGTTTGCGCCAGCGGATCTGGAATCCAGAAAGCTCGGCGTGGCAATCAGCGCAATCCCCAACACAAATAGCGTGACGCCCGGAATGCGGTTCCTGTAACAACTCATCGGCTTATCTCCTTACGCGTACGCATTGTAGGCGTGCGGTTCGATGCGGTCAAATGCGCGCCTAGAACCTATCTCGGTGGCTCGCTGTGGCGTCTTGCTTTACCCCGCCTTGGGCCAGCCTTTCGGACTATGTTCCCTCGTTGACACCATCTCGTGCCACCGTATAATCAACGTCTGGCCGGACGGCTCCTCAGCACTCGCAGCCTGACCAACGGTTCAGAACGTCCATCTGGCACAGCTGTTCGGGAGGCAATGAACTCGTGGTTTTGCTTTACAACTCGGCGATGTGGATGGCTACCTGGCTTGCTCCCAGCGGCCCGCTCTCCGACTACTGGCGCCGAAACATGGACCCCGAACTCAATCCGTTCCGCGGCATTTACCAGCTGAATTCCTTCGATCTTGCAATCATGCTGCCTTATTTTTTCGTAATGATCGTACTGGCTGCTTACGGCATTCACCGCTACGCGCTGGTTTACAACTATTATAAAAACCGAAAGCACGTTCCTGGGCCGCCTCCTGAGATAGGAACCTGGCCTAAAGTCACCGTTCAACTCCCCATTTACAACGAACGGTACGTGATCGAACGGCTTATCGAAGCCGTTTCCCAGTTCGACTATCCGCGCGAGTTGCTCGAGGTTCAGGTTCTCGACGATTCTACCGACCAGACCTGCCAAGTCGCCCGCGACTGTGTAGAACGCTACCTGGCCCTCGGAATGCCCATCTGCTACATCCATCGCGACAATCGCGAAGGCTACAAAGCGGGCGCGCTGCAGGAAGGCCTGAAATCGGCGAACGGTGAATTTGTGGCCATCTTTGATGCGGATTTTATTCCGCCCGCGGATTTTCTGCGCCGCACGGTGCCCTATTTCGCGGATGAAAAGCTCGCCATGGTGCAAACTCGCTGGAGCTATATCAATCGCCATTATTCCGCGCTCACGGAAGTCGAAGCCATTCTGCTGGACGGACATTTCGTCATCGAGCACTGTTCGCGTTATCGCAGCGGTTTGTTCTTCAATTTCAACGGCACAGCGGGTATCTGGCGCCGCAGCGCGGTGGAGGATGCCGGCGGCTGGCAGCACGACACGCTTACCGAAGACACGGACCTTTCTTATCGCGCGCAACTCCGCGGCTGGCATTTCCTTTATTTGCCGGACATCGAATGTCCCTCCGAGCTGCCCGTGGAAATGAACGCATTCAAATCGCAACAGGCTCGCTGGGCCAAGGGCTTGATGCAAACGGCGAAAAAAATCCTTCCCCGCGTGTTGCGCTCAAACTTGCCCGCGGCGGTGAAGGCCGAAGCGTTTTTTCATCTCACCGCCAACATCAGCTACCCGCTGATGGTAGTCATGTCGATCATTCTGCTGCCTGCGATGATCGTGCGTTTCTATCAGGGTTGGTTTCAAGTGCTGGTCATAGACCTGCCTTTGTTCCTCGCCTCCACCTGTTCGATCTCGTCGTTTTACCTCGCGGCGGAGCGAGCGATATATCCGAAAACATGGAAGCGCACGTTTCTATATCTTCCGTTCGTGATGGCTGTTGGCATCGGACTTTCCGTTCGCAATGCCTGGGGCGTGCTCGAAGCGATCTTCAACGTGAAATCAGAATTCGTGCGCACTCCGAAATATCGCGTCGAGGCCGCCGGAAACGGTAACGCAGACTGGGCCAAGAAAACTTACCGTAAGAGCGCCGGCTTCCTGCCGTTCGCCGAAGTCGCTCTGGGAATTTATTTTCTGTTCGCGGTGATCTACGCGTTGCAGAATGAAAACTATGCCACGGTCCCGTTCCTTCTGCTTTTCGTTTGGGGTTATCTCTACACCGGCGTCATGTCTCTCGCTCAAACCTACTTCGAGCGCCTGCGTTTCGGGGTAGAAACGGGCGAAATACGTCCCGCCTCCACCGGCGCCCCGGGTTTCTAATCGCGAATAACCTTTCGGCGGAACTTTCGCCGAGCCTTTCGCCTCACTCAAATTCGTCACTCTACCGCTTGCGCTGCCTCATCCGCGCAAGCATTCGCCTTGGGGTTGCCTGCTGAGTCTTCACACTTTCTTGTGATAGTAGTTCCAGAATGTTTCTCGTAACAGCGAATTCCGTGTCTGCAAACGGACCGTGCAACCTGTCAGTTTTTCCACCAATCGCAGACCGGTCGCTCTCTGTTTTAGTTCATACTCCATTTTATTTTCGAAGATTCGTCCAAGAAGGGCGACGACCTCGTCCTGGGACGACGTCACCATAGCTCCTACTGCAACTCCAGTCTCGAATTCAATCAGGCGGCTAAGCGGGTGTATTTCACTGAAGAAACGTTGCCTTTTATCCTCGTCGCAGTAGAAAATAACTGGCTTACCCAGGCTGAGAGCCATGGCTGCTTCCGCATCCTTGCCGAAGCTATCCTTTGAGCCCGCGCAATACACTAGCACCTTCGCTGACTTCACCATGAGGCACTCAATTAATCCTTTGTCCTCATGCCCTTCGGCCGCGCTTACTGTCGGATCAAAATACCTCAAGCTCAGGCGCTTCAAAGATGGCGCTCGAAACACTTTTTCGCAAAAATCAGCCATCTTGCGGAAGTCGGAACGATCTCGCATGCTTGTCGCAACGTAAATGTCAAGATCGTTCACCATGGAAAGAAAGTATTCCGTATTCTTCAGCGCGCCACGCCGCGCTTTCTCGAAAAGGTTAACCACTGATTCGTATTTCTCATTAATCTGGCCTACGCTTTCAACTTCTTCGTCCAAGATATCATCGACGGAATATAAGAATTCTGCTTGACGATCTTTGTTTTTCTGTTCTGAAGATGCTTTGTCGAAAAGTTTACGAATCGTAACCTTGCCACCCCCTGTCGCGGAGTGGGCAGAGAATGCTTCCAAGAGGAAAGCTGCCAAGTCGCTTTGTCTGCCATCCACCGCTGCGTAGGATTTGCACGCCATCTCGGAAATCAAATAGCGGCTATCCTTCGCAATATTTATTAGGGGAATTGCGGGTCCCCGTCGCGCCATACCGTCGGTGTCAAATCGTTTGGATCGAAAAAACTCTTCCAAATCCTTCACAGTAAGCGAACGTAACTTGTTGAATGGGGGGAGCGCGCGGGCCGAAAATGGCGACGGATAACGCCGATGCTTTCCATATGTTCGAGGCCGCATTCTATCAGAAAATAAGCAAATTTCGCCGTGACCTTCTGAGAGAACAGCGCACTGGATGCGAATTCGAGGGTCTTGTTCTGGAAGGAGGGCCGCACTTCGAAGTCATCGACCAGAAGGGAAACAAGCGGCACGTATTTTTGCATGCTGCGAATTGGTCAGGCAAGGACCTAGCGGCATACCTAGAACTTTTAGGGATTGTTATCGAAGATGCCTACGGCGGGGACAGCTCAAGCCTCTGGGTGTTCAATCTCAGGACTGGTAAAGAAATCAAGTGGCGATCGAGTTCGCGCGTTCGAAATCGTTGCGAAGGGGCTGCCAAGCTCTATGCGCGACTGGTGAAGGCGATGGAAAATCCAGACGACATCTGATGTAGAAAGGCAGACCCATGCCGGTTGGTAGGTAAGACTCCGCGCTAGGACACATTGGGCATGGTAGAATTTGGCTAGGAGTACGTCATGGGCAATACCATAATTCTGACGAGAAATCATCCTTCCGACCTAGACACGGTCGCGAAAGCTGAAGCATTCCAAATATCCTTGCTAGGCGGTCCTACAGGAGAGCAGAGGGTCAAAGAGCAGCATGGATGGTGGAACGAACAGAATCAAAAGGCTGAATGGTTGGCTACAACTTTTGAACCGGATACGGCACTGCCGTTTGACGAAGCTCGCAACGTATATCACTCGCAAATCGCGCGGAGAGCACTGGAAGGGTTCGTGCACGCTCGTTCATACAGCTTCATCGAAAATAAATTTGTCTATCACGATTTGAGACAGACGCTGGGCTTCGAACAGGCTAAGACCGCCTCGAGCAAGCCCTAGATCCGGCTGTGCTATTCAAGATGTTGATTATCAGAAATTTCTGACGTCACCAACGCATAATTCCGGCCCCTGCCCACCCTTAATTGCAAACTCCCCACCTATAGTTCGAGAAACGCACGCCGTTGATTCGCACCCGCGCCTGTCAATTAAGGCGGCCAAATCATCCACGGCAGTCTGTATCTACTTAAGCAACTGAGTACTATTGCCCTACATCTTGGACCGCACTTAACCTTAAACCAGCGCCAGTTTCTTGGGTAACTGAGGAGGTTCCGATGGTCGAGCGCCGTCGCTGCAAGCGCTTCCATTTCACGATTCCCGTCAGAGTTTACGGACGCACCCCCCGAAACCATCCCTTCCGCGATGTAACCGCCACCATGGCAGTCAGCTTATACGGCGGGCTGCTCGACATGAAGCCCCGCGTAAAACTCGGCCAAAAGATCCTCATCGTCAATAGCTTCACCGAAGAAGAGCGCGAATGCCGCGTAGTCTATGTCGACCCGCAACCTCGCGGCCGCAGGCGAGTCGCCGTGGAATTCGCCAATGCAAACGCGGACGGCGATTTCTGGCACGTTTATAGCCCTCCTGTGCCGCTGAAAGCGCTGTCACCGTCTGCGAACCCAGCCGGCCACACCGCGGCTTGACGCGGTCTGCTGTTTCAACTCGTTTCCCAAAATGGGAATAGAACCGCGTCGTAGAGTTATGCTCACAACATGCAGTCCCTTGAATTTCGCCGCATCACGTGCTAGCGTTTCGTGTGATTAAAATTGAATATCGTCGAGCGCTTCACCAAGACTTAATCCCGGCCCCCTGCCCGCCCGTAATCCCGAGTTCGACCGCTCCTTGTACTAGTCACTCGCCACTAGCCACTCGCCACTGTTCCACATTTCTACCCGGTTCTGGCCAATATGTAGAATGCGACGTAACTCACTCAAAACAAACGACCGCGACATTTCTACCCGGTTCTAGAATTGCACGATGTGGGTTGTTGTTGCTTCTCCTTGCCTGCGGTTCGTTTCTTGCTCAGGCGCGATTTCGGCAGCCGAACTCGGAATATCAGGCGCGGCGCGCGAAGCTTCGCTCCACGATCAACGGACCGGCCGTCCTATTCGGCTATACCAGTCATCAGGACGCGGGCGAACTTGCTGTTTTCTTTCAGGAAGAAAATTTTTATTACCTCACGGGCCACAGTGAGCCCGACGCCGCACTCCTTCTAATTCCCGATTCTGCCGACGGCAAGTCCTCCGACAGCCCGCGCGAGATTCTTTATCTTCCTCCGCGTAATCCTAACGCCGAAAAATGGGGAGGACCCAAGATGGGCCCTGAGGATCCGGGCATCGCGGAAACAACGGGGTTCCAGGCTGTCGAGCCTTTCGCCAATCTGCGCACGGACCTGGCCAATCTCGCCAAGACCTATTCCACGTTCTACACCGAGCTGCCTCCCAAGCAGGAAAACGGCTACCCGCAGCTCACCATTTGGAGCGGGTGGGTTCGCAGCATCTTGCCGCAGTCAACCGTTGATGACGTCGCGCCGGCGCTCGCTTCTCTTCGCCAGATAAAATCTGCGGGCGAAATCGCCTTAATTCAAAAAGCCGTGGATGCTTCGGTTGACGCGCACATTGCGGCCATGAAAATGATGCGGCCCGGCCTTTTCGAATATCAGATTGCCGCGCGCATGAAGGAAGTTCACGAAATGGAGGGCTGCTCGCGCGAAGCGTATGCGCCCATTGTGGGAACAGGCTTTTATTCCACGGTCCTGCATTACGACGCCTTGAAGAACGAAATAAAGGACGGCGATGTAGTCGTCATCGACGTGGCCGGCGAATACGGCGATTATGCAGCCGACATCACCCGCACGCTTCCGGCCAACGGCAAATTCACCGCTCGGCAGCGCGAAATCTATGAAATCGTTCTAGGGGCGCAGAATGCCGCGCTGGCCGCGATCAAGCCGGGAGCCGTATTCTTTGGAGGCCCCAAAAGCGTCCACCAGGTCGCCTACGACTACATAAACACACACGGCCACGACCTGCATGGCAACACGCTCGGACGGTACTTCTTTCACGGCGTGGGACATCATCTGGGCCTCGACGTGCACGATCCTAACGACCGCATCAGCCCCCTGCAAGCGGGCATGGTAATAACCGATGAGCCCGGCATTTACATCCCGGAGGAAAATATCGGCGTGCGCATCGAGGACGACGTGCTCGTCACCCCGGACGGCAACCAGCTGCTTTCCGCCAAGCTCCCGCGTTCGCCTGACGAAATCGAAAAAATTATGGCCGAAGGCCGCGCGCAACCGCAGTCGCAACCCCAGCCTTAACAATTCTGAAACATTTAGCCAAACGGGAAGACACTGCGGAATCGCGGTTGAGCCTAAAATCCGCAAAGCGTGGAAAGAGTTGCAAGAGGTTCCGATCGAGAGTTCCGGGGAATGACGGTGCGGCACAGCCGGATCGCTTCAGCTGTGCCGCCTGCCGCCCTTTGATTGCTTACTATTTTTGCGCCTTCTTGACCGCGGCTTTCCTGTCAGCCGCTCCTAACGGCAGCGTTTGCTGCTGGATCAGCCCGGTAAACACACTATCGTTCATGTCCGCCGCGTTCTCCAACCAGAATAGCTGTCCTCCGTTGGCTTGATAAACGACAGCCTGGTAAGTAATCGTGGCTGCTCCATCACCTACGATCACGTTAATCGGGTCAAGCAGGTAACGCCCTTGGTCTAATCCGTCTGAGACGAGTGTGCTGGTGAATGAGGTCCCGCTGTTAACCAGTGGGTTGGTCGTTTCCAACACATCTGCCGGATCGTTGAGGATTCCAGCCCCCGACAGACTGTTGGCCGTTGCCGTTGAATTGCCGACGAAATCAAACTCACCTGCTTCGGGAACAAGATCCTGTAGCCCGAGAGCGTAATTGCCCGCGAAGGATGTCGTGGCGGTGTCCGTTTGAGGCACCAATACTCCCGAACCGGCAACGTCGGTGTCGAGATCGACGACCACAGCGCTTGCGACAATGCTTCCGGCTCCGGGGGATGTCGTGTTGTTCGGGTCATTCAGATTTAGAGTCGGGTCCGTCGCATAAATGCCGAGAACGCTGACGGGCCCGAGAGTTGCGGACGTAATGTTCAAGCTCCCGTACCCGTTGGTGGCGATGGAATAGGTACCGGAAATTGTCTGCGCATCTGCAGATCCCACTCCCGCTTCATTAACATCGGCGACTCCGCTAAAGTTAGTCCCCGACGGAACAATCTGACCGATGGCTCCAAACGGAATTCCAGCCAAATTGCTTTGAATGCTGAAGACGGAAGTTCCCACAGAGGCGTTGTCGAAGTTGCCTGCGCTTGCGCCCTGTCCAAAAGCTGAACCCACAAGGGTACGGCTACTATCCACATCGATGAGCCGTATCACTTCCGGACCGACAATGTAATACGCAAGGGTGTTTGCGATGCCAGTCCCGGTGAGGGTACCGCGACCGAAACCGTCAGCAGGCTGGGACAGAGTTGCTGTCGCAAAGGTTTTGCCCATACCTATGCTGCCCGCGATATTCTGGTCATACATGCCGTTCGATACACTACTCCCGGACACCGTGAACACACCTCCGAAGAAATCCGAATTACCGGTGTTCCCTGCGCCCGAGAGCACAAACGAAAATCCCCCTGCCGGCGCGCTGGTCAAGTCCTGCAGGTCGAAGCTTCCGCTGGATGTTGCGCTTGCATCAGCCTGAATGATCAGCGCATGGTTGTTGTTCACAAAATTAAGCGCCAGGGTTTCCGTGCCGTTTACTCCAAGCTTGTTGTTGTTGGTCACGAGAGTCAGCGTTCCCAGCCCAGTTGTAGGACTGAATGACAAACTTCCGCTCGAAATCGGGATGTCGGGCAAGGTAATTCCGCCTGCATCGTTGTAATCCTGCTCGCCCGTGAGGGTGCCGTCTGCGGCAATCGATACCGCTCCGGCAAGGGAATAGATTCCGCCCTTGTTGTTGCCATCGAAGCCAGTGAGATAAAACGAGTAATTGCCTGAGAGGCTGCCGGAAAAGGCGATTTGCACGTTCGCGGGCGCGCTTGGCGTGCCATCCTTCACGGACGTGGCAGTGATAGCCACGCTGCCCACGGCCGTAGGCGGAGCCAAATATGTGGTCGCAACGCCGCTTAGGGTAGTAGATGGATTGAATGAGCCACACAAGGCGGCAGTGTTACCTGGAGTGCAACTCCACGTAACTCCAGTGCTGGTCCCAGTTATAGTGGCCGCTATTTGAGCGGTATTGCCAGGAGCGATGATTCCAGGCGGCGGTTGGCTGATGCTTACTTCTATTATGGAATGTGAGCCGCCGCCGCAGCCAGCCGTCAGACCCAGGGCAAATATAATGATCGAGAGGCCTTTACGATTCATAGCTGACCTCCGTTCGACGCAGTTGCCGCAGAGGTATTCGGCGCCACAGGAAATCCGCGTTCGTTCCGGATGGTATAAATGTGACCACCTATCTGAATGGTGCGAATCAGAAGCGCTTGCTTATTATTCGTTGTGGTCATAACTCCAGTCACCTGAACGCGCTCACCCGGCTTGATAGAAAGAGCTCCTTTTCCATTTAGAGCGGAGTAAGTCAGCCTCCCCTGTATCGCGCCGGAGCTTGTTTGCAGCACAAAGCCAGTCGAGCCAGACTGCAATAGCCCAACAGATGATTTCGAGGGCACGCTCTGAACGGTGGCGTTGAGCGTGATTTCCTTGCTGACGTCATATCTCAGCGGGGTGGCAGATGTAGTTGCCGACACAGCGGTCTGCGCATGAGCCGGTGCGACATTGAACACCAGGGCCAGCAGGGTTGCGAACCCCAAGCCTTTCAGAATTCCCTTCATCCGTGCCTCCAATTGGTCTTAGCCTTCGATTTGAATTACGACAGAAAAGTGATTTGATTCCATTAATGCTGTTCCAGTTGCCAAATATTAATACGGTATACTGCCAATTCCTGGACCCAATACGGAACATGCACCTTAAATGGATGAGCGGGACCAATCCACCCGAAACTAACCCTTCAGGAAGACAAAAGTTCCGGTCCTGTGCTCCCGTTCACCAAAATAGGTCCGCGTTTGAATGCAGCGTTACGGTCCTGCCTCCCAATGGATTTTGTCCGAAATCTAACCGGACGAGCAGCGTCGTAACCTCGCTGGGTTGGGAGACAACATATCGCGGACCAGGCTTCAAGAGACGACTTTTAAAAGTGGACTTCCGCCCACAGCAACAGCCAAGGATTCTGGCATTAACCGCCGCCGGCTTCCCGGGCGGCTGAACCTGAGCGTTTCAGCTGCAAGGGCAACTCGGCTTCCTCAGGGCGCCGTAGACGACGGATAACGCGCTGTGGACAACTTCCCTCGAGTGCCCGAAAAAGTTCCCAAATCTCAAGCTGAGCCGGCGAGCGGTACAAGATTGGATCGTCCGTTGGTGTTGATTCTCGGTCCACAGTTCAAGGACCGCCGTTCGAAAACCTATTCTTCCGCGGGCCATATAGCCTGTTTGACCGATGGCTGCACAGACCGTTATAATTAGAGCTTCGGCGGCGCAGAGTATTTGTGCCGAGCAGGGTTTCGCGTCGTTCGCCACTCGATTGAATTACCCCTCCGCTGGCTTGTGCTAAGCGAACCTGTCTGAATGCGGCGGGAAATGCCCGGAAGAAGAATCTAGGAGCACCTATGCTAAAGTCGACTCAATTGCGCCCCGGTATGATCATCATGCACGAGGGCGATCTCCACGTGGTTTACAGCGTGGACCATCGCACCCCCGGCAACAAACGCGGCTCCATGCAAACTAAGATGCGCAACCTGCGCACCGGGTCGATGATGGACTATCGGTTCCGCGCCGAGGAATTCGTGGAAAAAGTCACAGTGGACGAGATTGAGTTCGAATACCTCTATAGTGACGGCGACGGCCATCATTTCATGAACTCCCAGGACTACGAACAACTCGCGTTGCAAAATGACATTGTGGGCGACACCAAGGACTACCTCATTCCCAATTTGTCGGTGAAGATCGAATATTATGACGACAAGCCGATCGGCGTTCTTCTGCCCGACACGGTTGACCTTACCGTCGTCGATACCGAACAAACGATTCAGAAAGCCACTGCCAGCGCGGTGATGAAGCCAGCCAAGCTCGAAACAGGCCTGATCATCAACGTTCCACCCTTCGTGGGCAACGGCGACAAAGTGAAAGTGGATACCTCCGAAGCCCGCTACATCCAGCGCATCCAATAACAGTGTGCTAGCCTGATTACAGGCTATGAACGAAACGAAAAACCTTGGCAAAACTTTTCCGCATCTTGCGTGTTCCGATCTGCGTGCATCGATTTTGCAACAAAGCTGCGACTTTCTAATGGCAACAACCAAGGATTAGAAATGTCCGTAGCTTCTTGAAGGCACAGGGCGGCGATGCGTTCTAATCGCGAGAAAAATGGGCAAGTCATAGCGGCAACTATCTATTCGTGCTTCGTCGTGGTCTTGGTGCTTGCTGTTTCCTGCACTTGTCCGGCCCAAACGCCGCAGAAAATCATCGACGATTACTTGCGTGCTGAAGGTGGCGCGAAAGCGCTGGCGAAAGTCCGGTCGCTAACCATCGCAGGGAGTTTGCGCGAAGAATCTGCGGACACGAACGGCTCGTACTCGCTGATTACCAAAGCCCCCAATAAAGTTTATTCCGAGATCGTGATCGAGCCGCAGCATACCATCGCCGCATACAACGGCATGTCTGCCTGGGGCCAGGATCCGACCGGTACGCCGCGGACCCTCACCGGCACGGAAGCGGCCGAATGGGAAGCCACCGCGCGCTATCTGAGCGGGCGTTTGACCAACGCGAAGAAAGACAAGATCGGGGCCCGCTTCGTTGGGGTCGAGGACGTTGCGCCAATAGGGATGAACTCGCAAGTTGAGGCATATCACGTGGAATTGTCTCTCGCGCCTGGCGTAACCCGAGAGATTTACTTTGATAAGGAAAGCCACTTAATTATCCGCGAAATTATTCCACGACTGGAAGCCAAGCTTTCGCCTGAGAGCGTCAAGCCGAAGTCACAACCAGGCGACACGCAGCCGGCGAACGCCGCAGAAGAAATCGACTACTCCGACTACAAACCGGTTAACGGCATCTTGGAACCCAATCGTATTGAGCTGCGTCGCGGCGGCCACGTTTATCAAATCACTGTGACCAGGGTTGAAGTAAATACGCCCGTTCCAGATTCTGTTTTTGATTTTCCCCGCACGGAAGGCCGGCCTCTGCCCGACATCGCCAAACTTTTACTCGACATCGATAAAAATCAAAAGACCGTGGATGAAATCATCAAGCAGTACACCTGCCATTTGACCGAGGAAGAAGAAAAAACGGACTCCAGTGGCCAGGTCACTTCGCGCTCCGTCAAGGAGTACGATATTTTTTACGTTGGAGATGATGAAGTTCGCCATCTGCTGGCCAAGGACGGCAAGCCGCTCGAAGGCGATGAGAAGAAGAAAGAGGACGATCGCTTCAGTAAGGAGTTCGACGAGAAGAAGAAAAAGAAGGCCGAACTCGACAACGATCCCAAAAAACAAGCCAAGCAGGATGAAGAAGAGCAGGCGCAGATCTCCGATTTTCTGCGTGCCGAGCGCTTTACAAATCCGCGGCGCGAACTCTTCCGCGGCCAGGAAGTGATCGTTTTCGATTTCGGGCTAAATCCCGATTACAAACCGAAGAACCTGGCTGAGAATATCGTGCAGAAGCTCGGCGGAGTTCTTTGGGTAGACGAACAGGCCCGAGACGTCGCACGCCTGGAAGCGCGATTTAACGATAATGTAAAGATCGGGGGAGGGATTCTGGCTTCGCTCTCGAAGGGCTCGAATCTGGTCTTCGAACAAACGATGGTCAACAACGAAGTGTGGCTGCCATCCTATTCCGAGGTTCACGCAGCCGCCCGCGTGGTCTTCATTAAAGTGAAAGAGAACGAGATCGACCGCTACAGCGATTACAAAAAATTCTCATCCGAAGTAAAACTGGGCGTGTCCACGCCGGTGGAAGAAAACCCCAAGCAATAGTGGGCCTACGTGTTGCGGTAGGGTTGCGAGCAGGATATTAGCTAGCGACGGAAGATTTTGCGCCGAAGACGCGGCGAAAAATCGCATCTACCGCGCGCAACTGGCGCTTCAAATCGAACGTGTGGGCCAGAGCTTTCTCGTCGAGAAATTTGCGGATATTTGCGTCCGCCGAGATCCGGTCGCGAAAACTTGTCTCCGTCTCCCAGGCAGACATCGCATGGCCTTGTACCCATTTGTAAGCGTCTTCTCGGGGCGCGCCGTGTTCCACTAAATCCTGCAAAAGCTGGCCGGAAAAGATCAGACCCATGGTGGAATCGAGATTGCGCTGCATGCGCTGCGGAAACACTTTCATATTGCTGATAATTTCGGTCGTACGGTAAAGCATGTAATCAACCAAAATCGTGGAGTCGGGAAGAATCACGCGCTCGACCGAACTGTGTGAAATGTCCCGCTCGTGCCACAAGGCGACGTTTTCGAGCGCGGCCATGGAATTTGCACGTACCACGCGCGCGAGCCCGCAAATCTGTTCGCTCGAAACCGGATTGCGTTTATGCGGCATAGCCGAACTGCCGCGCTGCTCGCCGCCAAACGGTTCTTCCACTTCCCGGACTTCCGTGCGTTGCAAGTGGCGAATTTCGAGCGCGACGCGTTCGAGCGATGCTGCCACGATCGCAAGCGTGGAAAGATATTGCGCGTGGCGGTCGCGTTCGATTACCTGGGAAGTGATAGGCGCGGCTGCGAGGCCCAGCCGCTGGCATATTTTCTGTTCGATTTCCGGACCGAGATGCGTGCAGGTCCCCACCGCGCCAGAAATTTTCCCTACCGCCAACTGGTGCGCGGCCACTTGGAAGCGCGCAAGATCACGGCGATTCTCAGCATACCAATTTGCCACTTTGAGGCCGAACGTGATCGGCTCGGCGTGAATGCCGTGGGTGCGCCCGATTTCCGGAGTATCTTTAAACTCCCACGCGCGGCGTTCTAGCACTTCTCCGAAAGCTTCCAGATCTTTTTCGATCAGGTGCGACGCCTGGCGAACAAGCAGCGCTTGCGCCGTATCTACCACGTCGTTCGAGGTGAGACCGTAATGCAGCCAGCGCGCCGCTTCGGGGTCGCCCACCGATTCCTGCACTGCGATGGTGAACGCGATTACGTCATGCTTAACTTTCGCCTCAATCTCATTGATGCGCGGCACGTGCACACGCGCTCGCTCGCGCAATTTTGCGGCGGCTTCGCGCGGAACGATGCCGGCTTCCGCCAGTGTTTCGGTGGCGGCCAATTCCACGTCGAGCCACTTCTGGAATTTATTCTCTTCGCTCCAAACGCGGCCCATTTCCGCGCGTGTATAACGTCCAATCAAGTTCGGCTCCTAGAGTTTCTGACTCTGGTGGGGAAATTCCCTGCTCCATCATACCCGATTCGGGACGGAAAGAATTGGGCCTGAAGATTACAGGTCGAAGGGGCCGAGGGGGACGCGTTGGGAAGCGACGTGCAATGTGCCGCGGAAGGCGAATTCACCGGTGCGGCGGCCGAGTGCTTCTTCGGCGCAAATGCGCGCGATGTCCGGCGAATTATTCTGTTCGGAGAGGTGCGCGAGGACAAGATGTTGCGGGCGCGCATCAAATAGTTCGGTGTCGGCGAGGAAATCGCTGACAACCGCATTCGAAAGATGCCCCGTGCGGCTCATCACGCGCTGCTTGATATACCACGGATACGGCCCTACCTTCAGCATATCGAGGTCGTGATTCGATTCGAGAATTAGAAAATCGGTTTCGCGCAGATACTGCTTAACCAACTCGGGCATGTAGCCGAGATCGGTGACGATTACAACCTTGATCCCATTTGAACGAAAACAATAACCGACGGGATCGGCAGCGTCGTGGGGAATCGTGAAGGGAGTGATTTCGATATCGCCGATTGCAAATCGTATGCCGGGGCGCACGTATTCAATGCGCTCGATCTTTCTTACCGGGCCATCCTCGCACAATCTCAAGATTTCGCGATGCGTTAGTTCTGTGAGATAGGCCGGGCACTTCCACTCGCGCGCAATTTGGGCCATAGCGCTGGAATGATCGCTGTGCTCGTGGGTAATCAGGACGGCGTCCACGTGGTCGGGACGTTGGCGGCCCAGCGCTTCGAAACGCCGCATCATTTCCTTGCGGCCGAGGCCCGCGTCAATGAGGAGAGTGGTATGGCCTGTCTCGAGCAACGTGCAGTTGCCCGTGCTTCCCGACGCCAGAATGGATACTCGAAACGAGATTGGTCCCTCAATCAGGCTCCGCGCCGCGACAATCTGCGCGCGGGAACCGCGAAGATGATGGCAAACTGCGGCGCTCACGTCAATAACAGCAATTCAGGTGGTGAATTAAAGGATAAGCTGGTCGCGGGTGAGCTGGAAGCCGTTGAGGTTGCCAACCACGGAAGCGGCGATGCGGTCGGACTGGAAAAATTCCTGGGCTAGCCGCTGGACATCGGCAGCGGTGACTTCTTCCAACATGGCGATCAATTCCTGCGCGGTATAGTGCCGGTCGAAGTAAATGTGATAGCGGGCAAGACTGTTCATGCGCTGTCCCGTGCCTTCGAGGGCTAGAAGTGTGGCGCCTTTTAGATGGTCTTTTGCCCGGCGCAGCTCCTCTTCCGGGAGCGGCTCGTCTTTCATGCGGCGAAATTCATCGAGGACGCAGCGCACAAGCTGGGAGACGGTTTCCAGTGACGTTCCAGCGTAGACCGAAAGCACGCCCGCATCGCGGTAGGAATTCAGTTCGCTGAAAATTGAATACGCGAGGCCCTTACGCTCGCGAATATTTTGGAAGAGGCGCGAGGACATGCCGCCACCTAGAACATTGCTGAGCAAGGACACACCGAAGCGGCGGCGATCGGTCATCGGCAGCGACGAAACGCCGAGGCAGAGATGCACCTGCTCCAATTCATGCTTGGTGCGCACGGTGATGTGCGGAGCGGCGACGGGGACGGACTCAGGAGTCCAAGGATTTCCTGCGGGACGATCCGCAAAGCGCTCCGCAACCAGATCGAGAAGCTGCGCATGGCTCAAGTGTCCCGCAGCGGTGATCACCATATTGTTCGGCGAGTAGCGCTCCTGAAACCAGGAGCGCAGGGTGGCGCGCGAAAATGCACCCACCGTTTCGGGAGTGCCAAGAATGGGCTTGCCGAGCGCGTGGGGATACCAGAAATTCTGAGTAAAGAGCTCATGCACCAGGTCTTCGGGGTTGTCCTGAGTCATGCGGATTTCTTCGAGGATGACCGATTTCTCCCGCTCGATCTCGTCCTCGGCAAATTTCGGCTCGAGGACCATGTCCGCAATGACGTCGAACGCTTTTGCAAGATGCTCATCGAGCACTTTGGTGTTGAAGCAGACCATTTCCTTGGAGGTGAAGGCATCCAGCATGCCGCCGACGCTATCAACTTCGCGCGCGATATCTTCCGCCGAGCGGCGGTTGGTACCCTTGAACACCATGTGTTCAATGAAGTGGGAAACGCCATTGAGTTCAGCCGGTTCGCGGCGCGAGCCTGAGCGCAGCCAGATTCCCACAGAGACGGAATGAACATGTTCCATGGGCTCGGTGATAACCACGAGGCCGTTGGAAAAACTTTCCTTCTGAACTTTATGCGATGCATCCACCTGCGTTGTGTTGGGCATGTTTTATCTATTCTGGCATGGCGCGGGCAAAAATGTCATGGGAGCAAGTCGAATGTTTCTAGGCTATTTGCGAGAACAAAACGCCGGGAACCTTTTACACCAACTTCTCATCCGGAGAAAGCTTGCCGTATTCACTGGAATAATGCAGCGGAACGTCGGCATAAACTCCCTTATCGATGGAATAAACTTCGCAGGAGGAATACGGGTAAGAATAAATGTGCACGCTGGTTGACGGCTGGCCAAATTCCGGAAGATTCAGCACTTGATGCACGGGCTCTTCAGGCTGCACCACCGCGGGATGCTGGGGATCCATATCGTAAGCATCGGAAGGAACGAGCTTGCAGGTAGAATGAGCGGAGTCGCGAGTGTCGACTCGAAAATTCTGCACGCGCAGGCGGCCGATGGGCGTCACCATCCAGCAATTCTGGTCGCGGTGATTGTGGATGCGGCTAACCTGTCCGATATTCCAGCATATGGCCATCACTTCGAAAAGCTTGCATTTGTAAATCAAGTTTCGCGTGTAGTGGCTCGTGGCGTAAAAAAGATACGGTGAAAGCGTCTCCGGCTGAATGGATTTCTGAGCCGTGAAATCAAAGACTCGCCGAATCGAAAACTCCGCTTCGGGGATAGCGCAAAGCTGCTTTACCCAGTCGTCGATCGCCAGCATTTCCATCGGCACGCCTCCCAGAACGGTGAACTGAGGCACAAGAAAACAGCAACTCCAACCGACATTATAGCGCCGCGCCGCACGCGCAGCAGCAAGAAACCGCGCTGAACGGCGTGCTATTATTGTTTTAGAATGTTCCCGGAAATGGCAAGAAACCCTTTGAATCTGCTGGGCAAATCGCCTGAAGAGCTTCGTGCGTTCTTGCAAGATATGGGCGAGCCAACATACCGCGGTAGGCAGATCTATCATGCGCTGTATGCGGAGCGACGGTCCAATTTTGGCGCGATGACGAACCTTCCGGCTGCGTTGCGCGAGCGCCTTGCCCGCGAGGCAGCAATAGATTTGCCCAAGATTGTGCGGACGTATCGCTCGGACGACGGAACGCTGCGCTACGTTCTCAGCTTGGGGACGGCAGCAGAGAGCGAGAATCCAAACACGAAGACCGCAACGATTGAAACTGTCTTCATGCCGGAAGAAAATCGCCAAACCATTTGCATTTCGACACAGGCAGGATGCTCGGTGGATTGCCATTTTTGTTTAACAGCTACTCTCGGGTTGATCCGCAATCTGACTGCGAGCGAAATTATCGGACAGGTGGTGCTGGCGCTGGAACTCAATCGCGACGCGCTGAAGCCACAGACGAATGTGGTTTTAATGGGCCAGGGTGAACCGCTGCTGAATTATGAAGCGGTGCTAGCCGCGTTGCGAATTTTACTCGACCCGAACGGCATGGCGATCTCGCCGAAGCACACAACACTTTCGACCAGCGGAATTATTCCCGGCATTGAGAAGCTGGGGCTTGAGAAAGTGCGGCCCAAGCTTGCGATTTCGCTGAACGCATCATCGAACGAGCAGCGCGACAAGATCATGCCGATCAACCGAAAGTATCCGATTGAAAAGCTGATCGAAGCTTGCGAGCGATATCCGCTGCGGACCTGGGAGCATTTGACGTTTGAATATGTGCTACTCGGAGGGTTCAACGATTCGGCGCAAGATGCGCGACGCGTTGCAAGGCTTCTGGCAAACCTTCGCGTCAAGGTGAATCTGATTCCGTGGAATCCGGGCGAATTGCCGTTTGAAAAGCCGGATCCATCGCGCGTTGAAGAGTTTCGAAGAATTCTTACGGAAAAAGACGTCCGAGCTTTTGTACGCTATTCCCGCGGACAAGATGTGATGGCGGCGTGCGGGCAACTTGCGCTGTTGGAATCCACGGGAGGCCTGGGGAGCTCGACCCTCTCGCAAATTTCGCCGGCGACTTTCTGAGGGCTACGCTCGGTAAGCCGAAAGCAATTCACGGCAGAATAGCTGCCGGAATCATTCGCAGGACTAAAATCGCCGAATACCGATGGCGGCCATCATGCGGCCGGTGACCCGCTCGCGGCGAAAACTGAAGAATAGATCCGTGCGGCAGGCGGTACAGAAATCCGAGGAAAAAATATTGCCGGACGGGATCCCCGCAGCACTCAAAATCGAGCGATTAGCTGCGATCAGATCCAGGTAAGCGCGCGGCTCAGGCGGTTGGTGGCCGGGCGGCCGCATGGTGAGCCACGGGAGCCAATTCGGGTCGTTATCCCCGCGAGCAAGAGAATCGAACGGGCCTTTAAACCATTCTCGCGCCTCCGGAAACTTTGCCGCGTATTCCGCTACGACTTCAGGTCCTACCTCGAAACAACACTGGCCTATGCCGGGTCCCAGAGCGGCGATTACATCCCGCGGGCGCGTTCCAAATTCCATCTGCATTCGTCCAAGGGCTTTTTCGGCGATGCGTTGAAGCGTGCCACGCCAGCCAGAATGAATGGCCGCAATCGCTCGGCGCTTTTTGTCAGCGAGAAGGATGGGAACGCAGTCGGCTACCTGCACAACCAGCAAGAGGCCGGATTCGTTTGTGATTAGGGCATCGGCTTTAGGAGCATCAACAGATGGCTCAGAGTCCGTGGAATGCACGATGTGAATAATGTCCGAATGAATTTGGCGCAGACCAATTACACGCATGCCATTTGCATTTAATGCAGCAAAGAAATTCCGGCGATTTTTTAAAACGTGCTCGCGGCTGTCCCATTCGGCAAAGCCAAGATTCAAGACCTTTTCAGAGGTTTTACGGCCATCGCGATGGCGTTCTAATTCGCTTGCGCCGCCCGGGCGCGTGCTGAATCCATGCACGATCCAATCGAGTTGCGCGAGCGGCGGAGCTTCCAAGATCTGTAAGCCACGCGCTTGCCGCAAACTCCATCGAGGAGTTTTCTGCAAGCGTTTCCGCGGCGAAGATTTTGTTTTTGCAACTGCGGGATTCATCGCGCTTTACCTCGATCCGGAGTAAGACTGCTGCGCCAAATCCATTATAGGTATAATCGCGTTGCTATGCAGACTTGCACAACAATCAAGTTTCGCTACGTCCTGCTACCGGCTGGACCAAGGATCAATTGATAGTCGGGCTGGGACTGGACATTGCGGAAATCGACAGAATTGAGGCGGCCATCGCGCGGCACGGCGCGCCCATTCTCCAGCGGTTGTACACTTCAAGCGAAGTGGAGTATTGCGAAAGCCACCGAAATAAATTCGAGCGCTACGCGGGCCGTTTCGCCGCGAAAGAAGCAACGATGAAGGCTCTGGGGACGGGCTGGCGACGGGGCGTACGCTGGCGCGATATCGAAGTGATACGAGAGCCGAGCGGGAAGCCATCTCTGAGGTTGAAAGGCGCGGCGAAACGAATTGCCGAAAAACTCGGCGTGAATAATATCTCCCTCACGATTACCCACAGCGGAAATCTGGCGCTCGCCGAAGTTATTCTTGAAAATTAGTGCCGGGGAACTCTGCCATTGAGGCTTCATCAGACGACAGGCATATTTCGTGCCATTGATTTGGGGGTAGCCGGCCGGGAATCCGAATTTTCAGATAATTTGCGGTCATAGCCGTCGTCCAAGTGTCTCCGCCGCCGGCAAGCGTGAGCGCCCGCAAAGTGCGTCCTGCCTGCGAAGCGCGAAATCCCGACGATTTTCTCTGAGACAGGACGCGCAAAGTGCGAGCGCGTTCGCGAATGATGGTTCCCGGGACGTGCGCTGCGAGAATCGCGCCCGCGGTGCCAGGCCGCGCGGAAAATGAAAACACATGGAGGTAAGTGAACGGCAGGCGCTCGATCAATTCGACGGTGTGCTGAAAATCTTCCTGCGTCTCTCCGGGAAAGCCGACGATCACGTCCGCGCCGATCGCAGCGCCCGGCACAATCCGCCGTATGCGTTTTACACGCTCGGCATAATGATCGGCGCGATACCAGCGATGCATGGCGCGAAGGATGCGGTCGGAGCCGGATTGCAGCGGCACGTGAAAATGGGGCGCCAAGCGATCCGAAGAAGCCACCAGCGATATGAGTTCTTCGGTGAGGTCCTCTGGCTCGATGGAACTTAGCCGAAGCTGTTCGAGGGGGGTTTCTTGCAGAATGCGAAGAACGACATCGGAAAGGCCGGCGCGCGGCGAGAGATCACGGCCGTACGCGCCAAGATTAATCCCGCTGAGAACGATTTCTCGCGAGCCTGAGCCGACAAGCTTTTGCACCTCTGCGACTACGACGGCGGGTGGCAGGCTGCGGCTGCGTCCGCGGACAAACGGAATCACGCAGTATGCGCAGCGGTTGTTGCAGCCATCTTGAATTTTTAATACTGGCCGGGTGCGATCGCCTTCGACCACCGCCGCCGGCGCGACTTGCACGGAGGTTTGCGCGAAGATGTCACCGGTTAGAATCTTGGCAGGCCCGCGCGCAAGCGACATTTGACCAGCGTCGAGCAAAGAGACCGGGACGAAGTCTTTTTCTGCGGCGAGCGCAGCGAACGCGACTCCTGCGCTGGATCGGGCGACTAGTTCACCGGCGATCTTGGGAATTTCGGTCTGGTGCGAGTTTCCAATCACCCAGCTGACACCATCGAGAGCGGCGATTTCCTCGGGAGCGCGTTGCGCGTAACAACCGGTAACGATGATGCGCGCGGCGGGGTTTGCGTGATGGATTTTTCGCACGGCGTCGCGTGTTTGGGAGTCCGCCGCGGCTGTTACCGTACAGGTGTTGAGCACGACGAAATCGGCAGAGCGGTGATCGTGGACGAGCATGAGCCCGCTTGTGAGCAATCCGTGGCGAAGCGCAGCAGTATCAGCTTCGGTTGCCCGACACCCGAAATTTTCAATACTAAATGTCGCCATAGGTCACAAGTCTCTTCAAGATCGGAGCGCGAAACACGGAATTATACCAGCGATCCGTAGTTACATTGGAATTCAAGCTGAAGGACTAAGGGAGGAAGGAGGGTTTTCTGACGTGCGGGAGGAGCGAAGCTAGGTCCCTACACCGCGACGTTGATAGCAGAGGAGGATCAGATCCGCTCGCCGGCGCACTCCGAATTTGGCGAGCAAATTGGAGACGTGGAATTTGACCGTACGTTCGGAAATATGCAAACGATCGCCCACTTCCTTGTTCGCAAGATTTTCGAGCAACGCACTGAGGACTTCCTGTTCCCGGCGGCTTAGCTCGGTAGGCGAATTCCCCCGCAACCGGCGCCCTTGGGTGGAAGTCAGAATTGAATCTACGAAACGCGAAAGCACGGTACGCGGCACCCAGAAACCGCCGGAAGCTACCAGCGGCAATGCACGCGGAAGCTGCTCGCGGGCTTCTTCATAATTCAAAATCCCTTTTACTCCCTGGCGGAGCAGAGTGTGGCTTTCCGCTTCCTTGAGATTGTCTCCAACGACCAGCAGTCGCGCCGTAGCGTTATGATCCAGGATGTTCGCGAGGAGCGCGCCTGTTGCTTGACGGGCGGCGTGAGCGTCCACAACGTAAACAGCTGCCCGAGGAACCTCAAGATTGCGGAGGTCCGGCGCCAGCATGGATTCAAGCTGCCGGGAAACGATCTGATAGCCGGAATCTGCGAGTACCCGGCGGAACTCTTCGAGCACCATGGGATGCGGCGACAGAAGACAAACCTTCAAATTCGGTTTGGCGGGCGCTTTTGCCATCGTGGTTAGGCTAACGGAATTGAACGACAGGGGCAAGATAGACAGCACGGGCGATTTCATAACAGACACGGGGTAATCAATAGGTCTCAGGCTACCTTAGACGGTTGGCTTTAAAGGAATTGCGACGGAACCGGGGTGATTTGCCGCTTGCCGGTTAACGATTTAATCAAGAGGGGAGGATTCATCGATCCGTTCAACATTTAAGTTTTCGACCTCCGCAATCTTGCGCTGTGGGCGCTTAGCCGGGATGCCGGCCTGGCGGACTTTGTAAAGCAGGGCGCGATAACTGATTTTCAAGATTTCGGCGGCCTTGCGACGATTCCAATGATTCGCCTGCAAAACCTTGAGAATCACATCGTGTTCCATGCGACGTGTTACTTGCTGGGCGATGCGCTTCAGCGGAATGTTACCGTCTTCATTCAGCTCGTAGGCAAAGTGCAATGGCTTTTTCTCGTGAATCTGATGGCGATCGGAATGGAAGGCTTCCTCCGATCCGAGGATTACATATCGCGCCATGCAATTTTCCAATTCTCGGATATTGCCGGGCCACTCGCGCTGATACAAGAGTTGGAGAACTTCCTTGGAAACCGGGCCTACTTCACGCTTGAAGCGACGATTGAATTGCTCGCGCAGATATTCGACGAGGTAGGGAATATCTTCGCGGCGCTCTCGAAGTGGAGGAAGCGTGAGCGTAATAACATTGATGCGGTAGAAAAGATCGGCGCGAAAACCGCCGCTTTCGATTTCCTTCGCAAGTATCCGGTTCGTGGCGCAGATTACGCGCGCGTCCATGCGCCTTTCTTCGTGATCGCCGATGCGGGTGAAGTGGCCGTCCTGTAGGACGTGCAATAGTTTGGCCTGGAGGCTGGCATCGAGTTCGGCGATTTCATCCAGGAACAGAGTGCCACCATGGGCTGTTTCCATGCGTCCGGGCTTCGAGTTGTCTGCACCGGTAAACGCGCCCTTCTGGAATCCAAACAGTTCACTTTCGAGCAGGGCTCCCGGGATCGCGGGACAATTCACCTTAACGAATGGACCTCCGCGCCACGGCGAAAGGTCATGAATAAATCGCGCCAGGACTTCCTTGCCTGTTCCGCTCTCGCCTAAAACCAGGACAGGAACATTCAAGCCGGCGGCGCGACCAATTTTCTGCTTGACTGCCTGCATCGTTTCCGACGGCCCGAAGTAAACATGGTCGGGGGGAAGTTCGACAGGATGAGTTTGAAGTAGAGCTTTTGCTTCCGCAGTAGATGCCATGAACGTCCAGGTACTCGGATTAAAAACGGATAAAGTATTCAGCCCCGTACAACTACTTTGCACACTGAACGCCAAACGGCGCCAAAGAGCGGGCTTTCAGTGGAACCGGGTTGGCGCGTCCTCGAGAATTCAATGCGCTTGTTTTCAGTATGTTGCCGGAGAAAACAAGGGGAACATCGCCTGCGAAGGAGGGTGCGTCATAGTACTTCGTTCGGCTAAAATTTAGAAAACCCTGGGCACTTTCGGGAAGGCAGTTTCCAATCCGGCCCTAACACCGCAACGGAGTTTCATTTTGGACTTCCAAAAAAGCCTACACTCAAGATCGCGGATCCCAGTTTAAGAAAGTTTTTACGAGACTGTAACGTACCTCTCGGGGATGGGGCGAAGCAGAAAGTTAGTATCTCGGGTGAAGGCGCGGACTCAACGCTGTGGAAAAATCAAAGCCTCCAACATATCCGCCCGCGCTTTTTGGTCCGAAGCAAATAGCTGAAGCAGGTCGGTGACGGAAATCATCCCGCGATAGCCTTTTTGATTGTCCAGCACCACCAAATGATAGATACCGTGCTGCTCCATCAATCGCAAGCAGTCTTCCAGCGAAGTCTCCGGCGTAGCGCTCACCAATTGACGCGTCATAATCTCCGAGACGTGCATCCAAGCGGGGCATTTATTTTCAGCAGCAACCTTGTCGGAAACATCGCTCTGTGAAATAACGCCGAGAAGAACGCCCTGTTTGTCGCAGACTCCGACAGCGCGAACCTGGCGCTCGCGAAGATAGCGAGCAGCGTCGTGAACAGTGGTTTCCTCAGAAACGAAATAAACTTCGCGGCGAGCAGCGATCAGGTCCGCTACCTTCATGGGCGCTCCTTGAACACTGAATTCCACACCGAGCAGTGCAGATGCGACTCCGCCGAGCCTACTCCCGGGTCGGGCACAATTGCAACACGCAACATAAGATTCCTGAGCTAAGACCTTGAGGTCAAGCGATGCAGTCTTGAACCGCTGGGAGAAACAATATTGATTCGGCCGGTGCCGTCAGAGATCACAAGGCACACGGCGAGTATGCTACAAGACAATTAGCCGTGCCACTGAGAGTAAGAAAGAGGTGTCCAGCGTACGGGAATTATCCCGGAGATGGAGATGGACACCGAAATGACAACGGACCGTGCAAATCCTCCCGTGTAGCAAAGTGCCAAACTAATTGGGAGATGTTTCGCCGCGAATGATATCGTATCGCTCGATCACAGCAGCGACTCCGATGGATTCACGCTGATCGTCCGTCTGCTTGTCAACGCGAACGACCCGCCCGTGGGCTCGAACAAAGACCTCGGTACCGCGCGTGATCTCAGCCGGCAGCGTAAGCGTGAAGTCAACTTCTGTGCCGGGAGCGAGATCCCTTTCCATGATGAAGTAAACGCCGCGGGTTGAAATATCCCGGGTCTGGCCATCATGGGCTCCGGGCTCGCGGTTAATGGGAAGCCGGACGCTTACAGGCAGCGAAAGGTCGTACCGGCGTGCCGTGCGACGTTCCGTCATACGTGCTGCTCCACCAAGATTAGTTTGATATTCACAGCATCCCCCGTCGATAAGAGTAGCAATCCCTATTCCAAAGCTGACTAAGTGTTTATCTCTGAATCTGCGCTAGCGACAACGGTGAATATTCTTCCTGGACGCCAGCCAAAAAGTGGCGTCCGGAACAAATCCTTTGAAAACAGTAACTACCGTTTCCCGAAATCCCAGCTGGGGGTGAGATCTCGGAGCCTGATGTTAGTGGAACTGGCGAAAGCCTCTGTCGGAGCGGAATACTAGACCAAGGAGGCTGAAGGAGGATAGTGCTATTTCTTTGAATGTGCCCTACATATGCAACACTTTGCCGTAATAGGACTAAGCCCGCTTTCACGCGGAAGCCGCTGTTCATTCCCCATTATGGGAATAGATGGACGTGATTTCGATTTGCAGTCCGACAGAGAAATCACGACTCTCGATCTGGCGCGAGGCCGGAATGGTACGACTCAGTTTCGAACTGCTTACGAGCTGCGAACGACAGGAGTCGCTTCCTTGGCCTCGGCTTCCTTGGCCTCGGCCTCTTTCGCCGCGGCTTCCCTGGCAGCTTTAGCAGCAGCCGAACGCGCGCCGCGTCCAGAATCCAAATTAAATTGGCGCATTTTGTAGAGCAGAGCTTTGTAACTGATGCCCAGCATCTTGGCGGCATCCTTGCGGCACCAATTTGTCTTCTCCAAAGCGTCGGCGATGGCTTCCATTTCTGCTTCGTCCTTCAAACCACGGACGAGCGCCTTGAGGCCCATCTCTTTGGGCACCGGAGAAGCTTCACGCGGAGTGAGGCGCTGCTGCTGACCGGTCATTTCAAGCAACTCGCGAAAACTGCCTTCGTCATCTTCGAGAATAACGTAACGTTTGACAAAGTTTTCCAGTTCGCGGAGATTGCCCGGCCACGGATAACGCAGTGCGGCTTCGATCAAATGCTTCGAAGGATCCGGAGCAGCTTTTTGATATTTCTCGCTGTACTTCACCAGGAAGTGGCGGAACAGCAACGGAATTTCCGCGGTGCGTTCGCGCAACGGCGGAATGTGAATAGAGAGAACATTCAGGCGATAATAGAGGTCTTCACGGAAGCGACCGGAACGCATCGCTTCTTTCACATCCATGTTGGTGGCGGCAAGAACGCGAACATCCACATTCACAACGGCGCGCGCGCCAAGCCGTGAATACTGGCCATCTTGCAGAACGTGAAGAAGTTTGGCTTGAAGATGCGGGCTCATTTCCGCGATTTCATCGAGAAAAATCGTGCCTTTGTTTGCGAGCTCGAATTTTCCGGGCTTGGAGCGAACCGCGCCGGTGAAGGCGCCTTGCTCGTATCCGAAAAGCTCCGATTCAAGCAGTTCGCCGGGGAGCGCGGCGCAATTCACCTTTACAAACGCCTGAACGCGGCGAGTGGAGCGAAGGTGAATCATGCGCGCCACTACTTCCTTGCCTACTCCGCTTTCCCCACTGATAAATACAGGGACGTCCACGGGAGCAATCTGCAGAATCTGTTGGCGAATCTTCAGCATTTGCGGGCTCGCGGCGAGGAAGGAAAGGTCCTCGGTAAGAGCTTCGCAATATTCGCGCAGCGCCTTGTTCTCGGAGCGTAGTTGCTGCTTCTGGCGGCACTTCAGGAACGCAGCATCGAGTTCGGGCTTCTCGAACGGCTTGGTAAGGTAATCGAGCGCTCCCAGTCGAATGGCTTCCACCACGGTGGTTACTTCATTCGAGCAGGAGAGCATGATCACGTTGAGCGTGCGATCCACTTGCATCAGTTGGCGCAGCGTCTCGAGCCCATCGATTTCCGGCATCAATACGTCAAGGATAATGAAGTGCGGTCTTAGACCCGCCCCGACCTTTTCCAGCGCTTCTTTGCCGCCCGGCACTGTTTCGACATCGTAGCCGTCCACTTCGAGCAGCGTCTGAAGATACTTGCGAATACTTGGTTCGTCATCTACTACGAGGATTTTCTCTTTTTCAGCCATCGATCGCATATTCCTGGGAACGAAACTAGTCCGCTCCTATAAATCAGTTTCTAAGTCACTCGACATTGATCGGGAGCAGGAATGAGAACGAACTCCCGCTTCCGACCACGCTATCAACCCATACTTTTCCGCGATGGGCTTGAATCAGGCGCTTTGTGATCGCCAGTCCCAAACCCATGCCGGAAGAAGACGGATCCACGCGCACGAATTCTTCAAAAATTTCCTGATGAAATTCAGCGGCGATTCCACCGCCTGTATCCGTAACCGAAACTAAAACACTGTTTGCGCGCATACCCGCGTCGCGGCGGCGATCGGTAGAAGGCGAAGCCTCGGAAACACGCCGCTCCCAAAAATGCGGCTCCGCAATCATCGTGACACAGCCTTCCGCCGGCGTATGCTTCAAAGCATTATCGAGCAAATTCGCCACACACTGCTGTACTTTCTGATAATCGAACTTGAAAGAAGGCAGGTCCGGATGAACCTTTATTTCCAGGTGCACCTTGGCGCGCTGAAAGGCATCCTGCCAGCGGCAGGTGAGATCGTTGATGCAATCGCGCAGATCATTTTCACGCAACTGCAGCATGAGTTTGCCGCTTTCGAGCGCTGAATAGTTCAGGAACATGGAAACGAGCCTGACCAGTCGGTCGCAGCTTTCTTTCGATTCCTGCAGCATTTCGCGCTGCCGCTCGGTGAGTTTTCCTAGCGATCCGGAGAGGAGAAGATCGTAATAACCCTTCATAACGGCCAGCGGCGTTTTCAGTTCATGGGCGGCTGACGCCAGAAAAACCGTTTTCTGCCGGTTCACTTCCTGAAGACGCAGGTAGGCGGCGAGCAAATTTCGATACGTGATCTCCCGCTCCTGCATTAATTCCTGAACCGTTTGCCGCATCTCCGCTTCGTTAGCCAGCGTTTGAGATGGAACTGGCTCCACGTAAACGACCAGCCAATCCGGCTCCGGCAACCAACGAACCCTTGCACGGCTTTTCCCGGCAGGAGAATCAATCTGAAGATTTACTTCCTGTTCACCATTTTCGAGCTGGTCAACAACACCTTTGCGGTCGGTGTGCAAAATGTCGCTGAACAGATTCAGTTCCAATCTCGAAGTCGTTTTTGGTGAATTCAACCGATCTTGGGCGTGCAGGTTGGTAAACAAAATTCGCCCGGCGCGGTCTGCGACCACTAACGGGCGGTCAAATGCGTCCAATAAGCTCGCGACCAGATGAAAAACCTGCTGGCCTGTGGCTTGCGGGTCGGTTGTAAGACTGTTCGTCAATTCCCCTCCCGGGGACGCGGCACAAAGACACCACTCTTGAGCTTTCGCTACGACGAAGGGGGCCGCACTCAAGAATATTCATGCTCGCAAAGGGCGAAAAGGGAGTCAATGGTAAATGCGTTCTAGTTTGCACAAAGTTGGAAAAGGAATGGAGTATATTTGCCCAATTCACTGCGGGGTTGCAACTTACCGCAGATTCAATAGTCTCATAACACCATGATTATAAGTGGCTTGCTGGAAACGCTGTCTCAGAAAGAGACTTGCACTCAAATTGCGTACTAGTGTGAGTACTAAAACTGGGGTACTAATGAACTCGACGGAAAATGTTCTTCACCACAAAGTAAGTATGTCCCCTCTCTACGAAGAGCGAAGGCGATTCCAGCGGATACACCTCCAGGTGCCGATGTTCATTCGCGGCAAGGATGCGCACGGCGAGCAGTTCCTTGAGCTTGCCAAGACCTTAGATGTCAGTGGCTTAGGTGCCTTTCTTACGTGTCCGCGCTCATTAGCCGTTAGCGAGATTATCACTCTAACAATCCCTGCGCCGTCCATTACCTCGTCCGGTTTAATTCCGGCCGGCATGCCACCGATTCAAGCCCGGGTAAAAAGACAACAACAGGCCGGAGATGTCTACCTTGTCGGCGTCGAATTCTTGAAGCCGATTGGCTAATTCTTTTCCACATCCCTTCCGACACTTCGGGCTTTTCCACATCTTCCCGGAGATCAAGACGTGACCTTGCCACAAAGTGGAAGGTTTTTCGCAAGACGTTGAAGGTAGTTCGCCATTGACGTGAGTTAGAAAACGTGTAATTTTCTTCCTTGCAGCAACTTACATATCTCTACTCCTCCCGCATTCCTGGCCCGGGGATTGGACTGTCCCTTGCTGTAAGTCCCCTGCCCCCGCAGTGGCCCCTTAGTCAGGGAAGAGTATTGCTATTTTCCGGAACCCACTGATGCCCCAACCCGGCGAATCTTTGCCTACACAACCCTTGGCCGAAGACTCGTACCTAGAGGTGCTCGCGGAAACTCTTGAGAGCCTCGAGGATTCGGTTCGCGGGCAATTTCTGCGCCAATTTTTCCGTACGATCGCGCAAATAGATCTCACCGAAGCCCAAGGCAATGAATATTGGGAACGGATATTATTGCGGCGTCGAGAGCTAGCCGAAAGCATTGGGAAAAAAGTCTCGTTGAAAACAGCGATGGTAGATGTGCTGGCTTCTACGAGTTTTCTGCGCGTCCCCATCCTGATGGAGTATGAAGAATTCAAGAAACTGCAAATCAATGCCGCCACCGACCCGCTTACAGGCCTGTACAACCGGCGCCTCTTCGATGAATACTGTGACAAAGAACTGAATCGCGCGAAACGCTACGGGCAGCAGCTGGCTGTAGTGATCCTCGATGTGCACAAGCTCAAGGAAGTGAACGACAACCACGGCCACTTACAAGGCGACCAGATACTGCAGCTCGCCGCAGCTACCTTGAGGAAAACATTACGCGCATCCGACTTCGCGTTTCGCATTGGCGGGGACGAATTTGCGCTGCTTTTGCCGCAGACAGATTCAGAACAAGCCACGACGCTTTGCCGCCGCGTTCGGACGCAGTATGAAGGTGACGTCCATTCTTTGAAATTAGACCCCGGCGTCACACTGGACTTTGGTATCGCCGTCCAGCCGCAGGATGGCGAGCAGAAAAGTGTTCTAATGGGTGTGGCCGACGATCGCCTATACGAACTCAAAAACATGGGGCGGAGAACGACGCGCGTAATTCCGCTGACCTCCCAGGCGCCGCGAGGAGATGCTGGAAGCGAAGCTACAGCGCAGCGCGATCCAGCTTCGCGTTCTCCGAAGGAAACTCGCCCGCGCCCGCGACCAGAAGCCTCTTCTCCGCCGCTCCATGATTTACCTTCGCCTGAAAGCGAGCGCGTTCCGCTCCGCGACAGTTCAATCCAGCCGCAGCATCAGGGCCGGACGGCCCAGCCTCAACCTCCGCAATTGCAAAACGTAACCGGTCCGCAGACCGCTGGAACAAATCCCGCTGCACCTTCTTCATCGCGAATCGAAAAGCGTAAATGGGAACGTGTGTCGCTCGCCGGAACAAAAGCCTACGCGTTGTTGACGGAAACTGACAAGAGAACGGCAACTTTGGTTGATTTGAGCTATGGTGGTGTCGCGCTGATGCTCGAAAAGGGCGTGGAACTTCCGGACCAGTTCAGCGCAATTCTGCACGTCCCCATCTTGCCACCAGTACGCGTGATTTTGCGCAAGACCCATACGCAACGGCTCGATGCTGATCGCGAGCGCGTCGGTTGCTCTTTCGTTTCTTAGTCCCTCGCTCAAGCATGCACGCTTCAGCTGTTGGTCTGCCGCAGCTTGGAAAATTTGCGGTAATGCCATATAATTGGTGTTCCCGCGGACCTAGCGACGCGACCGTGTGTCTAAGCTTCTTGGGTTGCGCAGACCGGCCAGCAGGGAGGAGCGTCCCATGAAAGAAGGAATCCATCCCGATTATCACGCCGTGAAGGTGCATTGCGCCTGCGGCAACACGTTTGACACCCGCTCGACGATCAAGGGCAATATGATCCGCGTTGAAATTTGCTCGAACTGCCACCCGTTTTTTACCGGTAAGCAGAAGTTGATCGATACGGCCGGCCGCGTGGAACGATTCCAGAAGAAGTACGCGGACAAAGCAGCCTCACTGAAAAAGTAGCGGAGCTTTTTGTAATTCTCAACAGCAGTTTAAAAGCTCCCGGGCTAAATCCCGGGGGCTTTTTTATTTCCGCTGAACTGAAACGGCTCCCGCGCGGTGTACAATGCTAGAAAGTGGCCACGCAATTTTATCCATCGTCGGACGCATCCGCCGGAACCCAGATGGAAACTGCTGCGCCCCGTGTAACACTGCGAAATTATTTTGCGCATCCTTTTGACTCTGCGATCGCGGCGGCCCGCACGTGCTACTCGCCACGCATCATCGGCGCAGAGGAAATTACCGACAAGCAGCGAGTGACGATCGGGTCGGCCACCTACTACGGCGGACATCACACCGTATTTCAGCACGCTCATTTCGAATTCGGGCTGGAAAATATCAGCCGGCAGTTCGTCTGGTCATTTCTTCACGCGCATCCGTTTTATAACTCCGAACAGCAAAGCCAGCGTTACGTGCGTCTGGATCGCGCGCAGGCTTACGTGCCTGCGGAGAGCACGCATTTCGGCGCATCCGAGCGTGCGATCTACGAAAAAGCTGTCACTCGCGCATGGAATCACTACCGTGAACTTACACGCGTGCTACAACCGAACGCTCGCGACATTCTTGCGGATATATGGCACGTCAGCGAAATGTCACATCCGAAGCGCGTGCAAAAAGTGGAACGTCAGTCGGAAAAACGCGCGATCGAAGTCGCGCGTTACGTTTTGCCGGTGGCCGCTTTTACAACCATGGTGCACACGCTTTCGGGCATCGTCCTGCATCGGCTCTGGCGGATGCACGCGGCGAGTGACACGCCTTCGGAAGCGCGCCTTGTGATTGGCGAGATGGTGGCGCGCGTCCGTGAAGTGGATCCGCAATTCTTCGATCGCTTCGATAATGCGCCAATGGACGAACCGCCAGAATGGCAGGCGCCAGTACACGATGGCGAGGCATTCTCGCGCGAATTTGACGCAAAGCTGGCGGGACTGACATCGCGCCTTGTTGATTATCCGCCGCGCGCCATTCCGGTGATGGCCGATGCCTACCGCGCGGTAATGGGCTTAACGGTTGCGGAGTGCACAGATGCAGAAGCGCTGGACCGCATGCTGAATCCGGCGCGCAACCCCTACCGACGCGAAACGCTCGACATTGGCGTGCACGCGCCCATGATGCGCGCACTGCAACACGCCAATTTCACCTTCTCCAAAAAAATCAGCCACACTGCCGACAGCCAAGACCAGAGGCACCGTATGGTTCCCGGCTCGCGCCCGCTGCTGACTTTGGCCGACACACGCTCGCCCGATTACGTCGCGCCCATGTTGATTCGAGACAACCAGCGCGCGATGGAAATTTACGAACTCGCGATGGAAGAGGCGTGGGCAGCGAAAAACGAATTGCTCGACCGCGGCGTTCCGTTGGAATTCGCGCTGTACCTGCTGCCCAACGCGAAGGCGATCCGGCTGGTGGAGTCAGGGTCGCTGCTGCATTTGCTGCACAAATGGACCATGCGCACGTGTTTCAACGCGCAGGAAGAAATTTATCAGTCGTCGATTGAAGAAGTGGAGCAAGTGCGCGCAGTTTTGCCGGAACTCGCGCGCTACATCGGCCCGCCCTGCCATTTACGCGCGGGCATTTCGACGCCAATCTGCACCGAAGGTTCGCATTTCTGCGGCGTGAAGGTCTGGCTCGATTTCCCCAATATCCAGCGTCGCATATGACGCGTAGCGGCAGCCTGGCGTATTACCTCACCGCATGGATTTGCGGGTGCTTCTTCATGAGCCTTTCTGTCTGGACTAAAGACTTGTTCGGAGCTGCCGCGAACAACGCATTTTCAACGCACTCCGTATTCGGGCTCATCTTTTTTTATTTTTATGGATTGGTCTTCGGGGCAATAGCTGCGCTCACCGGAGCATTTCTTCTGCGACGCGTTATGGCAGCGCTCAAATGCATGACGGCGAGCCATTGGGCAGTCGCCGGAACGATTTTAGCTCCCGCAGTTATCGCGATACTTGGACTGTGGGGACGGCACGTCGGCATAGACGAACAAAGCGGCATGCGCGTCGTCAGGATCATCACCTTCGGCCCGAAGATTGTGGTGGACGCTGGATGGTGGCTCGCAATTCCAGCAGGGACCGCGACTGCGTACTTGCTGTGCCGAGTACAGCGGGCATTCGCAGGTCAACAGGCGCCACAACCTTCCTAGACTCGGGTGTGGTTACGAACTGAAAAAGCAATGCGCTCAGCGCTTGATGATGCGGGTCATGTTGGGCGAGATAAGCTCATATCGAATGCCGCGCCAGCGGATTCGTTTGGTAAGCAGGGAAGCAATAAAATTCCAAGCAAAAAGGAATGGGACAATGGGCGCGAGGACGAGGAACGCCCAGCTCGTTTCCTGCAGCTTGCCTTTCCACTCTGGAATCGCCTCATTGATCGCCACGATGCGCAATACACCCTTCATTGCGGCAAGCAAGGGAACGGCCAAGGCCACGAGCACCAACTGGCTCCATGGATCGCCGTCAATCATCAGATAAATGATCACAAAAATGGCATACAGCAGGGTGACGGCATAGGCAAGGTGCGTTAGTCCGCCCAGCAACCATCTGCGGTTCGAATATACCCGCGCGATCAGCATTTGCCGATTTGTGAACTCGAGCAGTTCCTCCCAATTCCATGGATGCAGAGTAGCGGCAAAACATTCAGGACAAAAAACGATGGGCTTGCCTGCTTGGTCGAGTGCTGAAGTCAGAGCGAAGTCATCGCTGACAGCGCCTTTCCATGCTTCCAACACATTCACGTCTTCGAAAGTTTTGCGCCGAATCGCTGTGCCGCCACCCCAGCAAAAATTCTCCTTAGGTTTCCCCAGAAGTGTGGCCACCGATGCATTCCACGCCGATGCCAGGCCGCTGGCCAACAAATTTCCTCCGGATGCGCCCGGAAATATCCAACGGTAGGCGGTGGTGGCGCCGATGCGGGCGTCCTGAAGAGGAGCAATGAGTTTCGTGAGCCAAGCACGCGGGAGCCGCACGTCGGAATCGGTGAAGACGAGAACTTCGAAGTTTTCGGGCAGCGCCTCGACCGTGCGGCTCAGGTTGAACACTTTCTCGCCACAATCTTCCGGTGGCCCGGCGATCAGAATGTGGACAGTGCGCTGGCTAGCAGCTTTCACACGCTCAATAATTTTCAAGGCGGGATCAAGGCTCGTTGCCAGCGTCAGATAGATCTCATAATTGGGATAGTCAAAGCGCGTGAGCGCCATCAAATTTTCTTCCAGGCCGCGCTCGTTCCCCTTGCAAGGGCAAATCAGCGCTGCGAGCGGGGTGTAAAATCCAGCGTGAGACGCAAGCCGCTGCCTCACCATTCGCATCCAGGTAAAGCCGTTCCAGAGGGAGTACAGCCCGAAGGCAATTTGCAGAACTACAAGGACGTAGAAAAATTCTTGCACGAGCGCGAGGATAGCAAAATCGACGGGTCTGGTGCACGATATCGCGGATTGACTTGCCAAGCTCGTAACGGTAGACTCGCGCAAATTCTGAGGTAGTTCCCCGGCTCAAATTCCACCTGGAGGATTTTCATGTCCCAACCTGCACCTCAAGCGGTGAACGAGGCTAAGCTGCACGAGTTCGTTATGAAGGCCGTTGGCGAAATGGGAGCAGCGATGAATGCTGCGCTCATCATTATCGGCGACAAACTGGGGCTTTATAAAGCGATGGCCGGAGCGGGCCCAATGACCTCAGCCGAGGTCGCCAGAAAAACGAAAACTACTGAAAGGTACGTCCGCGAGTGGCTCTCGGCGCAGGCCGCCGGCGGATTTGTCACCTATGACGCGGCGTCCGAAAAGTTCACGCTACCACCGGAGCAAACCATGGCGCTCGCGGATGAACAAAGCCCCGTTTTCCTTCCCGGGTTTTTCGAGATTGTCGCCGCTTGTATAAAGGACGAGCCAAAAGTCACCGAAGCTTTCCGCACGGGCAAAGGACTGGGCTGGCACGAGCACGATCACTGCCTCTTCGCCGGAACCGAGCGGTTCTTTCGTCCGAACTACCGCGCGCACCTAGTGAGCGAATGGATTCCCGCGCTCAGCGACACGCTTGCGAAACTGAAGGCCGGCGCGCGCGTCGCCGATGTCGGCTGCGGATTGGGAACCTCGACCATTCTGATGGCGGAGGCCTATCCGAAATCGACGTTCGTGGGCTTCGATTATCATCCGCAATCCATCGAGATGGCCCGGGAAGCCGCGACCAAGGCAGGCGTGTCCGACCGCGTGAAATTCGAGGTTGCTAAGGCGAAGGACTATCCAGGCAAAGGATATCAACTGGTTGCGTTCTTCGATTGCCTACATGATATGGGCGATCCCGAAGGTGCGGCTCGGCATGTGCTGCAAAGCCTGGATTCGGATGGCGTGTGGATGATCGTGGAACCGTTTGCTCACGACAAGCTACAAGATAATTTGAACCCGATCGGCCGCGTGTTTTACGGGGCTTCCACAATGTTGTGCACCCCGGCCTCGCTTTCGCAGGAAGTGGGACTCGGGTTGGGAGCGCAAGCCGGAGAAGGGCGGCTTTCCAAGATCCTGAAAGGCGCGGGATTCACACGCGTGCGCCGCGCTGCGGAGACGCCGTTCAATATCGTGCTCGAAGCGCGCCCGTAGGCATCGTCAAGCTCCGCTAGTTTCGGCGGTGGTGGGAAAAAACCTTGTGAAGAACCCGGTCGGCGGCGGTGTTTAACTCCAGCTGGAATTTTCCAGCCGCCCGGCGGGCTTGTTCCATTAAAGATGGATCGAGCAACAGCGCTGTGCGGTCCACAAAAGGGCCGGAGGCGACAGCGCGCGTCGTGCGTCCGGCTTGCCTGCGCGGCTCCCGCTGCGTGAGGTCCTCGTAAAGCTCCAGGTCGCGCCAAAATTCCCGGGCGTCGTCGTCGCTCCAATTCAGAGCGTGGCCGAGAGCCACGAAAAACTCTTCGCGGAAAAGATCGAGCAAAGGAATGGCTAGATCCAAACTTGGTTTTTTGGAGTGTTTGACCTTCGTAGCCTTGCTCCCGTTCTTCGGATTCTTCCTGAAACCCCGCTTTGGTTCGCGAACGTTAACGCGCACTTTCAATCGGGCGGGCAGAACGTCCGCGGCGCGCAGAACCATGGCGAGAATGGCCTCCCGCCGAATCGTTTCGAGTTGCTCGTGGTAGTGCGCGGGCTGGTCGGCGCGTCCCGGCCGGCGGTTTTGGGCCGCATACATGTCAAGGAAGCGCGGGACCATCTCGTTGTGATCGAGAGTGGCCAGCAAGAGCGCCGCGGCTTCGCGGGCGCGCACCACGAGTTCTCGGGAGCGGTAGGGCATTCAGAAGTTTCTAGCTGTACGCGATTGCTGGCTGGGCCGCAATAGGAAAGCCCGGGTGTGCGCTAAAGGAAAAGGCCCGGGATATTATTCCCGGGCCTTTGGCTGTTTCTGTTATCTGAACTGACGTAGGTTTTAGTGGACCGGACTGACGGGACCAATTACCGGCAATTGCTCCCCTCCGGTGACTGGCCGCACAGGCTTTTTCTCGAACTTGCCGAGCGCAATCTCGAGCGCCTGTTCCGCCGTACGCACGAAGTGAATCTTCATTCCTTCGAGCATCTCGGCCGGCAAATCCTCGAGCACATTCGGCTCATTCTCCGACGGAAGAATTACCTCGCGTATGCCCGCGCGCTTCGCCCCGAGAACCTTCTCCTTGATTCCCCCGACTGGAAGTACGATGCCGGAGAGCGAAATTTCCCCGGTCATTGCGACACGCGGCCGAATAGCTCTTCCGGTCAAAAGGCTGACAAGCGCCGTGACCATGGCCACGCCTGCAGACGGACCGTCTTTCGGGATCGCGCCCGAAGGAACGTGCACGTGCAGGTCGAGTTTGCGGAAGAAATCCGGATCGATGTCGTAACGCTCGGAGTTGGACCGCACCCAGCTTAACGCCGCGCGCATCGATTCCTGCATCACCTCGCCCAAATGCCCGGTCATGGTGAACTGCTTGCCGCCGCGCATTTTGCTGGCTTCGATGAAAACGATGTCACCGCCCGCCGGCGTCCAAACCAAGCCCACCTAGACTCCAGGTTTTGTGACTCGTTCCTCCACTTCCTTCTCAATCCGCACTTTTTGCACGCCCAGCGTTTCGCGAATCACTTCAGGCGTGACGATGTGCTTTTCCATCTTGCCTTCAGCAATCCGGCGAGCCTGCTTGCGTATGAGCGTCGCGAGTTCACGCTCAAGGTTACGCACACCTGCCTCGCGCGTGTAGTGAGCGATCAGGTCATGCAAAGCCTCATCTGTGAACTCAATCTGCTCGCCCAGCACGATGCCATGCTCCTTCGTTTGCCGCGGGATCAAGAAACGCTTTGCGATTCCGATCTTCTCTTCCTCGGTGTAACCGGCGAGTTCGATGATCTCCATGCGGTCCCGCAACGGCTCCGGAATGGGATCCATCCAGTTCGCGGTGGCCACAAAGAGAACCTTCGACAAGTCGAACGGCACGTCGAGATAGTGATCGCGGAACGTGGAATTCTGCTCCGGGTCGAGCACTTCCATCAACGCCGCTGACGGGTCGCCGCGGAAATCGCGTCCGAGCTTGTCCACTTCGTCCAGCATGAACACCGGATCGAGCGTCTCGGCACGGCGTATTCCCTGGATGATCTGCCCCGGCAGAGCGCCGATGTACGTGCGCCGGTGGCCGCGGATCTCCGCCTCGTCGTGCATTCCGCCTAGCGAAATGCGGACGAACTTGCGGCCCATGGCGCGAGCAATCGACTTTCCAAGCGAAGTTTTCCCCACGCCTGGAGGCCCGAGAAAGCAAAGGATCGGACCTTTCATTCCGGGCTGCAGTTTCTTCACCGCGAGGTAATCGAGAATGCGCTCTTTCACCTTGGCGAGATCGTAATGATCCTCGTCCAGAATCTCCTGCGCCTTGGGGATGTCAATGTCCTCGGTACCGGATGTCTTGTTCCACGGCAGCGAGGTCATCCATTCCAGATAGGTGCGTGCAACCATGTACTCCGCGGAAGCCGGTGTCATCTTCGCGAGGCGCTTCAGCTCGCGCTCGCATTCCTTCTTGGCTTCAGCGGTCATACCCGATTCTTCCACTTTCTTGCGAAGCTCTTCGATCTCCGCCTGCCCATCATCGGATTCGCCGAGCTCTTTTTGAATCGCCTTCATTTGTTCGCGAAGCAGGAATTCGCGCTGCGTCTGATTCACTTGTTCCTGAACCTGCTCGTGAATCTTGTTGCGCAGCTCGAGCACTTCGCGCTCTTTGGTCAGCTCATTGATCAAAGTCTCCAACCGCTTCTTGACGCTGAACGTTTCGAGCAGCTCTTGCCGAATCATGGTGCTGAGCGACGGCAAAGTAAAAGCGACGAAATCCGCCAAGCGCCCGGGTGAATCCTGGTTCATCACTTCGGACTGCAGATCGTCGGAAAGCTGGGCTGAACGCGTCACCACATCGCGAAACAATTCCTGCACGTTTCGCTCGAGCGCCGTCAATTCTGCATCGCTCTGATTTTCTAGGTCAGATTGTGCTTCGATACGCGCCCGGAGGAACGGCTTCAACGTAATGACTTCCGTAACGCGAATTCGCTGCAGACCTTCCAGAAACGCAACGATGTTTCCGTTGGGCATCCGGACCATCTTGTGAACTCTCGCCAGTGTTCCCACGTTATGCAAGTCCGAACCGATAGGAATCTCGATACGGGGATCGAGCTGCGCCACCACTCCCAGCAGTTTCTCCGGTCCTTCAAGAGAATTCAGCAGGGCAAGTGAACTTTCTCGGCCGACCGGCAAAGGCATTACCGCTCCTGGAAACAGGACGGTGTCGCGCACGGGAAGAATAGCGAGCTCTTCTGGGATAACACGATTTGGTTTACTCACCTTGTCCCCCTTGAACACAATAGCCGACTGCTTCCTATGACAACTTAATCGGCTTCCAGTAACTTTAGATGCAAAAAAATATGAAAAGGCTCGCTCGCACTTAGTTTGTATCTATAAGATATATTGATAGTAACAGACTAAGACTTAGAGCGTCAAAAAACGCGTGATCGGAGTTCTCAGATCTATAACCTGTGAGGCATTGAGGGAACGAGACTTACCAGCCTCAGCGGGCTGGGACGAGGAGCGCGAGGCGGAGCTCTCTCTAGATCAGTAGAAAAGAAAAAGGCCGCGCCGGTAAACCGGGGCGGCCTTTGAATTTTAATCCTGGCGGTGACCTACGTTCCCGCGCCGTTACCAGCGCAGTATCATCGGCCCGGCAAGGCTTAACTTCCGTGTTCGGGATGGGAACGGGTGTGACCCTTGCGGTAAGACCACCAGGAAACTCGTGATGCTTGCGAGGTTCGTGCAAGCAAAGAAATTTCCGGGAAAATTTGAAACTGAAAGAAGCTGGAAAAACAAACCGCTAATTTCCACTTAAGAATATAGCAATGTGGAAAGAGCGACTTTCCGCGCGACGTGTACCCGTCGTCATCCCGATAAATCGGGACTCCTCAGAGTGCCCATCCTTTCGGATGGTCACGCGTTGGGAAAGTTTTATGGTTAAGCCGAACGGCCGATTAGTACGGGTTAGCTACACGCATTACTGCGCTTCCACCTCCCGCCTATCAAAGTCGTAGTCTTCGACTGGCCTTCTTACCCCCCCGCAGGAGGGTTGGGAAACCTTATCTCGAGGCGAGCTTCTCGCTTAGATGCTTTCAGCGATTATCTCTTCCGGACTTCGCTACCGAGCGATGCCACTGGCGTGACAACTCGATCACAAGAGGTCCGTCCATCCCGGTCCTCTCGTACTAGGGACAGCTCCTCTCAAGTTTCCTGCGCCCACACCAGATAGGGACCGAACTGTCTCGCGACGTTCTGAACCCAGCTCACGTACCGCTTTAATAGGCGAACAGCCTAACCCTTGGGACCTTCTACAGCCCCAGGATGCGATGAGCCGACATCGAGGTGCCAAACCTAAGCGTCGATGTGAACTCTTGGCTTAGATCAGCCTGTTATCCCCGGCGTACCTTTTATCCGTTGAGCGATGGCCCTTCCACGCAGAACCACCGGATCACTAGATCCCACTTTCGTGCCTGCTCGACCTGTGTGTCTCGCAGTCAACCCGGCTTATGCTCTTGCACTCCACGGCGGGTTTCCAATCCGCCTGAGCCGAGCTTTGAGCGCCTCCGTTACCATTTAGGAGGCGACCGCCCCAGTCAAACTACCCGTCTGGCCGTGTCCTTCGACCCGTCTAGGGCCGTAAGTTAGAGCGACAGAACTATCAGGGTGGTATTTCACCGTTGCCTCCCCCTCAGCCGAGACCGAGGGTTCCCAGGCTCCCACCTATCCTACGCAGGCAGTACCGTTAATCATGACCAGAGTGCAGTTAAGGTGCACGGGGTCTTTCCGTCTAGATGCGGGCATCCGGCGTCTTCACCGGAACCACAAATTCGCCGAGCCGTTCGCCAAGACAGTCGTTCGATCGGTACGCCATTCGTGCAGGTCGGAACTTACCCGACAAGGAATTTCGCTACCTTAGGACCGTTATAGTTACGGCCGCCGTTCACCGGGGCTTCAGATCAAGCCTTCGCTGCCTTGCGGCAGCTAAGCCCTCCCTTTAACCTTCCGGCACCGGGCAGGCGTCACCCCCTATACGTCGTATTCGACTTAGCAGAGAGCTGTGTTTTTGTTAAACAGTCGCCGAACGCATTTCACTGCGGCCCCCTCGGGCTATAAACCCTAGCGGGGCACCCCTTCTCCCGAAGTTACGGGGCTAATGTGCCTAGTTCCTGAGCGAGCGTTCTCTCGAGCGCCTGTGGATATTCACCTTGTCTACCTGTGTCGGTTTGAGGTACGGGCACCATCCGAACTCCTTAGAGGTTTTTCCTGGCAGCGTGAAATCAGAGACTTTGTGGCCGTGTGGCCTCGGACCTGGTCTGACCGTTGAATGACCCCGTGGATTTTCCTGCGGGATCCGGCTTACACCAAGACATCGGGACGTCCATCACCCGACTCCCCTATCCTTCTGCGTCACCCCATCGTCAAACGTTCGTATGGCGGGGCAGGAATGTTGACCTGCTGTCCATCAGCTACGCCTCTCGGCCTCACCTTAGGACCCGCCTAACCCTGAGCGGATTAACCTTCCTCAGGAAACCTTAGACTTTCGGCGACACGAGTTCTCATCGTGTTTATCGCTACTTATGCCGGCAGAGTCTCTTCCATTGCGTCAAGTAGTTCTCTCGATCTACCGTCGAACACAATAGAATGCTCCCCTACCAAATGACGAATTCCCGTAGGAATCGTCAATTCCGCAGCTTCGGTCGCAGACTTAGCCCCGTTGGATTGTCGGTGCGTGAACACTTGACCAGTGAGCTGTTACGCTTTCTTTAAAGGATGGCTGCTTCTAAGCCAACCTCCTGGCTGTCTGTGCGCTCACACGTCCTTTCCCACTTAGTCTGCAGTTTGGGACCTTAGCTGGCGGTCTGGGTTCTTTCCCTCTCGACCACGGAGCTTATCCCCCGTAGTCTCACTCCCGTACTGTTGTACACGGCATTCGGAGTTTGATTGGATTCGGTATCCTGGATGGGACCCTAGTCCATTCAGTGCTCTACCACCGTGGCAAATCATACGAGGCTGCCCCTAAAGGCATTTCGGGGAGAACGAGCTATCACGGAATTTGATTAGCCTTTCACCCCTACCCTCAGCTCATCCGAGCGATTTTCAACTCACACCGGTTCGGTCCTCCAGTCGCGGTTAAGCGACCTTCAACCTGGCCAAGGGTAGATCATCCCGCTTCGCGTCTATTCCCACACACTGAACGCCCTATTCGGACTCGCTTTCGCTACGGCTCGCTTGCGCTTAACCTCGCGTGTGAGAATAACTAGCCGGCTCATTAAGCAAGAGGCACGCCATCAGGCTTTCCGGATCCGAAGACCCGGCATTGCCCTCTGACTGCTTGTAAGCATACGGTTTCAGGTTCTATTTCACTCCCCTCGCAGGGGTGCTTTTCGCCTTTCCCTCACGGTACTAGTTCACTATCGGTCGCCAACGAGTATTTAGCCTTGGAGAGTGGTCTCCCCAGATTCCCACGGGGTTTCTCGTGCCCCGTGGTACTCAGGATACCGCTTCGAGTCCGGTAAGCTTTCGGTTACGGGGTTTTCACCCTCTTTGACCCTGCTTTCCAGCAGGTTCACCTAGCCTCCGGATTGGTAACTCTACTCACGCGGTCCTACAACCCCGGGATGTAAACACCCCGGTTTGGGCTGTTCCGATTTCGCTCGCCGCTACTATCGGAATCTCAATTGATTTATTTTCCTCCAGGTACTGAGATGGTTCACTTCCCTGGGTTGACTCGCACCCGCCTATGTATTCAGCGGGCCGTAACCTGGTTTTACCAGGATAGGTTTCCCTATTCGGAAATCCCCGGATCAAAGCCTGCTTGCGGCTCCCCGAGGCTTATCGCAGCTTGCCACGTCCTTCTTCGTCTGTTGGCGCCAAGGCATCCACCGTACGCCCTTAGTAGCTTAACCATAAAACTTACCCAACACGTCTCGACCCCTTGCGAAATCGAAACCCTGAAAACCGTCCAACGAAAGGTCTTGCAAGCCATTCGGGGATGTACTTCAGGGGTGACGCGCTCTTCCGGACTTCTTTCGAAACCTGGAAATTCACGCGCTGAACCAATGCGAGGCAAGTTCGCCTTTCCACATTGCGCTACTCTCGAGCAAAAATTTGCGGTTTATTACGCCATGCGAACTTGAAATCGCATAACGTAATGCCAGCTTCTTTCAGTTGTCAAAGATCGTCGTTCCGCTCATCAACTTCCGATCGGAACGTCTCCGCTCCCGGCGGAGCGCGTCTTCGGTTTGGGGCCGAAGCCGCGGGAAATAAAAAACCCGGCGTCGAGCGCCGGGCGAGTCCGTCCACTACCTGGCCACTCAGTGAGCGGCTCTAGGACGGAAGTGCTCGATGCTCGAATTCGTTCTACCCGGTGTTAGTAACCAACTTCACCTCTTGGGCAGACCCGGTCCGTCAGGAGAATCCCCGGCAAACGAGGGGCCACCGACATCAGGAGAGTATATCAACTTTTCGAATTCCGTCAAGTACATCCGAATTATTTTCCCGGAAATTTTCCATGGTTTGCGCTGTGGATTTCGCCGGCATCTGTGGAAATCCAGCGCCACTGTAGCCCTTGTCGTGCTTGAGCAATCCTTGGCGCAACGCAATCTGCGTCCAACCCGGGCATTCTACCTGTTTCTCACGCCGCAGCGCCATCTTTGTAAATGGCCGCTACGATCAAGCCTAGGATGACGAGTTGAATCCCTCCGGCGACCATCCACTTTACCGCGAGCATGTGCGGCACAAGGTACACCACGTACTCGCTTAAGGAATATGGGATGACGGTCATGAAAGTCATCACGATTCCATAGCGAATGCCTTGCGGCATCCACGGCTTGTTTTCGCGTCCGCGCGCGTAAATATAAGCAAACATCGCCGCAAAAAAGAACTGGCCCAATGCCATGGCCCAGAATCGATGCATGATCTGTTCGGCGTTGCGATGGCTCAGCGGGATGGCATCGTAATCCGGCATCAGCCAAACGCTATGGACCAAGTAATTCGTGGCCATCAGAACAACGTAAGCTACAAAGATCGCGATAATTAGCTTTTTCATGGTCATTTTTTCCTCCTACTCAGATTTGGCCCACGGCACAACCGTTGAGGAAAACCATCGGGGAGTCGATGTCACGGCCCCGTTTGGCGGAGCCTAACACCGCAGCACTTCTAGGAATAGAAGATTTTGCCTCGGACCATGAACTGAAAATGCAAGCGGCCTTTCGCTCGTCGGCGGCTTTTGGTTGTGCGTAACTATGGATTTGTGACCTGCTCGGAGATGCTGGCTTCGCGGAGCAACGTGTACTTCTGCTCCCAGGCCTGGTGAATGGGACTTTCGGCGTAGGCGTCGGCCGCGGCTCGGTTCTGAAACTCGATGGCAAAGGCGGCGCTGAAATCGCGTGGCTGCAGACGTTCCGCTTTGATCCACACGTTTTTAACGCCCGGGATTTTTGCCGCCATGTCCTTGACGCCTTCCAGCGCGCCCTGCTTGTCGGTATCAGAAACGCCCGGATTCCATTTGAGAATTACCATGTGAATGATGGTCTTCGGCTGGCCGAATTTGTTCTGGCCGGCAATGAAACCGCTTGCAAAAAGCGCTAGCGCTGCCACAGCGCTAATAAGAATCCTTGTCGTCCTCGAAATGTGAATTAGCATCGAATCTCCTTTGCCCCCGAACGCCGTGCACGAGTGTAAGCAATCGCGCGGCGCCGGCGCAATCATTTGCATGTTGACCCTTGGGTTTGGTGTTCAGTAGGATGCGCAACAAGCCGTGCCTGATTGTGGCAGCGTCGCGCTGTGAGGAGGCCCCATGTACTGTTCAAAGTGTGGCTCAAATCTACCGGAAGGCGCAGCGTTCTGCAGTGCATGTGGGCAGCCCATGGCCACGACATTTGCCGCCCCACCCGCCGCCGCAGCCCCAGTGTCGGTCGCACCGCCGGTGTATGCGCCACCCACCCAGCCGAGCTGGCCAGCCCCGGCTGCGCGGGCAGTCGCTTACGCAGGGTTTTGGCTTCGCTTCGTAGCTTGGATTATCGACCGAATCGTTCTGCAATTTGCAGGTGGAATTCTCACGTTGCCGTTGGCAGGGTCCATCGGAATTCGCGAGTTGATGCGGACTCATCCGTCTTCGCCGGAGGATTTCATCCCGATAATCGCCACTATGCGCAAGTTTTTCTTGATAATTCTCGTGCTCGAATGGCTTTACTACGCACTTTTGGAGAGTTCCGCATGGCAGGCGACGCTCGGGAAGAAAGCTCTTGGCCTTGAAGTCACTGATTTGGCAGGAGTCCGTATTACTTTCGGCCGCGCAACCGGCCGATATTTCGCTCGCTACATTTCCTTTTTTACGCTAGGAATTGGTTACCTTATGGCGGGTTTCACGGAAAAGAAGCAGGCGCTGCACGATATGATCGCGGGCACACTCGTCATACGCAAGCTATAGAGCGCCCGGCCGGCAAATTAATTCCGAGGAGCAAAATGTACTGCTCAAAATGTGGAACTGCAATTGCACAAGGCGCAGTGTTTTGCTCCTCCTGTGGCCAGCCTGTGAATCCGCCCTTCGCTTCGGCACCTAGCGCTCCGGTTTTTGGAACACCTGTGCCGCCGATCCCGGGGCCTTATGGCGGTGTTTCACCTGCTCCTCGGTTCCCCCAATCGGCCTATGCCGGATTCTGGCTGCGGGTGGTGGCGCACTTGATTGACGGGCTTCTCGCAGGAATTGCATTTGCTATCGTATTCCTGGCCGGAATCGCTTCGGTTGGGATCGGATATTTCAAGGATTTGATTCGGGAAACAAATAATCCGGAAGACATTTTTACGCCGGGGCTTATCGCGATAATTTTCCTACTATGTGCGATCTCGATTGTGATGATGTGGATCTATTATGCGTGGATGGAGAGCTCTTCGCACCAAGGAACGCTCGGTAAGATGGCGCTCGGGTTGATCGTGACGGATCTCGAGGGCCGCCGAATCACTTTTGCGCGCGCAAGCGGGCGTTATTTCTCGAAGATTATTACGGGCCTGATTCCGCTAGGCATTGGCTACATGATGGCTGGATTCACGGAGAAGAAACAAGCCTTGCACGACATGATCGCGAGTTGCCTAGTATTGAGAAAAGTTTAGGAATTGTGGGACTCGAATGCACGTTGACGTTCTGCGAGGCGCGGACAGCCGTGTTCAAACTGCTTACACTCCCCAACCGTAGCGCTCCGAATGCACTAGCGATTCATGCAACTCGGCGCGAATGTGTGCGGTGAATTCCGAGCTGCGTAGCACGCGTGAAACTGACTCTGCAATATCCATCGTGCGGTAACCGTGATCCAGAACACGATCTACCGCCGATTCGATCCATTGCGCTTCTATGTCCAGGCCGAAAGATTCCCGCAACAGCAGGGTCGCGGAAAAAATCGCTCCAAGCGGGCAAGCCACATCCTTACCGGCGAGCGATGGCGCCGATCCGTGAATGGGCTCGTAAAGCGCGGGTTGGTTTGCAGCGCCGCGGCTCATGGAGGGAATTAACCCAATGGAGCCGGCGAGAGCTGCCGCTTCATCGCTCAAGATGTCGCCGAACAGATTTCCGGTCAAAATCACGTCGAATTGCGCGGGGCGCAGCAGGATCTGCATCGCAGCGTTGTCAACGTACAAATGCTCCAACGTGATCTCCGGATAATCGCGCGAGACGCGCGTGACCGTACTTCGCCAGAGTGCGGAAGTGGCCAGCACGTTGGCCTTGTCCACGCTGGTTACGTGCCGGTTTCGTGCGGCAGCCCGCTCGAATGCATAGCGCGCTATACGCTCGATTTCCGATGCCGTGTAAGATGCCACGTCCCGTGCGCTCGCATCGCTTCCTTCGCCGCGCTGCTCGTGTACGCCAAAATAAATGTCTCCCGCTAGTTCGCGCACGAGTTCGAAATCGCATCCGCTGATGCGGTCGCGGCGCAGCGGGGAAATTCCTTGCAAGGCCGGCCGCAGCTGAATTGGGCGCAGGTTGATGTACAAACCAAGCTGCTTGCGCAAGCCCAGCAACCCAGCCTCCGGGCGCTGTTCCAGCGGAAGGGAGTCCCACCCAGGGCCGCCGATCGCCCCCAGCAGAATCGCATCGCACGAGCGGCATCCCGCCAGAGTTTCTTCCGGGAGCGGCATGCCGAATCGCTCGATGGCTGCCCCACCAAACGCGAATTCGCGAAAATCGAAATCGTGCTCGAAAACAGCAGCGCAATCGCCCAGCAGTTGGACGGCTGCGCGGGTGACCTCCGGGCCGACGCCATCCCCTGGCAGCACTGCAATCGTTTTTCGCATTTTGCTCATGGATTTCAGCTCCCCCGAACAATCCACAGCTTTTACGCTTTTCAACTCGTCGCTGCGATACCAACGTCCTCGTTTGCGGGGGCTACCGAGCGACCGCGGCGGACTTTGTGAATGATCGACAGCAAATCGCGATCGGTTACCAGCTTGGCAGCATCCGCATGCGCCATCGCCTGTTTGTAGCACTCCGCGAGTTCGGCGTCCGTGGTCTTATAGCCCAACTCATCGAGCCGCGCACGCAAAGCGTTGCGTCCCGAGTGTTTTCCAAGCACCAGCCTGCGCAAGGGGACGCCGACCTTTTCCGGCACGATGATTTCGTAGGTCATGGGATTCTTCAGCATACCGTCCTGATGAATGCCTGCCTCATGCGCGAAGGCGTTGGCCCCCACCACGGCTTTATTCGGCGGAACACTCACTCCCGTGACAGAAGTGAGCAGCCTGCTGGTGGAATAAATCTTCTCGAGCGAGATGTTCGTGCAAACGGAATAGCGCAACTGGCGCACGTGCAGCGCCACCGCAATTTCTTCCAGTGAAGCATTTCCAGCACGCTCGCCGATACCATTAATAGTGCACTCCACCTGGCGCGCCCCGGCATCAATGGCTGCCAGCGAATTGGCCACCGCGAGGCCCAGATCGTTGTGGCAATGCGCGCTGAACACAACACTCGGGTAAGCAGCAAGGTGTTTGCGCGCGGCGCGGAACATGGCGCCGTACTCTTCAGGCGTGGAATAGCCGACCGTGTCGGGAAGATTGATGATGCTGGCCCCGGCGCGCGCAGCCGCCTCGATTACTTCGAGGAGATAGGCCAGATCGCTCCGGCTGGCATCTTCCGCGGAAAATTCCACTTCATCGCAACGCATGCGGCCATAGCAAACCATTTTTGCCACTTGCTCAAGGGCCTCTGTACGCGTAATGCGCAGCTTATGTTCCAAATGCAGGTCCGACGTGGCCAAGAAAACATGCAGACGCGGACGGGCTGCGGGTTCGAGCGCCCGCAGCGCCGCATTCACATCTTCCAGACGCGCGCGAGCTAACGCGGCGATTCGCGAGCCCTTGACCTCGGCAGCTATGGCGCGCACGGCTTCTAAGTCTCCGGGCGAGGCGATCGGGAAGCCCGCCTCAATCACATCCACGCCGAGCTGTTCCAGTTGGCGCGCGAGGACAAGCTTTTCGCCGCAATTCATGGAAAAACCCGGCGATTGTTCGCCGTCACGCAGCGTGGTATCGAAGATGTGCACAGTTTCCATGGGGTCTCCCGAACACGTCGAGTGAACCGCGGATGCCCAGGCATGTCAAATTTATACTTCTTGCATGTAATATAAGTTTTCTTTATATCTGTAGAGGGTGCCTGGAGGAATCTCGTGGATCTAGCGGTGCTGCACGTGTTTCAGACCGTGGCCAACGAGCGCAGCTATTCTCGGGCAGCGGAAAAGTTGTACCGCACGCAACCGGCCATCAGCATCGCCATGCGGAAACTGGAAGCCTGGGTCGGCCAGCCGCTTTTCGTGCGTGGCTCAGGCGCTCGTGCGTTGACGGACGCGGGCGTGCTTCTGCTCGAGTATGCCGAGCGCATGCTCAACCTGCGCGAGGAAGCTCGCAAAGGCTTGAGGGAATTGGGAGCGCTGGAGCGCGGGCAAGTTTCTCTGGGAGTGAACGAAAGCTCGATTCATGCGCTTCTGCCGGCGCTGGACCGTTTTCGCGAGCGTTACCCGGGCATTCACGTCCGGGTTCATCGCGTATTTTCGCGCATGATTCCGCGGGAACTGCTGAGCCACCAGCTCGATATCGGCGTGATTTCGTACTTGCCCGAGGAAAGGGAACTGACCGCCGTGAAGTTCTATCGGGACTCGCTTACCCTGGTGGTTTGGCCCGGCCATAAGCTGGCCAAGCGGCGCGATGTCGATATTTCCGCACTCGGTAGCGAAACCTTTGTCGCGCACATTGTCAAGTCGCCCCATCGCCAACAAGTGATACAGATGTTCGCGCGCCACCGCGTTGCTTTGCGAATGGAGCTGGAACTCCCGACCATAGAGAGCATCAAAAGATTCGTGGAGATGAAAAGGGGGGTGGCCATCGTGCCGCGCATGTGTGTGGAAGGTGAGTTGGCGCGCGGCGATCTGCACGAGTTGCGCATCCGCCAAATGAGGATTCAGCGGCACTTATATTTGGTGTACCGCCAGGATCGTCCGCTGAGCGTCGCCGCACGAGCGCTAGTGGAAATCATACTATCGCGAAAGAAAGCGCGGGCTGCACGTTCGCGCCGGGCGCATCACACTACCGGATCGCGCCGGCAGTGAGCGGTGCCGCGCTAGCATCCCGAAACGAGAATTTCTTGTTCACCGACGGAAACGGTTTCCCGTCCACTTCCACGTAGGGGTAAACAAAGAAGTTCAGTGGTGGTCCCGCCTGTGGCGACGCCAGGATCAAGTCGCGGCCGACACTGAACTGAACGCGGTTTGCATCGTGCGCACCGAAGAAATATTCTCGCTTCGACGGATCTTTCCACGCTTCCGAAGCGTCAATGGGGACCCAGCCGTAATCCTTCAGATAGAATTCCGCCCAGCAATGGTAGCCGCCGATCTCGCCGCTTGTCCCGCCTGGCGGCAAGGGGAATCCAATTTCAAATTTTGCGGGAATGCCGGCCGAGCGAGCCAGCCCGATAAAAAGAGAATGAAAATCCGTGCAGTTCCCCCGCTTGGCATCGCACGCCCAATAAATGTCCCCGTTGCCCCAGCCTGTCCCGCTCTTGTCGTATTTCATGTTTGCTAGAACATAGTCGTAAATCGCACGAGCTTTGGCGAGATCGGTGGTCTTGCCGGCCGTCACTTCGGCTGAGAGTTCGCGAATACGCTGATCGAGCGGCACGAGGTGGTCCGGCTGCAGCCAGCGTGCCAGGTCCGGCGGCGCGCTCGGGGCGGTGCTGGCAACGTCCGTAAAAACCTTGTGTACATGCTCGGTGCGCTCAACGGTGAACTCCGTCGTTACGAGAATGCTCGCCGCGGCGGGGTTCTTCACGTCAATGTGCACCATTTGATTGCCGTATTCCGGCGCTGTCAAAATTTGCGAGGGGTAAGGCGAACTCACTTTGGCCTTCAGGATTTTCTGGTACTGATCACTCTGGGGATAGGGCAACCAGATTTGCACATCTTTCGATCCCGAAGGAATGTCGTGAACTTCGGCTGCGTACGTAAATTCAAAGGTTCGTTCTTGCAGCGACGAAGTCGCTGGGGCCGAACTGACCAGCAAGATACTAGCCGACGCCAAGAGAACGATTCGTACGAAAGAAGCATGCCAACTGCTCATAGGAGCGGCATTTTACTCCTTTCGGCCGCCCCGTGACAAAGCAGGAATTTCAGTGCCACGAGATCCGTGCTTCCCCGGGAGAAATTCCGGCCGGGCCTCATTGACCGCTGGCCCAAACCGACGCTAGCGTTTAACCGCGAGTTCGTCGAGCGCGGCAGCTACGCGTGAAAGTCCTTCGCGGACATCTTCGGTTTTCCCGCCGGCGCCTATGCGGAAATGCTCGGGGGCATCGAAGAAGCGACCAGGAACGACGCTGGTTTCGTATTTTTCATGCAAGAGCTGGCAAAAGGCGTCGGCGTGGCCACTCGCAAGATGCGGAAACGAAATTGTCCCGGCCTCCGGCCAGATGGTCAAGAGGTCTGGCCGGGAGTCCAGTAGTTTTTTCACAAGCGCGCGATTCGTACCCAGTAGTTTTTTCGCCCGCGCAGCGATCTGCGGAAGATGATCCAGGGCTATTACGCTGAGCATTTCGGCGGGATGCGCCCCCGTAACTCCGAATAGATCATTTAAATGCCACATTCGCTGCGCCAAAGGCTTAGCTGCGAAAATCCAGCCGCAGCGCAATCCGGAAAGTCCGTACGCTTTGGTCAAGCTGCTAGTAACTACGAAATTTTGTCCCAAGAGAAACGACGTCTTCCACGGCGAATCGAAGCAAGCTTCCAGGTATACCTCGTCTATCAATACGTGCGCGCCAAGACTGCGCGCGATTTCACCGACGATCCGAATTGCTGAGTCTGGAGTGCGCACTCCGCTAGGATTGTGCAGATTCGTGATCACAATCAACCGGGTTCGAGGAGTAATGCAGCGTTCCACTTCGCGCGGATCCATTTGAAAGCCGGACTCGAACTTCCGCGGAAAGCGGCGGATTTTTGCGCCCAGATATTCTGCCGTGGAGACAATAGCCTCATACGAAGGCTCTTCGATCAGCACTTCGTCGCCGGGCTCTATCAGCGCAGCCATGGCCAGATGATTCGCCATCGAAGTGCCCTGCGCGAGAACGATATTTTCCACCGGAACATTTGCTTTGGAAGACAGGCGTTCAAGCAAAGGCTGGTAGCCGTAGCCGCTTGAGCCGGAGATTTCCAGATCTTCGATGCGCACGGGAAGCTCGCTCAGCGGAAAGTGAAGGACGTCACTTGCGGCAAGATTGTAGCGCGCGTCGGAACGCAGCTTAGCCCATTCGATATACGCGGAACGAATCTCTCGCCTCTGCGGGCTCATGGGACGAAACTCACTGAGAACCGGCGGTGCGCTTTGCGCGCCCGCGCAACAAGTAATAGACAGGGACCCCGGCAAGCAGAATACATACTGCGACACCTGCATTGCGAGGATATTTGTAAATTGTGTTTAGAACTATCAACCAGGCCACCAGAACGAAAAGCCCTGTTGTCCACGGATGCCCCGGGACACGGAAACCTGGAGTGGCGTTCGCTGTGTTTTCTCCGCGTGCCTGGCGGCGCCGAAAAATAAAAAGGCAGCTCGCGGTGAGTCCGAAAAACAGCCAGTCCATGACCACGACAAAGCTTAGAAGCTGCTCGAACGTTCCGAGCAGCACGGCAGCGCTGGTGATCGTGCCCTGGAGAATGATGGCAACCACGGGAACACGGCTGCGCGATCCCAGCCGCGCGAACGCGCGAGGCAGCACACCGTCTTCGGCCATGGCAAACGCGACGCGCGGATAAGTGAGCATGGCTTGGCTAAGAAATCCAAGAGTGGATATTGCAATCGTCACGGCTATCAGCGTTGCACCGAACTGCCCAAGTGCAGCACGCATCACACCTGACGCCGGTGTGGTGGTCGCCGCTAATCCAGCCGGGGCCAGGGCTTGGACGTAAATAATATTCACGGAGACGTAGAGTGCAATGACTCCGATAACTCCGAGCAAAAGAGCTTTTGGAAGGTTTGTGCGGGGTTCGCGAATTTCGCTCGCGATATAATTCGAAGTCTGCCAGCCACCGTAAGCAAAAATCACCGGTATCAGGGCCGCGCCGAAAACGGTCAACAGGTCGAATGAAGCGGGGCGGTCGAGCAGGGGATACCACGCCGGATGAGGCGCCGCAGGGGACCGGAGAAGAAACCACCCGCCGCAGCCCACGATCATCACGATAGCAAGAATGCGCAAAACCATGAAGAAGCTCTGCACGCCGCTGCCCGCGCGCACTCCAACGCAGTTGATTGCCGTCAGCACGGCGACCACGGAAACCGCCGCAACATTCTCCGGCACCGCACTGTGAGAAAACTCGCGGAAATATTTTCCGAAGGTAACCGCGACGGCGGCCGTCCCGCCGGCATGAATCACGAGAATGCTTACCCAGCCGTAAAGGAAACCCAACAGCGGATCGTAGGCCTCACGGATGTAAGCATATTGTCCTCCGACCTTGGGCATGCGGTTGGCCAGTTCGGCATAAATAAACGCTCCAACCAGTGCGAGCAGGCCGCCCGCGACCCAAGCGCCAAGAATCATAGCGGGCGTGTGCACCAGCTTGGCGACGACGTAGGAGTTAATGAATATCCCGGAGCCGACGATTCCGCCCATTACAACCATGGTTGCGTCGAAAATTCCCAGGCGAGCAGCGAGACCGGATGTGAGTTCCGCCGATTGGGGTCGGGGGGAAGGGATATCGCGAGCTGGAGTGCTTTGTGACATCGAGGCGAGCGAGCAGCGCGAATCTATCACTGCGAGAGTTTGCCGCCAAGCAATCGCTTAAGGCTCCTCTGATTCCGGCTCCTGAGCCCAAGTTAGGTTTTCGGTTGCATTCCGCAGCACACAATAGTAATCACAAGTGCGATGATGATTTGAATGGAGACCTGCCTATGACTGTGAATTTTAGCATTGCGCTTCGTCCGGTTCTGGACGCGCGAAGAAAATGGCGGTGGGGCGCAAACCTTGCAGCCGTGGCGCTCATGGTGCTGAGTGTTTCTTCAGCATCGGCGCAAACGAAAACGTTGCCGCAACAAACAGCAGCGTCGAATGCGCCGCCGGTGGCGTCGGCAACGACTATCCAGCCCCCCAGCCAGGATTATCTCGTTTATGTGGTGTGCGAATCCGCCGACAAAGTTGTCTTGGTGAGGTTCGGGCCAAAGGGTTTGCAGAAAGAGCACGAAACGCAGATCGGCCTGATGCCTATGGACATCAACGGCCCGCACGGCATCGCTGTTTCGCCGGACAAAAAATATTTATATGTTTCAGTGGGTCACGGCCGGCCAGATGGTTCGGTGTGGAAGTTGAAAGCCGGAACGGACGAGGTGATTCGCTTCGCGCCGCTTGGATTGTTCCCGGCGACGACCGACATTTCCCGCGACGGCGCATTCATTTACGTGGCGAACGCGAACTTCCACGGAGACATGGTTCCATCCTCGATTTCTGTGGTGGCCACAGACGAGATGGCCGAGGTGAAGCGGATCACCACCTGCACTATGCCGCACGGCTCGCGCCTGAATCCGCAGGGCACCAAGCATTACTCGGCATGCATGATGGACGACATGCTCGTGGAAATCGATACGCAAACCTTCGAGGTCTCGCGGCACTTCCTGCTCGGCGCCGGCAAAGAAATGGGTATGACCGGAGCGCCCGACAAGCAAATGAAAATGAGCGATCTCACTTGCGTACCCACCTGGGCGCAGCCTTCGAACGATGGCTCTGAAATTTACGTGGCGTGCAACAAAGCGAACGATATCGTTGCCGTGGACGCCACTTCCTGGAAAATGTCGCGGCGATTTCCTGCCGGCACTGGCGTGTACAACTTGGCCATGACGCAAGACGGCCGCCTGATTGCAACCAACAAGCGGGGCCAGTCGGTTTCCATCTTCGACCCAAAGACAGGCAAAGAGCTGGCCAAGCTTCCGACCAAGCGAAAGATTGTGCATGGCGCGGTGGTTACGCCGGACAATCGGTACGCGTTTATTTCCGTCGAAGGTATTGGCTCCGATCCGGGCACTGTCGAGGTCATCGATCTGAGTTCACTGACGACGGTGGCCACACTCGATGTTCCGCAGCAGGCTGCCGGGATCGACCTCTGGAAGACGGAGCCCAGCAAACCCTAAGCTTCCACACATCCATGCGCAGCGCATTGACCAGCCGGCTACCAGCCCGTCTACGAAATACATAGCGACGGACGCGCACGTGTTTAAATCTAATTAAGGGGTGCAGCACCAACGCTTTCGTTCGGCGTTGCAAGATGGCAAGGTTGAAGGCACGATATATTGTCACCGACTGGCATTGTCTTAGTTCATCCAGATTTGAGATCGGAATCATAGATTCGAAAGGGACCAAGAATGAATTTGGGGATTAGCCTTAGAGACGAAAACTCGAACCTGCCGCCGCGCCTTCCCAATTTGCCGGAAAGAATTCGGGGGCTGGAACGTCTTTCGTTGAATTTGTGGTGGAGCTGGCAGCCGCGCGCGCGGGAAATGTTCCAAGCTCTCGATCTGCAGGCCTGGCGAGAAAGCGATCACAATCCGTTGCGCATGCTGGCGCAGTTGCCGCAGGAAATTCTTCAAAAAGCAGCAAGCGATCCGGAATTCCTGAAGCGTTACGACGCGGTGATGGAAGAATTTGAAGCAAACATCGCGTCGCAGACCGGCTGGTTCACGGCGGAGTACGGCGATCCTCAGGCGCCCATCGCCTACTTTTCGGCGGAGTACGCATTCCACCATTCGCTGCGGCTTTATGCCGGAGGCCTGGGAGTTCTGGCGGGAGATTACATTAAAGAATGCAGCGACCTGGCAATTCCCGTGGCTGCGGTGGGACTGATTTATTCTCGCGGGTATCTTTCGCAGAAACTGCGAGACGACGGATGGCAGGAAGACGACGAGAAAATACTGGATCGGACCTACGATCCAGTCCGGCAGGTACTGGACAAAGATAATCGCCCGCTTCGTGTGCAAGTGCCGTTGTTCGAGCCCCCTGTTCACGTGCAAGTGTGGCGCGCGGATATCGGCAGGGTTCCGGTTTATTTGCTGGATACGGATGTAGAAGGCAATCAACCCTGGGACCGGACCATCACTCAGCGTCTTTACACCAACGATCCCGAGCAGCGGCTGCGGCAAGAAATCGTATTGGGGATCGGCGGAATGCGGGTGCTGGAGGCTTTGGGCATCCATCCCGCGGCTGTGCATATTAATGAAGGGCATCCGGCACTTGCTCTGCTGGAGCGGTCGCGCATGCTGGTGGAAGGCGGAAAGAGCTTCGAGCAGGCCATTGCGCAAGTTCGCGACACGTCTATTTTCACCACGCACACGCCGCTTTCCGCCGGCACCGACGTTTTCCCTTTTCCCCTGGTCGAGAAATATTTCAGCCATCTGTACGATCAATTGGGAACCAATCGCGACGGACTTCTGCAGCTCGGCGTTTCCCCAGCGGACCCCAATGCGGGATTTAACATGACGGTGTTTTCGCTGCGCATGGCGAAGTTCTGCAATGCGGTGAGCAAAAAGCACGGCGAAGTGGCGCGACAGATGTGGGCGGCGGTATGGCCGGGTAAGAAAGAGGAAGACATTCCGATAACCGCGGTGACGAATGGAGTCCACGTTCGCACCTGGATGGATCCGCTGTGGCTGCAACCGATGCTCGACAAATATATAGGCTCGAACTGGGTTCGCGACATGGATCGAGCCAAGACTTGGCAAGGAATCGATGCAATTCCGGACAAAGAACTCTGGTGGCTGCGAAGCCGACTGAAAGGCTTGTTGATTGCGGACATCAACGAACGCGCCCGCGAAGAATGGAAACAGAAACGCGTTCGCGCAGAGAGCGCGATTGCGTTCGGCGCACTGCTTGATCCGCGGATTCTGACGATCGGTTTTGCGCGGCGGTTTACCGCCTACAAGCGGCCGGACCTGATCCTCCACGATCTGGTGCGCCTGAAGCGATTGCTGACAAATCCGCTGCAGCCGGTGCAGATTATTTTTGCCGGCAAAGCGCATCCCTCTGATGTGGGGGGCGCGCAGTTGATCCAAAGAGTGTTTCAACTGGCGCGAGAACCCGAATTCGCCGCTCGCATCGCGTTCGTGGAAGATTACGACCAGCATCTGGCGCAGCGAATGGTGCGCGGAGTGGATGTGTGGCTGAATAATCCGCTGCCTCCGCTGGAAGCGAGTGGAACGAGCGGAATGAAGGCGGGGGTGAATGGCGTTCCCAGCCTCTCCGTGCTCGACGGTTGGTGGCTGGAAGGGTACAACGGGAAGAACGGCTGGGCTTTCGGCGGAGATCCAGTTGAGGGTGACCGAACGAATGTTGATGCTGATGCGCTCTATCGCTTGCTTGAGGAGCAGATCATTCCGCTTTACTACCGGCGTTCCGACGACGAGATTCCGCACGAATTCGTTCAGGTAATGAAAGAAGCCATAAAAGGCGCGGCGCCACAATTCTGCACTACACGCATGGTGAAGGAGTACGTCAACCGCTTCTATATCGACGCGCTGGGGCTGAAAGAATCCTTGGTTTCCAGCGACAGGTAAACCTTTCTTCTTACGCGCGACACGGCGGTCAAGTTTGGCTGCGTGTCGAGACCAGACACCGGAGCCCGAAAGCGAGATGGTTGAAAGTTCTCGATTAGAACGGAGTGCGGTCGTTTGTTTTGTGTAACTTAGGTGGGTTGTATTAAATCGAGTTCTCGATTAGAAATTCTGACTTTCTTGTCGGAGGGCCGCGGGGTGGCCCGGAAGGGCCAAACCGCGGGGGCGTTCATTTAGCCCGTCTCAGAACGTGGTAAGTATCGTAGTTTGAGTATATTACCATAATAATTCACTATTATATTATGGCTGTCAAATCGGGCTTTTGTGTGTATATGAGCTGGCGAGGATTTGCACACCCGAACGAGAGGAACCGCGGCAGGCCGGGGAAGCTGGTGTGAAAGTCTTGACGCATGTGTCAGGCTTTCGTATAGTTACAGCTCGGTTGCGGCACTTGTGGCAATCGAAGGGGAATTGGAAACGCGCGATGGGATTGTTTACTTACTGTCTCGGCTATGCTTACCGCTTTTACTTTACGGAGCGGACCGGCGAGACGCGCGCGGATGAACTGAGAAACTAGCAGACAAAACCCGCAGCAAGTCTTAAGACGCCGGCCGCGACTCTCACCGAGAGGACGCGGCTTTTTTGTTTTTAGGGGCGTTTTTGACCCGCAGGTCTTGGGCGTTGGTTTCTGGCGGAAATTCTAGGAGGCAGGATGAGAGGCATGAAGATCGGGGACTGGCGAACGAAAATTGATGCGATTGACACGACGCTGCTGCACCTGCTGAACGTGCGGGCGGCGTTTGCGCTGGAAGTGGGAAGACTGAAGGGAGAGGCGGGGCTGCGGCTTCGCGTGCCGGAACGCGAGCGAGAAATTCTTTCGCGGATGAAGGAAGTGAACCCCGGGCCTTTGGACGGTGAGGCGGTGGAGAAAATCTATCAGCTAATTCTGAACGAATCGATTCGCGTTCAAGAGAGCTACGGTTACGGAACCGCAGGACGATTAGAAACAAAACGGGCGCAGCCGCGTGAAAAACGGCGGAAGCCGGACGCGGCATGAAAGTTGCGAGCAACACGCGCGTCGCGTTTCAGGGAGAACGCGGTGCGTTCAGCGAAGAAGCGGCGGTGAAGCTGCTGGGCGGCGAGGTTCGCCTGGTGCCGCTCCCTACGTTCGAAGCGGCTTTTGGAGCGATCGCGAACGGCGCGGCGGACTACATTCTGGCGCCGATAGAAAACAGCCTGGCGGGGCCGGTGCACCGATCGTTCGATCTGCTGGTGGAAAGCCCGCTGACTATCGTGGGCGAGGTGATTATACGCATCGCGCACAATCTGATCGGGCCGCGCGGCGGAACGATTGAAGAGGTGTCGGTTGTGGAGTCGCATCCGGTGGCTTTAGCGCAGTGCGAGCGATTTTTCAGCGCTCGCCCGGATTTGAAGAGAATTGCGACGGACGACACAGCCGGAAGCGTTCGCGAAATCGTCCAAGCGAGAGATCGCACGCGAGCCGCGATTGCGAGCAAACGCGCGGCGGAGATTTACGGAGGGCAAATCCTGCGCGAGCACTTGGAAGACGATCCTGAAAATTACACGCGGTTCCTGTTGCTCGCACCAGCTACAGAAGCGTCGCCGGAAAAAGCAGACAAACTTTCTTTAGTATTTAGACTCGCGCATCTTCCGGGGGCGCTGTACCACGCGCTGGAACCCTTCGCACGGCGAAATATCAATCTGATGAAGATTGAAAGCCGGCCAGTGCGCGGACTTCCTTGGCAATACCGGTTTTATCTTGACCTGCAAGCAACGACGCGCGATCCAGAAGTAGCCGGGGCACTTGCTGAGTTCGAGAAATTGGCAGTGGATGTGCGGATTCTGGGTTCGTACATTTCGGCAAAGGCAGCGAACAGCGCTACATCGTGAATAGGGAGAGCAATCATGATCGTCAACATGGCGACAAACGCAACGGAAGAACAAATCGACCACGTCGTAGTGCGGATCAAGGAGTGTGGATGCCAAGCGCATTTGAGCCGCGGCGAAGAAAGGACCGTGATCGGAGTGGTGGGACGAAGCGAGGAGCATCAAAGCGAACTCGAAGCTTTGCTGGCCGCCCCCGGCGTGGATGAAATCATACGCATCACGCATCCGTTCAAGCTGGCTTCGCGGAATTTCCGGCCGGAAGGCTCGATCGTTGAATTGGGCAAAGGCGTTTCGATTGGTGGAGCGGAAGTGATCGTGGCGGCGGGGCCGTGCGCGGTGGAGTCGGCCGAGCAAATCGGCGAAATCGCCGGACGCGTGGCTCGCGCGGGAGCGAAGTTGCTGCGCGGAGGCGCGTTCAAGCCGCGGAGTTCGCCGTATTCCTTTCAGGGGCTGGGTGAACAGGGACTGAAACTGCTGCGCGAGGCTGCGGACAAGAACGGGTTGCTGGTGGTGAGCGAGGTGATGGACCCTTCGCAGATTGCGATGATGCTGTCGTACGTGGACGTAATGCAGGTGGGCGCACGCAACATGCAGAACTATCATTTACTGCGCGCGCTGGGAGAAGGCAGCAAACCGGTGCTGCTAAAGCGCGGGATGTCGGCGACAATCGAAGAACTGCTGCTGAGCGCGGAGTACATTATGTCGGGCGGAAACTATAACGTGATGCTATGCGAGCGCGGCATTCGAAAGTTCGATACGTACATGCGCAACACCATGGACATCGCGGCAATTCCGGTGATCAAACAGCTTTCACACTTGCCGGTGGTCGCTGACCCGTCGCACGGCACGGGGCGCCGCGATAAGGTGCCGCCGATGGCTCGAGCTGCGGTGGCGGCTGGGGCGGACGGCTTGCTGATCGAAGTGCATCAAGATCCGGAGCACGCGCTATCGGATGGGGCGCAGTCGATGTATCCGGAGCATTTCGCGCAACTGATGGACGAAGTGCGAGTGATTGCACCGGCGGTTGGACGGCACATCGCACGTGCTTAGAAACGAATCATCGGCAGACGTGGCCGGTATCGAAGCGGCTAAGACCTGCTTGCCGGTATGTGGCGCGGACGGTTCCGACCAATTCAGACAGCGTTGCCAGGCTCGGGGATGGCGCGGTGACCGGTAATCTCTGTGACATGGATGCGATAGAAGACCGGCACCAACGGGCGCTCCGTGCCATGAAGAATTGTTCTAACGTAACCGGGCTCCCACCACATGGCTTTCCTTTGCAGCAGATCATGGGCTAGTGAGCGCTCGCTACGCCATTCGGGCACGTCCGGGAGTTCCTGGAAGCGACCGAACACAATGACACTGATCCACAGCTCCGAGCTCAGCACCTCGTCCGCTTCGACACAGACTAACGGGTTGGCGCGCATCCATTCGATCTTTTGCCCAACGGTGGAAAAAGTGTAGAGGTGATCATTGTTGTAAGAGAAATAGATTGGCACGACATAGGGCTGAGCTCCTTGAGCGCACGCCAATCTACCGAGTTGCGTACGAGCCAAGAAGTCCAGACTCGCCTGCCAAGTCATTTCCTGGATCAACATCGATGATCCTTCATGGCCGTTACCGACCTGATTGAAATGCCCGCCAAAATTACCGGCGCCTCCCACAACAACAAAGTAAATCAGAGGTACTCTTTCACGTATGGGCTTCGATGCGCGCACCGGGATCATATCGCCGGGCAGCGAAGGCGTCCTTAACATGCTGCGTCGCGAGGTACCATAGGATCCATGCATCAATAGCGATCACAAAAAACTGCCAGGCGAGCACCATGAAATCCGGATGAGGCAACGACTCTGCAATCCCAAGCGCCGCAAAGAGCAGACCCACGGCGATGAACACGATGGATGCAAGCCGAGCCCAATAGACCAATCGAAACACATAGATGGCCAAGGTGGCATATACGACAGCGAGCACGAGGAATATTCCCGCTCCGAGTGCTCCCATTTCCGAAAATAATTGTGACGTCGGTCCCCCAGCTCCGGCTGCTACGACAACTCCGCCCAACACAAAGAAACCCAAAGAACCCAGAGCTAGTAGGCCAGCGCCGATACACATCAACACCGCAACTACGGTCACTCCGAGCGGTCGTTTCATGATTGCGCACCTCTCGACTCATAGTTTTCGCTTCCCATATCCCGCGTTCCATGCGAATCGAGGAGACAGCTAGCCGCGCACGGTGAGAACCGGGCAGACGGCATGCGCGACCACTTTATGCGCAGTAGAACGCTCGAGATGTGTTGCCGCACCGAGACGGCCGGCGGCGGTGCGAACGCCTAGCACGATCAAGTCCGCACCGCACTGCTTCGCGACTTCTACGATCCGGTCAGCCGGTTCACCGTATTCCACAGACACTTGCGGCGGGAAATCAAGTTCCGCGTTCTCCGGGACCATTTCGTAAAGATGATGAATCGCCTCAGCCACCGACAATTCGAATATTCTGTTCTCAGAATCGTCGAGTTTTTCGGGCTTGTGCATCACGGTGATTAGGAGTAGATGAGACTCGTTTTGTTGCGCGAGCGAGACGGCATAGGGCGCTCCAGCTAACGACTCCGGACTGAAATCCGTAGCGAAAAGCACGCGATGGAACCGAGCGCCATTATGTACACTCCTGCGAACACCCGGACCGATGGTGAGTACCGGCACGGGCGAACGGCGGAAGATTTCTTCAGCGACAGAACCAAGCAGCAATTTCTCTGCGCCCGTACGCCCGTGCGTTCCAAGGACAATCAGGTCAACATCGTCATCTTGGATCGCTTGCTCGACTGTCGGCCAAACGTCGATGCCTCTTGCAATCATCGTTTGGTGCTGCAGACCGGCAAGCTGAGACTCGACCCGCTGCATTTCCGCCTGAGCATTTTCGTCCTCGGCTTCGATCGCTATAGCTGTCAACCCCGGCGTCGTATAAACGTAGGGTGCAGGAATCAAAATGTGTAGAGCGTGCACTTTGGCGCCGTATCCGCGGCCAAGGGTCACCGCAAATGGAAGGGCTGCCTCAGAAGGTTTTGAGAAATCCGTAAGATAAAGAATGTTTTTTACTTTTACCGGCGCGCCAACTTCGATAGTTCGCATGTCCCACCTCCGGTATATACGATGCGCCGAACTCGGATTGATGCGCTGTGACCTGCATCACAATCAACGGTGACAACTGTCACTGGGAGTTTGGGGTATTCCGGATTAATTAGAGGACGGAGGTGGATCATGAAAGCCCTTGAAGCTCGAACGCGAATTCAGGTGAATAATGTCCTTTTTCTTACAGATTTTTCTGTGGCGGCAGCTGCCGCGATTCCCTATGCGGCAGAGGTTGCAAAGCGCTTCGGGGCTAAGCTCTACGCTTTGCACGTGCAAACGCCGGTCGTTAACGCAATGACGCCGCCCACCACGTGGGCTGCCCTGGAGCGGTCTAGTGAATTCGAAATGAAGAGGCAGCGAGCGGCCTTGCTCAATTCATTCTGCGGTGTTCAGCCAGAAGTAATCATCGAAGAAGGAGATCTCTGGTCCACGTTGCTGTCCGTGGTCGAAAAAAACAAAATTGATCTGATCGTGTTGGGCACGCGGGGCCGGTCTGGCGTACGAAAATTGTTCATGGGCTCCACAGCGGAGGAGATTTTTCGGCAGGCTCCGTGCGCGGTTTTGACCGTAGGTCCGTTTTCGCACGTAGAACCGCCGCGAGGCGGTAAGTTTACCGAAATTCTCTACGCCACGGACTTCAGTTCGGAGTCGGACGCCGCTGCATCGTACGCAATCTCCTTGGCGCAAGAGTTTCAGGCGCATCTGACACTCTTGCACGTAATCGCAGACGCAAAACCGGGCGATCTTGTACGTCCCGAGGAACTCGTGAAATCGTCAATGCAGCTTTTGCGCAAAATAGTTCCACCGGAAGCGGAATTGTGGTGCGAGCCACGCTTTGTGACCGAACAAGGGCCAGCCGCAGAGAAGATTTTGGACGTTGCTAGACAAAAGAAGGCAGATCTAATCGTGCTCGGCGTACGTCGCCCCGGCGGCTTCCCGGGCGCGGCGACGCACTTGCCGACAGCGACTGCACACAAGGTCGTGACGCATGCAGCGTGCCCGGTCCTGACCGTGCGTGGATGAAGAGTAGAGGAGGTCGGCTGTGGACACTGATATTCAGTTAACGCCTCAGTCATTCAGTCGGCGCTGGAAACTGATCAGAGAGCGCACAACAGCAATGCCTCAATTCCGCTGTGCATTGGGCAACTCCTTGCGAGCTTCTGTGAGCGGGAGTTCCATCCGCAGCAGCTTGAGCACTACGCCAGATTCTGCGTCGTACACCAAAGTGAAAATGTGAGAGCAGCGTTCACAAAGCCAAAAATGCTTCACTCCGTGCAGATTGCTTGCCAAGTCGGTCACACTCGAGCTCGGGTTTAGGGCAGAGTCGCCGCCACTGAAGCGGAAGAACTTTCCGCCTTCCAGCCAATGAAAGGCAGTTGGACAAGCCGGGTTCGAACATTTCGGGTGAAGATTCTGGTGTAAAGCGATTCCTTTCGTGACTTCGCTGATAGCGGGCGATTGTTCGCCGCCATCAGCACGAGAACCTCTCTTCCGCTCTTCCAATTGGGCAATAGTGGCCACCAGCCAGTTTCGGAATGTCTCTTCAATCTCATGTTGATCGCCCCATCGATAGAGAGAATCGAGAGTCTCCCCCGCACTATTAAATGGAATTTGACGGCATGGGATTTTGCCGAAGCGAAGCTCAGGCGGCACCAACTGCATCAGCACGCAATCGCTACATGGCGCGGGATTCTCTTTGCAGTCGTAATTCATGCATGTTGGAGAGTCTTCGAAGATAAACGCGGGTCTCCAGGACTCTCTGGGGGAACGACCATATCCCCCCTTCTTCAAGAAGTTAAGCTCAAACTTTAGGACATCCAACAGGTCTCGCTCATCCTTTTGCATGGGATCCTCCTTATCTGTCTCGACTATCCGTGTTCGTGGACTGGCCCACAGTGACGGCCGTCACACACAAACGTGACGCCTGTCACTTGCTCCTTTGGGGAACTGGAACAGACTTATGCAGCAAAGACAAAATGATCTAAGTGGGCGGGAGGCGGGAGAGATGACGGGCGGCTTCAAAATCGTCCCGCGCGGAAAAGGGGGTAGAATAGGCACAGGTCTATCCATGCGCACCCCCTACGGCCTGGAAATAATTGAGAACTGCGTAACTTGCCCGCATCGGGAGGACCGGCTCTTTTGCAATCTCCCGCCGGCGGCCGTGCAGCGTCTTTCGGTAATCACGTCGGCATCATCCTATCCAAAAGGTGCAACGCTCTTTGTGGAAGGACAGGCCGTCCGAGGCGTTTTCATCCTGTGTGCCGGACGCGTGAAACTCTCCACGTCTTCGATCGACGGGAGAACTCTGATAGTAAGAATTTCGGAGCCGGGAGAAGTCCTGGGATTACCAGCCACGATTACAGGTAAGCCTTATGAACTTACTGCCGATGTGATCGAGACCACGCAGGCGAATTTTATCTCCCGGACAGATTTTCTGAATTTTCTCCGCGAACATGGCGAGGTTTCCCTGCGCGTGGCCCAGCAACTGGGCGAAACCTACCATGCGGCTGTCGCTGAAATGCGATCCATCGGGCTATCGCATTCGGCCGGAGAAAAACTGGCGCGGTTTCTGCTCGATTGGTGCGCCAGCCACGGAAACGGGAAAGGAGAGATTCGCGCAAAGCTGATGCTGACTCACGAGGAAATCGCACAAATGATCGGCGCATCCCGCGAAACGGTGACGAGACTCTTCACTGACTTCAAGAAGAAGCAGTTCTTGCAGATTCAGGGCTCCACACTTATTATCCGCAACAAGTCCGCCCTCGAAAACCTCATAAATTCTGAAGAATAGCTGGGCCATCCGCGCCTCTTATCACGCTTATGCTTGTGACGCGCGTCACAAGCGACAGTGACGGCCATCACGAGATCCAAACCAGCATTGATGTAGTATCGCGTTCGTTTGAACTACCTCTTTTTTTGAAAAAGGGGCCGGAGGAGTTGATGACACAGTTGGGACTCTCGAAAATCCAGCAAAGTGAAAGAAATCACTCATGAGGAGAGCCAGACATGCCGATGAACAGATACATATGAGCCAAATGCGAACGGTCCTGCTGTCTTTTGTTTGATTTGCGAAACTGTGCAATTTTGTACAGTTTGGCTGAGGTTATCGCCTTACGATTACGCACTTTTTGAGGAAATAACGATTACAAGCGTTGAACTCGGGCGGGCAACTGGAGTGCCGGAACTCGAAGCTAAGCTTATTGAGTAGTTCACACGGAAATTATCGCGAACGGCGATCGTGGCGGGGTTCTGCGATCGTCTCAGCGATGGGGCGCAAGGTTCGATACTTCTTGCGGAGAAAGGGGAAAATTTGACGCCGCACTCCACGGCTTTACCCGTTGCGGGGCTCATTGCAATTGGTTTGCTATCGACGCTGGCCCTGGCACGACCGCAAGAAAAGCCTGCGCCCGCTGCAAAGGCCGTGCCTACGGCACAAGAAAAGATTTCGCCGAATTCGACCGAGGCGAAGCCTTCCGAATACGCTGGCGCGGAAGCCTGCAAGACCTGTCACGCGGACATTTACAATGGCTGGGAGAAAAGCCCGCACTGGCAGCAGACGTACAAGGAAGGCGGGATCGCGAAGCACG
>Ga0224545_1000012_pt1 | contig 118492 bp, 108 predicted proteins | sample 714P12024metaG_FD_179906 | JGI IMG/M metagenome (GOLD analysis project Ga0224545, IMG submission 179906) | Peat soil microbial communities from Stordalen Mire, Sweden - 717 P1 20-24 | ecosystem: Environmental > Terrestrial > Soil > Wetlands > Peat | place: Sweden: Norrbotten County, Stordalen... | reverse complement strand
GCGCCAGCCGCTTCTCGCTGGAGTTAAAAAGCTGATCGACCAAATCCTCTTCCACGCGGATGTTCCTGGAAAGCATGTAAGAGATTAAACGGTCGGAAAAGGCACGTTCCGCGTGGAGGACGCGAAGCATTTCCTTTTTTTCGATCAAAAGTGCGATGGTGGCCGTGATCGCAGCCGCCGACCCTATCCGAATGGGCTGACCAGCGAGGCATCCCTCGCCAAAAAAGTCGCCGGGTCCCAAAACTGCGACGACGGCCTCTTTACCGGTTCATTGACCACAGAAAGCCGTACCGCGCCTTTCTGAATATATAGAACGTTCTTAGCGGCGTCGCCCTGCGAGAAGATCGCTTCCTTTTTCTTGAACTCCTTGAGTTTCCGAGCGACACCGGCAGAATCGAGAAAAGCTTGCACATTGAAGGCGGGTGCCTTCACGATTATATTCTTGGATCTTTTGTCCATCCCAGGAAAAGAAATCCTCGTGGATAATATAATCCGGAATGAAGATTCTTGTCTGTAGGATTTCCTACACTAGAAGGGCTATTTCACTCCAATCTCGCGATTGTATTGTTGGATAACGGCGTAACACTCGCAGGTGCAGTCTTTGAGTTTTGCCCGGCTCAGAATCTGCACTGCTCCGCGCGTGTACTCGATGATCTGCTTGTCCTGCAAAACGCGAGCTGCCAAGCTTACGGTGGGGCGGTCGGTGCCGAGCATGGTCGCAAGGAAATCGTGGGTGATGGCCAGCGTCGGGGAATCCACTCTATCCTGAGTGATAAGTAGCCAACGCGCGAGACGCTGTTCGATATTGTGAAGCCGATTACACGCGGCTGTTTGCGCGAATTGCATTCCCTGGACTACTGCGTAGCGGGTCAGAATCCGTTGAAGTTCTGGAGCTGATTGCAAGACGCTTTTCAATGCACTAATTTTGACCCTGAACCCGTCTCCGGCGATTTGCACGATTTCGCGCACTTGGTTCCTGTTTATGCCAACCGCCGCCTGTACTCCGGCAAACCCTTCCTTGCCAACTTCTCCTACTTCAACGGTCCTTCCATCTTCGGTCGCAATTACGAGAGAGACCATGCCTGAGTTCGGGAAATGCACGAACTCCATCGGCTGGCCCGGTTCGTAGAGACTAAGATGCCCAGGCATGCTGAGAAACTCCAGGTGAGGAAGAATCAGCGCGTATTCCTTGTCGGAAATTGAAAGGAGGATCTTGTTGCCTACACGGTTTCCCGTGGGGGTGGTCCGTTCATTCGGCTGCATAGTTGAAAATCTCTCCTTTTACTCACAACGTTGCTCCCACCGAGGAATCGGGATAACTGCTGGGACTTTTGACGGTCACAGCCTAGTGTACCTGGAACGGTTAAACGCGCAACCCGACGAATTGTGCTTAGAAGCGTGGTGAAGCCTGAATCAGCTTGCAAGCCGTACCGGCGCCACCTTGGCAAACGTTTCCTGCTTTAGACCAAGTACGACGCGCCCATTAACCCGTCCCGTCTTGAGGCGGGTGAACACGTCATTGATGGATTCAAGTGGCAAGATCTCGATCGTTGCCTTCACTTTGCCCTCTGCGGCAAACGCAAGCGACTCTTCGAGGTCCAAACGGGTGCCAACGATGGAGCCGCGTATGGTGTAGCCGTTCAGAACTACGTCGAAAATCGAAACGGGGAACTCTCCCGGTGGCAGGCCATTCAGCACGCAAGTGCCGCCACGACGAAGCATACCGACCGCTTGCTTGAAGGCGATCGGTGAAACCGCCGTTACCAGCACTCCGTGCGCCCCGCCGATCTGCTTTTGAATTTCCTTGGGAGGGTCCTGGGTTTTCGCATCAATTGTGATTTCAGCTCCAAGCTTCTTCGCCAGCGCCATCTTTTCCGGACCCAGGTCAACTGCGGCGACGTGCAGCCCCATGGCCTTGGCGTATTGGATGGCCACGTGTCCCAGGCCGCCTATTCCAGTGATCACTACCCATTCACCGGGCCGCGCCTCGGTCATCTTCAATCCTTTATAGGTAGTGACGCCGGCGCAGAGGATGGGCGCCGCATCCACAAGCGAAAGATTTTTGGGAATTCGTCCCAAGTAATCTGCTTGGCCCAATGCGTATTCCGCAAAACTTCCGTTCACTGAATATCCAGAGTTTTGCTGCTCGGGGCAGAGCGTTTCCCAACCGGAGAGACAGTAGTCGCAATGCCCGCACGCGCTGAACAGCCATGCGGTTCCGACGCGGTCGCCTTCCTTTAAGTGAGTGACCCCGGAACCGAGGGCCACGACGATGCCCGCTCCTTCATGCCCAGGGATGAATGGCGGGGTTGGCTTAATCGGCCAGTCGCCGTCCGCGGCATGCAGATCTGTGTGACACACTCCAGTCGCAAACACTTCGACGAGTGCCTGCCCTGGACCAGGCGTTGGGATGGGAACTTCACGTAGGACCAACGGTTCTCCAAATTTCTCAACGACTGCCGCTTTCATATTTTTTTTGTTTGGCACGTCTGATCTCCGTCTTTCTCGAACTGTTCCACGGTAGCCCCGGCTCAAGCAGCCGTCTGTATCATTTGGCACAGTTGGGTGAAATGTGTGCTTCATAGCGACCTGTGATTTAATAGAGCAAGGGGGATCTCATGGGCGAGGCAAACGACGAGCGGTGCGGAAAATGCGGAGCGGAGATAGACCCCACTCGCCGAGTGGACTTCACGCTGAAGGACGGCACGCGGGTTTGCGATTCTTGTTTTGTAAAAGGGACGGCGAGCCCGACACACCCGGGCGAAAAATCGTACTGAATTTATGCCTTCGCAATACTGATTAGAAATTTATCGTGGAATTCAAAAGCGTCCCGCGCTTTCGCAACCTCGCGAGAGAATGGACACTGGAAATTTTGCAACCCACCTGTGAGCCAAAGAAAATCAAAAGAGCCGGCGAGACGCCGGCGCTACGAAAACCTTCGCGCGGAGAGGATTATTTCTTCGGCGCGGCTGACAGATACGCTTTGGACTGCTGGGCAACGATGTCAACCAAGTTGCCCATTGCGAGGTTCACGTCGATCAGGTGCAGGCCCCAATCGGCCATGACCTGGCCGTTGAAGATCACGTCGCCGGTGATATCGCTGACGCGAGGACCGGCAGGATCGCCGTGAACGGTGATGGCGAGATAGGAGCCGTGGTCGTTGGCGACGCACTCGGCGGTCAACATGCCGGGAAGGCTTACAAATGGCGTGGTAATGGGTTGATCGGGCTTGACCCAGGCGCCCGGCGTCGCCTCCGCACCGCCTGCTAAGCCGCTACCGTTCCTTCTTAGATAAGAGTGCAACTCGCCGCTGCCTCCTGCAAGCGCCGCCGGATTCGTGCAAGCGGAGATCATGCCCTCACCGGTTACTTTGCCGAAGTGAGTGTTGGCCGGGGGCGGGACATTCACGCGAAACGATGCGTAAGTGATCACGCATCCCGTTTGATTGGCCGCGTGGCAGAGCGGGATGTGCTGGAAAGCGCCGCCGACATCTTTGCCTTTAGGCACGGGAAAGTTAGTCCCCAGCAGCAACACGGAAATAATGCGCGACTGAACCGGCTTGCCGTCGATTTCGTTCTTGACGAGCTGCGTGAGCACGTTGGAGCCCTGCGAGTGTCCGATGAGCACGACGCCGCGGCCGTGGTTGTCATGTTCCAGGTAGTAATTCCATGCATCGAGGACATCGTTGTAGGCCAGGGCGCGATCCATAGGAATTGGTGTGCCGAACAACGCGGCTCGAAGGCCAGTGAGGGTGACCTGGCGGTAGATGGGCGCATAGGGACGACACTGAGAAGCGAAGCGGGCAAACTGCACGCGCACGACGCCTTTTTCTTCCGGACCGGGGAGCATGTCGCTGTTGCCTCCGGGATCCATTGAGACGGTGGGATAGACGTAGAAGCAATCGATCTGCGCGTTGGGATTGGCGGCCCAGGTTTCCAGGGTCATCTTGCCGTCGGCGGAGATGACGGTGGTGGAGAGGTCAACGTCACAGGCGTCTTGGCGCCCGGGACGGCAGAGCCAGTTGTCACCGTTGCTGTAATCGTTTTTGGCAACGGGCGCGGCAGTTGGAGTTGCGGGCGGCGCGGCGGTGGTTTGGGCGAAGGTTGTGCTTCCGCAGGCGCAGAGCAGAATCAGTGCGGTGATGAGGCGTCGCATCATATTTTCCCCTTCCCGGTCTAAGAAACTATTGTTTCAGACCGCGCATCCCGTTTTTGAGGCGAGTGAACTCCATGGTGCCGTCGTTAACTTTGCCGAAGCGGAGCGCGGCGAGATCCAGGGCGTAATTCTGGTACAACTTCCAGGGCTTTTTCGAACCCTGCTTGGGAAGGATCGCGCTGGACCTTTGGAGATAGCCGGAGGTCATGGTGAAGGCGGACTCTTCGACGATGTTTGGATCGCGGCGACGCGGCGTGCAATAGGAATAACCGTGAGCGTCCATATAATTCAGCAGGCGGCAGACGTATTTGGAGGTGAGATCGCATTTCAGCGTCCAGGAAGCATTGGTGTAACCAAAAGCGCAGGCGAAATTCGGGATGTCGCTGCTCATCATTCCTTTATAACTGATCGTTCGCGCGGGATCGATAGGAGAGCCGTCCATCGACAGTCGCATGCCGCCGAGGAACTTTAACTTCAATCCAGTTGCGGTGACGATAATGTCGGCTTCGAGTTCCTGGCCTGACTTCAACCGCAGACCTGCTTCGGTGAATGTCTCGATCTCATCGGTGGCAATCGAAACTGTTCCGGAGCGGATGGCGAGAAACAGATCTCCATCGGGAATGAGGCAGAGACGCTGGTCCCAGGGGTTGTAGCGCGGCGAAAAATGTTTTTCAACGTCGTAATCAGGGCCCAGATATTGCCGGACGTAACCCAACAGGACTTTTTTTGTGCCGTCGGGCTTTCGGCGCGCTGCGTTGTAAAAGTACATGCCGAGGAGGACATTCTTCCAGCGGACTAAGTGATGCGCAACGGATGCAGGCAGATGGCGAAGCATCCACTTCGCGATGGGATCTTCCGAGGGGCGTGCGACGATGTAAGTGGGCGAGCGCTGCAGCATGGTCACGTGGGCGGCCGACTTGGCGAGCTCTGGAACGAGGGTGACGGCGGTGGCGCCGCTGCCGATTACGACGACGCGCTTGGCGTCGCAACTGAAATCTTCGGGCCAGTGTTGCGGGTGAACGACGCGGCCGCGGAAGCGATCCATGCCCGGCCAGCCCGGCATATAACCCTCGGAGTAATCGTAGTAGCCGCTGCAGACGTAAAGAAAATTGCAGGTGAAACAGACGGGCTTTCCCTCGGGGCCTGTCGCGTCAATGGTCCATAAACCGTCGGGCGAAGACCACGACGCGCGGGTAACTTGGTGACCGAACCGAATTTTGCGATCGAAGCCATATTCGCGAACAGTTTCCTGGAGGTACTTGAGGATGGACGGGCCGCTCGCGATGGATTTTTTGTCTCGCCAGGGGCGGAAACCGAAGCCGAGCGTGTACATGTCGGAATCGGAACGGACGCCAGGATAGCGGAAAAGGTCCCAGGTTCCGCCAATCGCGTTGCGGCTTTCCAGAATTACGAAAGTTTTTGACGGGCATTTTGTCTGGAGGTGATAGGCGCCGTCGATTCCGGAAAGACCCGCGCCAACGATTAGGACGTCGAAATGTTCGAGGTGTCCTGCGGATTGCGCAGACAGGGGCGCACTTTGGGCAGACGCGGCGATATCGGGCATCCAAGCTACCTCGCGCTCCAGATGGATCTAGTAAAAAGCATTTTCAGATATTGCCTGTAACAACGTGCCATATCAATGGCGGACTGGCGGCGAGAGTCCTCGCAAATATGATTACAACGAATCTTTGGTGTGGGTGGCGTTTAGGGTTCAATCTCAACTCTCGTCGAACCGGGTATCGACTTGCAGCTTGTGCATTATATGAGCAACCTATATATTTCTGGCCAGGATGCACATTTCGTTAAGTGCCTTTCATATTGTAGACGAAGGGCTGTTGCCCCGAGCAACGCAGCAGGTTGCGATTCTGTGTTGGCTGCTGCTTTCGCCCGGTGGTTCCTGGTTTGTCGCATCCGCGCAATCCCAGGAAGCTGATGCGAAAGCGGCCGATTACTCGAAGGAACCGTATGTACTCGAAAGGATATCGACGAAAGTCGTTTTTGAGAACGACGGGACCTATTCGGGAGAAACTAGTGCGCGAGTGCGAGTCCAGTCGCAAGCCGGTGTGCAGCAGTCCGGCGTTTTGAATTTCCCCTACGCGTCTGCCACCTCGACGATGGACATTGCCTACGTCCGGGTCATTAAGCCCGACAACAGGGTTGTAGAGACGCCTGCCGAAAATGTTCTGGATATGCCTACTGAAGTAACACGTCAAGCTCCCTTTTATAGCGATCTCAAAGAAAAGCAGATCGCGGTTAAGGGGCTCGAAGTCGGGGATACGATTGAATATCAATATCGCACGGCAGTGAACAAACCTCTCGATCCAGGGCAGTTCTGGTTCGCTTTCAATTTTTTCCAACAAGGTATCAGCCTGCAGGAAGATTTGGAGGTAAGCGTTCCGCGGGGCCGGTACGTAATGGTCAAAAGCCCGAAAGTACAACCCACTACGGCTGAGCGAGGAGCATACCGGATCTATAGCTGGAAAACCGCGAATCTCAAGAGCGCAGCGGAGAAAAAGGACGAGAAATCGGCCGACTCGGACGAGGCGGGACATCCTTCCGTCCAGATCACGACCTTTCACGACTGGAGTGACGTTGGCCAATGGTTCCGAAGTCTTGCCGCGCCTCGGGCCGTGCCCACACCGCCAATCCAGGCCAAAGCAGACGAGCTAACGCGGAACGCGAAAACGGATTCCGAGAAAATTCAAGCGATCTACGATTACGTTTCCACAAAATTCCGTTACATCGGGATTTCGCTGGGCATCGGGCGTTACCAACCGCATGCGGCCGAGGATGTGTTGAGCAACGGCTATGGAGACTGCAAGGACAAACACACGCTGTTTGCGGCGTTACTTGCGGCTGAAAACATCAAAGCCTACCCAGCGTTGATCAGCTCAACAATGAAGATCGATCCTGAAGTACCGTCGCCGTTGCAATTCGACCACGTGATCACGGCCATCCCAAAAGGAAATGGATTCCTGTTCCTGGACACGACGCCAGAGGTGGCTCCGTACGGCTTCTTGATCGCAGAGCTGCGCGACAAACAAACACTGGTGATTTCAGATGATGGTCCCGCGACGCTCGTGAAGACGCCTGAGGGCTTGCCATTCAAGCCCTTTTTCAATTTTCAGGCAGATGGCACGCTGGACGATGCGGGAACATTTGAAGGCAAAATGCAAATGTCTATCCGCGGCGACGCTGAGCTTGTCTATCGACTTGCCTTCCGGCGCGCAGGGCAGGCGCAATGGAAAGATGTAACGCAGCAAGTATCGTCTGGTCTCGGTTTCGGCGGAACGGTGAGCGAGGTTACAGCTGCATCGCCTGAGGCGACAGATGTTCCATTCCACATCGAGTACGCCTACAGCCGCAAAGAATACGGGGATTGGGCAAACCGGTCCATAGTTCCTCCGCTTCCGCTGCTATTTCTTCCCCCTGTTCCCGACGACGCGGATGAGAAATCAAGGCCAATTAAGCTAGTGCCTCCGGAGGAATGGTTATACCAAGGGACGATGAAACTGCCTTCCCATTCGACCCCACGTGCGGCCGCACCGGTGGACCTGCATGAAGAGTTCGCTGATTACCATTCTTCGTATTCGGTCTCAAACGGTGTAATGCGTTTCGAACGACGGTTGACCACAAAAACCCATGAGATTCAGGCTTCACAAATCAAAGCCTATGGCAAATTCGTAAAGGCCATCATCGACGACGAGAACACGTTCATTTCTTTGCGCGGAGATGTTGCATCGGCTGACGCGGCTGGAAGCTCCGAAGCACAAGCACTCTATGCACAGGGCAGCGAAGCGTGGCAGCAAGGGAACATGCTGGCGGCGATGGATGCGTTTCAGCGTGCCGTAGACAAGGATCCAAAGTTCTCTCAAGGCTGGTGGTGGCTTGGCGCCGCACACTTACGCATGGGGAACGCGAATCAAGGCGTCGAGGAGATGAAAAAGGCCGTATCACTCGATCCCGGGGAGGTCTCTAACTACAAGTATCTTGCCTCCACGCTGATGGGCTTGCATCGCGACGCGGAAGCGATCGAAGTCTGGAAGAAGTTCGGGAAGGAGAGCCCGGACGATCCGGATGGGCCGACGAGTATTGGGTCAATCTTAATGCGGCAGAAACGATACGCTGAGGCTATCGTAGAATTTGAAGCCGCAACCAAACTCACCCTTAACGCAAGTGTCCGATTGCAGCTTGGAGATGCATACATCCATTCAGGCGAAAAGCAAAAGGGAATTGCAGAGATTCAAGACGCAGTGGCCAAAGACGGCTCACCCACTACGCTAAATGACGCGGCATACACTTTAGCGGAAAACAATCTGCAGTTGGATGATGCTCTCAGATATGCCAAAAAAGCAGTAGGAGACGTGGAAGACGGTACGATTGATATCACGCTGGACGAACTCAGTCCGAAGGATATTCAAACAGTTCCGATTTTGGCTGCCTATTGGGACACGCTCGGATGGGTTTACTTCCGCTTGGGGCATCTGGACCAGGCCGAAAAATTTCTCCGAGCCGGCTGGAGTCTAACTCAGGATCCGGTCGTGGCAGACCATCTGCGCCAGGTGTATGCGAAACAAGGAAAGGCGCGAGAGGTACCACGGGATACGCAGGCGCTCCAAAACCTTCGCACGGTGAAACTAGGGAAACTCGCCACAAAGCACGTCAGTGCAGAATTCTATTTGTTATTTGCACCGGGACCGAGAGTTGTTGAAACCCAATTCATCAGCGGATCAGAGGAACTGCGCGATGCCGGCAAAGCCCTCGAGGCCGCGAAGTTCGATGTTCCCTTTCCCGAAGACGGAGATTCTCAAATTGTTCGCCGCGGGATTCTCGACTGCGAACCTGTACTTCCTGGTTGTGTTTTTGTCTTAATCCCGCCGAACTCCCTACATTCAGTGCATTAAGCAGGATGGCAAATCGCGGTTCCTCAATCTGCGGTTGCGTGCGTGGTAGAATCGCGCGCGATGGCGACGGAAAAGTCTGCGATTGCTGAGAGTCTCGGGCGGATACGCGAACGGGTGGCCCGGGCGGCGGGGCGCGTGGGGCGGCGCGTTGATGATGTGACGATTGTCGGCGTGTCGAAAACGTTTCCGTTCGAGGCGATTCGCGCGGCTTACGATGCGGGGTTGCGACACTTTGGAGAGAATCGGGTGCAGGAGTGGGAGTCGAAACGGGCGCGCGTCGCGGACCTGGAGGCGACGTGGCATCTGATTGGGCATCTGCAGAGCAATAAGGCGCGGAGAGCGGCGGGGCTATTTGATCGTGTGGATTCGGTGGATAGTTTGGGGCTTGCGCAGAAACTCGATGCGGCGGTTGCGGAACTAGCTGGAGCGGAAGCGACGTCGGTGATTTCTTCAGAAAAGAGCCGGCGAGACGCCGACGCTACGAAAAACGGCGCCGCGAATGGCAAACGGCGTGGAGTTTTGATCGAGGTGAGTTTGGGCGGCGAGGTTACCAAGAGCGGAGTGGCGGAAGCGGACTTGGCGATGCTAGCGGAAGGTGTGGCTGGGCTTGCAAATTTGGAATTGCTGGGGCTGATGACGATTCCGCCGTTTCTGGACGATCCTGAAAGTGTGCGACCTTATTTTCGCAAATTGCGCGAGCTTCGTGACGGCTTGGTTCGCCGCGTTGGCAGGCCGCTGCCCGTGCTTTCCATGGGGATGAGCCACGACTTCGAAATTGCGGTTGAGGAAGGCGCGACGGAGATTCGAGTGGGGACGGGGATTTTCGGCGAGCGGAAATTGAATCAATAGATATGCGTGGGCGGTACGAAAAGAAAAAGAGCCGGCGAGACGCCGGCGCTACGAAAAGCGAAACATTCGGCGCTATGAATAGCGGAGCCAGCGGAACATTTCGACGAGGGAGGGACGCTTGCCGTACATCAGGATTCCGACGCGATAGATTTTTGCGGAGGCGTAGATCGAGCCAATGGTGGTGAGAAAGAGCAGAGCCAGAGCAAGGACGATCTGCCACACGGGCGGCGTCTGCAACGAAATGCGCAGAGACATCAGCACAGGCGAAAAGAATGGGATCTCAGAGAGAACGACGGAAGTGGTTGAAGTGGGGTCGTTGAGGACCACGCTGTAAATCACCATACAGAAAACCAGCGGGGCCATGGCGACCCATTGCAATTGCTGGGCGTCCTGGTCGTTGGAGCAGGCCGAGCCGATTGCGGCAAACATCGCGGAATACAGAAAATATCCGCCGAAGAAAAAGATGCCGGCGTAGAGCACGAGGGAAATCGGAATGTGAACTCCGGACAAAGCCGAGCCCTGGCCCATGCCAGCGGCGGCCAAAGCGCCATAAGTAAAAAGCAAAGCGGTGGAAATCATCCAGATGGCGAACTGGGTGAACGCGGCTGCTGCTACGCCCAGGATTTTCCCGCAGAGAAGCTCGAAGGGGCTGACGGCAGAGATTAGGACTTCCATGGTTCGCGTGGTCTTTTCTTCGAGGACGGAACGCATGGTGATGATGCCGTACATCAGCAGCGCGGTGTAAAGCAGTATCACCAGAGCGATGGCGACGCCAATGCTCTGTCCTTTTTCCACGGACTCACCGGTTTCGCTTACTTTGAGGAGTTTGAGGTCGGTGCCGCGGAGAATTTCCTTGATGTCGTCCAAATGGACTCCGCGATCGCTGAGTCTGGCTGAGATTACCGCCTGATCGACGGCGCCCGAAAGAGGGCCGATGAGGGCGAAGTTATCGGGATTGCGCATGTGCAGCTCAAACGATTGGGTTGGGTCCGCGGGAATCCAGAGGTAGGCGTCGATCTTCTCGGAATTGATGCGCGAACGGAGGTCCTGCTGAACGGTGTCGGGAGACGCAGGATGAACGATGGTTTCCACGATGGTGAATTCCGGCTGGCCATTTTCGAGCTTGGCATCCAGGTTGTGAGTGATGGGCTGCGCGAGGGTGCCGGAATTGTCCACGATCACGAGGCGCATGGTCTGGGTGGGCTTGTGGTTCACCAGAAATATAATCAGCAAGCAGAAGGCCACGCCAATCAGCGGCACGATGATGGTTCCGATGATGAAGCCCTTGGTTTTTACGCGGGTCAAATACTCGCGCTTGATGATGAGGCGAAGTTTACGCACGGGTAGTCCTATCGATAAAGATTTCGTTCAGCGAGGGCTCGAGAAGCTCGAAGCGCGTGATGGAGACATTCGCTTGCACGGCAGCTTTCAAGATTTCCTGCGGGTCGGCGCCGGGCTTCAGCTTGGCTTCCACACCGTTTCCGAGGCGCGTTATGTTGATGATGGAGGGATTGCTTAGAAAATTCTCGCTGCCGGTAAACTCGATGTGCAGGGTGTTCTTGCCGTAGGACTGCTTGATGGCGCGGAGCTCGCCGTCGAGGACGTTGCGGCCTTTGTCGATCAGGCAAATCGAATCGCACATTCTCTCGACCTGTTCCATGCGGTGGGTGGAGAGAACGATGGTGGAACCTTTCGCGCGCATCTCGAGCATGATTTCTTCGACCGTGGCGGCGTTCACGGGGTCGAGGCCGGAGAAGGGTTCGTCCAGAATCACGAGCGGCGGCTTGTGGATCACCGCGGTGATAAACTGCACTTTTTGCTGCATGCCCTTGGAGAGGTCTACGAGTTTTTTTCCGGACCACTCGGCCAGCCCGAGGCGGTCGAGCCATTCCGTGGCGCGGCGGCCCGCTTCCTCTTCGGTGAGCCCGTGAAGGGCCGCGAGGAAGATAATGACATCACGGACTTTCATGCGTGGATAAAGGCCACGCTCTTCGGGGAGATAGCCGATTAAATCGCGCGTGCGGTCATTGACGGGCTGATCGAGGACCTTAATAGAGCCGTCGTCCGGGACCAGGATGTTCATGATCATGCGAATGGTGGTGGTCTTGCCGGCTCCGTTGGGGCCAAGCAGGCCGAGAATGGCTCCCTGGCGAACTCGCAGGTTGACGCCGTTGACGGCGGTTACGGAGTCATAGGATTTGGTGACATTTTCGAGTGTGATAGCGTCCATATTGTTGGCGGTCAATCCTGATACGCAGTGAGAGCGCGAAATATTACCTGAACTAGAGACGGCTTCGTGATTTATTTTCATCCTTTTAGAATCAATTGTTTACAGCGTGGGGGTCTGGCATGGACATGACCGAGCGAGATGGCGGTGTGACATTCGCGGTGCGCGTGGTGCCGCGGGCGAGCCGAGATGAGGTCGAAGGCGAGCACGGCGGCGCGCTGAAGGTTCGATTAACGGCGCCGCCGGTGGATGACCGCGCGAACGACTCACTGAGGCGATTGCTGGCCGAGCGTTTGAACGTACCGATGGCGGCTGTTAGAATCGTGGCGGGCGAAAAGAGCCGCATGAAGCGAGTTTCTATTGCCGATGTGACGCGCGCGCAAGCAATCAAGGCGCTGGGTATTTAAAAGGTTGTTGTGGAGGCGGGTGAAACGCTATGCCGGACATTAAAGCAATTCAATCGGAGATGCGCGACAGCAAAATAGATGGCTGGCTTTTTTACGATCATCACCATCGCGACCCGATTGCGGCGAACATCCTGGGAGTCGGCAGGAATGGAATGGCGACGCGACGCTGGTTTTATTTTATTCCGGCAAAGGGCGAGCCGCGGAAACTGGTGCACCGGATCGAACAGGGCGCGCTGGATGGGCTGGACGGAAAGAAACTGGTTTACTCGGGTTGGGAAGAGCTGCACAAGAATTTGCCGAAGCTGCTGGCCGGGAGCAAAACCATCGCGATGCAGTATTCGCCGGAAAACAATATTCCGTACATCGGGCTGGTGGATGCGGGGACGATCGAGTTATTGCGCAAGTTCAAGAAGAAGATCGTGAGTTCGGCAAACCTGGTGCAGAAATTCGAGGCGAGCTGGTCGCACGAGCAAGCGCAGGGACACTTTGAAGCCGGCAGAATCGTGGATCGAATTACGCGAGAGGCGTTTGCGCGCGCGGCCGAGTTCGTGAAGGAAGGGAAGCCGCTGACAGAGGACCAACTGCAGCAGTGGATCGTGGATGAATTTCACGCGCGCGGATTAACCAGCGCGGAGCCGCCTATTGTTGCGGTGCAGCCAAACAACGGGAATCCACACTACGCGCCGGTGGCAGGGTCTTCGCGGCCGATCCGCGCGGGAGACTTGCTGCTGCTCGACATCTGGGCCAAGCGCGAAATCGCGGGAAGCGTTTATTACGACATCACGTGGGTGGGGTATCTTGGCAATCGAGTGCCGGATTCTTACGCGAAGATTTTTCGCATCGTTCGCGAGGCGCGAGACAACGCGGTGAAATTTATTCAAGAAGCAGTCGCCAAGCGGCGGGAAATTCACGGATGGGAAGTGGATCGAGTGGCGCGAAAGACGATCGAGAAAGCGGGCTACGGCAAATACTTTGTGCATCGCACCGGGCACAGCATCGGGCAGGAAGTTCACGGCAACGGCGCGAATATGGACGGGCTGGAAACGCGCGACGACCGCAAGATCGTTCCGCACACTTGCTTTTCGATCGAGCCGGGAATCTATCTGCCGGAGTTCGGCATTCGAAGCGAAGTGAATGTGTACGTGGACGAAAAAGAAGCGCGCGTGACCGGCGCGGTGCAGGAAGAAATTCTACCTCTGCTCGTTTGAGTTGGTTGATCTCACTTCGTGAATAACGACCAACCTATTGATGGAACATCACCGTCCGACGCTCTCACACACGAGAGCGCGGTAGATGACAGCAGTGCGACCGAACGCGCAACCAGGCGCGATGTGGTGGCGCCATTTATCGCTGTGGCTGCTTGGATTGTTCCGGGCCTGGGTCACTTGGCGCTGCGACGCTGGGGCCGCGCGCTGATTTTTTTCCTCGCGGTGGGAGGCCTCGCGATTGCGGGTTATCTACTTCGCGGAAACGTATTTTCTCCCCGGGCCGGCGACCCATTTGCCATGCTCGGTTTCTTCGCGGACTTCGGATCGGGGATTTTTTATTTTCTGTCACGTTTCTTTGAATCGGCAGGTCCGGATGTCTCACGCGCCGCGGGCGACTACGGAACGCGGTTCATCGCTGCCGCCGGAATTGTGAATCTGCTTAGCGTATTCGACGCGTACGAAATCGCGCTGGGCCGGAGAACGATGTGATCGCCATGTGGGCGGAAATCGCCAGCGCGCGCAACGGCGGGTCGCAGATTTCCCATCTTGCGGCGATGTGTTTGTTCGCGCTGCTGATTTCCATCGCGATTGCAGGATTGACGAAGAGAACCGCGTTGGAACGGGTTAAATATGCGGCGTCTTGCTTCCTTAAGTTTTTGGCGGCAGCCATTGCGATTGGTTGGCTGATGTATCCCTTCTCGCGTTGAAGTCTGCCCGGAATTTTCACAATGTTTGAGACTTTTTTTGCGGCAGTGGCAATGTTAAAGTCAATGAGGGTGCCGAGGTAGCTCAGTTGGTAGAGCAGCCGATTCGTAATCGGCAGGTCGGCGGTTCAAGTCCGCCTCTCGGCTCCAGCTTCTTGCGGAAGCGTTCGATGCGATCGGCCGTAGAAATCCCACACGTGGAGCCCTCTTGTGTAGCCGGCCACGCGGCTAAGTCCCGATAAGCCGGATTGCCCGCTGAAGAAATCTGCAGACGTCCGGGTGTTCCCAACAACATAAGAAAGCCGGCGTACTCGTTTGCGGTTTTAACGATTCAATGAGCAAGGAGTGTGGAGCATCGAGGAAATTCGCTGTGGCGAGCGCAGGGGAAGCGTTCTCCGCGCACGAGTAAGGAGTTCCAAATCGGAAATTCCGGTCAATATAAATTTGTAAAGAATTTTGGCGGGAGTATTCTTTTTAGCGGGGCCTTCGCTAGGCGATCGATAATTTGATGAGGGTTCAGCTTCCTCGCGGGTCGCTACGAGTAATCATTTTCATGAATTTCTGCCAAGTGATGAAACAGAAACGGCGCTCCTTGGCGACGATATTTTCACCTTTCGGGGAAAAGGCTGGATGACCTGGACAAGAATAAGAATTTTGCTCGTGGCGACGGCCATTTTATGGCCAAGTCTGCTGAGCTGTTCCGGCGTGTTCGCGCAACAAAGCAAGATCGGAAACCTGACGGGGCAAGCCAAGCGCGGGAAGGAATTGTACGGGCGCTACTGCGTGGGCTGCCACGGTTCACGCGGAGACGGAGAAGGCGAGAACGCTGCCTACTTAAATCCGAAGCCGCGCGACTTCACGATGGGCCTCTTCAAATGCCGGTCCACGCCGTCTGGAAGCATTCCGCTCGACAGCGATTTGTTCGATACGGTTGGGAGGGGCATCGACACGACCGGGATGCCGCGTTGGCTTCCACTGACGCCTCAAAACCGCGCGGACTTGGTTGCATATGTGAAGACTTTTTCGGGGCGATTCGTGGAGGAAAAGCCGGACAAGCCTGTCGATATTGCCACCGAAACACCGGTTACACCGGAGAGCATCCAGCGCGGCAGCGAGGTGTATCAATCCCTGAAATGCTTCGAGTGTCACGGAGAAAAGGGACGCGGCGATGGTCCCTCTGCCTCATCGCTTCGCGACAGCAAGGAGAACCCGATCGTTCCCTATGATTTCACTATTGGAACACGCTTCAAGTGCGGGGAATCCGATCGCGACCTCTATCGTATTTTCATGACGGGACTGGACGGAACACCGATGCCGTCGTATGTTAACTGGGTGACGCCCGCGCAAGCTTGGGACCTAGTCCATTATTTGCGCACACTGCAGGCCGATTATGGAGAAAAATCCAAGACGGCCGATCATAAAGGTCTAATTGCAAGGAGATAACCGTGGGCGAATTCATCAAGAACAGGCGCGCAATATTCGGCCTAGCGCTTTGCCTTGCCGCTGTTTCATGCGCGGGCCGCGCTGCTGGTCAGTCAGATTACACCGCGATTACAGTCGGAGACGCGGGAACCATTAGTGGGATCGTTCGTTGGGCCGGGCCGATTCCCAAAATTCCCAGACTGCCGATAACGAAGAATGCCGAGGTGTGCAGTCCGGATGGGGAGAAAACGCGCGATCTGGAGCGATTGGTGATCGGCGCGGACGGCGGAGTTGCTAACACCGTGGTATATCTGAAGAACATCAGCCAAGGCAAGGCCATGGACCTTCCTGATGCGGTCCAGCATTTGGACCAGAAGAGCTGCCGCTATATCCCGCACATTCTGCTTGTGGCACAAGGCACAGACTTGCAAATGAAGAGCAGCGATTCCGTTCTGCACACGATACACATGGCGGGCGCGGCGTCCAACAACATTCCTTTTCCGTTCCAAAACCAGTACATCCCCATCGCCATGCGGCGGAGCGGCGTCGTTGACCTGAAGTGCAACGCTGGGCACGTGTGGATGAACGCGGAAGTGCTTGTGGTGAAGCATCCGTACTACGCCGTCACCGACAATCATGGTTTTTTCAAGCTCACGGACGTTCCGCCCGGGGAGTACGAGATTGAGGCCTGGCACGAGGGTTGGCGAATCGCTTCGGAACAAAAAGTCCTAGATGTCGGGTCCCAGGTTGAGGTGAGCCGGCCCGTGTACAGCGAGCCGATAACCTGGGCCAAGAAAGTTGTCGTGCGAAAGGGCCAGACAAGCGATGTGCAGTTTTCAATCTCCGAAAACTAGGTTGATACTGCGGATTTTTCTAAGTGGCGTCCCAATCCACAGCTAGCGCGGACCGAGGTTTCCTCTAAGACTTCGCGGAGTCTTGAAACGTTTCGGGGGGATCGAGAGAGCACAGTCGCCAGAAGGCCGCCTCGGTCAAAGAACCATCCTGGAGCGCTTTTAGATTCTCCATGGTGGCAGCGATTTGTCCGCCGTCCGCGGAATCGAAAACAATTACGACTCCTGCGACCGTTTGATTCGAAGCATTCATGTCGTTGTAGGCTTTCAGCAGAAGCGATTTTGCGAACTTTCGTTTTTCCGCTGCGCTGGATGCGGCGGCTGAGGCCGGCTCGATCCAGACTACTCTCACGGTCTTTCCTACCAGAGGTTGCCATTTACCGCTGAAAGTATTCGTTTCTTCTCGCGCGACCTTGAAAAGGTTGGCACTCGCCGGCACGGCATTATTCGTTTTGTTACCGGCGCTATAGCTCGGAGGCAATTCCACTTGAGAGCGCCGCATCCAGCCTCGAGAGGCGCCTGAAATCTGCACATGCACCCAAGAGCCCTCGACGTCGAGTATCTGAAACTCGTCCTCCTGATCCGCGGAGAGCAGCACTTGCGCGCCGTCTTCCGGCTTGGAAAAGATTGCTACGCCGGCCTTTTTGACCACAACCAAATCCGCAGGCCGTACCTGATTCTGCTGAATTTCTTCAAGACTTTTTATATCGGCGCTAACCTCCTGCGCTTGTCTTTCAGCGTCGTCACGACGAGCTCTTATGGATTCCACAGTTTCCACCGGGGCCGGATCAGCGGGCGCTGTAGCGCTTGGCTTGCTGGAGCGGCCTGCCGGAGCAGGGACGCCCGGCGCATTTCTGGCTGAGGACGAGGACGATTCCGGGCTGGAGGCCGCGGATGTATCAATTTTGCGCTCAGGTTGCCGGGGCGTTGCATTTGTGGCGCTGAGAGGAGGTGAAGGAGCAGAAGCGGGAGCGCGCGAGGTTGCTGACTTCCCGGCGGCGTTGCCAGGCAGGCTCTGTTCGATCTGGTCCAACAGGTCGGTCTCGACGCGGCCATTTGAGACCAACTCCCGGTAGCCCGGTTGCGCCGATGTGGGATCCATGTACCACGCTGTTATCTTGGCCGTCGCTTGGACCAAGGCTCCGCCGTTCGGAGCTGGAAGGACTCGAAGGGTGCAAACGAAGTAGCCACGCTGATAATCCGTGAGGGGATGGTCGGCTGCATCGACAAAGCCGTCTAAAATCGGCAGACGGCCGCTGGACGATGAACGAAGACCATCGACCACTCGTTGGACTTCCGAGAGGGCATTGGGGAAAGTTCGCTCGAAGGAATGAGCCTGTGCAAAAACGGGACCGCCGGGAGCAACCACGATGCTGAGAAGCAGAGTGACAGCATAAAATATAAAGCTTGGCGATTTTTTCATGGCAGTGGCTCGACCTGGTCCTGACGGAGCCAACCCCGTTGTCCTTGCGCGGTTTCGATTCCGTACCAATACGGCGTGATGATCTCGACGACAACTTCCGTATTGGCGACAAGAGATTGGAGCTTGGCCGCGCGCTGGAAAGGGGCAGCTTTTAGCTCCGTGTTCGGGTTTTTAACTCTTACCTCGACATCGTGCCGCAACTGGTGGGCGCGCGATTGCAAATCCCGCAGCGAAGACTCCGCGGAATTGAGGCGGGCGATTTCTTCGTCGCGCTGTTTGGACGCAGCCCGAGCTTGCACTTCCAGCTCCCTTTGCTTCAGAGCTTCTGCGGTCTTTTGTTCTTCCCGCTGGATTTCAAGAAGGCGAGTATTGATCTCGGCGAATTCGCTTGTTTCGACGGTGCTGTCGGATGCATGAACTTTGTGCGTGGCATCTTCGACGAATGCAGCATCGATTTGAATGTGAGTTCGGTTCGGAGATACAGCTTGGACGACGTATCGTACGGTGATTGTTCCAATGTCAGTGCTGTCCTTGAAATGCTTGGGTGACAGAGCACCCCGGCGGACCTTATAGAAGACATGTCCGGGACCTTGCCAGGGCCCGTAGAACGAAGAAGAGGCTTCGGCTGAGGCATCGGTCAGCGTGGTCTCCCGCGCGTAGACCCAAGTTCCATGGATAATTTGATCTTCGGTAACACTCTGCACGGCTTTTACGACATCGTCTTCTGAGGCTTTGACGTCAATCGCAAAACCTTCGGGGAATGGGGATTTGTCCCGCTGTGGTGCGGCGTGCGCTATAGCAGGCGCCAAGAATGCGAGAATTAAGAAAAAACTCCAGCAATGCGACCAAGTAAGAGGTTGCCTCAAAACATTTTCCTTCACCGCTGGTAAAGTCCGCATCGGTTATCCAAGTCCGGCAGTCCCAAAAAGTATCAGCCCAAAGGCGCAGGACTTCGCAAAATACTTTCCTGGCAAGGAGCAGCCAACCGGTTTTGGCTCGAAATTACAATACCGCAATGTTGCCTCGATGCTCAAGGCGTATAAAGCGGGGAATTAGGCTGAAACGATCGTCCTTTGAACGGACCATAGCCTAATAGGCTAAAATTGTGATAGGAATCGCGGCGAAAGCGGTCCGGGGAGAATGGGATTGCGGTGATCGAGCAGGCTAAAATCGAGAAAGCGGCAGAGCGGGCGATACCGCTCATTCTGGTTGTGGACGATGACGTCGAACTATGCGAGTTGGTTGCGGAATATCTGACTCCGGAAGGATTTGAAGTCGAGGCGGTTTACGACGGCATTCGAGGAATTGAGAGCGCGCTTTCGGGTGAATATTCTCTGGCCATTCTGGATGTGATGCTTCCGGGTATGCAGGGGTTTGAAGTGCTTCGACAGATCCGCGCAAAGTCGCGGTTGCCGGTCATCATGCTGACGGCCCGTGGCGAGGACGTGGATCGAATCGTTGGCTTGGAAATTGGGGCCGACGACTATCTTCCGAAACCATTCAATCCGCGGGAACTCGCGGCGCGCATTCAAGCCATTTTGCGGCGCAGCACCCGAAATTCGACGACGGCGGGCGAACGCATCATTCTGGGCGACGTGGAACTGGAAGAGAACGCGCGCATCGCGCGCTGCGGCAACCGTGAATTGGAATTGACATCGCTGGAATTCGATATTCTTGCAATATTCCTGAAAAGACCCGGGCAGGTGGTTACGCGCGAAGAGCTGGTTAAGACCGTGCTGGGCCGCGAACTCGTCCCTTTGGATCGCAGTATTGACGTGCATATCAGCAACCTGAGAAAGAAAATGGGTCCCTATGCGGATGGAGCCAATCGCATCCGCAACATCCGAAGGGTGGGATATATTTACGCGATTCCAGGTATGCCAAAGGAAGAGTAGGCAAAATGCGAACCTTGTTTCAAAAGATTTTCCTTTCTTTTTGGCTGGCTATGGTTTTGGTCAGCGGCACTTTGATTTATTCAGTCGTAACGACGCAGTCGCAATTCACTTTAAGCCGCTCCGAACAGTCTGATAGGACGTTGATCCCCATTGTGGCGGCTCGCGCCGCGGACATCCTCGACGATCACGGCATGGGCGCCTTGGCCGATTACCTGACATCGTTGCAAACAACTTTGAACTGGGAGGCCTTTCTATTTGACGACGAAGGTAAAGAAATTTTGTCGCAGCCGACGCCTGCAGAGGCTGATGCCCTGGCGCAAAGGGGTCTGGAAGCCAGCGATACAAAATTCCTGGTCTCGCACGGAATTAAATATGTGGCCAGGAGAACGACTGGATCAACAGGAACGCGTTATGTTTTTGTGATCGGAACGAAAGTCGAGTCGGTCGCCAACGTTTTGCGCGCTCCGCTGGGAATTCAAATCCTGCGAGGGGCAGCGATCCTTTTTATCGCCGGGCTGGTCTGCTTTTGGCTGGCCCGTTACATCACGGCCCCGATCCGGCACCTTCGTACGGCAACGCATCGACTGGCGATGGGAAATCTTTCGGCCCGCGTAGGAGGCCACGATGCCGGACGCAAAGACGAACTTGCAGATCTGAGCCGGGATTTCGATCACATGGCGGAGCAGATCGAATCCTTGCTGAAATCGCAGCATCGACTGATCTCCGACATCTCTCATGAGCTTCGGTCTCCACTGACTCGTTTATGCGTGGCGTCGGGACTTGCCCGGCGGCATGCCGGGCCGGAATTCTCCAGCGCTCTCGACAGGATCGATTTAGAATCCAGGCGCTTGAATCATTTGATTGGAAGCCTGCTGGAGTTGGCACGTCTCGAGAGCGGCGCTGAAATCCTAGAAAGCAGGTCGGTGGAGCTCGAGTCTCTAGTCCGCGAAGTCGCTGCCGATGCAGATTACGAAGCCCAGAGCCGCAACCGGCGCGTGCGCTTAGTCTCCGCGGATCGTTGTACGATCACGGGAAACGCGGAATTGGTTCGTGCGGCGACTGAAAACGTGATCCGCAACGCGGTTAGCCACACGGAGGAAGGCACGCAAGTAGACGTCGAACTCCAGCATGCGCCCAACTCGCAGGGGGGAGACGCTGTGATTCGCGTGCGGGATCACGGTAAGGGGGTGCCGGAAGCGTCTCTAGCTGATATTTTCCTTCCTTTTTATCGAGTGGGTGACGCCCGGGAGAGGTCTGCCGGCGGTTCAGGACTGGGGCTCTCGATCACGGACCGCGCGGTGCGATTGCACGGCGGGAGCGTGAAGGCTGAGAATTGCGCGGATGGGGGTCTGGTGGTCGAATTGAAATTCCCCTTGACGGCGAACGAAACGCCAACCGCCAAAGAGGCGATACCAGTCAGCTCGGGTGTTTAATCGCCCAGGTTTGTACGGGTGTCACATCCTTTAATAAGTTGAGCCGCGGCAGATCCCGTCGTGTCAAATTCTTTGCTGTCCCCATCTTTGAACTTAATTCAGGATTCCGTTTGGCCTGACCCTCTCAGTCTCGGCTACGAAAACATCCAAAACTGGTCCCGGAAATCAGGCATAGGCTGGGACAAACCCCAGGGGGTACCCACATGTTAAGATTTGTTAATTTTTGTGCTTGCGTTCCTTAATCGGGAGGAGTATTTTCGAGGCGTTTTGGGGAATTTGAAAGGTGTGGGCTGTGCGAGCAGATGAATAATCCAAGCCATTTCACGTTCGGATGCCGCGAAGAAATCGTTCTCCCCGCCACAAGCTTGCTAGCGGCAAGCGCTGATGTTTACTTTTTTCGAGTGTCGATGACGCGAATTACAATCCACTCTTCTGGCAGCTGGAATAGGAGGCTGTATGTTTAAGCGGTTTCCAAATCGTGCAGGCCGAATCCGGAAATCATTTGCGCGGCCACTGGTCACGTGTGCGCTACTGGTAATGGCAATCGTGATTTGCGATTACCAGACAGCGAGCGCGTCACCAACAAGTAAAGTGATGGCGATTCCCGCGTTCGCGCGCAAGTACGGCCTTCCTTGCTCTGCCTGCCACACGGCTTGGCCGGAGTTGAACAATTTCGGGATGGTTTTTCGCGATAACGGGTATCAGCTGATGAACGATCGCGACTCGCCGATTTGGCAAAATCCTTCCTACTTCCCGATAACCTTCCGGATCACGCCAAACTGGCATCGTGAGACCGCGAGCAATCAACCCATTGACTCGATTCCGGGAGGGGGAACAGGTTCTGTTCTGGTGTCACACAACGTGACACAGGCCGGATTCGATCTCTCGGGAATGGACCTGTGGTCGGCAGGGACCCTGTTCAAGAACATTTCCTTCCTTTTGCTTCCTTCTTCGGATCCGACTGCGGTCTGGCACTTTGAAAGCGCTTGGGTTCGCGTTGATAACATAAAAGGAAGTTCTTGGCTCAACTTCAAATTCGGACGGTTTGAACTCGACAATCTGGTTTCCGAGAAGCGCTTTTTGTTCCTTTCAGCGAATGGCGGAATCTATCAAACTTATCATTTCAATGTTCCTGGGAGCATCAACGACTTTGGAATCGGTGACAATCAGATAGGTATAGAGTTGGCGGGTCACGATACGAACAGCTACACGCGGTATTCTGTTGCTTTGCTGAGCAGCAACGAAGGCGGAGTTAACCTTACCAATAACAACCTTCCAGGCGGTACCGCATCAAGCCGAAGCTATGATGGTTATATGGCGTTTACCAAGGCTTTCGATTTGGGAAGCTGGGGTTATCAAGAATTTCAGGCTTACGCCTATGTGGGTCAAAGGCCCACGTTTTACCAAACCTCGCAAGGAGTTCCCATAGTCGGCTTGGGCAATGAACCTTTTTATCGCATTGGCTTCGCCGGCCAACTTCATTTCAAAAACATAGAGTTGTTACCATACTTTATGCATGGGCACGACAATGCCTATCTTGGGGCCGGCGTTCCTGACTCCCAAGCTTTGCCGGCGGGGGCTCACGCGCCGACTTTCAACGGTGGTTTTCTTGAAGGTCAGTATTTCGTGAATCCACAACTTGTGTTCTTTGGCCGCTTCGAGAAAATAAATGTGGGGCAGCAAGCGTTCGACAGCGGCAATGTTCCGGGCGATTATGGCAATGTCACAGCCTACTCCGTCGGCTATCGGTGGTATCCCATCATGTTTAGCCGCGCGGGACTGGCTTGGCACAATGAGTATTCCATCGTTAAGTCCATAGGTATCGTTCCAGAGAGCGGCGATGGCACTGGGCTACCTCCGCTTTTGCCGACCAACGGTGTTTGGAGCAGCAGCGTATTTATCGGATTTGATTTCGACTTCTAGAGAAGAGGCCCACAATGACACTAAAGAAACTTGCTGTGACATTTGCTTTGGGGTCGATGGCTCTGGTAACAGTCGGAGCCACATCCATCCTCGCGCAGTCGCACGTAAACTCGCCAGACCCATCGCTTGGGGCGCCTAGCGTCTCATCCGAAGAGAGCCACATCGGGAACATGACGGGGCACGCCGGAGAAGGTAAACAGCTTTATCGCCGGTATTGTATTGGGTGCCACGGCCCTGACGGGAACGGCGAGGGCATGAATGCTCAGTGGATCGATCCCAAGCCGAGGGACTTCACCGAGGCCACTTTCAAGTGCCGATCGACCCCCACCGGAACTTTGCCAACGGATCAGGACCTTTATGACGCAATCACTCGGGGATTCGTGACGACGAATATGCCGTCCTGGAGACCCTTAACGCCGCAACAGCGAGCCGACCTGGTTGCATTCGTGAAAACATGGTCGCCTCGGTGGACGAAGGGGAAGGCTGGGGCTCCGCTGGACATCCCGGCCGAAACGCCCGTTACGATCGAGAGCATCCTTCACGGGAGAGAACTCTTTCAGAAGTTGGAATGCTGGAAGTGCCATGGGCCCGAAGGACATGGAGACGGTCCTTCGGCTCTCACGCTTACCGACGACAAGGGTAATCCGATTCGGCCGTATGATTTTTCGTCGGGATCGCGCTTCATGTGTGGCACAACCAATCGGGACTTGTACCGCATTTTCATGACGGGACTAGACGGATCGCCAATGCCTTCTTTTGCCGACGTCGTGAAGCCGAATGAAGCGTGGGATCTGGTGCACTTTCTGCGGACTTTGCAACCGCTTAAGACGCAGGAGGCAGATCTTTGGATGGCTTACAGGGCTGCGCATGGCGCGGACCTGAAGCCGATAGGTCCGGACGCGGCACCGGGCGGGCAGTAGTCTATTTTATATTCGGAGGAATAATCCTATGCGAAGTAGGTATTTCACAGCTCTCGCGGTGGCGGTGTTGCTGGGCAGCGGAATGTTGGTGTTTGCGAAGCCTCCCGCGGGATCCGGCTCAATAACCGGAAAGGTGACCTACACCGGCACGCCTCCGAAGATGAAGCCAATTGATATGTCCAAAGAACCGTCCTGCGCAAAACAACATGCGACTCCGGTACTCACCGAGAATGTGGCCACCGGGCCCGGGAATGCCCTCCAATGGGTAGTGGTATATATCTCGGCAGGCGATCAAGGATCGACAGCGCCCTCTCAAGCGGTGAGATATGACCAGAAGGGCTGCCAATATCTGCCTCATGTTCTGCCCATGCAAGTTGATCAAGGACTTCAGATTTACAACGACGATCAGACCTCGCACAACATCCACCCGCTTTCCAAAATCAACGCCGAGTGGAACAAGTCTCAGCCGCCAGGTTCGCCGGCGATCGACACGAAGTATGACAAACCAGAGTTCATTCCGGTGAAGTGCAACATCCACCCGTGGATGCATGGATATTTCATTGTGTTGAACACGTCGCACTATGCAGTTTCCGGCGAGGATGGCTCCTTCGACATCAAGGGTCTTCCTCCCGGGAAATATACGGTGACGGCGTGGCAAGAGCAGTATCCCGCGCAATCGCAGGAAGTAACGATTAGTGGAAGCGAAGCCAAGACCGCCAACTTTGTTTTTAAGGTTTTGCCTTACTAAAAAGCGATTCGCGGGCAGCGGCGACAACCTCTTCACTGTGAAAGTCGCCCGTCCGGACCTTATCTTTCGATCGTAAAGCTCAGAGGCGATGGAACATGGGCAAATTGTTCGCAGCAGTGGTGTTCGTGATTACGCTCATCTCCGTAGCTATATTTGTGATGCACACCTGGTGGCTACCTATAGACATCTCGACCACCGGCCCAGCCGTCGATCGTCAGATGAATGACACGATGATCGGAACGGGTATTCTGTTCCTCGCGGGCCAATTGGTTTTGGGAGTTTTCGTCTGGGGATCGAGTAGCCGGAAAAGCGGCCGGAAGATCAGGATTTTTCCGGGAGGCGCAACGCCTCTGGTTACGGCCGCGATTATCCTGGTTGGCCTTGAAATTTTGACTCTGACTTTCGTTGGCTCAAAGGCTTGGGGCGCCATTTATCTCACTCCTCCCGCCGCTAATTCGCTGAGGGTTGACGTTCAAGCGGAACAGTTCGCGTTTTATTTTCGGTATCCGGGCCCCGATGGGCAATTCGGCGGACTCCATCCCGATAAGATTGATGATGGAAGCGGAAATTATTTTGGTCTGGATCCCGCCAATGACATCGCAGCTCGCGATGACATCGTGGTTGGCTCTCTGGTGGTTCCGGTCAATCGTCCCGTTGAGCTTACGCTGCATTCAAAGGACGTCGGCCACTCCTTCTACGTGCGTGAACTTCGGGTCCAACAGGATTTCGTCCCAGGTCTGGATATTCCTTTGCACTTCACGGCTACACAGACAGGCAAATTTGAAATTGTATGCACCCAGCTTTGCGGGCTGGGCCACTACAACATGAAGGCATACCTCGAGGTGATGCCGGAAGATCAGTGGGAGCAGTGGCTGAAGAGCCAAGCGGGGCAATAATTTTACCGAACCGTGCCGACGGTGGCGCGGTGCATTTGGGAAATTTCGAGGCCAACATATGCATGAAACATCAGAACACGCTGTTCATCAGCATGCGCCCCCCACGAGCTTTATTCGCAAGCATATTTTCAGCCTCGATCACAAAGTAATCGGAAAACAGTATTACGGGCTGGCGCTGCTGGCGGTATTTATCGGCATGGTCCTCTCCTGGCTGATGCGCATTCATTTGGCATGGCCGACTTGGCCGATCCCGGGGCTCGACAAGCTCTCGGCTGTCGGCGCGCCTGCGGGCGTGATGACGCCTGAATATTACCTTTCACTGATGACGATGCACGGCACCATCATGGTGTTCTTCGTCCTCACGAATGCCCCGTTCGCGGCTTTCGGCAACTATTTCCTTCCCATCCAGATCGGCGCAGAGGACATGGCGTTCCCTCGGTTTAACATGATGTCGTTCTGGACGACGTTCACGGCCTTTCTGGTGATGATAGCCGCTTTTTTTGTCACGGACGGGCCCCCAATTTCGGGATGGACTGCGTACGCGCCGCTCAGCGCTGTGGGGAAGGACGCAGGGCCAGGGTTAGCTATGGGCCAAAATCTATGGGCCATCTCGATTGCTATTTTTTGTATTGGGTCTCTTCTGGGCGCACTCAATTTCATCGCCACAACCCTCGATCTGCGCACGAAGGGAATGTCGCTGAGCAGAATGCCCTATAGCACCTGGGCCTGGTTTGTGACCGCCGTGATCAGCTTGCTGGCGTTCGCCGTATTGCTGCCGGCGTGCATCCTCCTGATTCTGGATCGCACAGCAGGAACGAGCTTCTTCATTCCGTCCGGCCTGGTGCTTAGCGATCGCCTGCAGCCACACGCGGGCGGGTCGGTGCTGCTGTGGCAACATCTATTCTGGTTTTTTGGCCATCCGGAAGTTTACATTGCGATACTGCCGTCGATCGGCATCGTTTGCCACATCCTGCCGGTATTTGCCCGCAAGCCGTTGTTAGGTCCTCGCGCGACGATCGGTTGCATGATCGCCATCGGATTCCTGAGCTACATGGTTTGGGGCCACCACATGTTCGTGAGCGGCATGAACCCGTTCTCGGCGAATCTGTTCTCGGTTCCAACCCTTATCATCACGATTCCAGCGACGATCCTAACGCTCCTGCTCATCGGCACGGTCTATGGGGCCAAGATGCGGTTCACAACGCCCGCGCTTTTCTGCCTCGGTTTCATTTCGGTGTTTATCAGCGGAGGAATCAGCGGGTTCTTTCTGGCACAGCCATCGCTAGATACTTATCTGCACGCGACTTATTTTGTCGTGGCGCACTTCCATTTTGTGATGGCCGTTGCGTCGATATTCGGAGTGTTTGCCGCCACTTATTTCTGGTTCCCCAAAATGTATGGGCGCATGATGAGCGACACGCTGGGCAAGTGGCACTTCTGGCTGACCTTCATCGGGGTCTACTGCATTTTCATGCCCATGCATTACCTGGGGTTGGCCGGCAATGTGCGCCGCTACTCGGCGTTCGTGGATGATTACCTGATAGCGCTGATACCAGTCCACAAGTTCATCACCATAGCAGCTTTGGCAACCGGAGCGGCGCAGCTGATTTTCTTGTTCAACTTAATCTGGAGCCGTTTCCGCGGGCCAATCGCGCCCGATAATCCCTGGGAGGGCACTTCGCTGGAATGGTCGACTACCTCGCCGCCGCCTTTTGATAATTTCGGCGGACGCCACATGGTTGTATACCAGGGGCCGAATGAATATGGAGTAGAGGGCACGGCGAACGATTACGTTATGCAAACGTCGCCTGAGAAAATCGTAACTGGTTGACCGCGAGCCGGTATGGAGATTTAGTAGCTGACACGAGCGGGTTCGGCGCGCTTTTAATTTATCGGTATTTCGTGGAAGTTCTTTGCGTGTACCGGCTGTTGCTTCTTGCCACGGGCAAGTAAGCGTTCTAGGAGGGGTTGTGAGCGAATCGGAAATGGCCTTGAGCGCCGGACAAAGCGGCCACGGCGCTTTCATGGAGCCGTCGCCCTACGGCATTCAGTCGAAGAAGTTGACGATGTGGCTATTCATCATCTCCGACGCGGTCACCTTCGGCGCCATCCTTATGGTCTTTTCGTATTTGCGAGCGGGAACTCCTAATTGGAATGCACCTTTCCGTTTCTCTCCCAGTATCATCAACGGCATGGTTATGACTTTCGTTCTGCTGACCAGCAGCCTCACCATGCTCGGCGCGGTGGAAGCCGCGAAGGCGGGACGCAAGGCCGCCAGCTTGAAGTGGCTGGGGGGAACGGTACTGCTCGGCACGCTGTTCGCTGTGCTCCACATCCGCGAGTGGTTTCACATGTTCGATGAAGGCTGGCGATTATTCCAGAACCCCACGGGCGGGCCGGTGATATTCGGGGCGGCGTTTTTTAGCATCACGGGCCTGCATCTCATGCACGTGATTTCCGGGGTCATCGCGCTGATCGTTATAGCAATCGGCTACAGCACGGACTGGCTGGACGCGAACCACGTGGAGACCACCGGGCTTTACTGGCACTTTGTCGATTTGGTCTGGATGTTCGTGTTCCCGCTGGTGTATTTGATGAATGCGTCGCGCTGAAGAAATCCACGGACGGAGGGACGTGCGCATGGAATCGGATACTAGCTCCAGAATGAAATCATACGTGGGAATTTGGATCGGCCTCATCTGCATCGCTGGGATAGAAGTGTTCCTGACTTACAGGAATTTCCCGGTGCACGAGCTGCTTGCATTTCTTTTGGTACTTGCCTTTATCGAAGCGGGAATCGCTCTGATGTATTTTATGCATTTGAAATACGAGCGGCCCAGCCTTTTCTGGAGCCTGATACCCACGGTGTTGTTCGTCCTGCTTATGATGAACCAGATTTGGCCGGACGCGTATCGCTTGGCGAAACTAAAACTGCTGATCCAGTAATCGTTTGTGCAAGCCTCTGGCGACTTTTGTGTGCTATCGCAGTACGATTAGGAAGGGATGGGATCCATGATTTCACCAACACGCCAGATTTCAGGGTTTCTAAAGCGCTGTGCGGGCACAATGTTGGTTCTGGCGAGTCCTGGCGCCCTCTACGCACAAGGTTGCGCGATGTGCTATCAAAGTGCGGCGGCTTCCGGCCCGCGCAGCATTCAGGCTCTAAAGAGCGGTATCCTGATCCTTATGTTGCCCCCGGTTCTCATCACCGCAGTCATCGCTTATTTGGCCTACCGAAAGCGCGACAAATATAACGAGACGTACTAGTCCGCGCCCGCCAGAAGATATGCGCCTACTCGCAATTTAGCTCCTTAGGTGGTTCCCGGTGCCGCGGACGAAGCGCCAAACGATTTGATAGCACTGGCTTCGTCTTTGTGAACGTCAAGAACCTTTTGCAACATGGTCATCTGAAGTAATTCCTGGACCTTCGCGCTGGGATTTACGACCTTCAACTGGCCGCTCACCCTGCGAATCATGGCGTGAGCCCTCACGATTTCTCCAATTCCGGAACTGTCAATGTGCTCCACTTCTTGCATGACCAAAAGAACCTTGATGTTCCCATCATCCACTAATTTCTGAATCGTCTCGCGAAGCACGATATTACCTTCACCGACTACGATTCTGCCTTTCACGTCCACGGCAGCGACACCCGCCGAGACTTGGCGAACAGCGGCCTGCATCCTCGTGGTCGTCTTTGGTTGCGCTGTCACAGTGGCGCGATCGAGGATGCCAGAGGCTACTTTTGCGATTTCAGGCGACTCGGTCCTGACCACAACGAGGGATCGCCCCGTCTTCAAAACTTCCAGGAAGAGTTGCGCATCCTCAGGGGCCTTTTCATCAGTGGTAGGAGCCGGAATTTCGGTCTCCTTCGCGACTGACTTGCCAACTTTGGCGCCGGTCTTGGTTCCAAGAAACCCAAGCAGTGCAGCGGCTCCGACACCCACGGCGAAGACCTGGCCGATACCCGGAATTAGAGCCAAGGATGCGGCTACCATTCCCGCACCCAAGCCGATGGCGCCGCCTGTAAAACCCCCGGCCACCGTACCGATCTCTTTCCCCAAGGCTATTGCTTCACTTTCGGAGCGAGTGAGGTAGACGATGGAGTCTTCCGGGACATGATTCTGCAGCAGCTCTTTTAGCGCTTCTTCCGCTCGGTCACGCGAACTAAACACTCCGATTGAAGTTTCCATATGGGCGCCGTCCGGGCATTAGTACAATCGCCGACGGGTTTCCCTCCTGCGAGGATAATCTCGGTATTCCGTTCTGTGAGGGTGTACACCGTTATGTAAAGAATTGTCAAGACAATGTTAAGCGCGCCAGCGTACCGTGAATGACGCCGAAAGGAGTGGGATGTTATACACTGAGCGTCAATGAGTTAGAGGAAAAACATCCATTTGGCGGCCGACAGGCGGGAGGTTCAAGTTCTCTCCTCGGCTCAGCTTCTCGCAGATGCGTTTGATGCGATGCGGGCAAGACGACGCGGACGCAATTGAACGGGGGACGATATTCACTTCCCAATTTCACATCACTTTGTCTTACCACTTATTTCACTCTAGAGGGTCAATCATGGATCGCAAGAAAGCAGCTCTGCTGTGCGTGCTCGCGGCTGGAGTCACCTTTGCATTGCTATCGCCGGCACACATAACGGCCGCGCAAAAGGACAGCGTGCTTGCCGAGCAAATTCACGAGATCGCAAGCCGGCCGGAGTACAAGCATTCGACCTTCGGCGTGGAAGTGTATTCGCTGGAGGAAGAGAAAGTTATTTTTGCACTTCATGGACAGGATCTTTTCACGCCGGCGTCGACGACCAAACTTTTGACCGAAGGCACGGGCCTCGAGCTGCTGGGGTCGGATTTCCGGTTCCACACGCGCGTGTACCGCACGGGCCCAATCAGCGCAAATGGCATCTTGAAAGGAGATCTGATTCTAGTGGCGAGCGGCGATCCCAATCTGTCCGGCCGAATCCAACCGGACGGCACGCTCGCCTTTGAGAACGAGGACCATTCTTACGAGGGCAGCCCGGACACAAAAGCTGTGGCGGGCGATCCGCTCCTAGTGATTCGCGAGCTCGCTGTGCAGGTGGCGGCGCACGGTGTGAAGCGGATAGAAGGGCGCGTGCTGGTAGACGCGACGTTATTTCCGGAAGGCGATCGAGAACTCGGAACGAACGTGGTGGTTTCACCGATTTCGGTGAATGACAATGTCGTGGACCTGACCGTTTCGCCGGGGAGCAAGGAAGACGCTTTGGCAGGGCTTAGTGTTTCGCCTGCAAGTTCGTACGTTTCGTTCGTCAACAAGATCACCACGGGACCAGCTGGTTCGAAGCCGGATATAAAACCGCCCGCCGATGTGACGAATGCAGACGGGTCGCACACGGTCACGTTGACCGGGAAATTTCCGCTCGGCGGCCCTGGGATCCTTTACACCTACACCGTCCCGGAGCCTACCCGATTCGCGGAGGCGACATTTGTTGATGCGCTGCGTGAAAAGCTGATAAAGGTAGATGTTGCTCCGTTTGGAGGGAAGCATGACTTCAAATCGGTCTCAGGCAATTACACGCAGGAAAATGTAGTAGCCGAGAACGTTTCTCCGCCGCTGTCCGAAGAGACAAGAGTGACGTTGAAGGTCAGTCAAAATTTGCACGCCACGATGATGCCGTTCATTTTGGGGGCGATCGTGGGCCATAAGACGCAGGATATCGATCAGGGTGGTTTCGATCTGGAGCATGATTTTCTGGCCAAGGCTGGACTGGACTTGAGCGGCGCTTCACAAGCGGACGGCGCGGGCGGCGCGCAATCGGCGTATTACACGCCGGACTTCATGGTCCAATACCTAGCATTTATGGCGAAACAAAAAGATTTTGCGCTCTTCGAAAAGGCGCTGCCGGTTCTCGGGCGTGACGGCACGCTTTGGAATATTCAAGTGAATTCCCCGGCTGCCGGCCACGTTTTCGCCAAGACCGGCACCGATGGCTCGTACGACGCTTTGAACAAGGACCTGATGCTCAACGGAAAGGGCCTTGCGGGTTATATGACGACGGTTGACGGCCGGCATCTGGCATTCGCAGCGTTCGTAAACCGTGTTCCGATTTCGATGGACGATCCGGAAGCCGCGCAGAAAATCGCGGGACAGGCGCTGGGCGAAATTGCCGGGGCGATTTATTCCACGCCGCCGGACAAGGCGGCGCCGTTCGACGTGATTATCAAGAACGGGCACATTCTGGATGGGGGCGGCGGGCCGTGGTATTCCGCCGATATCGGAATACGCGGAGATCGAATCGCGGCGATCGGGCAGCTAGGCGACGCGCAAGCGAAAAAAGTGATCGACGCGACGGGGCAAATCGTTTCGCCGGGATTTATCGACATGCTGGGGCAATCGGAAATGTCTTTGCTGATCGACAATCGCTCGTTGAGCAAACTTTCGCAGGGAATTACGACGGAAATTACAGGCGAAGGCGGTTCTATCGCGCCGCAGAACGAAAAGACGCTGGCGCCGATGGCTCCGTTTTTGGCCAATTATCACCTGACAATTGATTGGACGACGCTCGGTGGTTATTTCCGCAGGCTGGAAAAAGACGGCACGCCGATTAATCTGGGCACATACGTAGGGGCGGCGCAAGTGCGCGAGAACGTGATTGGCGACGATGATCGCGCCCCGACTCCCGCCGAACTGGAACAGATGGAAACGCTCGTGGCGCAAGCGATGAAGGATGGTGCGTTGGGACTCTCTACTGCGCTGATTTACCCGCCGGGACATTATGCGAAGACGGACGAATTGATTGCGCTGGCGAAAGTTGCGGCGCAGTACGGCGGTATTTATGCGTCGCATATGCGCAGCGAGGGGGCCAGCGAAATGGCGGCGCTCGATGAAGCTATAGAAATCGGGCGCGAGGCGCAGATTCCGGTGGAGATTTTCCACCTGAAAGTGAGCGGAAAGCCGCGCTGGGGAACGATGCCCGCGGTGGTGGCAAAAATTCAGGCGGCGCGAGACGCCGGGCTCGATATTCGCGCGGACCAATACCCGTACGTCGCAGGTGCGACGGAGCTGGCCTCGTCGTTGCCGCCATGGGTTGCGGATGGCGGAGTGGACAAACTTCTCAGCCGTTTGCAGGATCCAAAGATTCGCGAGCGCATCAAGAATGAAATGGCAGCGGAGCACGCCGACTGGGAAAACCTCTATTTCGATTGCGGGGGCGGAGAAGGAGTGATGATATCGGGCGTGGTCAATCCGGAGTTGAAGAAATACGACGGCAAGACCGTAGCGCAGATGGCCAAGGCAGAAGGCAAACCGGAACTGGACGCGCTGTTTGATTTCATCCAGGCGGATAAGGCGCAGACCGGCGCGATCTATTTCATGGCCAGCGAGCAGGATTTGGTTTACGGGCTGAAACAGGCCTGGACTTCACTTTGCCTGGACAGTGGGGAGCTTTCGCTGGATGGTCCGCTGTTCGAGCCGCACACGCATCCGCGCTCTTTTGGCTCCTTCCCGCGATTCCTGGGCCACTATGTTCGCGATGAGCACCTAATGCCGCTGGAACAAGCTATTCGAAAAATTACTTCCATGCCTGCGCAGCGCGAACACCTGGTGAATCGCGGGCTGATCAAAACCGGCTTTTATGCGGATATAACGATTTTTGATGCGGCAACGATTATCGACCGGGCTACCTACACAGAGCCGACAAAAGTATCAGAGGGCGTGGACTACGTTTTCGTGAACGGGCAACTCGAATTTGACCATGGGGCGCTGACCGGGGCGAAATCGGGCCGGGCGCTGCGAGGGCCCGCATGGCACGGTGATGCGACAGATCACTAATGCGGGTTGGGGAACAGCCAACTCGCATAATAGACACGGATCGAGGCGAATACGTCGCAACTTTGACGGTCAGGGATTCCTGTAACCGCCGATTCCTGCGACGCCTGGGCCCCAGAGTTGCGGCGAAACACCAAGCCGACGTGAGCGATTCCATCGTTCGCAAACCACACTTTGGCGAGGACGCTTCCTTCCGCGCTTCGATAGCGAGCGCGCGAGATGCTTGAATCCTCCAGATAACTGGTGCAGGAGAGCGGTTCCGGGGACATATTGCTTTGCGAGATAAACCCCTCGGATGCCAGGGATTTGAGTGACTTCTCCACGAGCGCACTTCTTACGGACGCAGACGTCTGGGCATCCGGCTTAGGATAGTAATAAGTGAACAAAAACGCAGCGCTGCTGCGATCGGGGGCGGAATAGCCTGCCATCAATCCGGGATCCGGCTTATCTTTGAAAGTCCAGGTGACCCAGTCGCTGGGGGTAGCACATTTCAAGATCAAGGTCGCGCAGGATGGCGGATTTGTATTGCGAATCGGTGTGCGAAGAGCCCTGGCCAAAAGAAATCTTGCCGTTCGATCCGAGATCGAGAGGCTGTCCATTGAGATAAAACTCAGCGCGAAATTCTCCCGGAGGAATACAGCTATTTACACTGCTGGACTGCAACGCTGATTTGAACGCATATTTCTTTCCCTCGGGCATATCGAGCAAGTCGGCAGGAAGGACGCGACCCGAAATGCCGGGCAAAACCCACCAGACTCCCCAGTTGCCGTCTCCAGTTTCAGTGGCCAGGGTAGTGGAGTCGCAAGCGCGCCTCTCAGGATAGGCGGTATCGCAGGCGTACCAGACAACCACCAAACTGTTGTCGCTCAAATCCATTGGCACGCGGGCTTCCCATCCCAGTCCAGCGGGGGAGGCGAACAGGTTCACGTCAGAAATCTGAGAGTTGCCCGCGTTCGCCGGTGCGGACCAATCTGTAGGCATCCATCCCGCAATTGACATGCGGCTTTTTTGCTTCTTCACTTCGCGGTCAATTTCATCGCAGTAGGTCGCCGTATTAAGCGCGAAGCAATACTTGCGCAAGATCTCAAGATCGGTGATTACGCCGGCAGCAAGCCCCGGGCGGTTGCCGGGCGCCTTAAGGCTCTCGAAGCCCTGGTCATAAGTTTTGAGACCCTCCGATTTTCTTTGCGGGCCGTCCGCCAATAGGGCCATACCTGTGTTGAAGAGCAGCATGGTATTGGTACTGTCCCGACCGAGCGCTTTCTGCTCCTCAACAATACCGTGTTCCACACGGTCGCGTTGTCTTTGGGTCAGCCCGAGATCGGTGCTGTCGTAGCCGTGATTAAGAAGGAAATCCATGGGAGGCGTAAGATTTTCGTTTCCTAGCGCGACAATGGCGTCCTCTTCCTTATCGACAATCTCCTGGAGGGACTGTTTGAGATGCAGGCTCTGATAGCCCTCTTTTTGGGGAGTCATCTGGTTCGACAATGCGAGAGCGAGGTAGTAGTTCGCCAAGGCGAAAGTGTGACGCGCATTTAGCGAATGCTTGAAATCTTCTACAGCTTCGCCGTATTGTTCCGGAGTGCCGGCGGCCCTGAATTTTCCCATGCCTTGGCCATAGAGGATTGCTGCCTGCTCGACTTTATCGCCGCGGGGAATCCGGAGATTGAAATAAGTCACCCCAGCCATCCAGCAAAGCCCGGCGAGCGCCAAAAAGGACCCGCAGCAGAATAAAATGAACGCCTCCTGCGTGCGTCCCATGCTGAGCGCCTGACCGAACAAGTAGAGGGCAATGGCAAAGAGAGTGAGGGCCCTGAGGTAACGAGTCGAGGCCTTGCTCCAGGCCAAGCTGATTTCGTTTTCGCCGTCCCACTTAGCAAAGTCCGTTTGTTCTGTGGTTAGATCCTTGGCCATGAGCTGCCTGGGGAAAAACGCGTCACTATCCGGGCCTTGGGGCCCGTCGAGCGAGGCAGTAAGCGACTTGTGGTCCGACTGTTCGGTAAAGTCCTGCCAAGGCTCCATAGCGAGTTTGCCATCTTCCATATCGGCGCCCGGAACTCGATTTTGGGCGAGGTCTAACCGCTGCTGACCCGCCCTAAACTGCGCACGATATTCCTGTCCGTCAGCAAGCTCCTGCAGCATCTGGTTATTCTGCGCGGTCCTTCGCGTACTGCTCTTCACCATCTCCATCTGATAGCGAAGCGCCTCGCCTGCAGTCTGGCTCTGGTGAATTCCCGCGACGCTATACAAGACGCCATCGAGGGCGCTGAGTGAGGCTGTGATGGCGATGGCGGCCACGTTCCATACATGAAATCGGTGCTTATCGAGGCCGACGTGGACGTGCTCGGCGCAATACGAATGCGGCCCAATTTCTCCGGCGTGGACGACTTCGTCGTCTTCCAGTTCCTTGTCCAGCAGGAAAAACTCTTTGATTCTGCAAGTGGTGGAAAGCCAATATCCCAGGATCATTAGCACGGCAATCACTAAACTATATCTTCCGAACACCTTCCAGGAATCCAAGTCGCCCCAAACGGACAGTAGAATTCCGGCGATAGCAGTGACGCATGCCAGGCGTAGAAGCCAAATCACAACGCGGGGTTTGTCCCTATACAGTTGGGCAAAAGTAAACAGGGCCAGCGACATGACAAGGAGCACAACAGAAACTGCCAGGCGCTTTACGCGCCCCTGGGCAGCTCTTATTTCGCACTCCAGACCGTTCCAAATGCCGGCGTTTTCAACCGAGCATTGCTGTGGTCCGTTGGTTTCGAAGCCAAAGCCCGCCAGGGTGTTGGCAATAGCCAGCTGTATTTTGGCCGCCGGAAATACCTTGGTGTCCTCATATCGCAAGCCAAAGTTGGCGAAGTTCTTATAGAAGGGAATCTGCGATTTGCCCATGGCGGAACGTTGCTGAGAATAGAGATCCTGAAGGGCGGCGCCGGCAAGATCATGGTTCCGGCGAAGATCTTCGGCGTTCAGCCTGCGATTATAACTTTCCTGGTAGTGGAGGTCGCTCGTGGCCCAATACTTATTGTACTGAGAAAGATCGTAAAGATATTCCTGCCAGTATTTCAATTCGAGCAACTGGCCGTGTTCCAGCATACGCTCGTGGAGCGAAGCATCCAGCTCCGCTTTCCCAGCTTGAAAGGCGGTGACGGCGCCGAATATAGCCACTACAGCCATAACCATGGCCATGCGCAACGTTTTTTTCGCCAGCCAATTAGGGATGAAATCGAGCACACGATTGAAGCGATTAGGCGCCGCGCTAGTCTCGTTCATTCCGAAAAACCCTACCCCAGCTAACTCCTGGTGTCAATCCAGCGCCCGCCAAGCCGAATATGGAATCTTGGGGCGGTGAAAGTGTCTGATGGATCGGGACGGGTGAATTGAAGATCTTCAAGGGAAACCTGGAGAGGTTCATAGTTCTGCGAGTTCACCTTCCCGATTTATAGCAGCTATCACTGATTCCAAACTGCTTTGATGTTGGTGAACTCGCGAATTCCATAAACTCCCAGTTCACGGCCGATGCCCGACCGTTTGGCGCCGCCGAAGGGAAGGCGCGGATCAGACACGACCATGCGGTTGATGAACACCATGCCCGCCTCGATGCCATTGATGAACTGATCCTGCTCGCTTTTTTCGCTGGTCCACGCGCTGGCGCCCAATCCGAAAGGCGTGGCGTTAGCGATGCGAATCGCGTCGCTGATATCTTTGGCGCGAAACAGGGAAGCGACCGGGCCGAAAAGCTCGTCGCAAGCTGCGGGAGAGCCGTCGGGGATATTGCTCAGCACCGTGGGAGCGTAGAAATTTCCGGGGCGGTTCAAAGGCTTTCCGCCGGTGAGTAATTTCGCTCCCGCTTTGATCGTTTTTTGGACATCTGCGTCGAGCGTGGTGACTCCGTCAGCCGTCGCTAGCGGGCCTAACTCCGTGGTTTCATCGAACGGATCACCGATTTTCAGGGATTCCATTTTCTCGACGAAGAGTTTTTCGAAGTCGTCGGCGATGCGCTGATCGACTATGAACCGCTTGGCGGCGATGCAGGATTGGCCATTGTTCTGCACGCGAGCTTTCACCGCGGCAGCGGCCGTTTCCTTAAGGTTTGCGCTGGGCATCACGATGAAGGGATCGCTGCCTCCAAGCTCCAGCACGATTTTTTTGATTTTCTTTGCCGCAGCTACGGCGACCTGAATTCCTGCGCCTTCACTCCCGGTCAGCGTGGCAGCAGCGATTCGAGTGTCGGCAATAATGCCGCCGACTTTGTCGGAACCGATAAGCAGAGTTTGAAACGCTCCTTGCGGGAAACCGGCGCGAAGGAAAATGTCTTCAATCAGAAGAGCGCACTGCGGGACATTGGAGGCATGTTTGAGGAGTCCCATATTGCCGGCCATCAGCGCCGGCGCGGCGAAGCGAAACACCTGCCAGAAGGGAAAATTCCAAGGCATCACGGCGAGCACCGGGCCCAGGGGCTGATATCGAATGAAACTGCGTGAGGCGCTGGTTTCGACTACTTCATCGGCCAGAAAACGCTCGGCGTGCTCGGCATAATAGCGGCAGCCGACGGCGCACTTCGCGGCTTCGTCCACCGCGGCGCGAATGGGTTTGCCCATCTCGAGTGTCATCACGCGGCCGAATGCTTCTTTTTCCTTCTCGAGAATTTCAGCCGCTCGCAACATCATCTCCGCTCGCTTCAAGTAGGGAACGCTTTTGTAAGAGCGAAAGGTTTCCGTTGCGAGATGAAGCTTTTGTTCAATTTGCGCGTCTGACAAGGCGTCGAAAGACTTTATAAGCTCGCCGGTGGCGGGATTGATCGTCGCGATAGCCATTCTTTCCTCTTGTGAGAAGGGGGAAACAGGCTTTCCCCAGATTAATTTCAAGATCTCAATGCGTCCAATCAGACTACCACATGATCATTTGAATCGGAGTTCGTTGGAGGGGCGGATCAGGGGTGCGGGAATACTAAGATTATTGCGGTGAGCTTCCGACGGGTGGTTGACCTTTGACGGCCGCCCGGATTGCTGAAGGCGCTGATGAGCTTCTTCCCAGGACGGCGGCTGCGGCGATTCCTGAGTCCAATGGGCGACGGCAGCCTCGTCGCACCACTGCGGCAAGCGCCGCATAACTTGGCGATGAACTCCCGAGAGCATATAAGCCTTCATGGCCTGCTCGGAGTTCCAGACCGTGCGAGTCCAAAACGTATTGTGGGCATCGCGGAGGACGGTAACAACGAGACTCCCTTCAGCGGACTTGGCCTGTTGCGCCGAGCGGAAAGCTTGGATGAAAAACGCCGGAAGGTAACGCCAAGATCGCACCCGCAGGCGTGTGAGGGAAACGAAGAACATGTCTATGCGATATTAAACCTAAACCCGAATGCAAGCAGCCCTTCTAACCATGCCCTAGCCATGTAATTCGGCCAAAGTTCGCGTATGATAGTAGCGAACTCCCCGTGTTTCGGACCGGAGAAGACCTCTCATGAATCACCGGTTCACCATAGGTGTCGAAGAAGAGTTTCAAATTGTTGACCCGGCGACGGGAGAGCTGCGTTCGCACGTAAGCGAGCTTGTTGCCGCCACTTCGCCGGGCCTGGGCGAGCAGGTTAAGCCCGAGATGCATCAGTCCATCGTTGAAATCGGCACGAAGATCTGCAACAACGTGGACGAATTGGCGGCGGACATGCGGCGCACACGCGGCGAATTGGTGCGAGCTGCTGAAAAAGTGGGCCTGCAAGTTGCTGCCGCCGGCACGCATCCTTTTTCAAGCTGGATCGATCAGGTGATCTCGCCGGGAGAGCGCTACCAAAACATCGTTGAAGAGCTGCAGCAACTGGCGCGCTCGCTGCTAATTTTCGGAATGCACGTGCACGTGGCGGTGCCCGATCGCACGAGCATGATCGACCTGATGAATATGGCGCGCTATTTTCTGCCGCATCTCTTGGCGCTTTCCACCAGTTCGCCTTTTTGGATGGGGCGCGATACGGGCTTGAAGTCATTTCGCACGACGGTATTCCGGCGTTTCCCGCGCACGGGAATTCCGGACCACTTCAGCTCCTGGAGCGAGTACGAGGATTACGTAAATCTGCTGGTGCATCTGCACTGCATCGACAACGCAAAAAAGATCTGGTGGGACGTTCGGCCGCATCCCACGTTCGGGACACTTGAATTTCGAGTATTTGACGTGGCCACGCGATTGGACGAAGGCATCGCTATCGCGGCTCTGACGCAGGCTCTCGTGGTGAAGCTGCATCGGCTTTACACGCGCAATATCAGCTATCGCATGTATCCTCGCGCGCTGATCGAAGAAAATAAATGGCGGGCGGCGCGCTGGGGAGTGGAAGGCAAACTCATTGATTTCGGCAAGCAAGCGGAAGTGCCCATGCAGGAGTTGGGGGAAGAGCTTCTTGAATTCACATACGATGTCGCGGGCGATCTGGGAAGCCGCGCAGCGCTTGAACCGATTCACAGGATTCTGCGAGAGGGCACCAGCGCCGAACGGCAGTTGCGCGTATTCAAGGAAACGGGCGATTTGAAGCAAGTAGTGAAGCACATTGTGGAAGAAACGAGCGAGGGTATAACCCAGCAAGCATCCTCGGCATAGGCCGTTTTGGGTGCGCCAAGATGGGCTGGAAGCGAATTGTTATGCTGAACGAGCGAAACTCGCCAAAACGAGATGCCTCACCAGACGTGAAGAGTTCCGTTCCCAATAAAGGAAGTGCTGCGATGAAAATTGGACTTCTTTGCGGCCGCGAATACAGCTTCCCGCCGGCCTTTATCGAGAAAGTAAATGAGCTGGGGGAGCGCGACAACGTCACGGCGGAATTCGTTCACCTGGGCGGGGTGCGCATGGGCGAACCCGCGCAGTATCGCGTGATCGTGGACCGTATTTCGCACGAAGTGGACTTTTATCGGGGATATTTGAAGCACGCCGTGCTGCAGGGCACTTACGTCATCAACAATCCTTTCTGGTGGACAGCGGACGACAAATTTTTCAACTACGCCGTGGCCTCAAAGCTTGGTATCGCCATTCCCAAGACGATTCTGTTGCCGCAGAAGTCCTATCCGTCCGATGTGGACATCACGTCGGAATCGTTGCGAAATCTGGAATACCCGATTAACTGGGACGCTTTGCTCGATGCAGTTGGCCGGCCGGCGATTTTGAAGCCTTTTTCGGGCGGGGGATGGAAGCACGTTTACAAAGTGAATAATCGAGAAGAGCTGCTGGCCGCGTACGACGCCACCGGGCCCACCTGCATGACGCTTCAGGAATTTATCGATTTTGACAAGTATGTCCGCTGCTTCACGTTCGGCAAGATGGATATCATGCCAGTTGCTTACGATCCGAAGGAGCGCCGCTATCTGGTGGACCACAAGTATCTATCCGCGGAGCTGGGTTCGCGGATTGTGAGCGATGCGCAAACAATCAACCAAGCGCTGGGATACGAAATGAACACGATTGAATTTGCGGTCAAGCAAGGCGTGCCTTACGCCATCGATTTTCTGAATCCTGCGCCGGATTTCGAGCGCGATCGCATTACTGAGTTTTACTTCGAAACTGTCGTGGACCGAATGGCTCGGCTGGTAATCGACCGCGCGCTTAACGGCTTGCCGGCAAATTCCTGGCCTCGGTGGGAAGAAATGCTGGGCATCGGCGCTGCTAGCGGTTTTACGGGCGCACCGGAGAAGGGCCGCGCGGGAGCGAAAACTGCGTGAGCGGTTCCGTCCGGGCTTCGCAAACACCGTCTTCTCCCGCTGAGCATTGGCACGGGCTCTTGCGTCCGGACGTGGAGCTTGCTCCCGCGTTTTGGGCTGAGTTGAATGCGCGCATGCGCGCGGAGAAACTCACATTTGGAGACCGCGTACACTGTCCATTCCTGCGGCCTTTCTTCCTCAGCACGCAAGATGAAAATCGTGTGCGCGAAGTCGCGGAACTGATCGCGGAGCTTGGCGAACGCGTTGTAGCGCGGGCGCTAGCCGATCCGGCATTGCTGGCGCAAGTAGGGCTGTCGCGCGAAGAAGAGCGCCTCGCGCGCATTTCGCCGCGGTACAAGACTGCCAGCACCGCTTCGCGTCTCGATGCTTTTCTGCTTCCCAACTCCTTGCAGTTCGCCGAATACAATGCTGAGTCGCCTGCGGGGCCCGGTTACGCCGAGACTTTGGCGGGAGTATTTCGCACGTTGCCGATCATGGAACGTTTCGCGGAGCACTACACGGTTCGGCAGTTTTCGTTGATCGAGCAGTTGCTCGCGGCGCTGCTCGCGAGCTATCGCGAATGGGGCGGAACGGCTTCGCCTCCGGTAATCGCGATCGTTGACTGGCGCGAGGTGCCTACCTGGAGCGAGTTTGAAATTTTGCAGGCGCGTTTTGAAAAAGCGGGCGTGCCGACGGTTGTCTGTACTCCGTCCGATCTCGTATTTGACAGCACGAAGCTCATGGCGAATGGCCGCCGCATCGACCTGGTCTATCGCCGAGTGCTTATCAACGACATTCTTGCCCGTCCTGCTGAATGCGAAGCGCTGGTAAAGGCGTACGAAGCGGGGGCTGCCTGCGTGGCGAACGCGCTGACGTGCAAAATCGCCCACAAGAAAGCGTTCTTCGCAGTTCTTACCGATGAGCGAAACTCATCACTATTCAGCGCGAACGAGCGCGAAGTGATCCGCCGCCACATCCCGTGGACGCGTTTGCTAGAGGACGCCAAGACCACGCGCGACGGCGAATCTTTCGGCATACTCGATTACGTTCGCAAGCGCAGAAATGATTTCGTGCTGAAGCCGAACGACGAGTACGGCGGCACGGGTGTGACGCTGGGCTGGGAAATGGACGACCAAGCGTGGGACGACGCCCTGCAGCGGGCGCTTTCCGACCGCGATAGCAAATGGGTGGTGCAGCAGCGCATCGCGGTGCGGCGCGAAGTTTTTCCGGTGCGTACGCCGAACGGAATCGAGATGCGCGACATGCTCGTGGATTTCGCGCCATATCTGTTCCGCGGCCGCATGGCTGGATGCTTGACGCGGTTGAGTTCAACCGGTTTGGCGAACGTCACCTCCGGCGGCGGCCAGGTTCCTTCCTTCGTCGTCGATCCGCGCTGATGATAACCAGAGTTTGCTTTAGCGAAGGTTTATCCGTGGTAAAAACTCTGCGTCAAAATTACAATAACTGAATGACTTTTGGAACTGTTAAGCCGGAGCTAATGCCCGGCGCCCGAAACGCGGTGGAAACGTGCCTGGGGATACAGCCGAATGAGCGCGTGACGCTCATTGCGGATCGCCCGAGCGCGATTGTTGCAGCGAGTCTAGCGAAGGCGATTGTGGATCGTGGAGCGATCTGCGATCCGTTTCTGCTCGAGGATCTTGCTGCGCGGCCGCTGCTGCGCGCTCCGCAACCGGTGCTGGATTCGCTCGGCCGCGCTGATGCCGGAATTCTCTGCATGCAGCCGATGCTGGGAGAGCTGGCCGCACGCAAAGACATTGTGGGAGTGGTGGAGAGGCGCCACATCCGCTACGCGCACATGGTTGGGGTGACGCCGGAAATCATGCAGCAGGGAATGCGCGCGGATTACACCATGGTGGACAAATTGAGCGAGCGCCTGCTACAGCGCATGCATTCCGCGCGTTCGCTTACGGTGCGCACGGATGCGGGCACTTCTCTGGTTGCGAGTTTTGACGCCGCGCTCGACTGGGTGAAGACCAGCGGACTGATCAATCGGCGTTACTGGTCGAACCTGCCGGCCGGCGAGGTTTTCACTACGCCAGCGAAGGTGGACGGCACGTTTGTGTGCGACGGCACCGCTGGCGATCACTTCTGTGGAAAATACGGCGACCTGCAGAAAACGCCGCTCTCGCTTGAGATTAGCGGCGGCCGATTAGTGGCAGCGAAATGCGCGCGCAAGGATCTGGAAGAAGAATTCTGGAAATATTGCCACACGGATGAAAACAGCGACCGCGTTGGCGAGCTGGCTTTCGGGACGAACCTCAGCCTGTCAAACATGATTGGCGTTCTGCTACAGGACGAAAAGCTTCCTGGTGTTCATCTCGCTTTTGGCGATCCCTACGGCAGCCAAACGCACGCCGCGTGGACTTCGCGAACGCATGTGGACGTGCTAGCGCGGGCCTGCGATGTGTGGATTGACGAAGAGCAAGTGATTGCCAAGGGCCGCTACCTACTTGACCGCTTGGGGTTGGCGTAGCCGTTTCAAAATAGCCTGGTGATGTATTCCCACATTTGATGTTTCCAGTAGGGCCAGTCGTGGCCGCCTTGCGGCCCCCAATCGTCGAGATGATGAGGAATTCCTTTGCTCGACAAGATATTCGAGAGACGGTAAGAGGGACCGCTGTGTTCCCACGGCCCGGAGCCTGTCGCGATGTGGATGTCGCACTGCGAGAGCTGCGCCATTACGTTTCCGTCTGAAAGATTTGAGAGGTAGTCCACCGGATTGTTGAAGTAGGTGTTGTCGTCGTACATCCCGTTCATGAAATTCTTAATGTCGTAAACGCCGGAAAGCGCGAAGCAGCGGCGCACAACATCGGGATGCTTAAACAGAGTGTTTGCGGCGTGATAAGCGCCGAAAGATGCTCCCATGGTGGAAATCGCGATGTCCTGTGACTGACAGTTGTCGCGAATGAAAGGAACCACTTCGTTCCGCACATAGGCGTCGAATTGCGATTGAACCCAACTGCGATGAAAAGGGTGCGCACTCTTGTTATAGAAACCGGCGGAATTCACGGAATTGATGCTGAAAAACTTCACGCGGCCAGCGTCGATCAAGGGCGACAAACTTCCGATGAGGCCCTGGCCCTCAAGCTCCCACTCATCGCCGGCGCTGGTGGGGAATCCCAGGAGCGGAGGCCCCCAGTGGCCGTAAACAACGACTCCCATATCGAGGCCGAGGCGATGCGAATACCACCGATGATATTCCCGTTTCATGTTGCTCCTGGTCTTGAGCTGCGGCTCGAAATTCGAGCCTAAGGTTGAGCGCGGTATTATACGGCGTTTACCGGCACAGAACCCGGAAACTCTATGCCTCTGAATTTTTGCTCTGGTATTGTAATAGAATGCGCGATTCGACGAGGAGGCTTCTTGCTTAGTGATTCAGCCGGAGCGGATCTGGCGCGACGCAATTTAAAGTGGAGGAATCCCGATTGGTGCTTTCCCGAGAAATGGCGGCGGGATTGAGCGCGTCCGGGGCCGGCCAGTTGCGGAAACATGAAGGGTATCGCTCGCGCTTTCTTCCTCGCAAGCGCGACCTGATCGTCTATCTGCCCGCCATCTACGAGCAAAACCCGCAATTGCGCCTTCCGGTGCTTTATCTGCAGGACGGCCAAAACCTGTTTGATGGCGCGACGTCATTCATCCCGGGCATGGACTGGCACGTGAGGGAGACTGCTGACCGGCTGATTGCAGAAGGTGCGATTCGACCGCTCATCATCGTCGGCATATACAACACGGGCAAAGGGCGACTTGGCGAGTACACGCCTACGCGCGATAAAAAAATGGGCGGAGGAAGGGCCGGCCGCTATGGCCGGATGTTAATCGAAGAAATCATGCCGTTCATCAATTCTGAATATCGCACGCTCTCGGGACCTGCGAATACGGGCGTGGGTGGTTCATCGCTGGGAGGGCTCCTCGCGATTTACCTCGGTCTCCGTTTCCCAAAAGTGTTTGGCAAGCTCGCGATTCTTTCCCCTTCGGTATGGTGGAACCAAGGCTCGATATTGAAACTTGCAGCACGGGCGAAGTTGCGCGATCGCCCCAGGATTTGGTTAGACGCCGGCACCAGGGAAGGCGGGCGCAGCGTAGAGAACGTGGAGAAGCTACGCGACGTTCTTGCTGAGAAAGGTTGGCAGGAAGGCCGCGACCTACATTTCGAAGTGATTCCGGGAGCCGAGCACAACGAAGATGCTTGGGGACGACGCGTCGGGCCATTCTTGCAATTCCTATTTCCCTCCGGCGAGACCGCAGTATAATCCGCATTACCGTCATAGCCGCAGAACCAGCTTAGTTCAGCAGCATCCGAGGCCATCGTCTTTGCCCCCAGAGAGACCGCTAACCATTCTGTGCATCAGCTCTTACGAGAAAGGGCAGGAATTTCTGCGCGAGGCAAAGAAAGAAAACTGCCGCGTACTGCTCCTCACGCTGGAAAAACTCCGTAACGCGGACTGGCCGAGCGAGGCAATCGACGAGATGTTTTATACGCCGGAAGACCTTCCTACTCCGGACATAATCCGCGCCGTCAGTTTCATGGCGCGTACGCAGCCGATCGACCGCATCGTTGCGCTGGACGAATTCGATATGGAAAACGTCGCGGCGCTGCGCGAACATCTGCGCATCCCGGGCATGGGGCTCACCACCATGCGCTACTTTCGAGACAAGCTGGCGATGCGCGGCCGCGCCCAGGAATCCGGCATCCCGGTTCCGGAATTCGTGCACGTTCTCAATTACGAAAATCTGAAAAGCTTCATGGCTCGCGTGAAGCCGCCGTGGCTGCTGAAACCGCGGTCGCAGGCATCCGGGATCGGCATGAAAAAGATCCAGGAGCCCGCGGAGCTGTGGCCGTGGCTCGATCAACTGGGCGACCAACAGTCTTTTTTTCTGCTGGAGCAGTTCGTTTCCGGCGACGTTTATCACGTGGACAGCATCGTCTCCGAGCGCAAAGTGGTGTTTGCCGAAGCCCATGGCTACGGGAAGCCGCCGCTGGAGGTTTCTCACCAAGGCGGTATTTTTACTTCACAAACTTTGTCGCGGGCATCCGCGGAATCCAAGGCGCTACTGAAGATTAATCGCGAATTGATCGAGGCGCTCGGATTCGTGCGCGGCGTGACCCATGCTGAATTCCTACGCGCGCACGAAGACGGGAAAATTTACTTTATCGAGATCGCGGCGCGGGTGGGCGGCGCTTATATTTCGGACGTGATCGAAGCCGCCACTGGAATCAATCTCTGGCGGGAATGGGCGCGCATCGAAGTGGCCGGAGGAAAAACGCCCTACGTCCTGCCCGATACGCGGCGCGACTACGCCGGCGTGGTGATTTCATTGGCGCGACAGGATAATCCCGATACTTCCGCCTATAACGACCCGGAGATCGTGCTACGCATTCCAAAGCATCATCACGCGGGATTCGTACTGCGTTCGCCCAAGCAGCAGCGAATAACCGAATTGCTTGACTCCTATGCGAGGCGGTTCCACCAGGATTTTTACGCCACCCAGCCGGTTCCTGACAAACCCAGCGCATGATTCCAGAAGTGGGAGCTTTGATTTTTTGAGGAACAGCGCTACTTACGCGGTGGACGTTCGAGACCGTAGAAATCCTCTGAATTAATGGGCTTACTTCCCAGGCCGAGCTGTAGGACCTGGAGATGGCTGCTGCGGTCAAAAACTTTGTCGGGGAAATAGCGTTTTACGACCAGCCTGATTCCTCCGAAGGCGATGCCGGATATTATCGCGAACATGCAAATGACGCCGGCACCAACGATTGTTCCGACGATCATGGCGCTGATGGGCGGCTCCTTGAACTGGAAGGTGGGCTCGTTCCAGGTAATCTCCTCTGATGACGCCACCTGCCGCAGCAAAGCATCCGCTTCGGCTTTGGTTCGCGCGCCCGAGACGATGGCCAGCAGCGTCATGGATCGTTTGGCGAAAAGCGGCGACGAAGCTGGGTCGAAAGTGGTGGCGTTCACGTGATAGTTTTGTTGTATATCAAGCAGACGCTTTGCAGCAGTTTGGGGAGTGGGGAAGTCCACGAGCAAAAGCGTCAGCTCGCGGCCTTCCTTCCTGTACCGCGCAGATTCGGCCTCGGCTCCCTGCGAAAATCCCAGCCAATCGCTCGAGGCCACAGGTAGGAATTGATACAAAGCCGCCGGCCCCAAGAGATAATGATCCGACCGCTCGATCATTCCCTCGGCAGGCATTTCATCCGGAAGCGTCGGGAGCGGACCTTCTTCGGCGTGATGCTTTACGTTAGCGACGAGGGCCTTCAAATCTTTTTCACGCCTCGGAAGATCGGTCCCGCGAATATCCAATAGAAGATTGCCATCGAGAACCAGGGCCCGCGAGCTACCAAGGGCCGAATGCTCCGTCAGAGCGCCGTGCGGCAGATCCGCTGTCAGCATGTAGGAATAGAGCCCGTACGCTCCGCTCGGGTCCTTCATTCGATAGACCTGCACTCCCAACTTTTCCGAACTGCGCGTGTACTCGCACTGCTCCCCAGCAACGAAGCCGTATTCCGCCAAGACATCATTTCCGGCTGAACTGGCAGTCTGCGAGGCGATCTGCGATGGCTGGGCAGGATTAAACGAGGATCTGCCGTTGCAACTCCATCCTGCAAATGAATCGGGAACTACGCCTTGGGCGGGCGTGGAAATTGCCGCGAAAGATAAAAGCAAAGCGGCGAGGGAAAGAGAAATGTAGTGGCGCATCCGCATCTTTGATTAGATGCCAGAATTCTACTTGGGGTTCCCGTTGGACGCCACTGCAGCGGTAGTTTCCGCGCCACTTGCGGACTGATCGATAGAAGCGCTTGCCGGCATGGCCGCCTTGACCGGGAAGCCTCCGGCGCGATTGTCTGAAACCAGCTTGGATTTGTCGTAGGAAAGGCTGTTGAGATTATCGAGATATGCAGCGATGCCGCGGTAGAGGCCATCGGCAACGCGCTGGCGCTGATCGCCTTTGCGCAGCAGCTTTTCGTCGCTGGGATTGCTGATAAATGAAATTTCCGAAAGGATGGAGGGCATATTCGCGCCGATCAGCACAACGAAGGGCGCTTTTTTCACGCCGCGATTCTTCTCGTTCTGGCTCACCAGCTGCATTCGACGCGCGAGCGAATCCTGGACGTCGCTGGCGAACTCTTTCGATTCCTCGATTTTTTCATTGCGCGCAATCTTCTTCACCAAATCCTGCAAATCATGCAGCCCCTCTTGCGAGAGGGCATTTTCACGCGTGGCAACTTCGAGCGATTCTTCCGAGGTGGCGAAGTTCAAGTAGTAGGTCTCGATTCCGCGCGCCTCATGATCGTGGCTTGAGTTTGCGTGGATGGAAATAAACAGGTCGGCTTTGGCGTCGTTGGCCATGGCCGTACGCTGCTCGAGCGGAATGAAAGTGTCGTCTTTCCGCGTGTAAATGACTTCCGCGCCGGGAAGTTTCTGTTCGATAAGATGGCCCAGCCGAAGCGCGACGTCCAGGCAAAGATCTTTCTCCATCAAGCCGTGGGGCCCGATGGTTCCGGTATCGTGTCCGCCATGGCCCGGGTCGATGACGATGCGGCCGATTTTCAGGCCGAGCGCGCGGGTCAAAGAATGCTGTCCATCGCGCGTGGGCTTGGGCTCGGTAGGGGGCTGCAGTGCAGCGCTGCTCGGAGCTGTGGACTTCGATTTCAGAGGTGTACTTTTCGAAGCCGGCGTGGCAGCAAGTTTCGCCGCGAGTTTGGCGGTTGCAGAATCTTTTTCGCTGCTGGCGGAGACTGTTTCGTTCGTCTTCTCCGCGGCGTTCGTCTCGGCAGCCCCGGCGTCATCCTTCGATGGCGCGGATGTGGGCGCATTCGCAGCGGGCTGAGCGGGAGTGCCGGTTCCGATTTTCGCGGTGGTAACGGCAGCTTGGCTGTGTACTTCAATCACCAGGCGATAGGGGTTGGAGAGAAGGTAAGCCGAATAGTCGCGCGCGCCATCGACATCCAGAACCAAGCGAACTACCCCCTCGCGGTTCTGCCCGACACGGACAGATTTCAGCAGGCCGTCTTGCACATCGATTGTTTTCTTTCCCAGCCCGGGGCCGAGGTTCGCTTTGTGTAAATCGAAATAGACCCGATCGGGAGAAGCAATATGCGCGGAATCAAATTTCACGGTGTCTTCGAGGTTCACGATAATGCGCGTGTAGGTTTCAGAGTTCCACGCGTGGACGTCGGTGACGTGGGGCGTGCCGTGCGCGCTCTCGCGCTGCTGAACGACTTGGCCTTTGATTTCAGGAGGTTTGTTATTCGCTCGTTCGCGCGAATCCGAGATTTCCTTTAGCGCTTGCCGCGCTTTGGGCGCCTTCTCCGATTTCGGGAAGCGCTTCAGAAAATCCTTGAAGGTAACTTCGGCAACTTCCGGCCGGCCCAAATCGTCTTTTTGGATTTGCGCGATGGAAAAGATCGCTTCAGAGCGGTAGCGAGTCTCGGGATATTGCTTGAGCAGGAAATTGTAAGTATCGATGGCGGACTGAAAATATTTTTCGTCGAATTGCCGCGCCATCTGCTGGTACAGCTCGGCCTCCGCAATCAGCGCAGGAGTGACTTCCTCGGCTTGCGGCGTGATCAAATAAACTTTCTGGTAGGCGGCTACGGTTTGCTTGTAATCGGCAAGAGTGCGGTCTTTTTCGGGACGTTCCTGCAGGGCGGTGCGGATTCTTACCGCGCGCTCGAATTGCTGGCGCGCTTCGGATTTTCGGTCGGCATAGGCGGGGGCCGCAAGCGACACAAGTATCGCGATCGCCAGCAGAAAAAACTTCATCGGCCTATGAACTTTGGCGGAGAACACTTGCTTTCATTCGTTCGTGTAAACTACGCGGCCTTTCGAGTCCACTTCTTTTCGCACCGGACGTCTTGGCGGAGTCCAGAACGTCGGGTTGCGGCCCGAGTCAGACCGGAAGTATGCTTCAGTTACTTTTTGCACGTACTGTTGCGTTTCTCTGTACGCCGGGACGCCCCCATTCAGGTCCACGGCGCGCTCGCCTGCATTGTATGCGGCAAGCGAAAGGGACAGATTATTGTCGTAACGATCCAGCAGCGATCTGAGATACGTCGTTCCAGCTTCCACGTTTTGAGCCGGGTCGTACGGATTCCCAGCGCCAAAGCGTTGTGCCGTACCCGGAATCAACTGCATCAAGCCAATCGCACCCTTGCGTGAGACTGCTCCCGCATTCCAACCAGACTCCTGGTTGATTACCGCTTTCACCAACGCCTGGTCCACGTGATGCCGGTCGGCCGCATCACGTACGATGCGATCGAGCCGCGGGTCCGTGACATCTGTTGCCGAGGTCGGCGACAAAGTCGTCGAATGAAAGCCCTTTGGAGCCGTTGGAGAACTTATAGTACTCCCACGACGGCCTGCTGGGGAATCTTCATTCACGAAGACTTGCTTACCATGATTGTCCAAGGTGCTGGCAATCTGGGCATGGGTTGGCAATGCCAGCGAGAAGAAGATCCCGGCGACCAGGACGGCGACGCTAATAGGGTGCTGACGCATTTGTTATGGTCCCTCGTCGCTAAACGCTTCGCGAGTAACCGAACGCTTCGAAACTTCCACTACGTGCCTCAGGGGAAGGCAGAGAGCGATTCAAACTCTTAGAGACACAAATTCTCGAAATCACAGAACTGTTCCGCCGATAGAAAGGTGGCTGCTCGGCGTAAAGTTCTGGCGCTATTGACATTATAACAAGCGGTCGAGGAGAGGGTATACCTGGCCGAGGGCGTTTTCTATGCCGGATGTGTCTTTTCCGCCAGCCTCTGCTAGATCAGGCCTACCGCCCCCGGAACCGCCGACAAACTTGGCGAGTTCCTGGATCAATTTGCCGGCATGGACGCGGGCGGTCAGGTCCTTCGTAACTGCTGTGATTAGAGCGACTTTGCCGTCTTCTGCGGTAGCCAGAACCACCACTCCGGAGCCCAACTTTTGGCGCAGGGAATCGACGAGCTGGCGAAGGGATTCGCGGCCAAAACCATCAACTTTGGCGGCAATAAAGCGAACTTCCTTCACGAGGCGCACATCTTCGAGAAGCTGATCCGCGATGGACCCGGCGGCTTTGCGTTTCAGGGCTTCGAGCTGCTTTTCGAGCTGGCGGACGGACTCGAATTGGCGTTCGAGGGCGGCGACTACGTCGCTTTCGCCGGAATTCAGCATGCCGGCGACGGCGCGCAGGGTCGAAAGCGACTTCTGGTAATCGGCTAGAGCGCGGTCGCCGGAAATGGCCTCGATGCGGCGGACTCCGGCGGCGGTGGACTCTTCGCGGAGGATTTTGAAGACGCCGATCTGGCCGGTGCGCGAGACGTGCGTGCCGCCGCAGAGTTCCTTGCTGTAAAAGCCGCGCGATGAGGCGGTGTCGGGAATGGTGACCACGCGGACGTTGGACTCTGGATATTTGTCTCCGAAAAAGGCGAGGGCGCCGGAAGCGAGAGCTTCGTCAATATTCATGATGTCGGTCCGCATTTCGAGGTTTTTCCAGATTTCCTCGTTGACCTGCTGCTCGATTTCGGCGAGCTCGCTCGAGTCGACGGCGGCGAAATGCGAGAAGTCGAAGCGAAGATGGTCGGGGGCGACGAGCGAGCCGGCTTGCTTTACGTGCGTGCCGAGAATGTTGCGGAGCGCGGCGTTCAGGAGATGCGTCGCTGTGTGGTTGCGCATGTTGCGGAGACGGCGCTCGGCGTCGGCGACGGTGGCGACGCGATCACCTACGTGCAAATCTTCTTTGGCTACGATGCGGTGCGCGATTAACCCGGTGACGGGGTAATACGCACCGCGCACTTCGGCTACTTCGAGAGATTCGGAATTGTCGAAGAGGCCGCCGATGTCGGCGACTTGGCCGCCGGATTCGGAGTAGATGGAGGTGCGGTCGAGGACGATTTCAGCTTCCGTACCTTTTTTGATTTCGTTTACCTGGCCCGTTTTTGTGACGATGGCTTCGATGCGGCAGTCGCGCGTGTCGGTACCGAAGTAAAAATCAGGTTCGGTCTTGTAGGTCTGCGCAAGCTTCGAGTACACGGGACTCGCGGCATCTTTGTGCACGCCTTTCCACGCTGCCCGTCCGCGAGCCTGTTGTTCCGCTTTTGCCTGGTCGAAGTCCTTCATCTCAAGTCTCATACCGACATCGCGGAGCGCGTCGACAATGAAATCCACCGGCAGCCCGTAGGTGTCGTACAGCTTAAAGGCGTCGGGCCCCGGCAGTATCGATGCAGACACTTTGGCGCTCTCGTGGATGTCTGCCTTCATATTGCCAGCTCGAATCTCTTCGATCTTATCGTCTAGTTTTCTTAGTCCCACATCGACGGTCCGGGTAAACTGGCGTTCCTCTTCGTCGAGAATTTTAGTGATACGGGAAACGTGCTCCTCAAGCTCGGGGTACGCCTCTTTCATCTCCGCCCGAACTGTACCCGACATCAGAGAAAGAAAAGGCATCGGAGCCTGAAGCATCCGTGCATGACGCAAGGCGCGACGAATAATTTTGCGCAGGACGTAGCCGCGGCCATCATTCGAAGGAACCACACCATCGGAAATTAGAAAAGTGGAGGCACGAGAATGATCGGCGATGATACGTAACGACGGCTGAATCTTTGTGTCATGCACGTCGGCGTTTGCGAGCTTGGCGGCATCACGGATCAGCGGTTGGAATAAATCTGTATCGTAGTTGCTGATTTTGCCTTCTAAGACGGCGGTCATCCGTTCAAGGCCCATGCCGGTATCGACGGAGGGCTTGGGCAGGGGATTGAGCTTGCCCGAGGAGTCGCGGTTGAACTGCATGAAGACGAGGTTCCAGACTTCGACGTAGCGGCCGCATTCGCAGCCGAATTTGCAATCATTGTGGCCCGCGTCGGAAGCTGTAGGGCCCATGTCGTAATGAATTTCGCTGCAGGGGCCGCAGGGGCCAGTGTCACCCATGGCCCAGAAATTCTCCTTCAGGCCCGGGACTTCGATCACGCGATCTTTTGGAGCGCCGATTTTGATCCAGAAGTTGGCGGCTTCATGATCCGGAGGAAGTTTTTGTCCGGAGACTTCCGCGCCGCCGAAGACGGTGAAGTACAGTGTTTCCAGCGGGACGCCGTACCAATTCGGAGAAGTGATCAGCTCCCAGGCGTAGGCGATGGCTTTCTCTTTGAAATAATCGCCGAAGGAGAAGTTGCCGAGCATTTCGAAAAAAGTGTGATGGCGATTGGTGAAGCCGACGTTTTCGAGGTCGTTGTGTTTTCCGCCGGCGCGGACGCATTTCTGGCAGGACGTCGCGGTGTTGTAATCGCGCCGCTCGAGACCGAGGAAAACGTCCTTGAACTGATTCATTCCGGCGTTGGTGAAAAGCAGCGTGGGATCGTTGGTAGGGACGAGCGAAGAGCTACGCACGACGCGGTGGCCGCGCTCTTCGAAAAATTTCAGAAATGTTTTGCGAACTTCGTTGCCAGTCCAGTCAGTACGAGTCAAAGACGGCCCTCGGTTAAGTGAATCATTATCGCAGACGAATTCCAGAGCCGCAACGCGAAGAGGCGGCCGGTGATATTCTAGTTTGGATGTATCATTTTGTATCTTCGAGTTGCTTCGGTTCTGACCGGCTGCGTAGGTCGTAGAGACTAGCGGCGGGAGTGTCGATGAAAGCTGCGTTCCTCAGTGCGCCGAAGACAGCGTTGCCTCTTACTATTGGGGAGGTTACAAAGCCCGAGCCCGGGCCGGGGCAGGTGCTGCTGCGCGTGCGGGCATGCGGAGTCTGCAGGACGGACTTGCACATTGTTGACGGAGAGCTGCCGGCGATTCTGCCAAAAATAATTCCGGGGCACCAGATTGTGGGCGATGTAGTCGAGGGCGGATCGGCGGAACTTCCGGTTGGAGCGCGCGTGGGAGTGTCGTGGGTCGGCGGAACGGACGGCAGTTGCTGGTACTGCAAGCACGGAATGGAGAATCTTTGCGACGTCCCAACATTCACTGGTTATTCGGTGAACGGCGGATATGCGGAATTTGCGGTGGCGCGCCGGGACTTTGTGTTTCCTCTTCCGCCGAATTTGGATGATTTACATGCGGCGCCGCTTCTGTGCGCGGGGATCATCGGGTTTCGGAGCCTGCGTGTGGCGGGAGTTGAACGCGGAGAACGAGTGGGATTGTTTGGCTTCGGATCGTCTGCGAGTTTGACGATTGCTGTGCTGCAGGCTTGGGGCTGCGCTGTTTATGTTTCCAGCAGGGGAACGTCCCATCGCGCACTGGCAAACTCTCTGGGAGCGACTTGGGTCGGGGGCGAGACAGATAAACCGCCCGTGGAATTGGATCGTGCGGTGACGTTTGCTCCTAGCGGAGATGTCGTCGTTGCGGCGCTCAAGAGTCTGCGGAAAGGCGGAGTGGTGGCGATCAACGCCATCCATCTGGACCGAATCCCTGAATTTGACTACGACAGCTTGCTTTGGGGAGAACGCCAAATTCGCAGCGTTGCCAACATGACGCGGCAAGACGCGAAGGATTTTTTACAATTGGCGGGCGAGATCAAATTGACTCCCAAGGTGACGGTTTTTAAGTTGAATCGAGCGAATGACGCTCTCGCAGCGGTGAAAGCCGATGGCATCGATGGCGCTGCGGTGATCGTTCCCTGACAGAGTGCCTGAGCCACCTGAATCTGTCGCTCACTTCCCGACAGGTACGCGCAACTTATCGGTCGCGAAGGCGACCGGGCCTGCAAAGTTCGCACGAATTGATTTCCGCACGGCGTCCTCCTGGCTCTCGACATCTGGCGCAGTGTGGCTGAGCAACAAACTCTTTACTCCACTTTGTCGCGCGGCTTCGCCGATCTTTTTCGGTGGCGTGTGCAGGTCGTACAACTGCGGTGGCGAGGCCGGAGGATCGAGCACAGCGCAATTAAAAATCAGCAAGTCTGCATCCTTTGCCAGGCGTACCAGATTCGGCAGAGCTGAAGCGTCCATGTCGCCCGAGAAGACCAGCACCGCTCCCTTGTAGGAAATGCGGTAAGCGACCGAGGGGCAGTCATCGTGATGCGTCGCAATTTCTTCCACCACTAAGCCGTCGCGATCGATGATTTTGTTAAGGGTTGGATCCAAATTAATCGGCAGATCGCGAACGGCAAAGGTTTCGTCCGCGCCGAACGTCTTTTGATAGGCAAACGCGCCGCCAGTGCCCACCAGCAAATCGACAAAACGCGAAGTCTTGGGGAAAAGCCCTGCACCATCGGGTCCGAAAATATGGTACGTGATTGGTCCGTCAGCGGAGAGCGCTCGGGCATTGAAGAAGGCTGCCAGGTCGCCGGAGTGATCGATATGCAGATGCGTCAACAAAACCGTATCTACTTTGTCCAAGTCCAGGCCCAACTCGCCGATTCGCAAAAACGCGCCCGGTCCGGCGTCCACCAAGATTCGAGGTTGACCGTCGAGGACGACGATGAAGCTGGATCCGCCCCTACCGAACGGGCGTGGACCCCCAGAACCGAGCACAACCACTTCCAGCGCCGGCTTTGCTGGAACAGCCTGCAGGCGAGTAGGGCTTAAAACTGAGACGATGGCAATGATTGCAAAAATCAGCGTCTTCACGGATTTTCTCCTAGCCTGCATTCGCTACTCTTATGTCCCGGAGGTGTGTCGAGTTCATGTGCCATCCGCTGGAAAGGTGAAAACGGCCTTTCCGTGAAGAGTGCCTTCGTTTACCTGGGTAAACGCTTGCAAGGCCTCGTTTAGGCTGAAGCGTTTCGCTATGGGGATGGGTTTGAGCGCGCCCGATTCGAAACCGGGTGTCAGTCGTTCGAGAATTGCAGCGCAAGCCTCGGTGTCATAGGCGCGGCTGTCTACGCCAAAGAGAGTGAGACGGCGGTGATAGAAATCCAGCAGGTCGAAACAAACTCGCCGGTCGCCGACGGATGTGATGTTTACCTGGCGCCCTAGTTGGCCGAGAGTTTTGAGACAAGGCTCGAACAATGGACCGCCTACGCAATCGAACACGACATTCACACCTTTGCCAGCGCTGAATTGCAGTGCGCTAGCGATCATGCTCTTATAATTCTCGTTTTCGTCTGCGACAAGGAAGTGGTCGATTCCAAATTGTTTTTGAGTTTCCTGGGAGATCGGGCCACGGTCCACGCCGATAGTTCGTCCGCCCTTCCATTTTGCAATTTGAGTGACCGCGCTGCCGACACCACCCGCGGCGCCAGAGGCGAAGACAGTCTCTCCCGATTGGAAATGGGCGATTTCTACCAGTCCGATCCAGGCGGTCACGAAATTTACTCCCACAACCGCGGCTTCTTCAAACGAAAGATTTTTGGGTTTGGGGCGCACTCCGCCAACGGGAACTACCAGCAATTCGGCGTGCGCGCCGTCACGAGTGAAGCCAATATCGCCGCCAGTGCCCCATACTTCGGTCCCGATCATCCGGGATGGCCCGTTGACGACGATTCCGGCAAAGTCACGGCCCGGCGTGCGCGGCAATGTTGTGCCTTCCATGCGACCGAGAACGTTCTTGGCGTCACTCGGGCTCAATGAGGCCGCGCGCACGCGGACGACGACTTCGCCCGGTTTCGGCTGAGGATCGGGAATCGCTTCAACCTTTAGCTTGTCGAAACCGCCGAATTCATGGAATCGGAGTGCTTGCATCTGACTGATCCTTTTTTCTTATTGGCAACGGCGTACTACGTCTTCACGAGTTCGAGTAGGCGCAAGATCACGCGGCTCGAGATCGGGGTAGCGCTCTAATTGGAAACCAGTGTTTCATTTCAAGCCTAAGGCCGTGGGGTGCTTCGGCTGATACAGACCGAGCTCGCCTCCACCGGGGAGCCGCATTTTTGTGATGGAACCCCATCGTTGTTCTTCAACTTTAGAGCACTCGACGCCTTTCTTTGCGAGGGAGGCCATTTCGGCTTTCAAATCGTCGCACATGAAATAGAGTTCTTGGGTACCACCCGCATCGGATGGGTGGATTGCGGCTTCCGCCGGCGGCAGGGCGAAGATCAGCCAGCCGTGACCCGCATCCACGGATTTGAAATCGAGGACATCACGGAAGAACGCGCGGTCCGCCTCGGCGTTTTTACTATAGACAATTATGTGAGCGCCAGAAATCAATTGCCCTCCCAAGAAATGGCCGGAACCCGTAGCAGGCTGCGGGTTCCATGGGATCTCTAAAATCCAATCGAAATCAAATTAGGATGCTATCGAGATTTGGCGACTTTGGCGATGACGAAGCCGGCGAAGAGCCACATCAGCGTGAAGTCGATAAGGTTTACAGCGGTGTAAGCGCCGGAGAAGCCCCACCAGTTCCAATTGGGCAGATCGACGATTACGCTGGAGGCGAGTCCAACGACGGCGAGGAACACGACGCGCCTTGTGTAACTTAAGCCGCTGGTTTGCATGAGCAGCCAAGTAAGTAGCGCTGCAGCAGCCATCAGGGAAAGAAGCTGAATGATCAGGCCGCGCGTGTACGATCCGAATCCGCCCGTCCGAACCGCCGCGAACATGATTGGTCCCTTCTGCATTTTTGCAATTTGAGTTGCTTGCGCGGCTTTCTTTTGATCCGCGGTCAAGCCTTCCGAAGGCGCGCCAGGAAGAAGATAGATTCCGGATTGGGGAGTGTGAGACGCGATGACGGCTGCGACTTCGTCTTCGTTTTGAAAGGCAAGCATCGGCTTTTCGTGCCAGCCGAGAACTTCCCAGGAAATGCTGCTCCAGATAAATGCGGTCAAGCCACCGAGAATGGCCCCCAGCAAGAGCGATTTGGTCATAGAGCCTCCCAAGCGAAATGCGGACTAGCGCCGCGCGGATGCGTGATTCTCTTCAGAAGCGAATGGTTTTGCAAATTATTTTGAAGCGGGATCAGCGTGCTGCGAGATTCCTAGAATGTTCCCGTCCGGATCTTTGAACCAAGCCACCTGGTCGCCGCCGGGCGCGGTCCAAATGCCGAGTTCCTGATCCTGGGCGAATGGATATTTTTCAAAAATAACGCCCCGATCACGAAGCCAGGTTACTACCGAGCGGAGATTTTGGGCCTCCCAGCCTAGGATGGTGCCTTGAAGCGGAGTGAAACTCGGGATTTTTGCGATGCGAATCTTGTGCCCGCCGATGCTTACGACCAGTGCAAATTGGTCGAGGCTGACGAAATCACACCCAAGCTTACCCTCGTAGAACGCTCGGGCCTTGTCGTAGTCCTTAGTGGGAACGAACCCGACCATTTTTGCTGAAGCCAACATAGTTGCCTCCTGACGGCCTACAGGTTTAGAAATAGCACTTGCGCGGCTTTGTTTCTCTCGCTATTGTGACAACAAATGTCGCATAGGTGCCAAAGCGTACTTCTGGATCAAGACGGCCGTTTTGCCGCAGAGATTGCAAGCCTGTCTGTCGAGCTTAAGAACGGCCACGTGATCGTCGAGCACTCCCATCCTGAGGCCCAACTGCTGTTTGCTTCAGAAGGCGTGATGACAGTGAACACGGAACAGGGCGTATGGGTGGTTCCGCCGCTGCGCGCCGTGTGGATTCCAGCGGACACGTCTCACTCCGTGGTTATGTCGGGGCCGGTGTCGATGAGGACTTTGTACTTCTCACCTAAACTTTGCCGCGGATTTCCCAGGAAATGCTTTGTGATGAATGTGTCTTCGTTACTAAAGGAACTGATTCTTCATGCCTGCACGTTTCCAAAATTGCACAAGAGAATCCCGGCTGAGAGACGGATCGTTGAGATCATTATCGATCAGTTGAAAGCGGTGGAGTCGATACCGCTGCAGTTGCCGCATCCTTCGGACTCACGAGCAAAGAGAGTAGTAAAGACTTTGCTTGCGGAACCCGGTGATGAAAGAACGCTTGAAAAGCTGTGTGAGGATTGCGGGGCAAGCAAGAGAACAATTCAGCGTCTCTTCCTTGATGAAACAAAAATGACTTTCAACAAGTGGCGGCAGCAGCTTCGGCTGCTTCATGGGATGCAGCGGCTGGCCGCAGGAGAGAAGGTGACGGCAGCGGCTCTGGAAGCTGGATATAACAGCACTAGCGCGTTCATATCGATGTTCCGGAAACAATTGGGAACAACGCCGACACGATATTTACACGGCGGAGTCGAGCAAGGTCAAGGTGTGAAGTCCACTTCTCCCTAGACCCGGTCCACAGCGATGCCCAGCGGGGCGGAGAGCCATGGCCGGATTGGCTCCCCCGTCCAGTCGACTGCGCTACTTCTGGGACTCCTGAGCCTTCTTCGCGGCTGCGGCAGCTGCAACGGTCCACGGAGGTACGATGGCATTGACGCGCGCGTAGGCGATGGCCTGTCCTAGGTGCTCGTGGGCGTCGGCGACAAGAATGTAGATAACATCGCCTTCATTTGCATCGGGACCAAGCTTTGGCAGAAGCTTCGCGAAGTCAGAGTTGGCCATGCCTTGAATCGTCTTCTGCGCGTATTCCCACGACTTATTCAATTCCTCGATGATCTTGGCCTTATCCGTGGTCGATTTCTCGAAGGTTTTCCGATCGTATCCCGCTGGCGGCGCGGCACCCATCAATCCCAAAATGCCGTAGCGTTCACCGGCGACGTGAAGAAAGACTTCGGCAAAGGAGCGAGAATCTTCCGAAGGGCGCCAAGTGAATTTGTCTTGAGGTAGGGCTTCAGCGAGACTGATGAACTTCTTGTTCACACCGTCGAGGTCTACGAGGGCCTGACCCTTCATGTCATAACTCGGCGCGGTTTTGTCGGCAGATTGCGCCGTTTGTGCAGTTTGCGCTGAGGGCAAGCCAGCTCGCGTCACCCCGGCACCCGCAAGCAGTGTGAGACCCAAAATTGAAAAGGCTAACTTTTTCATTTTTCCTGCTCCTTTGTTCGCCGCCGCACACATTTCGGTTGGTAGTCTCGATACCGAACAGGTGTAGGGCGTAAATGTTCTAGGTAATTCTGATTTTGTTAGACGGTCTCTCGAAGAAAAGACTTCAAGGGAGTTTACATTTTTTTTGTTTTTTCGGGAGCAAAAGGGTTACAGCGGCCGGGACGCTCGGCCAAAAGGATTCTTGGGGCTAACCCTCGTCGGTGACGGAAGGGTCGGGCAAGTCGGGGAGGTCGCCGTGGGTGATGCCGCGGAGCTCGGCGCGAATGACGTCCGAGGAGAAACCAGCGCTGAGAAGGCTGCGATAAAGCGACGCGATTTTGCGCTGATCGAGCGCGCCGCGAAGGTGTGCGAGGCGGCGTTTTACGCGGGTGCGAACCAAAGTGGATTCGTCCGTTTCCGCAAAGACAGTCTGAAGAGCAGCTTCGATATAACGGTCGGGCACGCCGCGGGCGCGGAGTTCCCGCGCGATGCGAAAGCGTCCCTGGCGGCGCAATTTCGCGTGCTGATTGGAGTAGTCGAGGGCGTAGCGTGCGTCGTCAAGGTATTTCAGTTCGCGCAGACGCGCGACGACGGGCGGAATGAATTCCTTGTCCTCGGAGCGGCGTTCGAGATAGTCCTTCATTTCGTGGATCGAATATGCGCGGCGCATCAGGGCGCGAAGCGCGGAATTGTAAAGTTCCTGTTCGGTGGAAACTTTGCGAGGTGAAGAGCGCTGTCGCATCGGAACAACGAGAATAGAGGCAAGGGAGGCGCGAAGCAAGGAAGGCGTCGTCGCCGATCTGCGCAAAGTGTTCCAACGAGAATTTATTTTTGCGTGGCGGCAGCTCCGCGGAGTTTTACCCGATCGGTCGGCTGGTAGTGGCCCGGTTCGGCGCGAAAAGTGATGGCCAAGCGGTTCCAAGTATTGATCGTTGCAACGGCCATGGCTAAATCAACGAGCTCGGCATCGCTGAACTGCGCGTGAGCCTGATCGTAAACATTGTCGGGGACGTGGTCCACGCTGACTAGGGTGACGGTTTCGGTGAAAGCGAGCGCGGCACGTTCGCGTTCGGTGAAGAAGGGAGTTTCGCGCCAGGCGGCGACGGTGTAGAGCCGCTGCTCGGTTTCGCCTATGGCACGCGCGTCCTTGGTGTGCATATCGAGGCAGTAAGCGCAGCCATTGATTTGCGAAGCGCGGAGCTTGATCAATTCGAGCAGCAGAGGCTCGAGACCGCACTGGTCAACATATTGCTGCATGGCAGAGACGGCAGCATAGACTTTGGGATTGAATTTCTTCATGCTGATTCGCTGATTCATTGCTTGCTCCCTTTGATGTTCTGCGCCGATCGGCTTCTATCAGCATAGCGCCACGTTGGGCGCGCGAGAAGGCGATTCGTAAATTTCAGTTAGGGCGATCTTGCGCGGTTTAAAAAATGTAAGGAATGAGACGGTGAGTACGGCGAATGTATTTCTCGTATGGTTCTCCGAGGGCCGCGACCAGGGCAGATTCCTCGATTGGAATTCGGTAACCGTATGCGACTGCCATACAACCAAGAAGTGCGATCAGGCCGGCCCAATTTCCGAGGGCTAATCCAAGTCCGGTTATGGTGATCAGTGCTCCGGAATAGGAAGGGTGCCGGATATAGCGATAGGGGCCAGCCTCGATGACCGGCTGATCCGCATGAACTGCGACTTCAAAAGTGAAATAGCGGCCAAGAAGAGAGATGGAATATGATCGCAGAGCCATTCCGGCAAACATCAATCCGATGCCGACAAAAAAGATCGGCACGCGCTGCGAGCGAATGGCGGCTTGCGGCAATTGGAAAGAAAGCGCGAAGTCCGAGGCGATTCCGATCCACAAAAGCAGCATTACCACAACGAGAGAGCCGCGATCGGACTTGGAGGAAAGTTTGGGCGCTCTTCTTTTAGAAACTATGAACTCCGGAACGATCCAGAGAATGAAGGTGATCCAAGATATTACTGCGTAGGTGGTGTTGACGAACGGCAACGGGCGCAAGATCAATCTCCTGGGTGGCCGTCAGTTTATATGAGCGCAAGGAGAAATTGTTGATTCAGACTGAGCGATTGCTACTTCGGCGTTGGCGGGAAGAGGACCGCGAACCGTTTTACCGCCTGAATTCGGATCCTCGGGTGATGGAATTTATGCCGGCGTGCCTGACGCGCGCGGAGAGCGATGTGCTTCTTGAACGCATCAACGAGCATTTCCGCAAGCACGATTTTGGATTATGCGCGGCGGAGCTGCGCGAGGGCCGCACATTTATAGGTTATGTAGGGCTTGCCGTGCCGACGTTTGAGGCGAGCTTCACTCCATGCGTTGAAATTGGATGGAGACTATCGGCCGACCACTGGGGGCGCGGTCTGGCGACGGAAGCAGCGCGCGCGATGGCCGGCTATGCGTTTGAGAAGTTGGGGCTCGAAGGGATCGTGTCGTTCACGGTTCCCGAAAATATGCGATCCCGACGGGTGATGGAGAAGATGGGGATGACGCATGATGCTTCAGATGATTTCGATCACCCGAACCTGCCTGAGGGCCATCCGCTCCGGCGGCACGTGGTCTACCGATTGCGGAAGCGGGAGACACGGCCTGAATAATAAAAAACCGAGTGCGGAAATACTTGCCAGGAGAGAAACAGCGCAATGGACGGCGCCGCGCGCCGACTTTTAAACCCAGGGCTAAAGCCCTGATCCAAAAATTGAAGGATGGAACTTCGCCGTATTTTTATCGGTGGCCAAGGCGGTCGAATTCCGTCATGGCGCGTTCCATTTCTTCGCGAGCGGCGTCGGCAGAGGAGCGGACACCTTGAACGCGGAGGCGGAAGTCGTCCGGGTTGGAAGCGCGCATGAGAGCTTCTTCGAGAGTGATCAGATTGCGCGAATAGAGATCGAAGAGCGATTGGTCGAAGGTCTGCATGCCGTACTGGCTGGTGCCGGCGGCGATGGCGTCGCGAATCATGCGCGTTTTGTCAGGATTGATGATGCAATCACGGATGTAGCCGGTGCAGACCATTACTTCAACGGCTGGGACGCGGCCGCTGCCGTCGGCTTTACGCACGAGGCGCTGGCTGATGACAGCCTTCAGCGTTCCGGCAAGCTGCAAGCGAATCTGTTTTTGTTCGGGCGGCGGAAAGACGGCGATGATGCGCTGAATCGTTTCCGTGGCGTCGAGTGTGTGCAAGGTGGAGAGCACCAGGTGGCCGGTTTCAGCGGCCAGCAAGGCGGTGGAAATTGTTTCCAGGTCGCGCATTTCGCCGACCAGGACGACGTCAGGGTCCTGGCGAAGCGCGGCGCGGAGCGCTGTCGAGAACGAGGAAGTGTCGACTTCGACTTCGCGCTGATTGATGAAACCTTTCTTGTCGCGATGCAGATATTCAATGGGGTCTTCAATGGTGATGATGTGCTCGGCGCGCAGAGAATTGATGCGGTCGATCATGGCTGCGAGAGTGGTGGATTTACCGGAACCGGTGGTTCCTGTGGTCAAGATCAAGCCGCGCTGCTCTTCGCAAATCTGCGAAAGGACGCGCGGAAGTTCGAGTTCTTCGATGGTGCGAATTTTCGTAGGGATGACGCGTAGAACCATGCCGACGTTGCCGCGCTGCTGAAATACGTTCACGCGGAAGCGGCCGAGACCGGCGACGCCGTAAGCCATGTCCAGCTCGGCTGTTTCCTTGAATTTCTGCTTTTGCCGGTTGGTCATCATGCTGAAAGCCATCGAGAGCATTTCTTCGGGAGTGATGCGCGGCACGTCGGTAAGCCCGTTCAGGATACCGTCCACACGCAAGTAGGGATGGTTACCGACTTTGAGATGCAAGTCGGAGGCTCTGTTTTCTACCGCGCGGCGCAATAAATCATCAATGCTGATGGCCATAGCGAGAGTCCTCGGCTGTGGAGCTTCAAACCACGCTAGCACGCGCATCAGGGGGTAGCAAGAAAACCCCGGAGAGGCATTTCTAAACTGCCAACCTGTACTTTGGGTCAGGTATTGCGTCGGGGTAACCTAACGAGGGCAAGTTCCGCTTTAAACGGGAGGCTGGTCGGCAAGGAAGAGGCGGTCGTAAATCACGGCAGCGAGGACGCCACCCAAGAGCGGACCTACCCAATAGACTCCGTGATTGGCCCAGTAGCGGGCCGCAAGAGCCGGGCCAAAGGCGCGTGCCGGATTGATCGCGGCGCCGGTGAAAGGACCGCCGAAAAGCACGCCTACGGCGACCGTGAGGCCAACGGCAAAGGCGGACGTTCTGTTAAGCGCGCCTCTGGCGTCAACGAAGGTGGCGAAGACGACGAAGACGAGAAAAAACGTCATCACACTTTCGAGCAGCATGGCGTGCAGGCGCGTGAAGTCCGGCGCCAGAAGCATGATGCCTCTTCCCGCAGAACTCCAAATGGTGTCCGGGACGATCGCGATGAGAACATAGGTGGCTGCAACGGCGCCGAGAAGCTGCGCGATCCAGTAGAAAAGAGCTTGCAAGGTGCTGAGGCGTCTGGTGACCCAAAAGCCGACGGTGACTGCGGGATTCAAATGACCGCCGGAAATGTGGGCCACAGCGCTAACCATGATTGCATAGGTGAGACCGTAGGCGATGGCGATACCGAGAATGCCAATGGAAGGCTGGCCGGCGGTGCGGAGATATTGATCGGCGCAAATCGCGCCGATGCTGAAGAAAATCAGCGCAAATGTGCCGAGGAATTCCGCGAGAAGCTTCTGAGGCAAGCTATACAGAGAATTCCTCCCAGTGCGCTCGGCTCGAACAGAATTTGCAGGGCCGCGCGCGATTTTACTGAATTCGCCGGGAGAAAGCGAGTTGACAGATAGGGGTCAGGAATCGAGGCTCTAGAATTGCCAGGGATTAATGCGTGGGAGCCGGATGACTTGCGCGCGGCAGTCTTTGACCGGCGACACTAGGTGCGGATGGCGACGCCGGCGCTGGCGGTAACGTTGACCGGCGATAGCCAGTGATGACGGTCGGGCTTGACCCCGCCGGTAAGCGCGAAGAATTCGTCCTGGATACGCTTGGTCAGCGGACCACGCGAGCCTATGCCAATTTTGATCCTGTCAATCGAGCGAATCGGTGTGATCTCCACGGCGGTGCCGCAGAAGAAAACCTCCTCGGCGATATAAAGCATTTCGCGAGGGATAATTTGTTCGGCGACGGGAATATTCAGATCGCGGCAAATCGTGAGTATCGAGTGGCGAGTGATTCCGGGCAGTGCAGAATTGGAAAGCGGCGGAGTGACCAGCGTGCCGTCCATTACCAGGAAAATGTTTTCGCCGGAACCCTCGCTAACGTGGCCATGGACGTCGAGCGCGATGCCTTCCACGTAGCCGTTCGCCCGCGCTTCCATACGGATGAGCTGGGAGTTCATGTAATTCGCGGCGGCCTTAGCCATTTGCGGCAAGGTGTTGGGGGCGGGACGATTCCAGGAGCTGATGCACACATCCACTCCACTGCGGTGCGCTTCTTCACCGAGATATTTTCCCCAGTTCCAGCAAGCGAGATAGACCTCGATAGGACAGCCTTTGGGGTCCACGCCCGCTTCGCCGTAACCGCGCATAACAATCGGCCGCAGGTAGCACTCGCTAATGTTGTTGACACGGACGAGATCGAGATTCGCAGCGCAGAGTTCGTCGAGGGTGAATGGAACTTCCATGCGGTAGATGTAGGCCGAATTCAACAGGCGTTGGATGTGATCGCGAAGGCGAAAAATGGCGGGGCCTTGCTTAGTGTCGTAGCAGCGAATACCCTCGAAAACCGCGGAGCCGTAGCTGACGACGTGCGAAAGGACGTGAATGTTAGCGTCGTCCCACTCGATAAACTTTCCGTTATGCCAAATCTTTTGGGTTTTCGGGATGGGCATTAGGGCTGCTCCGGCGCGTTAGCGAGGCCTTTTATTGTTGCGCAGAACGGATTATAGCATACCGGTTTTCAAGTCCATGTCCGGCGGGAAGCTGGATTACGGAGCACGGCACGTCCAAATTGGCCGCGTCTACCTAGGGCGACAGTATTTTATTCTTCGCGCAGAGCTATGAGCGGCTCCACACGGGTCGCGTGCCGGGCGGGGATGTAGCAGGCGAAAAACGCGACGCCGGCGAGAATGCCGGAGATGGCGGCAAAGGTGAGCGGGTCAACGGGGCTCACATCGAACAGCATGGTACGGACGAATCGCGTAAGGACCGCAGCTCCAACAAGGCCGAAGGCGAGGCCGATTACAACAAGCCGCATGCCCTCACCCACAAACAGGCGGAGGATGTTTATGCGCTGCGCACCGAGTGCGATGCGGATACCGATCTCGTGCGTGCGCTGGCTGAAGGAATACGCCATCACGCCGTAGATGCCGATAGCCGCAAGCAGAAGCGCCACCATGGCGAAGGCGCCGAGAAGTTGAAGGGCGAAGCGCCGCTCGGCCATCGATCTGGCGATGACTTCATCCATCGTCCGCACGCTGAACACGGGAATGTTGGGATCGAGAGATTGGACTTCGTGACGGATGGCTTCGCCGAGACTTTCCGGATTGGCTCCGCTGCGGAGGTAAATTACAGACGCGTAGGCAGGATTTTGACGAACGGGCAAATATATGTGCGGGGCCGTTGGAGCGTCGAAACCGTCCGACTTCGTGTCACCTACTACGCCGACGATCGTAAGCCAACGGTTCTGCTGGTTCGCCGGACCGATTTTAAGTTGTTTTCCAAGTGGATCCTCATCGGGCCAGTATCGCCGCTGAATAGTTTGATCTATCAAGACAACCGGCTGAGCTTTTTCGGCGTCAGATTCAGCGAAATTTCTACCGGCAAGCAGCGGGATTTGCAGTACGTGGAAGTATTCAGGAGTGACGGTAGCGAATTCCGAAATCGGCGCGCGCTCCGAATCAGTCGGACGCCCTTGAATAGTGAACGGGTATTGGTTTCGAGCTTGTTCCAGGGGCAGGCTGTTCGTGCTGCCGATCGCGGCTCCCTCCACTCCCGGAAAAGCAGAGACGCGGCGGAGGATTTCCATCAGAAAAGCAGCCCGCTTGTCCGTAGTACGGTAAGGATCGGTGTTCGGGTTATTAGGAACGGGAATCCAAATCTGCGCAGTGGTGACGTGGCTCGGATTAAAGCCGGGATGCACCTCCAATACATGCCAGAAGCTGCGAAGAAGAAGTCCGGCGCCTGCGAGCAATATGAGAGACAGCGCTACCTCTGAGACTACGGGCACGCGCGAGAGGCGCGTGTGCCGCTTGCCGGAACCAGAGCCACGGCTGCCTTCGCGAAGGTTCTCAACCCGATTCGGATTCGCAGATTGCAGCGCCGGCGCCAAGCCGAAGAGCAGGCCTGTAAGAATAGCAACATTCGCACCGCGTAGTGCAGGTCTTGAAGGAATGAAGGCATGGCACCCACCTGGCGCGTTTGGTAAAGCTGCGGCCGCGACTAACCCTTTCGGTATATGGACGAGCGACGGCTCTTCATTGTTAGCAGCAAGTTAAGGATTTGATGAGGCTCCAAGCTACTAAGAGTGGTCGTCCTGTGCGCGTTCAACTTGGGTCTGTGCCGTAAAACCGGAGATGCGGCCCCATGCGCTGGTTTTCCAATTGTCTGCGCTTTCTTTGGCCAAGATCCAAGGTGGGAGATCAAAATACAGAAACTGGGACAGAGCCTCAACGTAAGGCTCGTACATATCGCGTAGCTTGATTAGCTTCTCGTTTGATTCCGGCGTGTCGTGAAGTTTCAGGCCCGATTCCGCGACAGCCCCACGAAGGCGAAGAAGTTCGGATGCAGGCAAGCGATTCTCGTTGTGAGCTAGGGGAGCAGCATGAAACACCTGAGCCAAATCCACGACGGCATGGCGGCACATGGCAAAGGTCAGCCGAGCCTGGCGCTGGCATGCGCCCTCGGCGCCTGAAACGACCAGGGCAGAGGTGTCGAGTATCGCGGTCAGCGCCGAGAGCCAGGACTCGTTATTGTGCTGCGAACGAAAATAAGTGAGCACGGGGTAAGACACGTGACTCTCGAGCAGTTCCGCACCCCAGCGCTCCCAGTCGCGCAGAAGCCTTTCCAAAGCGTCGAGGCCATGAACACCGGCGTGACGCCGAAGAAGTTCGGCGGCGGTAGGTGGCGAGCCTGCGCGCGCGTCGAGCAGCACGATGGCAACCTCTCTGCGCGAAAACGCTTGATAGATGACGGGCAAGTAACTGAGTACCAGCGCCAGGAAGCCGAAGCCCAGCCCGCTTTCAAATACCGCCAGCACCCGCTCCATGGTAGTGTGCGGTGTGACGTCGCCAAGGCCCAAGGTGAAAAAAGTTGTGCCGCTTAGATAGAAGCACGTCTCCAGAGTCGGATGCGTTTGATCTATGCGGGCGTCGCTGAAATACAAAAACCCGAAGCCGATGATTAACATCGCCGCCCATAGCGCAAACAATCCCAGCAGGGAAAGCGGACCGAAATAACTCAGAAATCCTTCGCGGCTTCTGGGTGATTTCACTAGGCGGGCAATCTTGCGCCAGGGAATCCACAGGACGCGATAGTAGAGCCTGGTCAGTCGGAAACGGCGCGTCACCCTTCGCGGAAGAACGATCGTTTCAAACGCTTCCAGCAAGATGCCTGAGATGATGAGGAAGCCGGCGACGACCGGAAGAATCCTCATGCCGCTTGCTCCAGTACGGCGCTCAGCGTGATTTCAGCCTTAAGAAGGCGCGACACGGGACAATTGGCTTTCGCGCTAGAGGCCGCGGACTGGAAGGCGGCGTCAGAAATGTCCGGGATGCGCGCGGCTACGTCGAGATGGATTTTCGATATGGTCCAGCCGGCGTCGAGCTTCTCCAGCGTGACGGTCGCAGTCGCGCGGATCGTTTGCGGCGTAAAATTCATGGTACCGAGCTGAGCTGAGAGGGCCATGGCAAAGCAGCCTGCATGAGCCGCTCCGATTAATTCTTCCGGATTCGTACCTTTTGCGTTTTCGAAGCGCGTGAGGAAGGAATAGGGCGAATCAGAGAGTACGCCGCTTTGCGTCGAGATGGATCCTTTGCCGTCCTTTACTGCTCCAGTCCAGACCGCGGTAGCTGTGCGCTGCATCAATCCCTCCGTTTGTTTTATTTATGCGGCGCTTGCGGCTTTGTAGGAGCCCTGGCGCAGTTCATCCATAACGCGCGGCGCTTTTGGCTCCCACCCAAGTTGCGTCCTGGTCTTAGCGCTTGAGATTTGCTGATCAAGCGCCAAAGCATCGGCGAACAAGCCGAGAGTTTCTCGGGCCTCGGCGAGGGGCCAAGGCGAAATCTTTCCCGGGATGCCGGCGCCTTCGCTAGCGGCGATGGCGATATCCCGAACCTTGACGGCCTCTTCGCTGATGCCATGGAAGACTAATCCGCCTTCTTCTATCCTAAGAACTCGGACATAAAGATCCGCGAGATCATCGACGTGAACGACGGGCCAGTGGTTTTCGCCATCTCCGACGAAAATCACGGTGCCGCGCTCTTTCGCGGATTGAAAGAATGACGCTGGTATTCCGCCGTCGCGGCCGTAGACGACTCCGGGACGCAAGACCGAAGCGCGAATACACGAATCACCTTTCGCCGCGGCCAGCACTCGTTGTTCGCAAACAGCGCGCCACTTGACCAGATCGATGGGATAAAGGGAGGAATCTTCGTCGGCAACTTTATTTCCCGTTTCTCCGATCACCCAAATGCCGCTGGTGTAAATGAACGGTTTGTCAGTGCCTTGCAATGTCTCGCATACCGTATCAATTACGGCGTTGTCTGCCTCGGCGGACGTGGAGTCGTTGGGAGACGCCGCGTGAATCATAGCGTCTGCTTCGCGAGCCGCAGCGCTGAAGGAATTCTTATCTCGAATGTCACCCCGAAATGGCTCGACGCCGCAGTTCTTAAGCTTCTGGGCCGATTCGGAGGATCGCGCGAGACCGATTACAACGTGACCATGTTTTAGAAGCGCAGCGGCAACAGAGGATCCGATGTAGCCCGTAGCGCCGGTTACGAATACTTTCACGATGGCTCTCCTTTTTCTATCCACTTGTAAGGCAGGCCTAAGTCGTAGCCTAGGTATTTAACCTCTGAAACAGCCGAGGCGGTGAACCCGTTGGTAAAATCAGTATCTTCGTGCCGGCCCTTGCGTCAGTGAGACCTGGATGGCGGCTCAGCCGTCGCCGTACGATTCATCATTTGAAAATCCTGGCGAATGCGGGCCAGACGATCGCCCTTGACGTTTTCGTATGTTCCAAAAGCAAGGAAGGGAATCAAGGCGACAAGTACCCACAATTTCGCGCTTCCGGGAACTTTTGCTTCCGGCTCCCAGCGAAAGAGTTGCCGCGAGATTTCGAAAGCGACGAGAACTCCGATGGTCAGAGCGATCAAGTCGGTGATGATTTCGCTGTTGGTGGCCAGGTTCGTGGCTGCGTTTTCAAGGCCGGTGGCGAGATATGTGGCGGGCATGAAAAGAGAAGCGCCTTGAATCCAATGCGGGAATCTGGCCAGCGGGACGGTGGCTCCGGAGAGAAATAGAAAAGCGGTCCAGATTACTTGGTTGATGACCTGCGTTTCCTGCATGGTGTTCGTCACGCTCGCAACGATCAGACCGAAAGAGGAAAAGGTAGCCGAGCCGATAGTAACCAGAAGAAAAATGGCCCACAAATTTCCCCAGCCGTGCATGTGCAAGACGAATTTGGTGACGAGAATCTCGATGGCGACGGACGGTAGCACAAGGATGTAGTTCGCCAGAATGCTGGACGCGAGCATGGGCCCGGCACCCAAAGGCGCGAGGCGGAAGCGACGAAGTATGCCGGCTTCGCGGAACATCACCAGTTGCACGCTGAGTCCCCAGAAGCTGCCCATCACCGTCATGGTGAGAATCGCGCCGAGGATGTAAGCAGTCCAAACCGGATCGTTTTTACTGAATATGGTGACGAAGAAGAATAGAAATCCGAGCGGCATGATCAGGCTGAAGAAGAGAAACGTCCGGTTACGCATGGCAAGGCGCACGCGGATTTTTGTGAGCGTCAAGGTATTGCCAATGGGATTCGATGCCATGTTCGTCCTTTTATTCAATTGCCCGGCTCAATCACGGAGCCTGCGGCCGGTGAGTTCGATAAAAACATCTTCCAGCGACGGCGAAAACATTTCGAGACTTTGGAGCTCGTTATTCTCCGATTCAAGTTCCTTCACCAGAGCGACGATGGTTTGTGGGGCGCGCGTGGAGTGCACCACGTAGGTGCCGTCGAATTCGCGGCAATCCGCGACACCGTCCAGACGCGCCAGAATGCCATCGGACACCGGTCTGGCGAGGCGAACTTCGATGCGCGTTGTGCCAGCCGAAGTGTGCTTCAGCTCGCGAGGTGTTCCGGTTTTGATTACGCGGCCATAATCGATGATGGCGACGCGGTCGCAGAGGCGCTCGGCTTCTTCAATATAATGCGTGGTGAGCAAAACGGTCTTCTTCTCGCTTTTTAACTCTTCAATGATGTCGTAAATCTCACGGCGAACCTGCGGGTCAAGGCCGGCGGTCGGTTCGTCCAAGAAAATGACCTGGGGGTTATTCACCAGAGCCATGGCCAGCGCGAGCCGCTGTTTTTGGCCGCCGGAGAGCTGGTTGTAGAAAGCATCGCGTTTTTCATCGAGCTGAAATCGCTTCAGCAAATCATCCGTATTGGCGCGAGCGCTATAGAATTTCGCGAACAACTCGATGGCTTCTTTCACGCGGATTTTATCGGGCAGGGAAGTGGATTGCAGAACGGCGCCGATCATTTCCTTGAAGCGGTTGCCGCTCTTTTCCGGATTGAGGCCGCAGACGCGCGCGAGGCCGCGGTCCGGGGTGCGCATGCCTTCCAGTATTTCCACCGTGGTTGTTTTGCCGGCGCCGTTGGGGCCGAGAAGGCCGAAGACTTCTCCTTGTTCGACGGAAAAATCCACGCCGCGCAGAGCAGCTACGGTGCCGTAATTCTTATAAAGGCCTTCGACCTGGATAACGGGTTCCGTCACGAAATATTCCCCTGCCTTTTCGAGTGTTCCTCTATATCACAATCGCCGGAGATTTGAGCGCTATCGACGTAACTTTGACCGCGTTTTCTGCCGCGCGATGGTGGCTTTCGATCTGCTAAACGACCATCCGTAAACCTGCATGTCAACGGTTACTCCAATTGTAACGCCCTCGGTTTCCAGCAGCTTGCGCTGTAATGCAGCGTGCGGTTCCGGCACGCGAATCTTTCCTCCGGCTCCGAGCACGCGATGCCAGGGAATGCCTTGCCCGCTGGGGCATGCGGCCAGCGCGTAGCCCACGGCACGCGCTCCAGCGGGGAAACGCAGCGCTTTCGCCACTTCGCCATAGGTTGTTACGCGGCCGCGCGGGATCTTTTTCACGAGGCGATAGACCGGGTCCCACGACATCTCGTCCCCTCTCGACACGCTGCGCGGCTAAGTTTCACTTGCAGGTAAAGAGTACGGTAAAGGTAGATCGATTCCGAAAGGTAATTTCCCCGCGCGACGCCAGTACGATTCGCAGGTTCGAAGCTCGCATTGAAAGCTGTTCCACGCCGCTACACAGAGCGCTTCGAGACTAATAACTGATTAGCAGCATTTGGAACGTCCACCGCATCGTACCATTGACGGCGTAGTGGACGCTTTCTACACTACGTACGCTGAATCAAAAAGGAGGTGTTGTGGCTTTCGTAAGACGCAAAGGCAACACTTATTTCCTGGTGCATAACGTACGGCGCCAAGGAAAGGTTCAGCAGCTACACCTGGCGCGGCTGGGCGAGAGGCCGCGGATCACGGACGATGTGGTGCGAAAGGTTTCGCGCAACCACCCGTTTCTTGATCTCGATTGGTCAAGCCTGCGCGAGCAGGTGAACAGCCGAATCGAGCTATTCGATATCCGCTCGCCGTACGTACAGAACCTGATGCATTCGTTACGAAACCTTCACATGGACCTGGCCGATCTGTCACCGCCGATGCTGCTGTTGACGGACCGAGCCAATTCGAGCCGTGAACTGGTCACGCAATTACGATTGTTGCGTTCGACGCTCGACATCAAGCTGGATCAATTCGAGCGAACCGAAATCCGCAATCCTGAAAGCGGCAGGGAGTTCCGGTAGAGGGAGCACGACAGTGGGAGCGCAAGCGCTACAACTTGACCCGACACAACGCAGTCTGGAGTCACGGGATTTTGAATCAGGGCTGCGGCGGAAGATCGTCGGCCAGGACGAAGCGGTACAGGCGGTCGTTGACCTCTACCAGGTATTTCGCGCCGGCTTGAATTCGCCGGGCCGTCCGGTCGGCAATCTATTGTTTCTGGGGCCCACGGGCGCCGGGAAAACACGCGTGGTGGAAGCCACCGCCGAAGTCTTGTTTGGCGATCCGCGAGCCGTGATCAAAGTGGATTGCGCCGAGTTCCAGCACTCCCATGAAATCGCGAAGCTGATTGGCTCGCCTCCGGGATATTTGGGGCACCGCGAGACGCATCCGCTGATCACGCAGGAAGCGCTGGCGCAGTATCACACCGAGAAATTAAAGATCAGCTTTTTGTTATTCGATGAAATCGAGAAAGCTTCCGATGCGCTGTGGCAATTGCTGCTCGGCATTCTGGACAAAGCCACGCTAACGCTGGGAGACAACCGCCGCGTGGATTTGTCGCAGACCATGATTTTCATGACCTCGAACCTGGGAGGCGGAGAAATCACCGAGTTGATGACCGGAGGGATGGGCTTCGCTCCCAAGGTGCAGGCCGATACCCAAGTGCGTCTGGACGAAAAAGTTGAAAAGACAGCGGCGGAAGCGGCGAAGCGCAAGTTCGCACCGGAATTCATGAACCGCATAGACAAAGTCATCGTGTTTCACCCACTGCGGTCGCAGCAGCTCGAACAGATTCTGGAAATCGAACTCGGGATGGTGCAGCAACGCGTGCTGGAGACGGCGAAGGGGCGCTTTTTGTTCCGCGTAACATCGGCGGCGCGAGAATTTCTGCTGCGCGAAGGCACGGACATGAAATACGGCGCGCGGCATCTGAAACGCGCCATAGAGCGGTACGTGGTGTATCCGTTGGCCAGCCTGCTGGCAACGGAGCAAGTATCACTTGGCGATGTGATCTCTATTGGTTGGGATGGGCACGAACTTGGATTAACCTTCCTAAAGGAAGCGGAAGGCGCGCTGGTTCCAGTGACGGCAGCGGCGAAGGAAAGAACGACTAGCGCCGCGGCCGCAAGCTCAGACGGGCGTCCAGTAGTGTTCCCTGCTGCAACGGCGGCAATGGAAGTCACTGCGCAAAACAGGACAACGCCCACGGCAGGCCGGAGCATACCGGTGGAAAAGGCGAAGAACGAGAAGAAGTAAAGCTGCCGCCGACAACGAGCGGTCTTTGGTCCATTTCTAACAGTCGTGGGCGTGCGTTGACCGAATTCTGGCGCGCGCCACGGCTTCTCTTTTTTTCCTCAACAATACGGTTGCGAAGATTTCGAGAGATACCGACCCATATAGTCCCGGTAACCGGCAAGACTAATAACTAGATTTGACGACTATGATTCGGAGGAATGCTGCATTGGTTCGTCGAAGCTGCCGCCATAAATACTGGGTACCTTCGCGCCCATGGGACGGAGATACGAGGAAAGCTGGCCACGATGGTGAATCGAATGATTGAGCATGAACTGAAGGTACAGCACCGCGGGGAGATCGAACATTCCGAATAAGGGCAGAGGCGTAGCCCAAAAAACGGCGGGCAGTTTCGCGACCTCATCGAGCTTGGTGGACAAGTTGTCCTCATAATAAGAGGCCACGTCGGCGGCACTGCTGAAATCCGCGGGCATGGTGTCGTCGTCCATTTCGAATTTTCCGGCGAGGAATCCGTCCAGGAACCAGATATCGGCGGAAGCGAGATGCCAGGCAAGCTCGAGGGCGCTGTACGAATTCGGATGTGGGCGGTAGCCGCTTTTGTCCGCGGGGACGGCCAACAGGACGCGCAAAGTGGTTAACGATTCCCGTTTGACTTCGGGAATAAATATCGTTAGCAGGAATGCAGCTTGGTCGGAAGTCATCGTGAACCTCTTTCTTCAGGTTTCCATCGCAGGATGGGTTTGCGCGCAGCGGCGACTTCGTCGAGCCGGCCGACGCGCGTGGAATGCGGCGCGGTTTTCACCAGTTCGGGATTCGCTTCAGCTTCGGCCGCGATCGAGCGCATGGCTTCGATAAAAAAATCGCACTCCTCTCTCGATTCCGATTCGGTAGGCTCGATCATCATTGCACCCGGAACGATCAGCGGAAACGCAGTGGTATAGGGATGAAAGCCGTAGTCGATCAGGCGTTTGGCGATGTCCATCGTATTTACACCGTGCTTTTTCTGACGCGCGTCGCTGAAAACGACCTCGTGCATGGAGGGAAGATTGTAGGGCAAATCGAAAAGGTCCTCGAGATTCTTGCGAATGTAGTTGGAGTTCAGCACGGCATCTTCCGTAGCCTGCCGCATTCCCGGGCCGTAAGCCAGCGTGTAGGCGAGGGCGCGCAAGAGTACTCCGAAATTTCCGCAATAGGCGCGCACGCGCCCGATGGATTTTGTGCGGTTGTAATCCAGCGCGAACTTGCCATCTTCCTTTTGGAACACGACCGGCACAGGGAGGAAAGGCTCGAGAATTTTCTTTACCAAGACGGGGCCGGCGCCCGGACCGCCCCCGCCATGGGGCGTCGAAAATGTTTTGTGCAGATTCAAGTGCATCACATCCACGCCGAAATCGCCCGGGCGAGTGACGCCGGCCAGCGCGTTCATGTTTGCGCCGTCCATGTAAAGAAGGGCGCCGCGTTCGTGCAAGATAGCGGCAATCTCCGCGATGCGCTCTTCGAACACGCCGAGGGTGCTGGGATTCGTGAGCATGAGAGCGGCAACATCTTCGGTGCAAAACTCACGGAGATGATCGGTATCAATCTGGCCGCGCGCGTTGGATTTGATGTTTTTTACTTCGTATCCGGCAATCACTACGGACGCGGGATTCGTTCCGTGCGCGGAATCGGGAATCAAAACTGTCTTGCGCGGATTGCCCTGGCTCTGAAGATACGCGCGAATCATCAACAAGCCCGTAAGCTCGCCCTGCGCGCCGGCCACGGGCTGAAGCGTGGCGGCGTCCATGCCGGTGATCGACAGCAGACATTTTTGCAAGTCGTAAAGAATGCGCAGGCAGCCCTGGGAAACCTCCGCGGGCTGCTCGGGGTGTTCGGTTGCAAGGCCGTCGAGACGCGCCACGAATTCGTTCACGCGAGGGTTGTACTTCATGGTGCAAGACCCGAGCGGATACATTCCGAGATCAATCGCGTAGTTCCAGGTGGAAAGCCGGGTGAAATGCCGAATCACTTCGATTTCGCTGACTTCGGGAAATCCTTCGATTGCGTCGCGTGTGAATTCTTTGCCGAGCGCCTTCGCAGGATCCACAACCGGCACATCGAGCGGCGGAAGCTCCATCCCGCGCTTGCCAGGCGCAGACTTCTCGAAGATCAGCCCTTCGTTCTGGCTGGGGTGCTGGCGGACCTTCAGAATCTTTCCAACCTGGGCTTCGATATCGATGGACTTGGAGTTCAATTCAAACAGCTCCTTAAACCGGGCGTTCGAGAATTCGCTTAATGGCGGCGGCCAAGCGTTCAATTTCGGCGCGCGGCGTTGTTTCGGTCACGCAAACGAGCGCTCGCTTGGTCAACTCCGGGTAATGAATTCCCAGAGCGAACGGTCCGATGATTTTTTCGCGCAAGAGGTCGGTATTCACCATTTTTATCGAGCGCGGAAACTCGAGCACGAATTCGTTGAATGAAGGTCCGGAGAAAACGCGGCGCACACCGGGAATTTTTTCAAGTTCGGCCTGAGCGAAGCGCGCTTTGGCGAGATTCTGAAGGGCTTGTTCGCGCAGCCCCTCTTTGCCAAGCAAGCAAAGGTGGATCGTAGCCGCCAGGGCGTAGAGCGCCTCATTCGTACAGATGTTTGAGGTGGCTTTTTCGCGGCGGATATGTTGCTCGCGAGTTGCCAGCGTGAGAACGAATCCTCGGCGTCCCTGTGCGTCCGTCGTTTGGCCCGCGAGGCGGCCGGGCATTTGGCGGACGTACTTGTCTCGCGTGGCAATCACGCCGACGTAGGGTCCTCCGTAGCTGGGAGGAATGCCGAACGATTGGCCCTCCATGGCCACAATATCGGCCTCGACAGGTGGACGAACGATGCCGAGCGAAACAGCTTCGGCAATACTGGTGACAAGCAACGAGCCAGCGGCATGCGCCACCTCTGCCAGCGCAGGAAGCTCTTCGATCACGCCGAAAAAGTTTGGCGACTGGACCACGATAGCGGCAGCTTGCGCGAGGCTTTCCTGTTTCAGCGCCGCGCGATCGAGCTGGCCGGATTTCGTATAGCCCACTTCTTCGATCTCGATGCCGAGATTTTTCGCATAGGTCTGCAATACGTGGCGATATTCGGGATGCACGCTGCGCGCGACAAGCACGCGATGGCGGCTAGTGAGCCGTTCCGCCATCAACACAGCTTCGGTGAGCGCGGTTGAACCGTCATACATGGAGGCGTTGGCGACTTCCTGGCCGGTTAATTGGCACATCAAAGTCTGGAACTCGAAAATCGCAGTCAGGGTGCCCTGCGCAAATTCAGCCTGGTAAGGCGTATAGGAAGTGAGGAACTCGCCTCGCTGGATGAGCGAGTCGGTGACCACCGAACGCAAATGCGAATAAACTCCCGCGCCGAGAAAAGACGTGTAGCCGCGGGAATTTTCCGCAGCGCGCGCTTGAAAATATTGGATGATCTCGGCTTCCGAAAGCGGCCCGGGCAGCGCGAGCGGGGCGCGCAGCCGGAATTTTTCAGGGATGGACTTAAAAAGCTCTTCGATTGAACGCGCGCCGATCGCTTCGAGCATTTCCTGGCGTTCGGAAGGACTCTTGGGAAGATAGCGCATCAGGCGGAGTGTTCCTTCGCTTGGGCGGCGATATAGGCTTCGTAAGCGGCGGCGTCCATCAGCGCCGCGGCCTCCTTAGGGTCCGCGAGCCGCACTTTTATAAGCCAAGCAGCGCCGTGCGGATCTTTGTTAATTAGCTCGGGAGAATCCGCGAGCGCGGGATTTGTTTCAGTAACTTCGCCGGAGACGGGGCTGAAAATCTCGCTGACCGCTTTAACGGATTCGATGGTTCCAAAAGACTGCCGCGGTTTGAGCTGCGTGCCGACTTTGGGCATCTCGACGAAGACGACATCACCGAGCTCGTGTTGCGCATAGTCCGTGATGCCGATGGTTCCATTCGAGCCATCAACTTTCACCCACTCGTGCTCTTTGGTGTAACGATAGTCCTTAGGGTACATAAGCGCTCCGTGAACCCAGCGTATTTGGATGCTTCCAGCCTATTGCGGTCGCTTGTAAAATGGCAGAGCGACGATTCGTGCCGCTTCTGACTGGCCGCGAATACCGATCGAGACATCTGTTCCGACGGCGGTCGATTTCGGCGGCACGTAAGCCATGCCGATATTTTTCTTCAGGAACGGAGCAGGTCCACCGCTGGTAACGCGCCCTGCTTCCTGGCCGTTGATCAGAACCGGATAGCCATCCCGGCCGATGCGCTTGTCGAGCATTTCGAATCCGATCAACTTGCGCACGAGGCCGTCCTTCTTTTGTTGAGCCAGGACGTCGCTGCCCAGAAAGGGAGCCTTTTCCATTTTGCAGATCCACCCTAGGCCTGCTTCCCAAGGCGTGGTCGTGTCGTCAATCTCGTGGCCATAGAGGCACATGCCCGCTTCGAGACGAAGAGTATTCCGCGCGCCCAGTCCGCAGGGAATCATACCGGCCGGTTGCCCGGCGTGCATTAGATCGCTCCACAGTTTTTCGGAATGTTCGGGCGCAAAGTAGATTTCGAAGCCGTCTTCGCCGGTGTAGCCGGTGCGGGCGATCAGGCAATCGATGCCGCTCACTTTGCCGAAGGCGAAATGATAATAGTGAATTGAGTCGAGCGGAGCGGGAGTAAGGCGCTGAAGGATATCCTTTGCGCGGGGCCCTTGAATCGCGAGTTGGGAGTAACGCGGGCCGGCGTTTTCCGCCTTGGCATCGAATTTGTTGTGCTCGACGATGTGCTCGAAATCGTGATCCTGATTGCCGGCGTTGACGCAGAGCAAGTAGTGCGTGTCGGAAATTTTGTGCACCAGCAAATCATCGACGAAAGTTCCGCGCGAGGTCATCAGCCCTGAATAGTGAGCCTGCCCGACCGCGAGCTTCGCGGCGTTGTTGCATGTGACCAATTGGACCAGGCCCAGCGCGCCAGGGCCTCGAATTTCGATCTCGCCCATATGACTTACGTCGAAGAGCCCCGCTCGCGTGCGTACGGCTTCATGCTCAGCCAGAATGCCCGAGTACTCGAGTGGCATGTCCCAGCCGCCGAAATTCACCATCTTGGCGCCCAGTTGGCGATGGATGGAATTCAGAGCTGTCTTGCGCACTTCAGCGGTTGCCGGTGTGGTCACAGAGGATTTCTCATTATTGCGACGAAACATCGAAGCTAGCATGCGTGTTTTCGAGTGTCAAGGAACGCGGCCGGGAGTAACTTTGGGTTTCTCCGTTACTTCGGCCTGTACGAGTTCGAGTTCGAAGCGGTATGGAAACCCACAGCAATATAAGGCGTATAGTGCGATTGTAGTGCTGCGAGGGAATTCCCGCGTGCAAGGCGCTTGTCCGGCGCACGCGCATGACCTAAGATTGAGGAAAGGCGATATCCTGGGCCACTGGAGAGCGGGCAGGTGGTAACTCTTTGCGCGATATGCGAAAAGCCGGAACAGCAATGTGCTTGTGAAAAGTACTGCTGCTTCTGCCAGTCGCAGTTCAACATTCGCATGGGCGTAGATGGGCTGTATTATTGTCCCGATTGCCGCGAAGCTTGCGACGTGCGGCTTGCAGACACCGATGAGCACTGATCCAAGCAGGACGGAGTTAACGCTGCACGACGACCCGCGCCTGATGGCGGGAGTTGTTGCAATCGTGTCTTTCGCCGCGCACCGTTGCGGCCTTTCGAGTGGAGCGCAGGAAGGACTTGCCGCCGCCGCTGCGGAAGCGTGCCGCGAGACCTTTCCGCTGGTGAATAGCAATGGGAGTAAGGATTCCGTGCTAAAGGTGATTGTCTCGGATTTTCCCGACCGCGTGGAGGTTTCTATCGAGCATTCCGGTGAATCGCTCCCATCGGCCGGACTCGATACTTTCTGCCACGCCGCAAGTAGCGCAGGCTCGCAAGCGGGACTGAGCGGAGCGTTACAGAAGATGAGTGTAGATCGCGTGCAGTACGAAACGCGAGACGGCGTATCGCGGATGACGCTGATCAAGTATTGCGACGAGCGGCGCGCGAAAGCCTAACCGCAATCGGGGATCGTCCCTTCGAATTCCTCTTACATCGACGACGGCGCAAGAGCCTTGGTGCGAATCAACGATAGCAACTCATCCTGGCTTACCGGCGCGTCTATTTTCAGGCGATCTCCCGAAGGTTTCACGCTAACGTGATCCAGTGCCTTCGCGAAATCCGGGTTGGACTGCGCTTCCTGGTAGCGGCGGTACATGATACCCGCCTGCATTGCCGCGCCCAAAACATTGGCGTCGTCCACGGAATCGCAGACGGCTTGGAATTGGACATCGATGCCGCTATCAGCACTCACGCTGATGATCATGGCATGAATGCGGGTGACTATTGCTGCAGCCTGGGGAAACTGGCTGGCTTGAGGAAGCAGTTCATGCATAGCCAGGTTTGTGGAGTTCTTATCCAGGACCGCCCAGATGAGGCCGCTGCCGTTTGCTTCGGTGATCAGCGGATAGATCTTATCGTTGGTGAAAAGGCTTTCCGCTGTGCCCATCCGGACCTCAATCAGCTTTTCGAGAGCAGAACGATTGCCGAAAGCCGCAGTATTGGAGTCGATAAAAAAGAACAGGATGTCACCGGCACCGCCGCCGCTTCCGAAGGCATATAGATGATAACCGTTGCTCTCAATCATAGGCAGCTTCTGAGCCTTGAATCGAGCTTCCGTGCTGGAGGGATCGAACGCGCCCAGAGCAACGCCCAGGATTTGTCCGGTGGAACCATCTGCTGACATGATCGCTCCCCAGGCCAAGTCAGTCACTTGCGAGTTTGGATCGATGCCCGAGGACGAGAGAAACGTTTCGAAGTCGCGCATCTGCTTGGGAAGCATTTGGTCCTGCATTTGCGCGAACCAGGGAAGCTTTCGGGCGGACTTCAAATCAGCATAGGCGAACTCGTCGGTGGACTTTGGAAACATTCCGATGACAGCGGTGCTGATTGACCCCGCGTCGGTTCGTGAAGGAGCCGCAGTGAAAAAGGCGAGCAGCGCGACCGCTGCCAAGGCTGTAAAGAGAACGATTCGAATGATTGGCTGTCTCAAGTTATTTTCCCCTCTGATTGATTAATGAAACTGCCGGGCCGCAGGAATGCGTTTAGCGACGATTGGACCGCGACACAGTACCTCTACAGTATAGATGCTAAGACCTTCCTGGCGGAATCAACTTTTGGCCAAGCGCGCCGAAAGTGACTCGGATTCCGAGCGCATCTGGCTTGAGAATCCGGCGTCCGTAATGGATTCTAGATTGATGGCTACGTTCGCGAGCGCGCCTTGAACCGCCGCTGTAGCCATTAGACGCCCCACACGTATATCGGAAAGCATGGACGGGCTGGCTATCTTTTCCAATTGCCCGAGAAGGTCAAATAAGTGCGCGGCTTTGCGCGCCACTTCCATGGGAACTTCGGCCGCGCCTTGCAGGGCACTTTGAATCGCGGACTCGCGGCGCCCTTGTTCTTCGGGCGTCGATTGCGGCAACTTGTACGCCGCCATCACGAATTCAAAGGAGGCAGCGTCACGATCAATCGCTTCCGCCAGCGCGCGCGAAGTAGAATGAAATTCCGCCAAAGCGTCGCTGAGCGGCTCGACAAAAGCTGCTTGGGACTTTTTCTTGCGTGAAAGCCCGGCAACCATCTGGCCCAGGCTGGCTCCCAGCGCGCCTGCAAGCGCCGCCACGGAGCCTCCGCCGGGAGTCGCCGTAGGTTGCGCGACGGCGTCGAGAAATGGTTGCGCAAGCGCCGCGAGTTTTCCGGGCCCTTCCGCCGATGCAGCGCCCGCAAAGGAAGCTTCAATACGGTTCTCAAACACTTGCGCGGGCGAAAAGTTCTCGAGTTGCAGATAAAAGTCAGCGGTCAGTTCGATAGCCCGCTTGGGAATCAAGCCGACAATTTCGCTGCCTACGATCGAGACGCCGTAGCGTTCGGCTTCGCGCTTGACCATTTCGAATACGCGATGGATGGGAGTCTGCTCGAAATCGGTCAGGTTAATGGACACCTGGGCCAGGTTCCTGCCGCGCAAATCCACTCCCATGGCCTTCACGTAACGCAAGCCGCCATTTGAGAAACGGATATTCTTGCCGATGCGGTTGGCGATGGCGACGTCGGAGGTGTTCAGATTGATATTGTAAGCGATCAAGAATTTGCGCGCGCCGACTACGGTAGCGCCGGCGGTGGCATGAAGACGCTGCTCGCCAATGTCGGGAGCACGATTAGGATTGCGCGGAACTTCTTCGAGCAGGCCTTCGAATTGGCCCTTGCGAATATTTTCGAGGTTCGCGCGTTCCGGCCGCTGGGCTGCGGCTTCATAGAAATATACCGGAATGCGAAAACGTTCCCAGATTTCGCGGCCAACTTTCCTGGAGAGAGCGACGCAATCCTCGATGGTTACGCCTTCGATGGGGATGAATGGGACCACATCCGTGGCGCCCATGCGCGGATGCGCGCCGGAGTGCTTGGTTAAATCGATCAGCTCGGCAGCTTTGCCCACTCCGCGCAGCGCAGCTTCGGCGACAGCTTCGGGTTCGCCGGCGAGCGTCACCACGCTGCGGTTGTGATCGCTGTCGCTTTCGCGGTCCAGCAAATACACGCCGGGAACTTCGCGCATCGCGGACACGATGGCATCCACTTTCGATGCGTCGCGCCCTTCGGAAAAGTTGGGGACACATTCGACGAGCCGTTTCATCGGTTAAAGGTTCTTCATGTGCAGGATGGCGCCGCGTTTCATGGTGAAGCTGCAAAGGTTCACGCCAAAATAATACGGGATTTCGCGGTAGTCGGCCACGTCAAAGGCGGCCAGGTCTGCATACTTGCCAACTTCAAGCGAGCCGACGCGATCGTGCACGCGCAACGAGTAGGCGGGATTAATCGTGGCGGCTGCGATGGCTTCGGCGGGCGTCATGCGCATTTGCGTGCAGGCGAGAGACAAAATCATGGGCATGCTCAACGTGGGGCTGGTGCCGGGATTGAAGTCGGTAGCGATGCCGACCACCGCACCGGCCTCGATCAATTGGCGCGCGGGTGCGTAATGCTTCAGTCCCAGATGAAAACAGCAGCCCGGCAACAAAGTGGACACGACGTTGGAAAGGCTCAGCGCGCGGATGTCTTTACGATCGATTTTTTCCAGGTGATCGGCGCTCGCGGCTTGCAACTCGATCGCGAGGCGAGCTGCTCCGGTATGCGCCAGTTGTTCTGCATGAATGCGCGGAACCAGACCGCCGGCGCGTCCGGCCATCAAAATCCGCCGCGCTTGCGCAACCGTGAAAGCACCGCGATCGCAGTAAACATCACAGAATTCAGCGAGTCCGGCAGTCGCGACCGTCGGGATCCACCGGCGCACGAGGACATCTACGTAAGCATCCGGGCGGCGGCGAAATTCAGGAGGAACGACGTGCGCTCCCAGAAATGTTGCATGGATATCCAGGGGATGCTCCTGATGAAGGTCGTAGAGAATCTGGAGAATTTTTAACTCGCTCTTCCAGTCCAGCCCGTAGCCGCTCTTGGCCTCGATGGTGGTTGTGCCGTGCGCTGCAAACTCTCGCAGGTTTTTCAGCGCGCGAGTCTTCAAGGTGCTTGCAGAAGCGCGGCGCAGACCTTTGACGCTCGAACGAATTCCGCCGCCGGAGCGGGCGATTTCTTCATACGTCGCGCCGGCGATGCGCTGCTCGTATTCAAGGGCACGGCTTTCGGGGAAAATCAGGTGCGTATGCGAATCGACAAATCCGGGTAAAACAACGCGGCCGCCTAAATCCAGTTTCTCCGCGCGCCGTGCCTTGGGCAAACGATCGACGCGCCGCCGCGACCCAATTGCGACGATGCGATCGTCGTGGGTCAGCAGCGCGCCGTCTCGAATAATTTCAATTTCGCCGAGTGCGCGGCCGCGCCGCGGCACAGGGCCGCGCAGCGTCAGAAGCTGCGAGCAGCCGGTAATAAGCCAGTCAGGCACGGAAGCGACGATACTAACGCGTCAACACGCAAAAAACTACCGTTGCTGCCCACAATATGCGCCTCGGAGAGCGCGCTTTCACGCACTGGCGGACTGAGCTAAAAAAGCGGGTGCGAATACTTCCGTCACGAACGATTCTATTGTGGTGGGTGTCGTATTTATTGCCGAGCGCTTCTCTTGCGGCGCAAGGAGACCGGAGTTGCCGGCCTTCCACATTTCGATAAGCAACTTGGCGAAGTTCTTCGGCATGCCGGTCTGCACTAAGGCCGGCTCCAGCATCATGAAGGGCACTTGCATATAACCAAGCTTGGGTTTGCCGATAGCATTTCCAACTGCTGTTGCGATTTCCTTCATAGTGATGTCGCGCGGTCCGAGTAGCTCCTGAATCGAGCTTCCGGAAAAATCGTGGGCGTGGAGACGTTTGGCGGCATAGGCCCCGATATCTTTGGTGGCAATCATCGACAGCGGCGCATCGCCCGGCGCGCCGCCGGGAAGGAAACCCATGGTACGAAGCGGCGTCATGCTCATAAATAAATTTTCCATGAATGGCCCGGGCCGTAAATGCAGGACGTTGAGCCCCGGCACACTGTTCATTTTTTGTTCCAAATGGTGGGAACCAACGATCGGACCAGTCTTTTCCGGATGTTGCGCGCCCAAGCTGCTTAGCGTGACGGCGTACGGAACGCGCGCGTTCGTAACTGCGGTTAAGTAAGCATCAGAGACGCGGTCTTGATACGCTCGGTAATCTTCGTCAATTAGTGGCGGAATCATCAGATAAACGGCTGTCGCGCCCTCGAAGGCTTTCGACATCTGCGCCGCGTCTTCAGCCTTTCCGACGAAGGCCTCCGCGCCTTTTTGAGTAAAGGGTTCGAGCTTTTTTGCGTCGCGGCCGATGACGCGCACTTTTTCGCCACTCGCAAGCAGCGCTTGGACGGCAGGCTTTCCTGTGTTTCCGGTGGCTCCCGTTATAGCAATCATTTTTTCTCCAGGCTGAAGTTGTTAGCGGCCTTCAGGACATTGGATTTTTAACGCCGGACTTTTTCGCGAAATCAATCGCCTCAGGATAGCCCGCATCAACGTGGCGGGCGACGCCGATTCCGGGGTCGTTGGTGAGCACGCGTTCGATGCGGTCCGCCATTTCTTTTGTGCCATCCGCCACCGTCACTTGGCCGGCGTGGAGCGAGTAACCGATGCCCACGCCGCCGCCATTGTGAATAGAGACCCAACTCGCGCCGCTGGCGGTGTTGAGCAGGGCATTGAGCAACGGCCAATCAGCCACGGCGTCCGATCCGTCGAGCATTTTTTCAGTTTCGCGGTACGGCGAAGCCACGGAGCCGCAATCAAGATGGTCGCGGCCAATCACGATGGGAGCTTTCAGTTCGCCGCGCGCCACCAAATCATTCAGCGCGAGGCCGAATTTGTCGCGCTCTCCGTAGCCCAGCCAGCAGATGCGCGCCGGCAATCCCTGGAATCGGACGCGCTTCTGCGCCAGATGAATCCAGCGTGTGAGAACTTCGTCGTGCGGAAACATGTCGAGGACGAGCTTGTCCGTGCGATAAATATCCGAGGCCTCGCCGGAAAGCGCGGCCCAGCGAAACGGCCCGCGTCCTTCGCAGAAAAGCGGGCGGATGTAGGCGGGAACGAACCCGGGAAAATCGTAAGCGTTCTTTACGCCCTGCTCGAAAGCGAAGGTCCGAATGTTATTCCCGTAATCGAACGTGATCGATCCCAGCTTCTGCAAGGCCAGCATGCCTTCCACATGTTTAGCCATGGATTCAAGAGAGCGTTTGCGATATGCCTCGGGATCGCTTTTGCGCAGCTCGGCAGCCTGCGCCACATCGAGCCCCTGCGGAATGTAGCCGCCAATAGGATCGTGCGCGCTGGTTTGATCCGTCAGCAGATCGGGCACCACGCCGCGCCGCGCGAGTTCGGGAATCACGTCCGCGCAATTTCCCACCAGGCCTACGGAAGTGGCTTCGCGCTTGCGAACTGCGTTCTTCAAAATGCGAAGAGCTTCGTCGAGATCGTTCACCATCACGTCGCAGTAGCCGGTCTTCACACGGCGCTTGATGTGCTCGGGGTCCACGTCAATTCCCAAAAATGCAGCGCCATTCAGCGTGGCAGCGAGCGGCTGCGCGCCACCCATTCCGCCGAGGCCGCCGCTGGCCACGAGCTTTCCAGCCAGATCGCTCTGAAAATGTTTTCGCGCTGCCGCAGCAAACGTTTCGTAGGTGCCCTGCAAAATTCCTTGGGTGCCGATGTAGATCCAGCTTCCGGCTGTCATCTGGCCATACATCATCAGGCCGGCGCGGTCGAGTTCGTCGAAGTGCTTCCAGTCGCTCCAATGTCCAACCAGGTTTGAATTTGCGATCAGAACGCGCGGCGCGTAAGCGTGCGTGCGGAAAATACCGACGGGCTTGCCGGATTGCACCAGCAGAGTTTCATCGTTTTCCAAGGATTTGAGAGACGCAACAATCGCGTGATAGCACTTCCAATTGCGCGCCGCTTTTCCGCGCCCGCCATAGACGATCAAATCTTCCGGTTTCTCGGCGACTTCCGGATCGAGGTTGTTCATCAACATGCGCATGGCCGCTTCCTGCTGCCAGCCCTTGCAGGACAGAGTAGTGCCGCGCGGCGCGCGAACCGGCTGATACCCGGTTGTGTTTTCTGTCACGACCTTCGACATCGGAAACCTCCAGGAACATCTTAGCTCACCACAGGAGGGTTTTTATAGGTCGGCGACTTCATTAGGAACTGTGCGGCCGCGTTGCGCGATGCTGCCCCATACGCTAAAGTAAAAGTTACAACGATGGACTACCCTCCGCTCACAAAATCTTTTCTCGATGCCGTTGACCGCTTCGCTAGTCCACGCGCGCAGATGTACCGGACCGCTGACGGTTGGCAGGCGATTACTGCGCGGGAAATGCTGCGCCGCGTGGCGGGCTTGTCGAAGGCGTTCGGCGAATTAGGAATCAAATCCGGCGACCGAGTGGCGATCTTGGCGCCGAACTGTCCTGAATGGCACATCGCTGATTTTGCGATACAAGGAGTGGGCGCGGTAACCGTACCGATTTATTTTAACGAATCGCTCAACCGGCTTGCCTACATCATGAACGATTCGGGCGCGCGCATCATATTCACGTCTGGAGAAGCACAGGCGCAAAAAATCGCCGAGTGCCGCGATCGCCTTGGGGCGCTCGAACAAGCGATCGCAGTGGCTCCGCTTTCGGATTTGCACGGCGACGTTCTGCGTTACGAGACTCTGATTGCCACGGCGGGTGACGCCGACATCTCTGAGTACCGCAAGCGCGCTGCCGAAGTTTCCGCGAGCCAATTGCTGACCATCATCTATACCTCGGGCACCACGGGCGAGCCCAAGGGAGTGATGCTGACCCACTCGAACGTGAGCTCGAACGTCGTCGACTCGCTGGAGGCGTACGATTTCTCTCCGGAAGATCTCGCATTGTCCTTCCTTCCTCTTGCGCACATCTATGAACGCACGGTGGACTACGGCTATCTATTTCGGGGTGTTTCGATCGCGTATGTGGAGCAAATAGAATCTGTTCCGCAGGCGTTTCTTGAAGTGAAGCCGACATGCGCCGCCGCAGTGCCGCGTTTTTTCGAAAAGATATACGCCAGCATTCTGGACAAGGGGCGTCGCGAGACGGGCTTGAAAAGGAAGGTTTTTGACTGGTCTTTGCGTGTGGCGCAGGAATCGATTCCGTGGCGAGCGTACGGCAAGAATCCATCGATTTGGACAAAACAACGCTGGCAAATTGCCGACCGCATCGTGTATTCGAAGATTCGCGCCGGTCTGGGAGGAAGAATTCGATATTTTTTCTCTGGTGGCGCGCCGCTGGCACCGGAGCTTTCCGAATTTTTCTGGTCGGTGAATTTGCCGGTCTTGCAGGGTTACGGGCTAACCGAGACCGCGCCGGTGGTCGCTTCGAACGTGCCCAAGAAATATAAAGTGGGGACGGTCGGGCTCCCGATCTCGCACGTGGAGGTGCGCATCGCCGCCGACGGCGAAATCCTGGTAAAGGGCCCATGCGTGATGCAGGGCTATTACCACAAGCCCGAAGAGACTCGAGAAGTGTTGACCTCCGACGGCTGGTTTTCCACTGGAGATATCGGGCGTCTGGATGCAGACGGATATCTGATCATCACCGACCGCAAAAAAGAGCTGTTGAAAACCGCGGCCGGGAAATTCGTGGCACCGGCGCCGATTGAGAATCTGCTGAAACAGTCTCCATTTATCACCAACGCGATTGTGGTGGGCGACAAACGCAAATTCGTTTCCGTGCTAATCGTTCCGACTTTTGCGGGCATCGAGAATGAAGCGCGAAAACAGAATAATGATTTTTCCGGTCCGGCGCAGATGATTTCGGATCCGTGGGTGCGCGATCTGCTCTCACGCGAAATCGAGCGGCTTACGGCGTCGCTGGCACAGTACGAAAAACCGAAGCGATTCGCGCTGATCGAACAGGACTTCACATTTGCCAGCGGCGAACTGACCTATACGCTGAAGATCAAGCGGCGCGTCATCGAGGACCGCTACAAAGATGTGATCGCGCGGCTCTATGCCGACGTGGAAGAGCCTCGCCCCCAGCATTTGGCGTAGGCTGCCTGCGGCGAACGCAAGCGGTACAATATATCAGGGAGAGCGTTCATGGCGGACCAATTGCTGATTGCCGGGCGCGCATTTAATTCGCGTCTGATCGTGGGGACAGGGAAGTACCGCAGCTTTGAAGAGATGCGCCGCGCGCATGAAGCATCCGGCGCCGAGATGGTGACGGTTGCCATTCGCCGCGTGAACCTTACCGATCGCACGAAAGAATCTCTGCTCGATTACATCGACCGCAAAAACTTTTTCATTTTGCCGAATACTGCGGGTTGCTACTCCGCGGACGAAGCCGTTCGCACGGCTCGCCTCGGGAGGGAAGTGGGATTGTCCGAGTGGGTGAAGTTGGAAGTAATCGGCGATCAGCAGACGCTTTTCCCGGATACCGAGGAGCTGATTCGCGCCACGAAGACACTGGTGGCCGAAGGCTTCGTCGTATTGCCCTACACCAACGACGACTTAATCGTTGCGCGAAGATTGATTGATGCAGGCGCCGCGGCCGTGATGCCGCTCGGTGCGCCGATTGGCTCCGGAATGGGGATTCAGAATGTTGCCAACATGCAGATTTTGCGTGAGCGCGTGACGGAAGTGCCGCTGATCGTGGATGCCGGCGTCGGGACCGCATCCGATGCTGCCATCGCGATGGAACTTGGCGCGGATGGCGTCCTGATGAACACGGCGATTGCCGAAGCTCAGGATACGGTGTTGATGGCCGAAGCGATGGGCGCTGCAGTTGACGCGGGCCGCAAAGCGTTTCTTGCCGGGCGCATTCCGAAAAAACTGTATGCCACAGCGTCGAGCCCTCTTCACGGCGTTGTGCGCTAGTCGCCCGCGCCAAATCGCGCTAGCGAAATAAAACATGCCATGAAACGTCCACCAGCGCGTGGACGAGCGCGCCCGGAAACAGCGAGCCGGTCTTCATCCACACGTGGCCGTAAAACAATCCTGCGATGGTCGCGAGAAAGACATATTTCCAGTTCGGGAACGGCGCGTGCAGAATGTGCGACAAGCCAAAAATGACGGACGCAATCGCCAGTCCCGTCCATTGATTCTTGAATGTTCGTGAAAGAAGGTTTTGCAACACGCCTCGAAACAGAAATTCTTCCGGCCACGCGGTGAAGAACGTAATTCCCACCACCGCCAGTGGGAGGGAACGCAAACGAGCGAGCGTCGGATCAAACTTCAGAAACCCGATCTCGATTCCCAGTGCTACTGCAATTGCTGCGAAAATTAGGAAATGAAGGGCCACATTCGGGCCAAATCCTTTGCGCCAAACGATTTCGTAGCCGATGCCGTCCATGCGGCGCAACAGGACAAACCCAGCAACCCCAGCGCCGAGTGCCATCAAAATCGTGAGGGAGTGGGTTAGTTCCGTTGGATACGGGAATACCCGGTACATCCAGCGAAATTCAACCGGCAGCCAAACGAGCATCATCGCGGCATAGTCTTCCCAGGTCCCCGGTGGCTTGCCCGTGCTGCTTGCGACGAGCAGGGCAGGCAACACGCTATAGGCCGCGCCAACGAGCGCCATCTTCCAATTGCCCGTGACGGTCAGCGTATAGATTAGGACTGCAAACAGAGGCACAAGCGGCGCGAGCACGCGACCGTGCTCGCCAAGCATCCCGCGCGCCCATTCGAGAACGCCCGGACAAGCGAGGAAAAATTCAAAGGCGAAGAGAACAGCGGCCACTCCAAGAGCTATGCCAAAGCGCGGCCCTCGGTAACCCATGCGCAAGCCCAGAAGCGCCACGAATACGACAATTGGCATCCACACCCCGACCGCAGTCGGCAAATCCATCTGCCAGGATTTTGAAGGCGGGGCCATGCCAGGATTTTACTGAAGTGCACGAGGGTTACGAGAAAAACTTGCTTTGCGTTTGCCTCTCGGCGATTCTTGTGCGGCTTGAGTGCCATGGTCCAGCCCGGTAAACCACAGCGGCTCGCCTATATTGATTGGATGCGCGGGTTTGCTTGTTTGCTGATGTTTGAAGTGCATTCCTACGATTCGTGGCTTGGCGGCAGCGCGCGCGATTCACATTTCATGCAATGGTCGCAGCTGAGCGGCACGATTCCCGCGCCGCTTTTCCTTTTTCTCGCCGGTGTTTCCTTTGCGCTGGTCTCGGACAAAATGCGCGCGAAGGGAGCTACGCCGAATCAGATCGCGCGAACGACGATTCTTCGGGGCGCGGAAATCCTGGGGCTCGGCTTGCTATTTCGAGTGCAGGAATACCTGCTCGGCATACCCTGGGCGCCCTGGACGGACTTGCTACGCGTGGACATCCTAAACACGATCGGCATTTCGATCATGCTGATGGGAGTAGTCGGGCGCCTGACTCGAAGCCGCGCAGGGAACATTGCAGTTGCGCTCGCGGCAACAGCCGGAATAGCGTTTGCCACACCGTTTCTCTACACCACCTGGCGCCCGCGCTGGCTGCCTTGGTACCTCGAGTCCTACATAAACGGCGTACATATCTACGATTCGCCTCGACCGTGGCTTTTCCCGATTTTTCCCTGGGCTGGATTTGCGTTCGCGGGATTGGCTCTGGGGTATCTTCTCTTCAGCGAATGGGGAAAGAAAAATCTGTTGCAAATCGCGGTCTCGTGCGGGTTCGGGGGCGTAGGACTATTTTATCTTTCGAACTGGCTCGACGCGCGGGCGTTGCAACTCTATCCCGATTACGACTACTGGCACACGAGCCCGAATTTCTTCCTCGCGCGTGTTGCCATCATCCTGGTGATTGTTTTCGCCAGCTACATGTGGTGCCGCTGGGGACTAGGCCAAGTGGGATTTAGCCCGATGATTCAGATGGGACAAACTTCGTTGCTTGTGTACTGGGTGCATATCGAATTCGTTTACGGAAGATTCTCGATATTGACCAAGAACGGCGAGTCAATTCCGATGGCGACGTTAGGATTTCTGATTATTACCGGCGCCATGGTGCTTCTCTCGATAGCTCGAACGCGCTGGACGGATCATCGAGCGGAAATACTCAGTTGGTTCAAACGAAATCGAGGCTCGGTGGCGGAAGGCTAAGGTTTTTTCACTGGATCACCGGAAGTTGGCGGAGCGCTGTGTAAGTCAACGCCGGGCTTCGGGTGCGTTTCGAAGATGATTTCACCTGGTCGCTTCAGTTTCATCTGTTCGCGCATGATTTTCTCTATGGCCGCGGGATCGGTCTTCAGCGACTTCACGCGCTCCTGTAGCTTTTGGTTATCCTCGTCGAGCCGTAAGATGTCTTTTCGAATTTCCTGTGTTTCTTTCTTTGAACGTCTCATTGCCAGCACACCGTGCGTCCCAAACGTGTCTTGAAGCAACAGCAGAGCGAAGCCCACGATCAAGAACCAGTACATATTTCGACGGAAGAATTGACCGAGCTGTTCGAAGAAGCTGACGCTCTGATCGTTGATTTCGTCCTTCATCGTTTTTTGTTCGTCTACCCGGTGGCCATTCATTTCGTGATCCACGCCTGGGCGTCCTCAGCCAGCTTCTTCGAAGCGGCCATGCTCGCCGTCTCCGTGTAAATCCGCACTACCGGTTCTGTTCCAGATGGACGCATCAGCACCCACGAACCATCTTCGAATCCCAGCTTCAACCCATCCAGTCGATTCACGTTTACCACGGGCTTGCCCGCGAATTCCTTGGGGTCGGCTTTCAGTCGCTCGAGCAGCTTCTTGTGCGCATCATCGGAAAGTGGCAAGTTCACGCGAACGGGCCAATATTCGCGCCCGACTCTGCGAAACAGATCCTGAAGCTGATCGCGCAGGGAAGTTTGGCGCGCGGCAATCATTTCTGCTATCAGCAGGCACGCCAGGATGCCGTCTTTCTCCGGCAAATGCCCGCGTATGGTCATTCCCGCGCTTTCTTCGCCGCCAATCGCGATTTTGTCGTCGCGCAGGAACGGCCCGACGTACTTGAATCCCACGGGGCTCTCATAAATTTGCACGCCGTACAATTTTGCGACCCCGTCCAGCAGGTGGGAGGTGGCCACGCTGCGTGCAGCGCCCAGTTTCTTTCCACGCGTCTCCAGCAAATAATCGAACGCGAGGCCGAGAATGTGGTTCGGGTCGATAAATGAGCCGTCGCGGTCCAGAATTCCGAATCGGTCAGCGTCTCCGTCGGTCGCAAGCCCCGCCAAAGCTTTTTTCTCGAGTACAGTTTTTTTAAGCAGCCCGAGATTTTCTTCCGACGGGTCGGGGCCTTTGCCTTCGAATAATACATCGCGATCCGCGCGGATTTCGGTAATCGCGAGGCCGTGTTCTTTCAGGATTCGGTCGAGCCATCCTGCGCCGCAGCCGTGCACCGCGTCGCAAACGAAATTGCCCTTGGCTTTCGCCAGTACGTCGAAGCGAATCATCTTCTTCAGTTGCGCGAAGTAAGCTTCCCGTGGATGAATCGGCTCGAATTTATCGGCGATTTCGTGAAACGGAGTTGTATCCTCCGGCAGAGCGGCCGCGCGCTTCTCAATATCGTTGGTCGTATCCACCGACGCAGGTCCGCCCTCGGGGCCGGAATATTTCAGTCCGTTATATTGAAACGGATTATGGCTCGCGGTGATATTCACGCCGCCGGCTAGTTTGTTGAAAATAATCGCATGGGCAATCACCGGAGTCGGGGTCGCTTCCTGGCAGAGCAGGATCCGGCAGCCGTGCGCTTTCAGGACTTCCGCCGAGGTGAGCGCAAATTCAGGGGAGAAGAAGCGCAAGTCATAGCCCACGACGACTGTCGGCGATTTCGTTTCCGCCAGCACGTGCTCCGCCACCGCAGCGGACGCGCGACGCACTCCCGCAAAAGTGAAGTTGTCGGCAATCACGCCGCGCCAACCTGAAGTCCCGAAATGAATCGCTTGGTTCGTCACGGACGGCTATTGTATCTTGGCCCTCAAGCCGCAAACCCACAACATTCAAAATGATGCGCGGCGTACTAGTAAAGACACAGAGAATTTTGAGATGACGGATAAAATAGTCGTTCTAGTCACGTGCGGCTCGGCCAAGGAAGCCAGGAAGATCGCGCGGGCGGTGGTCGAGCAACGCATGGGCGCTTGCGCGAGCATCGTAGCGTCTCCCGTGCACTCAATCTACCGCTGGAAGGGAAAAGTAGAGTCCGCAAAGGAATTCTTGCTCATCATCAAGACCACTCAAACTCTGTTCGCTAAATTGGAAGTCGCGATCAAGCGCCTGCACAGCTATGACGTCCCCGAAATCATCGCCCTGCCTGTCGCCCACGGCGCCGCGGCCTACCTCGCCTGGATTTCCGATTCCGTCAGACCGCCGCGAGGAAAAAAGAAATAAAGGCGCTACGGCTTCAACCGAGAAAATCTTTCCGGCAGCGCAAACTATACTCTCGCCAGCGCTTGATCCAGGTCGGCGATCAAGTCTTCCACATCCTCGATTCCAACGGAGAGGCGGATCAGGCCTTGAGTGATCCCGATTTCCTTCTGTTTCTCAACCGGAATGGAAGCATGGGTCATAAGAGCTGGAAGCGAAATTAGAGTTTCCACCCCGCCTAGGCTTTCGGCTAGCGAGCAAAGCTTCACATGATTCAAAAGCGCCTTGGCGGCATCCAGTGATCCCAGGTCAAACGACAGCATGCCGCCAAATCCCGACTGTTGCCGTTTGGCCACTTCATGTTGCGGATGAGACGCAAGCCCAGGGTAAATCACCTTTTTTACTTTCCGGTGAGACTCCAGAAACTTTGCCACCGCCATTCCATTTAGATTGTGGCGATCCATGCGCACGGCAAGCGTTTTAAGTCCGCGAGAAACCAGGAAGCAATCCATCGGCGCGAGACCCGCTCCAGCGGACCGCTGCACGAAATATATTTTTTCGGCGTCTTCCGGACGCGTAAGGATCACGGCGCCGCCAATGCAATCACTGTGGCCGTTGAGGTATTTCGTCATCGAGTGGACGACGATGTGCGCCCCGAGCGCGATGGGTTGCTGCAGATAAGGGCTGAGGAATGTGTTGTCCACTACAAGCGTCAGATTTCTTTCGCGCGCCAGCTTTGCAGCGGCGGCTAGATCCGTGACTATCATCGTAGGATTTGTAGGCGTCTCGACATACATCATTTTCGTGTTTGGTTTGATGGCGGCCTTCACTTTTTCGAGGCAAGAAGTGTCCACATAGCTGAATTCCATCCCGAACTGGACGAGCAATTGAGTCGTCAGGCGGAATACTCCGCCGTACACCGCCTGGGACAGGATGGCGTGATCGCCGGGACGCAAAAGCCGGAAGACCGAATCAATCGCCGCCATTCCCGAGGTGAAAACATAAGCGGCGTGGCCCGCTTCCAACTTCGTAATCGTGCGCTCCAGCGCCTGACGGTTCGGATGGTTCGTCCGGGCATAGTCGTAGCCCTTGCTTTTTCCCATCTCCTCAATCACATACGTGGACGTCTGGTAGATTGGTTTTACGATCGCGCCGGTTAGAGCGTCAGGCTCCTGCCCCACATGAATCGCGTCGGTGGAAAAACCCATCACTTGCCTCCTATCGGGAATAATCATCATACGTCAGAGCACCTAAACTCCACAGCTTCAACGAGAACTCCGTCGCTGAGCCAGTGAAGCCATTATGGATTGCAGTTTTTTAGAACTTGAGAGCGACTGGCTATTCCTGTAAAAGAAAGGTGCGATGAGTTCCACTTCGAGCCGCCGGCAATTTTCGTCCGGTTTCTTAACGCTGGCCCTGTTTGCGGCACTCTTGAGCATTGCCCCTTCGTCGCCCGCTCAATCTGCTAATCAGGACCAATCCTCCGCCAAGGACCAGCCGTCCACGCAGAGCGAGCAACCTCAACCTGACAAGGCCGACAAAAAGGATAAAAAGTCGTCCCAATCGGCCACGGTAAAGCTGAGAATCGAGGTAGCAAGCGCGGCCGATGGGAAACCCATTGGAAACGCTAGCGTCTATGTCCGATTCAATGAGTCGGGCGGCTTCCTCCATCGCGAAAAGCTGACTGAACTGAATTTCAAGACGAACCAAGACGGCTCAGCAAAGGTTCCGGAAATTCCGCAAGGAAAAATTCTGATCCAGGTGATAGCCAAAGGCTGGCACACGTTTGGGAAGTGGTACGACATCGAAACCGACGAGCAAACAATTCAAATCAAGCTCGACCCGCCGCCTCACTGGTACTAGGATTCCCTCAGTCGAACGAAAATTTTTCCTGATTTGACAAAAATGCCGGCACAACATTTTCACTTCGGTTCGAACTGAAGTTAAGAAGTTGAAGATCACCTGTAAATTATTTCTTTTGAAAAAAACTGCACAGAAATAGTGCAAAGTGAAGTAAGCCTTTGCCAGACGCTCGATTCCGGTGTTGCGGCGTTCTTTTCCACATAGTTTTCAACAGAACTGTTGAAAACTTTTACACTTCCTTAACATTTCTTTCGTTCTCTTCACATGAATGGCTTCTGAATTGCTTTCTGCGGGAATTTCTATTTTCACCATGGCATCGCAGAATCTTCGACTCTCCTACGCCCGCAACTAGCTTTGTCGTTCGTTGCCCCATGATATGATTATCTTTCCGCTTCGCATATGCTTCCAGCTAAATGAAACAACTCATCCTGAACGCAGACGATTTCGGAATGACGCGAGGCGTAAACGAAGGAATCATTCGCGCCCATCGCGACGGCGTCCTCACCAGCGCCACCTTAATGGCCAACGGCGCGGAATTCGATGATGCCGTGTCGCGCGCCAAATCAAATCCAAAATTGGGAGTTGGATGTCACTTAGTGCTGGTCGGGGGTCCGGCGATCGCTCCGCGAGAGAAAATCTCTTCTTTGGCGGACGCGAACGGAAATCTGCCGGAGTCTTTGGCGGGACTAGTAGCGAGATTGAGCTCCGGATTCATTCGGATGAAGGCCATCGAGCGGGAATTGCGCGCTCAAATCGAAAAAATCCGCTCTGCGGGAATCGAACCGACCCATCTCGACACGCACAAGCACACTCACGCGCATCCCAAAGTGATGGAGGCCGTCGGTCGTGTGGCCAAGGAACTTGGAATCACGCGGATACGCAAGCCCATGGAGAATCTTCGAGATTCCTGGGAGACGACTCGCCATGAAAGTTCGGGCCGCACCAAGGAGTTGATCGCTGCCGCGGCAGCTCGCGCCGTCACGCCATGGTTTCAGACCATCGCACGCAAATATGGTTTGCGTTCTCCCGACCATTTTCTAGGGTTGGCAATGACGGGGGGACTGGGCCCCGCTGCTCTCCGTCGCATGATTGACACACTTTCCGACGGCAGTACCGAGATTATGCTTCATCCAGGCATTTGCGATACCGACTTGGCGAACTCCGGCTCCCGGCTCCAGGACCAACGAGAAACCGAATTGCAGGGGTTGCTCGATCCCGGTGTTAGAAGTGCACTAACCGAAAGGGACATTCGCCTAATTAGCTATCGGGAGTTACACTAGCAAAATGCCGGCGAGCCAAGGCGTGCCACCTCGATACTCGATCGTCGTCCCTTTTCACGACGAGCAGGATAGCGTCCGTGAGCTGCATCAGCGGCTAAGCGAAGTAATGACTGGACGCTATGATCCGGTTGAATTTGTGTATGTGGACGACCAAAGCTCGGACGCCACGCCGCAAATCCTCGCAGCCATTGCCGAGGAAGACCCGCGCGTGGCCGTCCTTCGGCTAAAACGGAACTACGGGCAAACGACCGCGCTGGCGGCAGGGTTCGACTTCGCTTCCGGTGACATCATCGTTTCGATGGACGGCGACCTGCAGCACGACCCCGCCGACATCCCCACTCTGCTCGACGCCCTCGAAGCCACTCATTGCGACATCGTCAGCGGCTGGCGCCAGAAGCGGGTGGACAATTTCATGATGCGCCGCCTGCCCTCGCGAATCGCCAACTGGATGATGAGCAAGCTTTCCGGCGTGGACATCCACGATTTTGGAACCACGTTCAAAGTCTATCGTCGCGAGATTATTAAGGACATTCCACTTTATGGCGAGATGCACCGGTTTATTCCTGCGCTAGCGGCCTGGAACGGGGCCAAAATCGTGGAAGTGCCGATCCGAAATATCGTGCGTCCCGGAGGCAAGTCGCATTACGGAATTTCGCGGACCTTACGCGTTTTCTTTGACATCATAACCATCCGTTTTCTAATGCGGTACATGACGCGGCCTCTGCACTTTTTCGGTCCTCCAGGCCTGCTGGGAATGTTCTTGGGCGCGGCAATTCTGGTGGTCCTCCTCGTTCAGAAGATCTTCTGGGACGTCTCAATCTTCGTTCAGCACGGACCTCTTCTCGTTTTGGGGATGATGTTATGTCTATTCGGGGTTCAACTGCTTGCCGTCGGGCTGGTGGGTGAGTTGCTCATGCGCACGCACTTCGAATCCGGGGAGAACCCGGTTTATCGCCTGGAGCGCGTCTTCGGGGCATCGCGCGCGTCCGAAGCACCCGCCCACGCGGATAAAAATGCGCTTGCGGCCAAGCCGGTGAGTCGTTAGAGTACGGCCTATATGCCGGGCCATGGCATAAAAATTCCAGTAAGGGAAAATCCTATGCGCAAAGTCGTCTTCCTAAGTTCTGCGGTGCTCGTTGTGGCCGCTTTGGTTTTCGCTGGTGGCGATCCTTGGAAATCAAAACCTTATCAGCAGTGGGACGCGAAGGACGTCCAGAGAGTACTTGAAGATTCTCCGTGGTCAAAAGTAATCCAGGTCGAGGCTACTTGGAAGACCGGCAAGGACAATTCAGGCAACGATGCGAGCGGGCCAGCGGTTGCCACAAACCAGCAGGCCCCTGCGGGTGGAGGCGGAGGAAACGGAAAGGCAATGGGCGGATCGGCGCCTGGTGCGGTCAGCACTCCTGTCGCCGGAGCCGGAGATTCCGGAAACTCATCCGGATCAGCATCATTTCTTATACGCTGGGTGTCATCCAAAACGGTCGAGAAGGCCGTGTACCGCAAAGCGGAACTGGCCGGGCAGATGAAACCGGAAGACGCCGAAAAGGAGCTGGCAAAGCAGCTTGATGTTTATGAACTCGTCGTCTTTGGGCCGGACATGAAACCGTTCCAATCGGCGGATGAGGATATGCTCAAGACCGACGGCTATTTAATCGAAAAGAAAACGAAGCAGAAAATTTCGCCAATGAAAGTTGAAATTACCCGGGCGCAGGATGGAACAAAAGTACAAGCCGTCGGGTTCATTTTCCTAAGGAAGGCGGCCAATGGAGAGCCAACCATCGCGGACGACGAAAAGAGCGTCGATTTTATTTGTTCCGTGAACGGCGCAAAAATTCACACGACCTTCGACATTTCAAAGATGCAAGATACGCAGGGACGCGATCTCTGAGCAAAATGAGAATATAATCTCAACCCTTCGAGGAGATTTCATGAAAATTTCTTGGCGTCACGCGGTGACCGCAATGCTGCTTGCTGTGGTGGCAACGGCTGCCAGTGCCCAAATGGGGCACTTTTCGGCCCCGCACGTCAGTGGGTTTTGGAATCCCGTCGTTGGAGAAGGTGCGGAATACGAAATGCAATCAGCAAACGGTGATAAGACCGATATGCAAATTGCTGTCGTTGGCAAAGAGTCGGTCGATGGGAAAGATGCATATTGGTATGAGACGTCTTTTAATCGCGGAAGCGGTCAGATGATCATGAAGCAGTTGATGGTGCTGAATGGTCCCGATACTCAAATCTCGCGCATGATCATGCAAATGCCTGGCCGTCCGCCGATGGAGATGCCCACGCAAATGATGCATCAGGATCGCGCGCCGCAAACCGCCGACGTTCGAACCGGCGGGGAGGATTTGGGAAGCGAAACCATTACCGTGCCGGCCGGCACTTTCACCTGCCAGCACTACCGTGCGAAGAGCGGGGGCGAAGTTTGGGTTTCGCAAAAGGTTTCTCCGTACGGGCTGGTGAAATCAAAGTCGAATGACTCGTCCATGGAGTTGATCAAGGTAATCAGCGGGGCGAAGGACCAGATTACGGGCACGCCGCAGCCGTTTAATCCTCAGATGATGATGCAACAGCAGCAACAGCCCCAGTAACGATGATGTCGAAGCGCTAGCTTTTTTCAGAAATTGTAAAGAGGCGTCCCGATGCCTTCGGGACGCCTCTTAGTTTTTTGCAGAGGTTTTCGGGGCATGCATTTCTCGGAGCTTAGCGTCCATGCGCACCGCCGAAGAAAAATTCTATCGTGCACGGATTACCAGCCGCGACGAGTTCTCGCCCGGACTATGGAAGATTCATCTCGATCCCGGCGGGGAATTCCAATTTGTCGCCGGCCAGTTTGCCACTCTCGGCGTGCAGGCTACGCAAAAACTCATTGAACGGGCTTACTCCATAGTTTCATCGCCCTACGAACGCGAGCTCGAGTTGTTCATCGAGCTTGTTCCCGCGGGCGAGTTGACCCCGCTGTTGCACGCGCTTCCGGTGGGTGCCTATATTTCCCTGCGCAAAGCTGCCAAGGGCCGCTTCACGCTGGATCTGAAGAGCGGTCACAAAAATCATCTCTTGCTCAGCACGGTTACGGGTGTAGCTCCGTATATCTCTTACATGCGCACGCTTTACAAAGATTGGAGCGATAACCGTTTTCCCAACGACATTCATCTTTACTTGATTAACGCGGCAAGCCGCTCCTGGGAATTTGGGTATCACGAAGAACTTGAGCTGTTGGCTTCAAAAGTACCGTGGCTCACTTATATTCCAACCGTAAGCCGTCCGTACGAAGACACCCAATGGCGCGGCGAGATAGGCCGAGTGGAAGACCTCATCCGCAAGTACAAGGACCAGTGGAAACTGGCGGGTTCGGACACAACAGGTTATCTCTGCGGTAATCCGCAAATGATAGAACTCGGGAAGGGCATTTTGTTCCGCTGCGGATTTGCGAAAGAGTCGCTGAAAGAGGAAGTGTATTGGATTCCACCGAAGACTCTCCGCCGCTAACGGGCGTGCAAGGGGCCTTGCTGCGCCCGCCAGTGACGGATTCCCGCTGCGGCCTCGCTTTAGATCGAGGGAGCCGAAGCAGCAAGCTGTTCAATAGTGCTCGAAATCGCGCGGATGGGCGTGGAGACGTGCACAGTTTCGTCTTTTTCTTCCACATCTACCACGATTGATCTACCTTCTTTCGCCACGCGCACGTGTTCGCCGGGCTCTTTCACTTCCACCAAGGTCACATCGTCACTCTCGCGCAACTGGTCCAGCGCTGCGCGAATCGTCGGCAGCCAGGGCTGAATCTGGGCGGCAGCGTGGGATAACTCTCTCCGCGGCGCAAAGCGCATGCCGATCGGCACCAGCATCGCCGGAGCGATCACGTACACGTGATGCACTTCCGGATGGCGCTCCACAACTTTCACTTCGACCATTCCGTCGCTGCAGAGCAGTCCCACGCCCGCCACCGCTGTTCCCACGATTCCCAAAGCAACTTTCCCGAGCAGGATCACAAATCACCTCCGCCAGAATCTTGTCCGCTTACTCTGAACCGTTTTTCGAGTCAACCCAGATGCGCACGTGTTGCGAAGCGTCCTCCACAGTAATCAGGAGCGCATCGCCGGCATCGCTCAGCGCCCGAATCGCCGCAGAAACATCAAGCTCGTTATCCTTGGCAGTGGAAAGCAGCGCATCGACCACCTTCATCGGAACCGTGACGTCTACCTTTTCACCTTTCGCTCCGTCGCGAACGTGAATCACGATATTTCCATTCGATTTTGCTACCCGCACGTCTTGATCCTTTTCCTTCACCGTCACGAACTCATTGTCCGGAGCCGTACGCACCGCGTCCAGGAGCGCGCGAATATCCACGTCGTTCATTTCCGCGGACCCGATGCTCACATGCCCGTTGTGCAAATTACCTTTGTTCACAGTCGGAAGAATCTTTTCGGCCATCGAGAGCGGCACATTCACGTTCACACTTTCGCCCTTCGTCGCGTCCTCCACCCTCACGTGCAGGTATCGCTCACCCGGCCCGGCCAGAGCTGCCGGAGCGGTTGCCACTGCTGACAGAACGCAGAACATCACGATCCCGCATAGTTGTTTTCTCATTTTTGGGAAGCCTCCCATTCTCTTCCTGGTCATATGTACGGAGTGGCCCCTGCAAATGTTCCGTGATTTTTCCGCGAGGTTGGATTGGCAGACTACGGCGGGGTTTGGGGCGCAGCCGTCCGACGGCATTACTTGCGTTGAAGTTTGAAATAAACAGCGGCCAGCGGTGGGACGCGAATCTTCAAAGAATAAGCACGGCCATTCCACGGCACCGGCTCCGCGGACACTCCGCCGGAATTCCCGTTGTCGCTGCCTTCGTAGTACGCCGAATCGGTGTTCAGGATCTCGCCGTAGAAACCTGCTTCAGGCACGCCCACGCGATAATTCTCGCGCACCACAGGCGTAAAATTGCACACCACAACAACAAAGTTGTGCGAATCTCGCGCGCGCCGCACAAACGAAAGAATGCTCGCTGCGCCATCATTGGCCTCAATCCATTCAAAGCCGGGCCATTCGAAATCAACTTCATGAAGCGCCGCCTCGTTGGTGTGAAGATAGTTTAAATCTGTAACCAGCCGCTGGACTCCGCGGTGCGGCGGCGATTCTTGCAGCCGCCAATCGATCGCCTCGGTCTCAGACCATTCATTTCGCTGCGCCAGCTCGCATCCCATGAACAAAAGCTTCTTTCCCGGATGCGCGTACATATAGCCGTAGAGCAGCCGTAAATTTGCAAATTTCTGCCAATCGTCGCCCGGCATTTTTCCCAGCAACGAGCGTTTGCCGTGCACCACTTCGTCGTGCGAAAGCGGCAGAACGAAATTTTCGTTGAACGCGTAGATCATCGAAAAAGTGAGCTCGTTGTGATGGAACTGCCGGTGAATCGGGTCGTTCTCAAAATAACGCAGCGTGTCATTCATCCAGCCCATGTTCCATTTCAGATCGAAGCCCAGCCCGCCGTCATACGTGGGGCGCGATACCGCGGGCCAGGAGGTGGATTCTTCCGCAACCATCAGCGCTCCGGCGTGCCGCTTGTGCACGACCTCGTTGAGCCGCTTGATGAAATCAATGGCTTCCAGATTCTCGCGCCCACCGTATGGGTTCGGTATCCACTCGCCCGGCTTGCGCGAATAATCCAGATACAGCATCGAGGCCACCGCGTCCACTCGCAGCCCGTCGATGTGATACTTGTCCAGCCAGAATAGCCCGTTCGAGATCAAATAATTTTGCACTTCGTTGCGCCCGTAATTGAAAACCAGCGTGCCCCAGTCCGGATGGGCTCCGCGCCGCGGGTCGGCGTGCTCGTAAAGGTGGGTGCCGTCAAAAAAGCTGAGCCCGTGCGCATCCCGCGGAAAATGCGCCGGCGTCCAATCCAAAAAGACGCCGATTCCTTCGCGGTGGCAGCAATCAACAAAATACATAAAATCCGCCGGCGAGCCGTAGCGGCGTGTCACCGCGTAATAGCCGACCGTTTGATAGCCCCACGAACCATCAAACGGATGCTCCATGATCGGCATCAGCTCGATGTGCGTGTAGCCCAGCCGCTTCACGTAGGGAATCAATTCCTCCGCCAGCTCGCGATAAGTGAGCCAGCGATTTCCTTCCGAAGTTTTCCGCTGCCAAGATCCCGCGTGCAGTTCGTACACGGTCAACGGCGAATGCAGCCAGTCTCGCGCTGCGCGAGCTTTCATCCACGCCGCATCGTTCCATTCATAGTTCTCGATATTGCAAACCACTGACGCGCTTTTTGGCCGCAACTCTGCCGCAAATCCATATGGGTCGGCTTTCAGCCGCACAAAATTTCCAAAGCGCGAGCGTATCTCAAACTTATAGAGCGCGCCTTCGCCAAGTCCTGGAACGAAAATCTCCCAAATGCCGCTCACGCCGCGGTTTCGCATGGTGTGAACGCGCCCGTCCCAAAAATTGAAATCGCCCACGACACTCACGCGTTGCGCGTTCGGCGCCCACACTCCGAAATGTACGCCACGCACTCCGTCGATTTTCCGCACATGCGCGCCCTGCTTTTCGTACTTCAGGTAGTGGGTGCCTTCGCCTGAAAGATACAGGTCGTAGTCGGTAAGCAGAGGAGGGAACGCGTAGGGATCGTAATCCTCCCACGTATTGCCATCCGCGAATCGAAATCGCAAACGATACGCATTCGGCGCCAACGCTTCACCGTCGCGCAAAGCGGGGTTGCCGGGAGCCGACACCGACTCAAACACGCCGTCTGAATGAATCTGCGTCATCGGCTGCGGAACCGCATTTCCGCGCCACACTAAGCTAGCTTCGACCGCGCCAGGCCGGAACCCGCGAACCACGAGCACGCGTTTCCCGTCGCGCTCGATCCAGTGGGGACCCAGAATCAACGACGCATCTGAATTCTCGCCGCGCACGATCCGCTCAATCTCATCGCGCAAGCTCGCGCCGGCAGCCTTCACTTCGCCCGCTTGTTTGTTTTTTTCTTCCATGCAGTCGCGAACCCGCTTTACAACGTCGAGTCACCATCTTACCGGAGCGCACGCGCCTCGCCAAACCTCGCGCCGCGCGTTATCAGAAGCGAGGTCACCACTGCTGTGCCGTCAGCGCGCCGAGAGCAATCAATATCGCGATCGTCACAACGTCAAAGATCATATGCAGCGTATTCGGCGTGATGCCATTGCGCCCGTGCAGGAGGGAGTGCGTCGTTCCGTACATCACTTTATAGCGCGCGGCGAGTTCCGGATCCGGCCGAAAAAGATATGGAATCCACCACGCCTTCAACGAGCCGAGGCATGCAAGCCCGTAGGTGATCCAAAGCCACCAGAGGAGCCAGTCCGGGTAGCGTCTGCCAAAGTGGAAGGCGCTGCCGGCCAGCCCGATCGCAACCGGAGTGAAGTTGATGAATGTGATAATCAGAAGTTTGCTGCCCCGGGAACGCCGCACGAGCGCCTTTCACGTCATTGAGCCTTCCGAGAGGAATCCAATTGTGCAACGCCACGAACAAAATGACGAAACATTGAAGCGCAACCAATGCGCCCTGGGTGATGGTATTCATCACCGCAGATTATACGGCACCCCCTGTTCCTCAGCCTCTGTAAGGCTGCATCTTCGCGCGAAGTCCCGAGAAACGCGCTCGTCGGATCTGATCCACAGGCGCTGGACTTGTCCCAAATTCCTAGGTACGCTACCGGGCACCCGGGGCGCACAGCGGGGACAATCCACCGAAGGAGTTCGATCATGAGAAACATTTCTCGCTCCATACTCTTCCTCGTAGCGCTGGTTGTGTTCTGCGGCGCAAGCGCAACCGTAGCCCGCGCGCAAGACGCCGCCGCGAAAAAAACTAAAACTCCGAGCGAAGCCGTACTCGAAGCCTGGAACGACGTTGGCAGCCGCCTCATCACCATGGCGGAAGATTGGCCCGAAGATAAATACACATACAAGCTCACTCCCGATGTCCGCACTTTCCAGCAAGTTCTCTTGCACGTCGCCGGCTCGAACTACGATTTCTTAAACCACGTCGCCGGCTCGAAGCTGGGTGAAGCGGCAAACGATCCAGCGGTCGCCAGTTACAAAACCAAAGCCGAGACGGTCGCGTACCTGAAGAAATCCGTCACCGACGGCGCCACGCTGATTCAAAAAGAAGGCGACGCAGGCGTCCTCAAGCATCTCGATTACTGGATCGGCTACGTCGAGCACATGGGAGAACACTACGGCTTGCTCGTCGCCTATTACCGCGCCAACAATCAAGTGCCGCCCGAATCCCGCCCAAAGAAATGACGATCCGTTAAGGATCGTCATCCCGAGCGGTTCACGCGAGGGATCTGCTTTTGTAATTTGGTTTCGACGGCGCGATGAGGCTCTAAATCAAACTGCCTGTCCAGGCTACGGCCTGGACAGGTCCCCATGGAATGAGACGATGAATACGGAGGCAATGCACAGGGCGCTGGCAGGTTCGCAGGCGGGAAAGCTCACTTTTCCTGAAGTCGTGGGCATGCTCATCAGCGCCGGCGTCGAATCCTACTTCGCCGACTTGCTTCGCGGCGAGGAGACTTTTTACACCACAGATGGCGAAACACACCGTGAGCGGATGACGCTTCCGCCCTCGAAGATCGCCGCCGATTTCTCGCAGTCTGCGCTCGTCGCCGCCATCCGTGCCGCACAAGCCGACCAAATCCGCTACCCCGAGTTTGTAAAGCAGGCCACCGCTGCGGGAACCATCGGGTATTGGGCTTTCTTGGCCGGCAAAAAAGTAATCTACTTCGGCCGCAAGGGAGAGTTTCACGTCGAAGAGTTTCCGCGTCAGAAATCGTGAGTTTTTTGGTCTGACGGAATTTGCGGCCCACCCATCTGCAAAGGGCCAAAGTGCGCGGGGGCTACCCGCTTACACCGTCGGCTCGTACCACAGCACTACATTCCCGTTCCCGAACGCCCGCGTCTTGGTCAGCTTCAGGTTCAGTTTCTCTTTAACGCCGTCGAACATCGTCCTGCCTTTGCCAAGAACTACAGGAACCACAGCGATCTGGTATTCATCGATCAAACCTTCCTGCGCCAATTGCGACACAATGCTGCCGCTTCCCAAAATCACCATGTCCGGTCCGGCTTCTTTTTTCATCGTTCGTACTTCCGCAGCCGGGTCGCCCTTCACCAGTCTCGTATTGCTCCACGAAGCCTTGTCCATCGTCCTTGAAAACACAACCTTCGGCATCTTGTTCATACCGTCGGCCACGACCGGGAACATCTTGCTCGCCTGCGGCGTTGGCCAAAAGCCGGCCATCAGCTCATAGGTGATCCTGCCGAACAATAGCTGGCCTTGGCCGTTTGCATTGCCTGCGGAAAATGCGTCCCACTCGTCGTCCGTCTTATTCGGACGCGCCCAACTCATGTCGCCATTCTTGTCCACAAAATAACCATCCAAAGTGACGTTATTGAAGACCGCTAATTTCCGCACGTTTCTTCTCCATTTTAGATTTTCGCCGACTTTAGCGAAAGCCGCCGGATTACGCCGCCGAAGTTGTGTTCAATTCTCTTGTTGTAGCAGAAATGCTCGGCCATCAATCCAAAGTTTTATTCAACTGGGGTAACTGCCGGTATTCTTGATTCTAACTCCTGGATTTTCTCCAGAAAGCCGTCGCGCCGGAAAAGGCCGAGCGCGGCGGCATCTCCAACGGTGTCCTAAGTGTCATGGAATCTGTAATGTTGGTACGAACGTACCATTGCGACCCTCGCCGTGGCCCGCTACAAATGGGTGTCGGGCGAACTGGGCACCCGCCAATTCCAAGTCCAGCGACATGTCGAGCAAGAAAAACAAGTTTCGGACGAATCCGAAGGCGCCCTTGCGTCCCCGAAGACGCGGACAAGAGCCCATGGCAGCAGGTCCTCTCGCCGAGGCTCCTACGGGCGGGGATGCGCGAGCATTACGCGACACGTTCGACGGTACGAATCCCCAACTGCTATTTTCCGGCAATCCCCAGCCGATGTACATTTACGATGCGAAAACATTGGCTTTTCTCGACGTCAACGGAGCAGCTCTCGCCCAATATGGATACGCGCGCGAGGAACTCCTGCGCATGTGCATCACCGATATACGCCCGATCGAAGACATTCCACGCGTGCTCGAAGCCGTCCGCAACAATCCTTCGGCTCTGGCTTTTCGAGGGTACTGGCGCCATCGGCGAAAGAACGGCGAAATTTTCGAAGTCGAAGTCACTACCCAGGGAATTTTTTTTGGCGGCCGCAAAGCGACTCTCGCATCTGTTCAGGACATCAGCGCCAGGCGAGCCGCAGAAGAAAAAGTCGCAGAGCACAATGCCTACCTGCGCGCGCTGACGGAAAACAATCCGCTGGCCATCGTGGTCATGGACGCCAATGGCCGCGTTCAGATGTGCAACCCCGCTTTTGAAACCCTCTTTGGCTATCGGCAATCAGACATTCTGGGAGCGGAACTGGATTTATTGGTTGTTCCGGCACGCGATGCGAGCGAGGCCCTGGAATTGAGCAGGCGCGCCACAAGGGGCGAGGTGGTGCGGGCAGAGGGCAAGCGCCGCCGCAGCGACGGTTCGCTGGTAGACGTCCAGATCGTGGCGGTGCCGCTGACCGCAAGCGGAAAGCGCACGGGCAGTTTCGGGATGTACGAAGACATCACCGAGCGGTGCCGCGCTGAAGAGGCCCAGCAACGTGCGGAGGAAAGGCTCAGGCTCTTATTCGAAAACGCGGTGGAGGGGATTTTTCAGACTACACCGCAAGGCCGCATCCTGAGCATGAATCCCGCGCTTGCGCGAATGTGCGGATATTCCAGTTGTGGGGAAATGCTGGAATGCATCACCGACGTGGCGCAGGACGCCTATGCCGATCCGGAATTTCGCGAGGAATTCAAACGGCGGATCGAAAAGAGAGGCGTGGTCGAACAATTTGAATATCAACTGCGACGCAAAGATGGCGCGAAAATCTGGGTTTCCGAAAATGCGCGCGCGGTGCGAGACGCGCACGGCAAGATCGTTTGTTATGAGGGCACGGTAGAAGACATCACTGATTACAAACGCGCCGAACTCGAGCGGCAGGTAAACTTTGAAATCATTCGGGGCGTGAATGTAACCGACAACCTCGACGACCTGCTCCGGCTCATTCACCTCGCACTCAAGAAAGTGCTCTACACTGAAAATTGCTTCGTGGCGCTGTACGAGCCGGCGACAGAGATGTTCCATTTCCCATTCTTTGTAGACCGGTTTGACGTTGCGCCGCCTCCTCAGCAGGTCGGAAGAAGTTGCACTGCGTACGTGTATCGCACCGGGCGGGCTATGTTGATTCCCCAAAAGGCGTTCGACAAGCTCGCTGAGCAAGGAGAAGTGGAACTGGTCGGCACGCCTTCGCCGTCCTGGTTGGGAGTGCCGCTGCAGACACCGGCGGCCACCATAGGCGTCTTGGTGGTTCAGCATTACGAAAACGAAAATGCATACACGGAGCGGGATCTTGAATTTTTGGGCTCAGTCGGCGGGCAGATCGCTCTAGCCATCGAGAGGAAACGCGCGGAGGAAAAAGTACGCGAAAGCGAAGCGCGTTTGCGCGTCTTGGTCGAACAACTGCCCGCTGTTCTTTGGACGGTGGGAAAGGATCTTCGGTTCACATCTGCGATGGGAGCGGGGCTGACGCGTCTGGGATTAAAGCAGAATCAAGTGGTTGGAATGTCGCTGCCGGAATATTTTGAGACGTCCGATCAGAGTTTCAAGCCGATCGCGGCTCATCGTCGCGCAATGGCGGGAGAACCGACCACCTTCCATGTCGAATGGAAAGGCGGATCTTACGCGTGCCATGTCGAGCCCCTGCGCGACGCCAGCGGCCAATTGCAGGGCGCGATTTGCATGGCGCTTGACATCACGGACCGCAGGCAACTCGAGGAGCAGCTTCGCCAATCGCAGAAAATGGAAGCAGTCGGACGATTGGCGGGAGGAATTGCTCACGATTTCAACAATCTCTTGATGGTTATCCAAGGCTACGCAGATTTGCTCGCGGATCGTCTGGCCGCCGGGGATCCGTTGCGGCGCAACGCGGAGCAAATCCAAACGGCCTCGCAGCGGGCCACCTCGCTCACGCGCCAATTGCTCGCTTTCAGTAGAAAACAAATGCTGGCGCCCAAAATAATCAGCATTCAAAGCATTTTTGTGGACATGGAGAGAATTCTGCGAAGGCTGATCGGCGAGGACATTCAGTTGGAAACCTCTTCCAGTGCCGACGTGGGCCTGATCAAGGCAGACCGCAGCCAGATCGAGCAAGTGATCCTGAATCTTGCCGTTAATGCGCGGGACGCGATGCCGCAGGGCGGTCGCCTGACGATCGAGACTGCGAATGTCGATTTGGATGCCTCCTATTCGGGGTCCCCTGCCGTGCTGGCACCCGGCAAATACGTAATGCTCGCGGTTACCGACAATGGCTGCGGTATGGACGCCGAAACGCAAACGCACATTTTCGAACCGTTCTTTACGACGAAGGAGAAGGGAAAGGGAACGGGACTTGGTCTCGCTACGGTATACGGAATCGTGAAACAAAGCGGCGGCTACGTCTGGGTGTATAGCGAACCGGACCGCGGAACGAGTTTCAAGATTTATCTGCCGAGAATTGAAGATGAAGAGGGAGAGCGCGGACGCGACCGGCGCACTGACGTTCAATCCATAGAACACGGATCGGAAACTATTCTTCTGGTGGAAGACGAGAAAGGCGTCCGGGAATTGGCCCGAGAATATCTGGAGATGAGCGGATATACAGTCATCGAAGCGGAAGATGGCCACACCGCTCTGGAATTGGCAGCCATGCACGCGGGAACAATCCACCTTTTGATGACGGACGTGGTGATGCCAGGCATTAGCGGCCGGGAACTGGCCGAACGCGTGAAGCTGATTCGGCCAAAAATCAATGTCCTCTATATGTCCGGGTACACCGACCAGGCCGTGGTGCATCACGGGATACTAGATATGGATGCGGTACTTCTTCAAAAGCCATTCACGATGGCTACACTTTCGACGAAGCTTCGAGAAATTCTCACAGCTGAAACCGTCCAATAATTTCCAGCGTGTTATGAATTCGCTTTTACCAGGCGATTCTCCGTATCGCATCGCTGAATACTTTGCGTGCACCTTTCCGACACATATGACCGCAGGCAGACAGACGGTTTGAGCGCAGAATTTTGTTCGCATTTCACAGCCTGATGTAACGTCATGAAACCGCAGTCGTTCCGAGGCGTAGCGTTCTCCGCTTGAACTGCCCCCTTAATGGCGCTGAAGCTGCTGTTGTAGAAAGTATACGTTTCATCTCTCCGCCGGAAGCGGGACGGAGGCAGCGGGATAGGGGGATGCCATGGGGAAGGGCGGCGAGCAGTATCAAATAGACCCTCAAAATACGGTAACTGAGGAACTGATCGGCGAGCGAAGACTCTGGACCGCAGTGGTCATATCAGCGGTAGACGATTGGCGAAACGGGAGCTTGCGAGTCCAGCGAAAAGCTCAAGAATTTCTCTTCGATAATGACGCAGATTTTCAGACGGTTTGCGCGCGCGCGGGACTCGAGCCAGGCAGTTTCCGAGCGAGGCTACGCAAAATCGGAAAGCTAGTGGAAATGAAAGGTACCACCGTTCCCGGTATTGCTGCATGAATCGACCTGGATCACCGCGAAGTAAACGCCAGCGCAACAGAGTTCTTCGGCCAATTGAAAACGATCTTGCGGCTCGCGTCGTAGAACTTTTTGTGGCGCTCCATTTGCTTCGCGGAAACTCACCTCAGCAAAGAATCCTCCAGTCCCAGATATTGAAATAGCGTAGAATTTCTCATCAACTCTCGATCTGAAATATTGATGACTTCCGCCGTCAGCCCCGAGAAACAGCTTCTCGCCTACTGCTCGCATATTCAACTCGATTCGTCCTTAGCGCAGAAGATCGCCCAATTGCTGGAACGTGATCTCGATTGGGACTATATGCTCAACGAGGCGGAAGAAAACTCAATCTTTCCGCTCGTTGGGCGGCAGTTGCAAGCGATTGCGACGGATGCGTTGCCGGCGGCTGCGGCGGACCGCCTAAGAAATGGTTGCCGGGCGAATACGATCCGCTGCCTGTTTCTTGCAGCGGAACTGATCAAGATTCTCGATCTTTTTCGCTCTCAGGGGATCGAAGCTATTCCTTACAAAGGCCCTGTGCTGGCGGTGCAAGCCTATGGCGACATAACGCTTCGGGCGTTCGAAGATTTGGATATCGTTTTGCGCCAGAGCGATCTGCCGAAGGCACATGAACTGGTGCTTGGACTTGGGTATCGCGCGAAATTCGATTGGGTCATTTCGTCTGGCGCAGATACTTCGGCGGTTCCGGGCGAGTACAACTATCGTGACGAAGAACGGCGTGTAATGGTGGAGCTTCACACCGAGTTGACTCTTCGGCATTTTCCGAAGCCTCCCAATCTCGATGAGCTTTCGCTCCGGCTAGCGTCAGTAAGGCTGAACGAGCGAGAAGTTCGGACGTTCTCGTTGGAAGATGGGCTGCCCATACTTTGCATTCACGGGGCAAAAGATTTCTGGGGGCGATTTTCATGGATCGCGGATATTTCCGAACTACTGAGGCGCTACCCGAATCTGAACTGGGATATCACAATGCAGCGAACAGAATCCCTAAACGCAGAGCGAATGCTTCATGTCGGACTTGCTCTCGCGGCCGGATTGCTTGATGCACCGGTGCCGAATGAAATTTGGCAGCGAGTGCAAGCCGATCGCGTGGCCACGGATGTTGCTTCGGAAATAACAAACCGTCTCATGAGCCCTGACTATCGACCGATCGACGCTCCCGGACGCTTCAATTTTCGCCGCCGGATGTTGTCCGGAACCTTTGCAGGGTGGCGCTATGCCTTGCGGCTTTCCGTCATACCTGCCGAAGAAGACTGGCAAATGATGCGTCTGCCCGGCCCCCTGGCGCCTCTTTATATTGCACTGCGCCCTCTGCGGCTTTTGCGGAAGTACGGCTGGGCCAGTCGCCGCGCTTAAGACCTCCTTTCATCTCTTCGCTAGGCCTCCCCAGCGTTAGTGGCAGATACGCATCGGGCCCCCCATATGCAGTTGACGCATTGCGTGCACCGAACGAGACTGGCTCTGGCACCTATCTTTTGTTGGGTAGATTTGCAATTTGGGGGGACTGCGAGGACGCCCTCACGTCCCGCAGTTATAGGCATTCCGCCGTGAACTTGGGAACAATGGCCGAATTGGATTATCCCGTCAAGCGGCCGGATACTTGCGCTCCGCTTCAAATTTCCATTGGAAACGTGCCGCTTTCGCTATTCATTCGAGAAGAAACGCTGCTCGGGCCAGCCTTGCGACGCTATCGCGAATTTGCGCAGAACTCTGCGAATGGCTTTCCCGTTCATCTGAATGAACCAGAGACGCGGACGAAGATGGGCGAATTTTCATATCTGCTGGACGATGCGAAGCTGATTCTCGGTTCCCGAGGGGCTAAGTTTTATGGCGTGCGCCATGAATATGCGCTGGACTCGCTACTGCGCATTTTGTTGACGATGGTGCTCCTACCGCAGCGCGGGTTTCTTCTGCATGGTGCGACGGTTGTACGGGACGGTCGCGCGTATATTTTCTTCGGCCGCTCGGGAGCCGGGAAGAGCACGGTTGCGTCCCTGTCACCCGAAGGCAGCGTCCTCACTGACGAAATTTCTCTACTGCGCTACTCCGATGGCTGCTGGCAGGCGCACGGAACGCCTTTCTGGGGAGAATTTCGAGCTGCGGGAATCAACCGGCTATTTCCCATCGCGGGTTTGTACTTGCTGAAGCAGGCGAACGACGATCGCGCTGAGTCGCTGTCCTTGAAGGAAGCGCTCCGCGCCCTGTTGCCTTGCGTTCTGTTCTTCACGGCCGAAAAACGCGCGCATGAAACATTGCTTCAAACCTTGATGGGCCTGACCGAGGAAATACCGTGCCACCGGCTGCATTTTCGCCGGCACGCCGAATTCTGGAAGGTGATCGCGGCATGAAAGGCTACATCGTTCGGAATCCAAAACTCGCTTGGCGGGAAGTTGACGGTGAAATGGTGATTATTTCGCCGGAGGACAGCCAAGTGCATGAGTTGAACGAGACCGCAAGCCTGATCTGGAAACACGCCGACGGCCGGAGCCTGGAGGAAATCGCCGAAAGAATTTCCACAGAATACGAAGTCAGCCTGGAAGCGGCGCGAGCCGACATCGGCGAATTGGTGGCTGCGCTGGAGCAGAAGCAGCTGGTGTTCGTCGCAACAGAAGTAAAAGGCTAAGGAATGGCAAAGACTCCGGTCATGGACGGGTTGATCAGCAGGACGGTGGAGCACCACCTTCCCTGGAGCGTCCATGTGGATCTCACGTACAGATGCAACGAGCGGTGCATCCATTGTTATCTCGATCACGAAGATCACGGAGAGATGAAAACGGATGAGATCAAAAATGTGCTGGAGCAACTGGCGCAATCCGGCACGCTGTTTCTCACATTGAGCGGCGGCGAGATTTTTTTGCGCGACGATCTTTTCGAATTGCTGGAGTTCGCGCGCTCCCTGCACTTCGATATCAGCCTAAAAACCAACGCGCTTTTAATTGATGCCGAGCGAGCCCGCAAGTTGCGCGCTTTGAGCGTGCGCCGCATTCAAATCAGCATTTATAGCGCCGAGCCGGCGGTTCATGACGCGATTACCAAGGTTCGCGGATCGTTAGAGCGCACTTTGACTGCAATTCGGTTCCTGCAGGCGGAGGGCTTGCAGGTAAAGATTGCGTGTCCGCTGATGAAGCAGAACTTGATGGCTTATCGAAACGTACAAGCGCTTGCGGCGGAGTTGGGCGTCCCATACGTCCTGGATATGACGATTACTCCCAAGATGGACGGAGACATGGGTCTTTTGCAATTGCGGAACCCGGTGCAAGACCTCTTGCCGATCCTCCAGGATCCAACGCTCAACCCGCCATCTAGTTCGCAGGACAGCGCGCAAACGGCGCAACTTACGACCGGGAGCGCTACGTCGAGCGGAATTGAAAGCCACGCATATGAGGACATCCCGTGCAGCGCGGGCCACAACAGTTGCTACATTTCTCCGTATGGAGAGGTTTTTCCGTGTGTGCAGATGCCCGTTGCCACGGGTAACCTGCGGCAGCAGCGCTTCGAGGAGATTTGGTTCAAATCGCCGGAGATGGAGCGTGTACGAGCGGTGCGGGAGTCACAGCTGCCAGTGTGCTCCAAATGTTCGATTCGACAATACTGCGAACGTTGCCCGGGACTCGCGCAGATGGAAGGCGGGGATTTGCTGGGAGCTTACGAGCGAGCGTGTGACCTGGCTGAACTGAAAGCCGGTTTAGCTGGTGTGCAGAATCCGACTAGCGCACTGCACGCGCAGAAACCGAACAGAAAAGAATTGTGTTCAATTCCTTCGCCGGTCGCTACGCCGGCAGTGCAAGCCGGCAGTAACTGACCCAGGGGAACCAATGGAAAGAACGCAAAAAATCGCGCACGGCGATGAAAAGCATCCGAAAAAGAAGCGAGCTTACGTTAAGCCGCAGTGTCTTTCGGAACCGATTTACGAGACCTTAGCACTGGCGTGCGGGAAATTGCCCGGACAAGGCGGAGTATGCAACGCGGCGCCGCGCCGTTCGTAGGCCGCGGACGAGTTGGGCTCAAATTTAGCTGGAGGCTTAGGGCCATGGATAGACAACAGCCGGTGGTCGGAATTCAGCGCACATCGTGGCGCCGGTGCCCAGTATTGTTGGTAGCGCTGTTGCTGGCTGCGCCGGTGATCGCTCGGGAGACAATCGTTTTGCAAAAGTCAGCCACCGATCAACAACTTCGCGGCGGCGATGCCACGCTGAATCAGGCCAGCCCCACTTCAAACAATGTTGGACCAACTGTTACGGTCGAGTCTCTTTCTTCCGCCAACGAGCGAGCTATCATCGAGTTTGACCTTTCACGGATTCCCAATGTGGGTATTAAGCAAGCTTTGTTGACGCTGCATGTAATCACGCCGCCTTCCGCTTCGGCGGGGACGCTGACCTACGGCGCATACGACGTCGCAACCTTCTGGCAACCCTCTACGGTTACCTGGGACGCACGCGTTGCGACCACGGATTGGGGCATTCCCGGCGGCGACATCGGCGGCACAGCTACGAGCACGACGACTGTTACCAGCGCCAGCACGACGGCGCAATTCGACATTACCCCCGATGTGCAAAGCTGGTACAACGGCAGCCCGAACTACGGAACCATCATTAAGGACCAAACGGAAAACGACGCGACCGCGGCTAGCACGGTGTTCGGTTCGAAAGAGGCGAGCGTTGCAACGAATGCTCCTGAACTCGACGTCACGTTCGTTCAGAATGTGACGAGTCTTACGGCCACGCCCGGCAATGCAAGCGTTACGCTGAACTGGACGATTCCTTTGCCGATTGGAACCTCCAATCCCGGAGAATCATACGTCGGCGTCGTCATTCTTCGGCGGTCGAGTCTCCCTGTGGACAAAAGCTCCGTCCCGACCGATACAGTAGATCCAACTTTGTGCGCCACGATAGGAACCGCACAAGTTGTATTTGATGACTCGTCCGGAAAGACCAGCTTTACGGACAATTCCACCACGGACACATGCAGTATTGGTCCTCCGAATAATAATCATACTTATTTCTACAAGGTGTTTCTGCGCGACAATTTGAATTACTACTCTTCGCAGCCGATTGCCAATGGCTCGACGTTCACGGAAGAGATCTCGGCGACACCGAGCGCGTCGGCCAGTCAAGAGTCCCGATGGATTGCCAATACCGCCTCGACCACGCTCGCGGCGCCATCTCTAATTCCAGGTTCAGTGACGGTGATCGGTTCGCAGAGCAACCTGCTCTTTATGGTCAACCCCAACACCGGCCTGCGACTGTTTCCTCCGGTTTCGATAGGTGGTCCGATTACATCGCGTTCGTCGCTCATTGATTCCACTTCGTCGTCCACGGGGGATAACGTAATTTATGTAGCCGATAACGATGGCTTGGTTTACGCGGTGTCCACCGATACCGGAGTCATTCTGTGGGTAGCCAACCCGACTGGCGCTACCGCAAATTTCTTTCAAGGGGCCGCCGCAGTGCAGTTGAAATTGTTTAGCCCTGCATCTTACAGGCGCACAACGGACTTGTTGGCAGTCGGCACGCGCAATTCCGGGACAACAACAGCAAATGAGATTCTGGGACTTGACGGTAACACCGGTGCGACCGTATGGACTACTACCGGAGGAGTGAGCGGCGTTCCGAGCATGGATATCATTAGCTCGACTCCGCAGATTGATTACATCAACGGCGTAATCTGGGTGACCAGCCGAAGCGCTTGCGGAATGTCTCAGCCCAGCCTTTGGAAACTCGATCCGAATACCGGCCTCGTCGTCGCTACTGCAAGTTTGGGCGATACAGATACGTCGCCGACCTTGTCGGCAGCAGGCGATGTTCTGTTCGTTGCGACGAATGGGAACGCTCTTTCAGGATCAACTTGCACGCAAGGCAACGGCCTTCTCTATGCAGTTAATCCTGCAACCGGACAAATGGTGAAATCGTACAGCGTGGGCGACGGAGCGATTGTCAGCTTCCCCCTGGTACTGAATACCGCGGCACCATACACGATCGTCTTCTCGGGAGCCAGCGCGGTACACGCGGTTTCCTACGATCCTACCGGACCGACGTTTACCGACCTATGGGATACGACAATTTCCGTACCATCAGCGCCGGTTTCCTTAACCAACCTTAGCGACGTCTTCGTCGGCTCGGCTGATGGGAAGATTCATGAGCTGGATGTTTCAGACGGCACAGACCTAAAGGACGTAACTGTAGATACCGGCACGCCCGGCGTCGTGGGCGATCCGGCTCTCGATATCGTGCTATCGACTATCTACGTTTCAACGACCGATCAACGCGCTTTCGAGTTCACTTATCCGTTTTGAAAGAGGCAGCCATGTCGCACTCAGGACTTGTTGAAGGCAATCAGGCTCTAAAGAAAACCCTATTGCTTGCAGGCATGCTTCTTCTTGTTTCAGGATTTTCGGCGTGCCAAACGAATTCGACTTCCGCGGACAAAGTCCCTCCGCCTGCGGCCAGCGCGACATTTACGTTTTGCGCGAGCGGACTCTCCGACTGTTCGCCAGCCACTTCTTTCAGTGTTGCGGCGGTTCGCGACGTCAAAATCAACGTCGCCTGGGAAAACGTGCCGGCCGGAAACCACATTCAGAAGCTCGAAGTTCTGGTGCCAAACGGCGGTCTTTACCAGCAAACTACCACAGCTTTCGCGATTTCGTCGGACACGAACCAGCCTTTCATTGCCACTCGCAATTTGCCCGTAGCCGGGACGTGGATACAACAACGGCAAATCACGGGTGAATGGACCGCACGCGTTTCTCTTGACGGTCAGGTGATCGCGTCTCAAACGGTGCAGTTGACTCCTTGATGAGCGCTTCGCGGTTTCGGCAGTAACTAAACCCAGGAAAAGCAATGGAAAGAATGCAGAAAATTGCCCACGCCGATGAAAAACGTCCGAAAAAGAAGCGAGCTTATGTTAAGCCGCAGTGTGTTTCGGAACCGATTTACGAGACCTTAGCACTGGCGTGCGGGAAACTGCCTGGTCAAGGCGGGGTATGCAACGCCGCACCGCGTCGCTCGTAGGCGGGCGCCGAGTTTGGGCCCAAATAAGCTGGAGGCAACAGGTTCCGTGGATAGACAACATCCGTTGATCGGAATTCAGCGCATTTACTGGCGCCGGTGGTTTGCGTTGGGGTTGGCGCTGCTGCCGGCCGCGCCTGTGATTGCGCGCGAGACGATCGTGTTGCAGAAATCGGGAACTGACTCGCAAGCGCGCGGCGCAGACGCAACGCTCATTCAGGCGACACCTAACAGCAACAATGTCGGTAATACACTTACCGTGGCCTCGGCCACGGGCGCGAATGAGCGCGCAATTGTCG